>JADMIO013014459.1_pt1 | contig 84178 bp, 31 predicted proteins | sample 8958161 | NCBI WGS metagenome assembly JADMIO01 (sample SAMN16585339, study PRJNA669376) | soil metagenome | isolation source: Crop rotation soil | place: USA: Cullars Rotation, Alabama | collected 2011 | reverse complement strand
CGTGGTCCCAGACTAATAATCAGACCGACGATACGAGTGGGACCGTGGTCCCAGACTAATAATCAGACCGACGATACGAGTGGGACCGTGGTCCCAGTCTGATTATCAGACCGACGATACAAGTGGAACAGTTATGCCCGGGAATTCCTGCAGGATCGATCCGCTCGAGAAGCTTTCTAGTGGTACCAACCCAGGCAGGTAGCACAGTGCGCGCCCACTGCCTTACGGATAGCACGACGCATCTTCGCCGCAGCGTTGTTCCCACGGGCGATAGCAGCACGCCGCTTCGCATGGCTCTTCACACTGCGCTGTGCCTGATAGGTGGCGTGGTGCTGAGCACAGCGCCCACCATGAGTAGCCCAGTCCCTACAGTCGAGACACCGGGTACGCATAGGGCACCCCCCCCCCCCTTCCGGGGACACCCCCCTATCCGTCGACACCCCCCTACCTACTCACGTGAGTAGGCTGGGCGCGGCAGCGCTAGAAGCGACCGCCCGTCATGAAGTGGGCAGTGAGCCAACCCATGAAGGCCAGTAGCGCAAAGCGTCGAGCACGCACCCAACCCGAAGGCTTGCCTGTACTGCCGCTTTGCGTGGCGAACCATGACCAGACGTGTTCGCTCAGCGTGTCGCCCGGCTTCTTATTGAAGAGCGCTCGACCCTCAATGACGCCGAACGCGGCAAGCCATGCGAGCCAAGCGATTGTGTATCCGCTCATTGAGCCCCCCGACGGATTCGAACCGCCGACCCCCTGATTACGAAACAGGCGCTCTAACCGAACTGAGCTAGGGAGGCAACGCCGGTCGCTCAACCCTGGGAGAGATCAGGGGAGTGACCGGCCTGAGTGGGTAGCGCTCGACGCCGTTCCTTAGCGGTGCTTGATGCGTGGCGCGTAAACCCCTCTACCTATATGAAGGTTGTCGGCAACCTGATTCGGGGTCACAGCGAAGGGCGCCCGGGTGACGCTGTGATGAAGTGGCGTGAAGTCTGGATTACCCAATGAGAAGTCATTAGGAATGTGTGTTTCGAGTCATTCCGTCACAGCATCACTTCCCCCAGGTCAACGGCTCGCCCCGCTGTGCTGTGGTGACGGAGTCACTGTTACTTAGGCTAACTAACTAAACCGAGACAAGAGAAATGGGCCGACCGGGGGACCGGCCGACCCTTCCCGCTGCCCCAGGAAGCCCGCTGTGCGCCCGTCTCAGCGCCTAACAGGCTTCCCGGGTGTCTCGCTACGCCGCTACGTCTTCCGTGCCGTCCTGGGCGTCGTCTTCGTCGTCGTCGGTCGGCGGCTTCGCCCACGTGATCGAAGCGCGCTTCTCGATGGGCGTTCCCTGCCCCCTGCCCGTAGTCGACTTCGTGACAACGATCTTGTCTACGAAGAGCCCGACGAACACGCGCTTGTCGTCTACTGACGCGCGCCCCCACCACGACTTAGGGCCGGTCGGGTCAGCGTCGGCGTCTTCGGGGAACCATTGGTCAAGGGGAAGCTTCGGGGCTTCGGCGGCTTCAAGTTCGGCAAGCCGCTCTTCCGCCCCTTGCTGCCGGAGCGTCAGCGCTGCCTGTTGCTTCCGGAAGTGCTTCCTGCCAACGGGTCCGTCGTACGCGCCTGCCGCGCGGTCTTCGTACAGCTCTTCAAGGGCGTTCAGGGCGTCGGCGCGCTCCGCAACAAGGTTCGCCCGTTCGCCGCTCTTCTCAGGCGCCTCAGTGAGCTTGCCGAAGCGTCGGGCGGCTTCCCACAGAAGCGCCAACGTCTCTTCGTCGCCTTCGGCGTGCCTGATCTTGTTGAAGATGCGTTCCGCAACGAACTTGTCGAGTGCCGCCATGCTGACGTTGCACGTGCCTTCGTGCTGCCCAGGTGCGGACGGGTCGACCACCTTCCGGCGACGGCAGCGGTAAGAGTCCTTGATCGATTCTTCCCCGCGCTTCGAAGTCATGACGGCGCCACACTCGCAGTACAGCTTGTCCATGGCGGACAGAATGGCTTGCCCCCGGGAAAGCCCCTTGCCGCGCCCCCTGCCGTCCAACCACGCCTGAAGCTCATACCACTCAGCGGGCTCGATGATCGGTCCGCAATCAAGCTCGACCGGCCGGAGCGTGATCGGGTCGCGCTGAATGCGGTAACCCTCAATCTTCGTGGTCGGCGTGCCGTCCGGCTTCTTCTTGTAGATCACCTCAGCGGCGAAGCCCGCAATACGCGGGTCCCGAAGGATTCGCATAACGGTTGCCGGGTCCCAGGCGCTTGAAGCGGTCTTCTTCCCAATCGTCTCGCCCCGGGTCGGCACGGCGTCAGCGTCCATGCGCTTACAAAGCCCCGTGATGCTGCCCGGGTGAATGGCGGCTTGACTGCCCGGCTTGAAGGGAAGGTGTTTGTGCGTCTTGATCTCACGCCACCACCACCGGATTACGTCGGGCTCGAACTCGAAGGGTCCGGTAAGGGGAGTGGTCGAGTGCGCAAGCTTGTTGATGACGACATTGACCATTCGGCCGTTGCGCGTGATCTCCTTCGTCTCCGAAACAAGCTCGAAGCCGTAAGGCGCCTTCCCGCCGACGTACCCGCCCAATTCGCGCTGAAGGTTCTTCGTGTCGAGAATCTTCGCCGACTTCAGCGAAGATTCTTTGTGCGACGCGTCGAGCCGCATAATCAGGTGAATCAGGTCCATGACGTTTCCCTGCCGGAAGACGCCTTCCTGAGTGGAAACAATCGTCACGCCCAGGGCGAGCAATTCCGAGACAATCGGAATCGCGTCCATGACCTTCAGGCGCGAGAAGCGCGACACGTCATAGACAATGATCATGTTGAGCCGCCCGGCGCGGCATTCGTTCAGGATGCGTTCGAACTCCGGGCGCTCCGCCGTCCCGAACGCCGACGTGCCCGGCGCTTCGCTGAAATGCCCGACGAACCTGAACCGGCCCCCGTCGCGCTCGACTTCGCGCTGAAGGTCGGCCGCCTTGTCTTCGTTGGCGCTACGCTGTGTCGCTGGGCTTGCTGCGCTCGAATTCTCGCGCTCGCGCGACTGACGGTCGTAAGCACCCGCGTACGTGTCCACCCCGGTCACAACCCCTTGTGTCATGTCGGCGACCCTACGCCCCCAACTGAGAGAACTCAAAGGTTACCCCAGTTGGGGCACTACTCCCGAAAACCGCTTCTGACCTGGGAAAACGTGAAGCCCCGGGGCATCCGCTGAGGGTTGCCGCCGGGGCTTCGGTGTGTCCGTCAGTACGGGCCATAGAGGGGCGTCGTGTAACCCACCCAGGGCGATTGCTCCGGCACGGGGAAGCCGCGCCACGCCTTCGGGACGTCGCGGTGAGTTCAGGCTTTTTCATATCTCATTGCCCCCGGACGAGCGTCTGCTCCGCCATTCGCCGTCCGCCGTGCCAATCGGATCAGCCGTCCAAATGCGGGATTTTCGTTAGTCGGAGGCCAAACGGCATTGAGCGTCAGCATATCATCAGCGAGCTGAAGAAAGACAATCCCCGATCCGCTCCACGTGTTGCCCCAGCAATCAGCGCGACCTTGCCCCTCCAACGTCATCTCGTTCTCCGCTCATGAGCTCAGCCACTGGCGAGCGGCATCGCATTCTTCGCATCCCGCCTCTGGCGGATGCAGGAAGATCAACGGATCTCGGCCCAGTTGACCCAGGGCTGTCGCCACAATGTCGCGGGAGCGGATCAACCGAGCAAAGGCATGACCGACTGGACCTTCCTTCTGAAGGCTCTTCTCCTTGAGCCACCTGTCCGCCAAGGCAAAGCGCTCACAGCAGTGGTCATTCTCGAGATAATCGACGCGTACCAACTTGCCATCCTGAAGAATGGTGCAGTGTCTCGGCACCCCATAGGGAACCTTTGCCATCAACTCGGCAAGATGCAGCGTCGTGTTGGCATCGTGTCCCACGCCGAGGAGAAGTACCTGCCCATCGAGTTCATGGACACGGGCGACCGGGCTTGCAGGCGAGTGAGGTGGCAGGGGCAATGGATCAGAGATGATCTGCTCTGCCTGTGGCCCCGCTGCCGCAAAGGCAAATGGATGGGCGCTGCGCTTTACATTTGGCAGGCGCCAGAATGTGTCAGAGACAACTCCAAGGTCCGGTGTAACGGGCGACGTGGCAGGATCGAACGGCTCGTCGTCCAGACCTGACCACGAGGGCATGACGAGCGTCCCTCCCGGACCCAGCGCAGCACGCAGGGCCTCGATCAGTCCAAGTGGCCCATCTTCGAGGGGCCGGACGCTACGGAAGGAGCTGTGGACCAGCAGCACACCGCCGGGGGTAACCCCAAGGTTGAGAAGCTGACCGATGAGCTCGGCTTTTCGCCATTCGTATTGCACGACATTGCACTCCACCGCTGATGACATCAGTCGATCATAGCACGATCAACGGCACTGTTGCAAATAGTCGGTGGTGATAAACTTATCATCCCCTTTTGCTGATGGAGCTGCACATGAACCCATTCAAAGGCCGGCATTTTCAGCGTGACATCATTCTGTGGGCCGTACGCTGGTACTGCAAATACGGCATCAGTTACCGTGAGCTGCAGGTCGACGGATCTTTTCCGCTGCATAACCCTGCTTCGGGGTCATTATAGCGATTTTTTCGGTATATCCATCCTTTTTCGCACGATATACAGGATTTTGCCAAAGGGTTCGTGTAGACTTTCCTTGGTGTATCCAACGGCGTCAGCCGGGCAGGATAGGTGAAGTAGGCCCACCCGCGAGCGGGTGTTCCTTCTTCACTGTCCCTTATTCGCACCTGGCGGTGCTCAACGGGAATCCTGCTCTGCGAGGCTGGCCGGCTACCGCCGGCGTAACAGATGAGGGCAAGCGGATGGCTGATGAAACCAAGCCAACCAGGAAGGGCAGCCCACCTATCAAGGTGTACTGCCTTCCAGACGAACGAAGAGCGATTGAGGAAAAGGCGGCGGCGGCCGAGAGAGAATATTCAGGCCAGTTATGCTTTCTGGCCTGTAACAAAGGACATTAAGTAAAGACAGATAAACGTAGACTAAAACGTGGTCGCATCAGGGTGCTGGCTTTTCAAGTTCCTTAAGAATGGCCTCAATTTTCTCTATACACTCAGTTGGAACACGAGACCTGTCCAGGTTAAGCACCATTTTATCGCCCTTATACAATACTGTCGCTCCAGGAGCAAACTGATGTCGTGAGCTTAAACTAGTTCTTGATGCAGATGACGTTTTAAGCACAGAAGTTAAAAGAGTGATAACTTCTTCAGCTTCAAATATCACCCCAGCTTTTTTCTGCTCATGAAGGTTAGATGCCTGCTGCTTAAGTAATTCCTCTTTATCTGTAAAGGCTTTTTGAAGTGCATCACCTGACCGGGCAGATAGTTCACCGGGGTGAGAAAAAAGAGCAACAACTGATTTAGGCAATTTGGCGGTGTTGATACAGCGGGTAATAATCTTACGTGAAATATTTTCCGCATCAGCCAGCGCAGAAATATTTCCAGCAAATTCATTCTGCAATCGGCTTGCATAACGCTGACCACGTTCATAAGCACTTGTTGGGCGATAATCGTTACCCAATCTGGATAATGCAGCCATCTGCTCATCATCCAGCTCGCCAACCAGAACACGATAATCACTTTCGGTAAGTGCAGCAGCTTTACGACGGCGACTCCCATCGGCAATTTCTATGACACCAGATACTCTTCGACCGAACGCCGGTGTCTGTTGACCAGTCAGTAGAAAAGAAGGGATGAGATCATCCAGTGCGTCCTCAGTAAGCAGCTCCTGGTCACGTTCATTACCTGACCATACCCGAGAGGTCTTCTCAACACTATCACCCCGGAGCACTTCAAGAGTAAACTTCACATCCCGACCACATACAGGCAAAGTAATGGCATTACCGCGAGCCATTACTCCTACGCGCGCAATTAACGAATCCACCATCGGGGCAGCTGGTGTCGATAACGAAGTATCTTCAACCGGTTGAGTATTGAGCGTATGTTTTGGAATAACAGGCGCACGCTTCATTATCTAATCTCCCAGCGTGGTTTAATCAGACGATCGAAAATTTCATTGCAGACAGGTTCCCAAATAGAAAGAGCATTTCTCCAGGCACCAGTTGAAGAGCGTTGATCAATGGCCTGTTCAAAAACAGTTCTCATCCGGATCTGACCTTTACCAACTTCATCCGTTTCACGTACAACATTTTTTAGAACCATGCTTCCCCAGGCATCCCGAATTTGCTCCTCCATCCACGGGGACTGAGAGCCATTACTATTGCTGTATTTGGTAAGCAAAATACGTACATCAGGCTCGAACCCTTTAAGATCAACGTTCTTGAGCAGATCACGAAGCATATCGAAAAACTGCAGTGCGGAGGTGTAGTCAAACAACTCAGCAGGCGTGGGAACAATCAGCACATCAGCAGCACATACGACATTAATCGTGCCGATACCCAGGTTAGGCGCGCTGTCAATAACTATGACATCATAGTCATGAGCAACAGTTTCAATGGCCAGTCGGAGCATCAGGTGTGGATCGGTGGGCAGTTTACCTTCATCAAATTTGCCCATTAACTCAGTTTCAATACGGTGCAGAGCCAGACAGGAAGGAATAATGTCAAGCCCCGGCCAGCAAGTGGGCTTTATTGCATAAGTGACATCGTCCTTTTCCCCAAGATAGAAAGGCAGGAGAGTGTCTTCTGCATGAATATGAAGATCTGGTACCCATCCGTGATACATTGAGGCTGTTCCCTGGGGGTCGTTACCTTCCACGAGCAAAACACGTAGCCCCTTCAGAGCCAGATCCTGAGCAAGATGAACAGAAACTGAGGTTTTGTAAACGCCTCCTTTATGGGCAGCAACCCCGATCACCGGTGGAAATACGTCTTCAGCACGTCGCAATCGCGTACCAAACACATCACGCATATGATTAATTTGTTCAATTGTATAACCAACACGTTGCTCAACCCGTCCTCGAATTTCCATATCCGGGTGCGGTAGTCGCCCTGCTTTCTCGGCATCTCTGATAGCCTGAGAAGAAACCCCAACTAAATCCGCTGCTTCACCTATTCTCCAGCGCCGGGTTATTTTCCTCGCTTCCGGGCTGTCATCATTAAACTGTGCAATGGCGATAGCCTTCGTCATTTCATGACCAGCGTTTATGCACTGGTTAAGTGTTTCCATGAGTTTCATTCTGAACATCCTTTAATCATTGCTTTGCGTTTTTTTATTAAATCTTGCAATTTACTGCAAAGCAACAACAAAATCGCAAAGTCATCAAAAAACCGCAAAGTTGTTTAAAATAAGAGCAACACTACAAAAGGAGATAAGAAGAGCACATACCTCAGTCACTTATTATCACTAGCGCTCGCCGCAGCCGTGTAACCGAGCATAGCGAGCGAACTGGCGAGGAAGCAAAGAAGAACTGTTCTGTCAGATAGCTCTTACGCTCAGCGCAAGAAGAAATATCCACCGTGGGAAAAACTCCAGGTAGAGGTACACACGCGGATAGCCAATTCAGAGTAATAAACTGTGATAATCAACCCTCATCAATGATGACGAACTAACCCCCGATATCAAGTCACATGACGAAGGGAAAGAGAAGGAAATCAACTGTGACAAACTGCCCTCAAATTTGGCTTCCTTAAAAATTACAGTTCAAAAAGTATGAGAAAATCCATGCAGGCTGAAGGAAACAGCAAAACTGTGACAAATTACCCTCAGTAGGTCAGAACAAATGTGACGAACCACCCTCAAATCTGTGACAGATAACCCTCAGACTATCCTGTCGTCATGGAAGTGATATCGCGGAAGGAAAATACGATATGAGTCGTCTGGCGGCCTTTCTTTTTCTCAATGTATGAGAGGCGCATTGGAGTTCTGCTGTTGATCTCATTAACACAGACCTGCAGGAAGCGGCGGCGGAAGTCAGGCATACGCTGGTAACTTTGAGGCAGCTGGTAACGCTCTATGATCCAGTCGATTTTCAGAGAGACGATGCCTGAGCCATCCGGCTTACGATACTGACACAGGGATTCGTATAAACGCATGGCATACGGATTGGTGATTTCTTTTGTTTCACTAAGCCGAAACTGCGTAAACCGGTTCTGTAACCCGATAAAGAAGGGAATGAGATATGGGTTGATATGTACACTGTAAAGCCCTCTGGATGGACTGTGCGCACGTTTGATAAACCAAGGAAAAGATTCATAGCCTTTTTCATCGCCGGCATCCTCTTCAGGGCGATAAAAAACCACTTCCTTCCCCGCGAAACTCTTCAATGCCTGCCGTATATCCTTACTGGCTTCCGCAGAGGTCAATCCGAATATTTCAGCATATTTAGCAACATGGATCTCGCAGATACCGTCATGTTCCTGTAGGGTGCCATCAGATTTTCTGATCTGGTCAACGAACAGATACAGCATACGTTTTTGATCCCGGGAGAGACTATATGCCGCCTCAGTGAGGTCGTTTGACTGGACGATTCGCGGGCTATTTTTACGTTTCTTGTGATTGATAACCGCTGTTTCCGCCATGACAGATCCATGTGAAGTGTGACAAGTTTTTAGATTGTCACACTAAATAAAAAAGAGTCAATAAGCAGGGATAACTTTGTGAAAAAACAGCTTCTTCTGAGGGCAATTTGTCACAGGGTTAAGGGCAATTTGTCACAGACAGGACTGTCATTTGAGGGTGATTTGTCACACTGAAAGGGCAATTTGTCACAACACCTTCTCTAGAACCAGCATGGATAAAGGCCTACAAGGCGCTCTAAAAAAGAAGATCTAAAAACTATAAAAAAAATAATTATAAAAATATCCCCGTGGATAAGTGGATAACCCCAAGGGAAGTTTTTTCAGGCATCGTGTGTAAGCAGAATATATAAGTGCTGTTCCCTGGTGCTTCCTCGCTCACTCGACCGGGAGGGTTCGAGAAGGGGGGGCACCCCCCTTCGGCGTGCGCGGTCACGCGCACAGGGCGCAGCCCTGGTTAAAAACAAGGTTTATAAATATTGGTTTAAAAGCAGGTTAAAAGACAGGTTAGCGGTGGCCGAAAAACGGGCGGAAACCCTTGCAAATGCTGGATTTTCTGCCTGTGGACAGCCCCTCAAATGTCAATAGGTGCGCCCCTCATCTGTCAGCACTCTGCCCCTCAAGTGTCAAGGATCGCGCCCCTCATCTGTCAGTAGTCGCGCCCCTCAAGTGTCAATACCGCAGGGCACTTATCCCCAGGCTTGTCCACATCATCTGTGGGAAACTCGCGTAAAATCAGGCGTTTTCGCCGATTTGCGAGGCTGGCCAGCTCCACGTCGCCGGCCGAAATCGAGCCTGCCCCTCATCTGTCAACGCCGCGCCGGGTGAGTCGGCCCCTCAAGTGTCAACGTCCGCCCCTCATCTGTCAGTGAGGGCCAAGTTTTCCGCGAGGTATCCACAACGCCGGCGGCCGGCCGCGGTGTCTCGCACACGGCTTCGACGGCGTTTCTGGCGCGTTTGCAGGGCCATAGACGGCCGCCAGCCCAGCGGCGAGGGCAACCAGCCGAGGGCTTCGCCCTGTCGCTCGACTGCGGCGAGCACTACTGGCTGTAAAAGGACAGACCACATCATGGTTCTGTGTTCATTAGGTTGTTCTGTCCATTGCTGACATAATCCGCTCCACTTCAACGTAACACCGCACGAAGATTTCTATTGTTCCTGAAGGCATATTCAAATCGTTTTCGTTACCGCTTGCAGGCATCATGACAGAACACTACTTCCTATAAACGCTACACAGGCTCCTGAGATTAATAATGCGGATCTCTACGATAATGGGAGATTTTCCCGACTGTTTCGTTCGCTTCTCAGTGGATAACAGCCAGCTTCTCTGTTTAACAGACAAAAACAGCATATCCACTCAGTTCCACATTTCCATATAAAGGCCAAGGCATTTATTCTCAGGATAATTGTTTCAGCATCGCAACCGCATCAGACTCCGGCATCGCAAACTGCACCCGGTGCCGGGCAGCCACATCCAGCGCAAAAACCTTCGTGTAGACTTCCGTTGAACTGATGGACTTATGTCCCATCAGGCTTTGCAGAACTTTCAGCGGTATACCGGCATACAGCATGTGCATCGCATAGGAATGGCGGAACGTATGTGGTGTGACCGGAACAGAGAACGTCACACCGTCAGCAGCAGCGGCGGCAACCGCCTCCCCAATCCAGGTCCTGACCGTTCTGTCCGTCACTTCCCAGATCCGCGCTTTCTCTGTCCTTCCTGTGCGACGGTTACGCCGCTCCATGAGCTTATCGGGTCCACTCGCGAACGCAGAAAGGCCCACCCGAAGGTGAGCCAGTGTGATTACATTTGCGGCCTAACTGTGGCCAGTCCAGTTACGCTGGAGTCACTAGTATTTAGGTGACACTATAGAAGCGGCCGCGACAACTTGTCCACGTGGAATTCTAAGCTTAGGATCCCAATGTGCTGGAAAGACTGACAGATCATATCTGGTGCGGCGACTTTCTTCCTTACATTTCGCGCGTGGCTGTTCGCCGCCCTGCGCAAACAATGGTAGGCGTGCTTGTGGCCTCGCGTCTTGCTCCGCGCGTGGGGCACATAGGCCAGGTTTCAGTGCATCCGGCTTATCAAGGTCAGGGGATAGGGCGTGGCCTGCTAAACGGCGCGCTTGAGGAATTCGACCATTATGGGTTCAGCTCTGTATCGCTTGCAGTAACGGCAACCAACGAACCGGCGGTTCATCTCTATGAATCTTGCGGCTTCCGAACAGTTCATTCCTTTCCGGTCTTCTGCCGGCAAAAATAGTAAGTAACATATTTTACAATACCGCGAGCAGATGGTCTTTAATACGACATCCGCTCGCGGCATTGTAGCGCTCGCGCATTTGCAAATCGCTATAAATCTCAGGGCGTGACAACTATCTTGAGCGCATTGGAAACCTTGCCTGTAGAGTTGCGGACCTGCGCATTCAACTCGCCCGGCGAGGACAATAGCTGTTTAGTGAATCGCCCGACTAACTCAGTCGAGGTTGCGCTGTCCAGTTCTAGCGCGACACCGTTTATAAGCAACTGCGCTCCCGCATCAAAATCTGTTCCAGCTACGACGAGCCTGTATTTTTTGCCGCTCGAAGTCACAGACACCGGGTTGATGACCTTTTTGCGCTTCTTTTTGTAGACGAAAAATGATGCGATATGAGGAGTCTTATCTGTTGGAGGCTTATCGGGGTCGCCTTTCGTAACGGCGAAGATTTGGCGGTTCGAGGCTGCGCCGTCAGGGTTTCGCGCTTCAAGCGTGATCACGCGCTCGGAGGCCAGCGCGCTCGCAGGCAGGTCCGCGAGCAACTCGAACCGATCCGCGCCCTGCCTGGTCGCAAGAGGTGTATTGTCGGTTACATTGAAAATGACAGCGCCGGGCTTCAGGTGGCGACCCGGAATTGAAATGGTCACGCCGTTTGATCCGGCTTTGATAGCCGAAGGATTCGACACTGCGATGAATGGCTGGCTGTCGCTGCCCGCGCGATGAATGCGATAGATGAAATTGTGATGCTCATGCGAATCCGCATGCGCGACGGTGTCTATGCGCGCAACATAAATATCGCCGCTGAACGGATCAATAGCCGTTTCAACAGGCCCATCGAAAGGGTCTATTTGATTGAATCGTATTATCCACCCTTCTTCCGGCCCAACGTCTTTGAGTCGAATGCCGCTCGCGGCGTCGCCTTCGACTATGAGGCGGCGCAGGTCGCCTCCGTAGTTCTCTGCGTTCGGAAGATTTTTGAACAATGTAAGCAATAACTGATTTTTGAAATCGCCTGCTTGCGGGCCGGTGTAAAAAACGAGCGATGTCGGCGTGAGGTGTCGCGGGTATTGAATCGCCGGAGGGCGCACACCTGAGCAGCCGGGTTTGTCGGATGTCGGCGTGCCTTCGCATTGAGGGAACCCGTAATTGCCGCCCGCGACTATCCAGTTAACCTCTTCGGGCGGGGCGAGGTCTTCGGAGCAGGGCGGAATCTGGCATATCTCGCCCGACCCTCCATCGGTAGCGAACAGCTCGCCGCTTTCAGGATGAAATGCCATGCCGAACGGATTGCGCAAGCCAGTCGCATAGATGTTTATAGCAGGGTTTTCTTCATCAACATTAATGCGAAGTATGCTTGCGTTGAAAGTCCGTTCCTCGGGGCGGCCGGGCCTTGCGGTGCCGTCGTCTGTCGAAGAGCCTTGCCCAATGTAAAGCAGCCCATCGGGGCCGAACTTGATGCGGTCTGTCTGGTGGTCGCCTTCGCTCGGCAAGTTGTCAATTATAGTTTTGATTTCATCGGCAACATCATCGCCGTTCGTGTCGCGCAAACGGACCACGCGACCAGTGCCGCCGTTGATGGCGCTGGTTGTGGCAAACAGGTCTCCGTTAGCTCGAAACTCCAACCCGAGCGCCTGCGGCAATCCGCTTGCGAAAGTTTTTATCTGGTCGAGATTGCCATCGTCATTGTTGTCGAGCAGGATCAAAATCTTGCCCGAAAGCGTCCCTACGAACAGCCGCCCGCGCGCGTCGAATGCCATCGAGGTCGGCCCTGTGAAAGCGCTCAAAGCGAAATCCGGCACGTTCGTTGGGCTCGCATAAAGATTGAATTCGAATCCGGGCGCGATGTCTACTGCGCGCAACTGCGCCTGGGTGCGAGGCGGAAAGCTGACGGTCGAAAGCAGGAGCGCAATGATTGCGATGAAACTCAGCGCGTATGAGGATTTAGATTTGAGCAAAACTTAACTTCTCCCTTGTTGATTATGAATTGCGGAATGCGGGTTCCTGAATTGCGGATTTCGGATTGAAGATTGCGGATTAAACCTCTTAGCTAATCTTTCGATGCGCAACATCAATAAAGGAGGATACTTTCCAAATTCGCAATCCGCAATCCGAAATTGCAAAAGCTATTGCTAATGCTATTGCTATGGCAGGGCCATTCAGTTTTCGGTTTAGAGTATGCTTTAACCGCAGAGGACGCAGAGGGTTCGCAGAGCAAAGGCAATTTCAACCCTCAGCGTGCCCTCCGCGTCCTCTGCGCTTAGTAAGCGGTTATTTTGCAGCCTCCATTTTTCGATAATTCAATGGCCTTGTTGCTATGGCAATATTGGAATCGTCAGTTGGTTCGAGCGCGTGCTGTTTGCTCTGACGACCTCGACTGTAATCGTTCCGGGTTTCTTGATCGTATTGCGCTTCAGCCGCGCGACGAAAACAGGCGTGCCTGTTTCAGCGACCGTGTAATCGGTTTGCAGCCTCTCTCCGTTGACGAGTACGCTGGCGTTCAAGGACAGAGCCGAAGGCTGGGGCGCTTCTTCGAACACAACGATTTCGTATTTCTTCCCATTCTTTTTAGTGGTCACCGGGTCCAGCACCTCGCCTGAATTGCGGTGGCGAACAATCGCCCTGGTTATGGCGAAAGCCTGCGGCAGATCCGTTGTGTTGCCGAAGCGATGAATAGTGCCGCCCTGTCCGACGACATAAATTTCGCCCGCTTCATCTTCGCCAAAAGAAGTGATGTTGAGCGAAGTGTCCGTGAGCAAACTTGAGCTTCCGTCTTTGAACAGGAATATCTCTCCCGTGCAGTAATCGGCGTAGACATAAGCTCCGGCGGGCAATGCTCCAAGCGTTCCTCTATAGACGTAACCGCCTGTGATCGAGCAGCGCCCGCCCGAATGACTGTATTCAGTTATGGGGCGGATGGACGAAAGCGCGCTGCATAACTGGGTGTCGTTTGCGCAAAAGGTGCCTTCCATAATGCGCCAGCCATAGTTGCCTCCGCGCGTTATGATATCCACTTCTTCGCGCGCTCCCTGGCCCACGTCGCCCGCATAAAGCTCGCCCGTCTGGCGATCAAACGAGAATCGCCACGGGTTGCGAAGCCCGTATGCGTATATCTCGTCGCGCCCGGCGGATGCGACAAAAGGGTTATCCGATGGCGTTGCGTAAGCAAGCCCGGCCGAGGAGCGGTCAACATCTATGCGCAGGATTTTGCCGAGCAGCTCCTGGAGGTTTTGCGCTCGATTGCCGGGGTCGTTTGCCGACCCGCCATCGCCCATGCCTATGTACAGAAAACCGTCGTGGCCGAACTCTACCATCCCGCCATTGTGATTGGCGAAAGGCTGCGCAATTACCAGAAGCACCTTCTCGCTGCTTGCCGCGACATCAGGGTTCGAGGCCGAAGCCTGGTATTCGGCGATGACCGTCGCGCCATCCGGCTGCCGTGTGTAATCGACGAAGAATCGGCGATTAATCGAAAACTGCGGGTGAAAAGCAAGCCCCAGCAAACCGCGCTCTCCGCCTGATAGCACCTTGTTTGTGATGTCGAGAAAGACGGTCGGAGACTGCGAGCCGGATTTGAGGACTTTGATGCGTCCGGGTTGCTCAATGATAAAAAGACGATTGCTGCCGTCGTGCGCGTTCGTAACAAAGACTGGATTGTTCAACCCATCCAGCACCTTTACCATTTGGGCGCTGGGCTCGCTTTGCGCCGCGCTCGCGGCCTCAATCTTAGAATTGCGCGAAGGGTAAATCGCGCACACTAGCGCGAAACACCAGCATAAAATTCCTGCATTACGCATAACCCTTCTCCTTTTACCGGACTGCATTTGTATTCAAGGCAGCCGGAATATATCAATAAAATTTTCTATCAATGGGAGAGCGTCCGACAGTGAGGATTATCTATTCAGACTTTTTTGCGTCGGGACAAAGTCTCAGGTAATAAATGTCACAAGCTTGTTTGACATCCCAACTTCCTGGATATACTTTAAGCCCGGTCTTTAATATTAAACCGAAAGCAGCGAATTATGTCTACCCGCAACGGCGCTGGCAAAGCAGCCGAATGCGGCAGCAAGATACGCGGGCTGCCTGGCACGGTCGAAAATGCAAGCCCGGCTTAAACCTGTCGCATGGCTCGCTTCGCCTTCAAGCGGCGATAAACCTCTATCATCAAAGTAAGCCAGATGCCGCCTGCGAGATATGCGCCTACAGTGTCGCTTGGCCAGTGCGCGCCCATATAAATGCGCGACAGGCCGATGAGCAGGATCGGCAAACTTAAGATCGAAAGCAGCGCATTGCGCACGGGGCCGCGTTTAAGCAGCACGTAGGTGAGAAAAAAGAGGAAGCCGAAATATTCGACAAAGAAGACCACGTGGCCCGAAGGAAAGCTGTTGAAATTGTAATGTCTCATCACTTCGACAAGCGAAGAGTCAGGGCGCGGGCGCGCTATGATGAGCTTGGTCAAGCTGTTGATAGCATCGCCAAGCGACACGCCGATCAGGCAGACCAGCCCTTCGAGCCGAAACCCCGCCGCCATCAATGCGACCCCTGCGCTTACGACCAGCACGACCGGAACGATGTTGCTTCCGAGCCACGAAACCGCCACCATCAACTGGCCGAAGCCTGGCACCGGGATTGACCTGATCCAATGATTGATGCTGACATCCCACTGAAAATAGGCATAGTGGCGGGCCAGAATGGCCAGCGCCGCGTAACAGCTCAGTGCGATAATGAAAGCCGCTTCGGCCCATCGCGCGCGCGCGACAGCCTGTTGATGCGTGACTGTCAGGTCGGGGCGGCTCGCGTCCCCTGCGCGCATGCCCTGGCCAGGTCGCGTCGCATCAATCGGCTTTTCAACCGAATTACTCATTTTCAAGAAACATCCTTTGCGCGAAAACCTGCGCCTCAGCCCAGACATGCATATCCGAGAAGCAGCAGCCGGTAAGGTGAGCTTGAGAATATGCGAAAAGAAATTACCCAGACGACCTTACGGCTCAACAATTCTATCGTATCAAGAAGATGCTTACTAAAGCCAAATCTACACGACGGCCTCAGCGACATTGGAGCGGCAAGCAGAAGCTACACTTAGGCAGGCGCATGTTACAGCGCGCGTTTGCCGCTGGCGAGGCGCAGCCTCAGTGATTGCGATGAGGTGAGCTACTATGTTGTAGGTGGACCGAAGCAGACAACGATTGAAGAGATGGCGAGGGTAGCCGGGGCGCGTTGGGCGATAGAAGAGAGATTTGAGGCGGCCAGGGGTGAGGTGGGGCTGGATCATTATAAAGTAAGGAGTTGGACGGGCTGGTAAAGAAAGGAAGTGCGCTATATCTTATGGCAGGTCTGGACTGCTCGACGCCGGAGGGCGCTCGCGATTACGCGCTGATGCTGCTGATGCTCCGGTTGAGCCTGCGGGTCGCGGAAGCCTGAGCGGCGCGCTGCTCGGACATCAAGTGGAGTCATGGCCGGTGGGTGCTAATGATGAGAGGTCGAGAACATAGCCGTACGTCTTCATATTTCACTGACCGTCTCGGGGATTAAGGCGAGAACTGCCCGAGCCTGTCGATAGGTTCGGACGGCTTTCCGCTGTCGGGCTTTACCCGAATTCCTGAGACAGCTTCAGTCGTCGGGAGAAAACGAATGCGAGTGATCGAAATCCGCGATAAGTTCGGCATTGATTCGCTGGCCGTCGGCGAACGGGCGGAGCCGATGCCCGGCCCTGGGCAGGTCGTCATAAAGCTACGAGCCGTCTCGCTCAATTATCGTGACCTGCTCGTGGTGAATGGCGTCGGACGCTGGAGACCTTCTCTGCCTCGGATTCCGGCCTCGGACGGTGTCGGCATAGTCGAGGCCGTCGGCAGCGGAGTGTCGCGGGTGAAGGAGGGCGACAGAGTGGCACCGATCTTCTATCCGAAGTGGTTGGATGGCAGGGCCACAACCGAGAAGCTGGACTCACCTTTGGGCGGGGCTGTGGCCGATGGAGTCCTTACGGAGTATGCGCTCTTTGATGAGACAAGCGTCGTGCGCGTCCCGGAGCATCTGTCTGACGAGGAGGCGGCGACGCTGCCGTGCGCGGCTGTGACCGCCTGGCATGCGGTCGTCGGGGAATGGCGCGTTGCGCCGGGCGACACAGTCGTCGTACTCGGAACGGGCGGCGTTTCGGTCTTCGCCCTCCAGTTCGCGAAGTCGCTCGGCGCGCGCGTTATAGTGACATCCAGTAGCGATCAGAAGCTCGCTCGCGCGGAACAGTTGGGTGCCGCGTCGGGCATCAACTACAAATCAAATTCGGAGTGGCCCAAGGCTGTTTTAGAACTCACCGAGGGCGCAGGCGCGGCTCTCATCATTGACACCGTCGGCGATCTGAAAGAAGCCATCGCGGCTGTGCGTATCGGCGGCACTGTGGCGTTCGTCGGCCTCTTGATCGGCATGGAAACAGTGGTTGACCTCGTCACCCTCATGGGCAAGAGCGCGCGAGTGCAAGCCATAGATGTCGGGTCGCGGGAGATGTTCGAGGCGATGAACAGGGCAATCCTATTTCACCGAGTGCGGCCCGTCGTGGATCGTGTGTTTGAATTCTCCGAAGTGACCGAAGCCTTCAGGTATCTGGCAGGAGCCATGCACTTCGGCAAGGTCTGCGTGCGCTTTTAGGGTTGCGGGGCGGTACGACAGTCAGGTTAACCGTCACAAATCTCCGCTTTGCAGAAGCGAACACTCACCGTACCTTTGCCTGTGAGAGTAATCATAATGAAGTCTCTCTTGGCAGAAAGCTCTTCGCATTACCCGGCCTGTCGTTTATTTTTCAAAGATCAAATTGGATAAAGTCCAGCTAAACGAGTGTCTATCTCTCTCACACAGTTTGCACCACTACCCTACGGAATTCATCGGACTGGGTAAAACTATGTTGCGCATCATCTCAAGCACGTAGCTCATTCTCTCTTTGGTAGGTGGAGCAGGTGCATTTGGATTGTTGTCGGAGCGAGGCTGAGGCAGAATCGCGCTCAAGAATGCTGCCTGTTCCTGATTGAGTTCTGATGCCGAGACGGCGAAGTAGTGCTGCGCGGCGGCTTCCGCGCCGTAGACTCCATCACCCCATTCAATTACATTTAAGTAGATTTCCAATATCCGGCGCTTACCGAGCAGTGATTCCAGTTCGCAAGTTATGGCAGCTTCGTGCAATTTGCGAAAGATGTTTTTCGATGTGGACAGGAACAGGTTTTTGGCCAGTTGCTGGCTGATTGTCGAAGCCCCTTTCGCAAGTTTCTGCTTGTCTCGATTGTACTCAATCGCGCTGCCAATTGCGTCGAAATCAAAGCCAGAATGGTTGAAGAAAGAGTAGTCTTCACCAGCGATGACAGCGCGCACGAGGTTCGGTGAAATCTGGTCATATCCGACCCAGGTTTGCTCTTGCCTTGCGCTCTTGCCTTGCGCAGCCGCTTCATTCAAGCGTTGAGCCATCAGCGCAGTCATCGTAGGATTCGACCCCTTAAGCTTGTTTATGCGAATCAGAATAGGAAAATTATACAGCAGACAAGCGCAAAGCAAGATGGCAGTAATGCCTGTTGCCCATGCGAGTCGCCCCCCCCGCTGATGATTTTTTCTGAAAACCTTCATAAATGCCCAGGCCGCTATAGCTGCCGCGAGCAGGACAGACGCAATGAAAGAGAGTATCGTAGCCACTTTACTTCCTCGGTTTAAAGACACCCCCGGCTTCTGCTTAAAAAAAGCCGGGAGATAGCTCGGCCCTGATTATGCGGACCTGACTTAAAACGTGAAATTCTTATTCACCATCGAAACGTCGCTAAATAAAGTTGCCGCCGCCATCATATTATCTGGCCTCGGTTTTAGAGCTTTATTTGGCGGCTCGGGAAGGCCGTATGAAATATCTATTGCCCTGATCTTGATCGGATTGGGAGACTGTTTTCGCAGGCTTAACTCAAAGCCCTCTTCTGGCAACCCGTGATAATGCACGATCCACCGATCCTGGAGTTTTTGAGCCAACGGTTTGCCATTAATCATCGGATCAAGAATATTCGTGTCTGAATAGACGTGAACAAATATAACCGGTGCATGACGGCGCGACTTTATACGAATGCGAATCCGCCTACCGTCTTCAACCATGCTATTTTCAATCAGCTCGACATCGGGCGCGGCATAAGGCATTGGCGGAGCTTGGTCTTTCAAAAACCCACCAAGGAAAGGCATGGGGAAGTAGTCCACAATGCTACCTCTTTCGGCATCCTGGGAAAAAAATTGAGATGTCCATTGGTCCGGCCTCCCGTCAAAGCTGGCCCATATTGCCTTATTCGAATCGGCATCCATAATATAGAACACATTGTTTGCCTTCGGATTATTCGGACTGAACCTGGAATTGACCATAGCTCCCATAAAGAGGATTAAGAAAAGAAATGCCATAAACGTAGGGAGCGCAGATTTGCTCGGTGCCGAAATCAGGCTCATCTGCGGCGTCAGCAGCACCAACAGTAATACCACGATTGCCATCAAAGGGCCGGGCGAGCCCAGATTTAACCCGACAGAGATTAAGCGAATTATAGGCACAAGCAAAACAATGCCAGGAACGGCGCAAACAAAGAGAATAGCTAAACGTTTCGCGGAGACCGACTCGCCCTCTTTCGCGTGCAGGAGATATGCAAAGGCCGCGATAGAGAAGAACAAAGGCAGAGTAAAGAGGTAGCTGGCTCCCGGCATAATGAGGCTTATCACGGCCGACAGCATGAGACACAACACAAGACCGCCCAGCGTCATATCCATCAGGCTCACTCGTTTTCTAAGCCAGGTGTGAAGGATCGAACTTATACAGAGCGTCAGCGCGATGAAACTCGCGATCAGAAGCTGGCTATTCTGGATGTTTCCCGGCTGTAGCATTCCGCTGCCGTTTCGCAACCATAACACTGCGTACCAGAGAAGCGTCATGACTATTGGAATCAAAACCAGGCTCAGGACAGAAAAGATCAAGCCCAAGCCACTGCCTTTTAGAGTCAGGCGTCTGGTTCGCAAGCCGCGCACCGTCAATGCTGCCAAAAGCAAAGCGACCGCGATCACTAAAGGTATTACAAGCTTCTTCGAGTAGTGAACAAGCGTCATACTAAACAAATCAAAGTAGACTTCATCGGCCGCCACCAGGTCTTCGAGATTCAAATTGCCAAAGTGACGGGCCAGAGATAACGCGTAGTAACCGTCATGGCTGAGACTGCGCTCGTCGGCATTCGTTAGATTATCGAGCTGGTTGTGATGAAACGAGGGATCGTTGACATAAGCAAAGTTAAGCCCGGCAATGCCTTCACGCTCGAATACGCTCAGATCGGTTTCGAGCCTCAGACGCTTATAGATTTCAAACACAGCAGAACTGGCAAGCGGATATGGCGCTGCCTTCGCAAATTCGCTGATAATCTTTCCGTTACCCGGGCTCGTTTCAAACAGTATTGTTGGGCCGCCTCTGCCGCGCGCTTCAAAATTCAAGGCCAGGCGAACATCTTTCATCCAGGGGTGTTCGTCCAGGAAAGCTTTTGCCCCAAGCAAGCCGGAGTCGCCTGCATCAGTAAATAGGAAGATAATATCGTTCTTTAAAGGCGGGTTTTGCCCGAGCGCTCGTGCTGTCTCAAGCATTGCGGCGACCGCCGTCCCATCATCGTTTGCCCCCGAACTGTTAGGCACTGTGTCGTAATGCGCGACAAGCAGAATCGCCTTGCCGGAGTTTTCTGCCGACAACCTTGCGATGACGTTTTGCACGGTGGCAGATGAAAATGAATCGCCAAATTCGTGCTTCATTGCCATTGTCGTTTGGACCTGGGGGGTTAAGCCAAGCGCAGACAACTCTCTGACGATATAATCGCGGACCTCGTCATGCTCTGCCGTGCCAAGCGGGTGCGGCCTCTGGGCGATTACTTGCAAATGCCTCATTGCTCGGTCTGAAGAGAATTCATTGGCAGGAGCGCTCGCGGAGACTGTATCCGGCGCGTTCATCTGATGAAGCGCAAAAAGGCATAGCGCCAGAATAAACAGAAAGCCTAACAACGCGGCCACGGCATCGTTCCGGGTTGAGCTGACGCTGGGCTTAGTCGTTTGCGCTTGATTCGCCTTCATTTCTATCATATCGAAGCCCTCCTGTAAGCGGAACCCTCCCGCTTATCTTGTTGTGATGCGGATTACCAGACACTGGTGTTAACCGCTTCCAGCTACATTGAAGTGGAGTTCACTACTTATTGGCGCGCCCGGTGCGTGCGGCATTGTTATCCGGGGCGGACAGCCAGTTCGTGCCGATCAAGAGGCGAACAGTATCGTGCTAATTCTGGTTGCCAGCATAATGTTGCCGCGAATGTTTATTTTGCCTTGCAGGTAGAGGTCTATGGCATTATGCCTGCCATTTACAATATCCAGAAGATCGCCCGCCGAAATCGTAAACGTGCAATCGGCTTTCCTGTCTTCGGATTTAATCTGAGCGCCTGTTTTGCCGGGATCAATCATCCAGGTCCCATTTTCCGGGACAATGATTTTGCAATTCCAATTAAGACCTTGCAGATTGCCATTTAATTCTTTGAGGCGCTGCGGAAAATGCTTCGTGAAAATCTCGCTCACTCCAGGCGCAGTCTCGGGAGGCTCTGCCCCCAGGCTCACATCGGCATAGGGCGACGGCGCGGTGTCCCAGTCCGGGCCAACCTGGGGGTAGCCAAGTTGCTCAAGTAATCCATTCATTTTTTCTAGCATTTCATCCGGAATTGAAGAACGCCGGATGCTCGATCCCTTGCCTATCGAATTATTGACGATGCGCTTCGCATACCGTAGCTTTACGTCGCCTATCCCGTTTTCATGTTGTGTCGAGAAAATTGAGTCCGGCAAGGTTTCGTCCCACTCGACACACAGAAAATTGAACATTGGCTCCAGGGTCTCGACAGTCTTTAATACCACGTCTTCGTACCTTACCCTGAAACAATTCGATGGGGCTTCTTTCTCCAAACGCATTATCTCTTTTGCGGCAAATATCCAGCTTTCAACCATCCCTGATACGAGATTCTGCGGGTCTTTGAGCAGAAAATTGACCAGCTCGGGCCACCATCCTTGCCTGTTCATTTCAAGCTTAGACTGGACAGCGTCCAGGCAGTTTCGATACAGGCAAATAAATTTAGCATCTGGAAACACGCGCCGCAGCAGGTCGATGTGGCGCACATTGATGGGCGATTTTTCGCACCACATCTGCTTGCCTTTCGCATTCGCGTATGAGGTCATCAGGCCGGTAACAATTCGCCTGACCTCTGCCAGCACGGCCTCTTCTCTGCCAGCTTCGCCAGGTTGCGCGCTCACTTGCCCTAGAGTGAAATAGAGCGTCCTGTGCAGGTCTTTGCACAACTCTCCGAGGTACAGCTCGCCTGGGCTGCAAATCTTTGGATGAGTGTCGATGATGTAACGTAACAATGTCGAACCTGATCTGTGATCGGCCATTATGAAGATTGGCTGAATCGAAGCTGATGAGAAAGAACTGTTCATTTTTCCTCCCAGATTTCTAATGCCCGCGCGCAGGTTATCTGCCGGCAAGTCTCTGTTCGCGCTTTTACAGAATGAGTGCCTTTAAGGCGAAGAGCCTTTCAGCCTTTATGCCGTGGCTGGAGCAGTATTCAAGAAGCTTGTTCGATTCAACAATCGGCTTCGATTCATCTGTATACTTGATGCTTGTCACGAACCCCAGCCATGGTTCCTGGCCCATCGCATACACATAAACCTCTTTGCAATTTAGTTCCTCTACAATGCCCATTGCTCCAGGGTAATCAGAGCCGGACAAGCGCCTCGATTGATCGCAGCTTCTTTCCAGCGGGGTTGTCAGCAATTGTCCATAAATCCAGCTCAAAGGCGCTCCGTCGCACTCCATGCCCAGAAACAGCACATCAACATCGCCAATTAACCTGCGAAGGTGGCGGTAGAGTTCCGGCTCGACGTTTGAAGAATCGGCCGCGCACAATATGGACTTCTCACCGACGCGGATCAGATGAGCGGTCTTGCTGTTGATGTTTAGATCGGCGTGTTCGCCCAGGAAAGGCAGGCTTGTGATGCTTCCGCCTTCTATGGCTATGCTTTCCAATTCGCCTATTTCAATGGCGTTCTTAAATCCTATGTTCTGCAATATCAGTTTCAATGAGGGGTCTTGAAGGGCTCCGTTGCCGCTTTTGGGCACGATCATGCTGCCAATCTTGTGCCTCAGTTGCAGCAATGATTCGAGCAGGAAGTGATCCGAATGGCCGTGAGTAATCAGCACGTAATCTATGACCGGAGGCAAATCTGAATATGTGTAACGCCGCAGCGGATTTTCGTAGTCGTAGCTCAGGACCGGGTCCGTCAATATCGAAACCTTATCCGTCTCAATCAAAATACAAGCGTGGCCCATATAGCGGATGCGCACCTTGCTCTCGTTGTACTTGCCAGCGTTGAGCGGCGCTTTTTCAGAGAGAAATGGCAAGAACACCTTTTCTTCCAAATGCGGGCCGACTAGCTCCTTGAAGAAACCAAGAGGGCGCGGAGCCGCTCTCATTTTGAAAAGCTCGTCGAGCCGCTCATCTTCAAACGGCATCTGCACCCGCAACTGCGTCTCGTCTTCCAGCCTGGGAGTGCTGAAGGCGAAAGAGCGCTCATCCTTATCAACCGGCGACAGAGAAATGGCTTGCAGCGATCTTTCGTAATAGGGGCTCTTATAGAGCAAAGGCTCGATGAAGCGTATTGACGGATTGTTATTCAGATCATAAACCAGCTCGACATACCCTCTTAGCGCCTCGGGAATTCTAGGGTAGAGCGGCTCAAGAGAATGTCCCCTGGCTTCGCGGGCCAGTAATTCACTCAGCTCCTTAATCGCATCGGCGAGCTTTATGATATGGGCCTGTTGCTTCCGGGTCCTTTCAATCAGGCCCTTAATTTCATCCACCCGGCCTCCGTTGTAGTCGATGAATGGCCCGCCGCGCAGGGCCGGGTTCTTGATAGAGTTGGCGTGCACTTGCGGGGCCATTACATAAGACTTCATTATCTTCAGGTGCGAGTTCACGACGTTCATGGCTGCCGTCGCGGGCGGTATCAAATGTGACCATGCATACCAACCATTATAGAGCGGCTCGAATTGCGCATTTTGTCCGAGATAATATTCCTGCCTCATCATCTTCCATCCCTTTGTTTATTAGTCCGTGGTCTTCCAGCGCGGACCTCCGCGACCGCTCACGTTAAGTTGATGCGGACTCGACCACGGAATCTTTGCCCAGGAAAGATTCGATCACCTTCACGGCCTGCCCGGAGTTTTCCATCTCGCGAAAAATCTTGCTCATCGCCTCGGCTTTAGCCTTAAACGAAGCGTTCTTTTCTACCTTATCGACCAGCAATCGCACTTGATCGACGCTGATGTGTTGAATGTTACCCATCACACCAAGCCCGTGATATGCGACTCTCGCGGCGTTCCTCGGCTGATCCCTTTTAACCGGAAACACGATCATAGGGACGCCGAAGAATACGCACTCCTTGATGGTATTCAAACCTCCGTGCGTTATCATCAAAGTGCATCTCTTGAGCAGTTCGAGTTGCGGCGCGCTGGGGACGAGGATCACATTATCCGGGACATCTCGAAAATGTTCGACGCGCAGGTGGCTGCCTATAGACAGCACTAACTGCGAATCAGTCCTTTGGGCAAAGGTATCTATAAAGACCTGAAGAACCTGTTTTGATTCGGCGTAGAGGAAGCTTTGAGTTCCGAGCGAACAGTAGATTAACTTCTTGTCGTCACGGATGCGAGCCCAGGGGAAATCGACCTCTCGCCGTTCAGTGTCAATCGATGCCTCGACGTAATAATGCTGCTGCCTGCCTCGCTGCCGGGGAAAGTCAAACTCTTGCGGGCAGAGAAACAGCGCAGGCAATTTATATAGGGTGGATGCGAAGACGGGGGCATCCTCGATAATGCCGTGATCGTCGAACGGGTCGTATAGGGCGGTGTTGATAAGGAGAGTCGGTATCGCAAGCGTATGAGCCGCTGTTGCCATCTCAGACAAGAGGCCATCTATCAATAGAAGATCAGGCCGCTGCTTTTCGACCAGAAGATCAAGCTCGCGCAACAGGACATTAGCCGCGTTATTTTTACCGGCCTTCGTGTCTAGTTTGAGCGCAGACTTCAAGACCTCGAACCACGAAACGGTCGAGGCTTGCTCTAACGTAAAATCATTTGGAAAGAAATCATCGAGCAGCGGGATCATTTCAAAGCCTTGTTTGTTGACATACCTCTCAAAATAACGCGGCTCCGAATACAAGACCCGGTGGCCCCGCGCACTGAGCGCTTTGGCAACTTTGAAGCTTGCGTTCACATGCCCGGCTTCGGGCAGCATGCTAAAGATGATCGTAGCCATGTCTTTGCGTGGGTGGGTGAAAGAGTCTGAAAATCAGTGGGAAAAACAGTCTTCGGCGCTCAGGTGCCGAGTACCTTTCGAAAGAAAGCTTTGCTTGTCAGTTGCTGGAACTTCGGGCTGCAAGCGCGATGCGCAAGTTAAAGGGTCAGATGAATGCCGCCGGTCAAGCCTACCGCCTTTCGCATAATCGAATACGCCCGGCCTCTTGCTACCAGACCGTATCACTATCAAGATTTGCGACAGGAGCTTTGCTTGCTTACTGTCTTAGCGCGATCATTGGATCGACCTTTGTCGCGCCGCGCGCAGGGATATAGCAGGCCATCAAAGCCACTCCCATCAGGACCAGCCAGATAGCAATGAAAGTTACCGGATCAGTGCTGCTGACGTTAAAGAGCTGGCTTGCCAGCACCCGCGTCAAGGCGATGGCTATCAACACGCCCGCGAAAAGACCGACCCCTATCAACACCACGCCCTCGCTCAAAATCAATTTAAGAATGTCAGCCTGTCGCGCGCCGAAAGCCATGCGAATCCCGATCTCCCTGGTGCGGGAAGAGACTATATAAGACATAACACCGTAAATGCCGATGGCAGATAATATCAGAGCTATTGCCCCAAAAATCGTGAGCAGGACAGCGCTCAGTCGAGTCTTCGATCTCGCTTCATCGACTATCTGGTTCAGGGTCTTTACGTTGTAAACCGGCAGCGCCCTGTCCAGAGCCAGCACCTCCTGGCGCACAGAAGAGACGAGCGTTGTAGGATCATTAGATGACCGCAGGATTAAAAACGGCGGCCTTTGCGAATCCTGCAAGTAAGAGAGATAGATGTCGGGCGTGACCGGCTTCTCGATGTTGTTATATTTTACGTCGCCAACTATCCCGACAATCTCGGCCCAATCGTCGGGCTTCCACCCGAGAGCTAGCCTCACCCGTTTGCCCAGCGGGTCTTCGTCGGGCCATAGCTCGCGCGCGGCCGTTTCGTTTATGACTGCAACTCTTCCGATATTTCCCGCATCGTGCGGGGTGAAGGCGCGCCCTCTCTGAATTGGGATTCGCATGGTTTCAAAGTAGCCAGGCCCCACTAATTGATACCCAATTGAAGGCCCTGTGCCGGGCGCGGCAGGCCCATGCCCTTCGACGGTAAGCTCGGTCGCGCCTGAATTCGACAACAGAGGCAGTGACCGGGAGAAGCTTGCGGACTCCACACCGGGCACTGCCATGACTCGATTGAGAAGTTGCTCATAAAAATTTCTAGCGGCATTCTGGTCGTATTTTGAGATGTCAAACTTCAAGGCCAGCAGGTTGTCGGGGTCGAACCCTATTCTGGTCTCCTGTATTCTCTCAAAGCTTTTTATCATCAAGCCCGCGCCAACGAGGAGTACAAATGAAAGCGCTATCTCGGTGATGACCAGAAAGCCTCGCGGACCGATCCGCCTGCCCCGGCCCATATTCTCCGAGGGGCCGAGCGCCACCTCCTTTAGCGAGCTGTTGATATCAAAGGAAGAGGATTGCATGGCTGGCATCAATCCGAAGAGCAGGCCCGAGGCCAGGGCGATAGCGAAATTGAAGGCCAGCACCCAGCCGTCGAGGCCAAGTTTGTTGAAATTGAGAATCTGAAAATTCCTCGCCCATTCGGCGGGGTTATTCGCGGGTTTGATGAGGTTCAACAGCTCTATGCCCCAGTAAGCTATCAGCAAGCCTACCAGCCCGCCGCAAAGACCGAGCAGCAGGCTTTCGACCAACAGCAGTCGTATGACATGGCGGCGGGTTGCTCCCAGAGCCAGGCGGATGGCTATCTCTTTTCGGCGCGAAAACGCGCGCGCAAGCAGCAGATTGGCAATGTTCACGCAGGAAATTAACAGAACAAATCCTACCGCTATAAACAGAATCAGGAAGGCTTTCTTGATTGCCGGATCAACCTTAGATTCATGCAGCGGGACTAGTTTTATATCGCCGCCTTGCAAACCAGGCGGCCCCGGAATTCTCTCCTTGATCGTTGCCACTACGGCGGGCATTTCCGCCTCTGCCTGCGCGGTCGTCACGCCGGGCTTCAGCCTGCCGAACACGTCCATCCAATGAACGAAGGGTTGGGTAAGCTGGTCGCCGGACAACAATGCGGGAGCCATCATGTTGGGCACCCATAGATCGGCCTCGCCCGACAGCCCTTTGAAGTCCTGAGGCATGATACCAACTACGGTTAATGGGATACCGTTGACGTTGACGGTCTTGCCGACCAGCGCGGGGTCAGAACTGAATCTGCTCTTCCACAGCCCGTTGCCGATCAAGATCACGGCGTCAGTTTTAGGGACCTGATCTTCCTCCGGCAAAAAGACGCGCCCAGACATCGCGTTAACGCCGAGTACCGGGAAATAGCTCGCCGAAACATATTCTCCGACGACTCGCGTCGCGTCGTCATTGCCGATGAGCGAGAATTCTTTCTTGCTAAAGGACGCAACCTGATCGAAGCTTTCGTTTGCCTCTCTTAGTATTTTGAATTTCGAATAAGACCAGGGCTGGGTATCATCCTTGGTCCTCGCCCCCGGCGGGTTCATTCTATAGATCATCATCAGCCCTTGAGGGTCTTTGAAAGGCAGCGGCCTGAGCAGCACCGCATTTATCGCGCTGAAGATCGCCGTGTTAGCGCCTACGCCGAGCGCTAAAGTAATTACGATTGCCAAAGTAAAGCCGGGCCTCTTCATCATCGTACGAAGACCATAGACGAGATCGCTCATCCAAATACCCATTAGATTGCCTCCATTCTATGTCACGAGAAATGTCACCTTGTTGAAAAAAGCATTCTGCAGAGAAGCATACAGAACACAGGACTGTTGGCGGGAGCCATTATATTATAATGATGAGCATTCGCAAATTTCACAGCGGAGGCTTGTCGCAAAACCCTCATGCCGTGACATTACATACTGGCTCTTTCTGCTCTACCTTGCCGTAATCCAGCTTTATGAAACGGTCTGCGAGATGATAATAGCGGTCGTCATGCGTAATGACGAATAGAGTCTTGCCTCTCGCCTTAAGCTCCGGCAGCAGCTCATGGTAAAAGATGTTTCTGAACACGGGGTCCTGATCTGCCGCCCACTCGTCAAAAATGCAGATGGGCCTGTCTTCAAGATATGCTGCCAGAAGCGCGAGGCGTTTGCGTTGACCCTGCGAAAGGTCCGTGGTTGAGAACTCCCCGTCTTTGATCTGTAGTTTATGATCGATCTGGAGTTGAGCCAGATAACCGCGAGCCTCGGCATCAATGTTTATGTTTTCATGGCCGAGCAGTGAGTCAAAAATATAAAAGTCGGAAAAGACGGCCGAAAAGTGCTGGCGGTAATGCTCTCGATTCTGGTCCGTGACTGGCTGGCCATCAAAGAGGATCGCCCCGTTTTCCGGCGCGTAGAGTCCCGCAAGCACCTTGGCCAGAGTAGTCTTGCCGCTGCCATTGCCACCGGCTAAAAAAATCATCTCGGCAGGGCGCAAGACCATGTCGATAGGCCCCAGCGTAAATTCGTCGCCGTCCTTCTCGCTGTGATAAGTGTGAGTGACGCCCGACAGCACGATGTTGCTCCAACCGTCTGTCGCGCTCGGCGCAACCTCCATGTCGGGTTCGCTCGATTCCGAGAGCGAAATGCCAAGCTCTTGCACGTTGGTGACGGCTACGCTCGCCGTCCCCATGTTTGGCAATGCGCCAAGCAGCGATTCAAGAGGAGCTCTCATGAAAAGCAGCGCCAGCGCCGCGCCGGTCAGGACCTCGGCATCAAACGGCCTCAACAGAGGCAGCGTATAGATGAGTACGCCTATCAGGACCAGGAAGAGCATGGTGCCCCAACTGGCAGCGACTACGAATATACTTCCGGCCAGGATATTGTTGCGCTGCTGCGACAGGGCGGTCTCTTGAAACTTCTCTGTGTATGTCTTGCGGCGGCCCCGATGCAGCTTCAACTCCTTGATGCCTTCGGTCACGCCACGCAACATTTTGAATATGGAGTCCTGCTGTTGTCGCACTATCCTGAAATAGCGTCTCGCCTTCCTGACTGGGATTTGATAAGTGCCTATACCCAAGATCATGAAGCCGACCGTCAACCCCAGGGCAACCCATGAAAGCCAGGCCATGTAGATGAGACATCCCAGCACGACCGTCATGCTCATGAAGATATTAGGGACAAACGTGACAAAATTGGTGATGGTAAAAATATCACCTGTCAGCGCAGTCAGGATGCGGTGAGCGCCCAACTCCTCGTGCCTGCGCAACGGGACGGTGAGTACCTGCTGCCATAGCTGCATCCTGAGGTTGTAGGTTGTACTCTGAGCGAGTCGAATCAGTATAAGCTCTGAAGCGACTTTGGTGGCCAACGCGAATACGCAAAGGGCGATGAATGCCCAGGCCGGAATTACCGACCTGCCGCCGCTGTTAAGCATACTGTTTATGGCGGCGATCAGCCCGATACTCGTGGCTCCGCTCAGGACGCCAGCTATTATTGAGATCGTCACTGCTTTTCGGGATGCGCGAATAAGAAAGTATAGGAACTTCATGCGATGCCTCCGTGCTGGTTTAATGTATCAGTGAAGGTGACTATGCGCGGGCCGTGGTCTTAGACCCGCAATCTATCTCTAGCGGACCCGGTCGCACCTGAGCAGCTTTCACAACGCGAGGCGGACGGGCAATCCCGTCCTCTATCTGCTCGGGCGAACAGTTGGAGAAATTCAAACGTAGGCAGTTGACTGAATTGCGACTGCCAGATACGTCAAAAGCATGGCCGGGGATGCAGGCTATGCGTTCGGTTTCTACAGCGGTCTTCCAACGCTCGCATAGGCATCACAGGGTCGTTGTCGTAATGAAGAAAGCCGTTTACCTTGCCCTAACCACGACCGGGCGCGGATCTATTCATCCCTGAAACGAAGCGCAGCATCAGCAGGATGAGCCCTTGCTGGTAGTACCGCGTCATTGCCAGTAGCCCATGCAAGGTCTTCTTCCATGCCTTGCGGCCGCGCACTTGAGCGTATATCTGCTCGACCAGCATATGCCCATATCCATCTTTCCAGGACTTCAAGCCTTTCTTATAAGCCTGCTCGTAATCCTTCCTTCCCTTCACGTGCTGATAATGCGCGTTCAGCACGCGCACAATGGTTCTGAGCATTACCTCGGCATTACCAGAGGCGGTCCCTGAGTGCTGCCGATAATCAAGCACCGTCTTGCCGTGGCACTGTACGGGAAAGTCTCTCGTTATGCGCAGGTACAGGTCATAGTCTTCGCACACGGCAAGCGACTCGTCGAATGCGGCAACCTTCTCGAACACTCCGCGCCGAAACATCACTGAGCCCAAACCCCAGATGTAGTTCCTATGCAGCAGGGTCAGATAGTGATCTTGTTGAACGTACTGCCCTGCCTGTGGCGTCGGGAGCCGCCTGCCATCGCCATCAAAGTGTTCTGTCACGCCGGAGACAAATGCGCACTGCGGATTGGCCTTCAGACTATTCACGCCAACTTCGAGCGCCGTGCGGCGCAGCCTGTCATCGGCGTCAAGAAAAACGATGTAATCTCCCTTACTGACACCAAGGCCCGCATTGCGCGCCGTCGATACGCCCCTGTTCTCCTGGCGTATCAATCGCGCTTGCGGGAAACGCGCCATCACCTCGGCAATGTTATCGCTCGACCCGTCATCAATGACTATTACCTCAAACGACTTGCAGGTCTGATTGAAAACGCTCTGGAGAGACTCTCCGAGGTAGCGGGCCTGGTTATAACAGGGAATAATGACTGACACGAGACCTGTTTGTTGTTTCATCGCTCAAGCTTTCTGATATCTCTTCGGTTTGTCGCCCGACCCTTTTGCGACTCGTCATGAGGAATTGAGTGAGGCGGCGATCCATACGGCGGCCCGGGATGCGCCTACAATGTGCCGCGTCGTGCCTGCTCGCGTTCTACTGCTTCGAAAAGCGCCTTGATGTTGCCGCCGCCGAACCCTTCGGCCCCCTTGCGCTGGATGACTTCGAGGAAAAAGGTCGGACGGCTCTGCAATGGCTTCGAGAATATCTGCATCAAGTAACCGCTCTTATCCCTATCGACGAGTATGTTCAGCGCCCGCAGTTCATCGATGTCCTCGTCTATTTCGCCGACGCGCTCTTCCAACCTGCCGTAGTAGGTGCCCGGCACGGACAAGAACTCAATTCCGTTTGCCCGAAGCGTTCTAACGGTCTCGATTATGTTGTCTGACAAGAGCGCGGCGTGTTGAGCGCCCGAGCCGCGATGAAACTCTATGTACTCGGCGACCTGCGATTTGCGCTTGCCGGGCGCAGGCTCGACGATTGGGAACTTGATGCGGCCGTCACTGCTTTGAATCACTTTAGAGTTCATCCCGCTGTATTCGGTAGAAACATCCTCCTGATGCGAAACATGAAAGCCGAATACTCGCGTATAAAATTCCACCCATTCGTCCAGCTTGCCTGGCTCAACGCCAAAAGCGACATGGTCTACCGCAAGCATCGAAGAACCGGCGGCAGGTTTTTGGGTTTCAATCGGCATGTAGCGCGGCAGGAAAGAGCCCTCATAGCCATGCCGCTCGATGAAGGAGTGAACAATGTTGCCGCAGCCTGCGACCGTGGCTTTGATGACCTGCCCGAGGTCGTCTTCAATGACCTCGGGCTCCGATATCAATCGCGCCCCACGGCTGACCGTCTGCTCAACCGCAAGCATCGTGTCTTTCACGGTGAAGGCAATGTCTTTGACGCCATCACCATGTATGTTGAGGTGATCGGCAATCGGATTATTCGGCCCGAGCGCGCTCGTCAGCGCCAGCCGTATGTTCTCCTGTTGCACAACGATTGACACCCGATCTCTTGCGCCCGTTTCCAGGCTGCAATAGGCAATGGGCGTTAAGCCAAACGCGTTACGGTAATAGTATGCCGCCTGGCACGTATTGCCTACGTAGAAGTCGATGTAGTCAATGTTATCCAGAAAGTTGGGTCCGGCATCCTGCTTTTGCGCGGGGTTCATTTCCAGTGTTCGCATCATCAAACCTCCATTCAAGGTTGCGGTAGCGCTTGCTCATCGCGGCGTGCTGCGGCCTGACCGCAATGCTCGCGTTTGCGGTAACGATGCGCAGGGATTGTTTATTGATGGATGTTGATCGGTGTTAAGAGGCGCTGTCGCACTCTATCGCCGACTTTTGAGAGATTGGGATCAAGCGTCCATTAAGCGAATCACCATCTGAGGTTTATTCTCCGGCTGCGCCTCGTCGAGATAAAGCTCCAATTGTTCGGCCAATGCCGCAACGTATGGCTCTGACATCATCCTCTGGTGTGTGCCATCGACTGTATGAGTCTCGACGCCACCTTCTGCCAGTCTATCCCAGCCGCGCGCGGGATTCGTGTCATTGTCGGCTTCGGCAGGTCTGAACAACACTATGCGACCGGGATAGGGTCGCGGCCCGTATTGCCTGACCAGGCTCGCATTGTTTTTGAAGATATTGAACAGGGCGCGTGCCTGATTAAGACGGTAATCGGGGACCATCTTATTCGCTTTTCGCGCAAGCTCCATTACGTATTTCAACTGTTCGTCGAGATCGAGCGTCCGAAGGTAGTCCATCGAGAGCCATACGGCATCGCCAAGCATCTCGTTGAGTATGAGATGCAGTAATTGCGCATCGTCAACTTTCGGACCCGACAGTTCCGACTGAGATGGCAGCCCCGCATCAAACAATGTTAGCAAGGCTACCTCTTCGCCTCGCTCTTTAATCTGGCGTGCCATCTCGAAAGCAATGACTCCGCCCATAGACCAGCCGCCTAGCAGGTATGGCCCTTCAGGCTGAACCGTCCGCATCGTGTCGATGTAATGCGAAGCCATAGCCTCTATGCTCGCATCCATATCTTCGTCTCCGTTCAGCCCGCGAGCCTGGAAGGCGTAGAAGGGTTGTTCCTGACCTAGATGCCGAGCCAGATCGATATAGCAGATCGCCGTCCCGCCCGCCGGATGCACGCAGAAAAATGGCCGCCTCGAACCGCGTGGCTGCAAACCGACCAGCGACGAGTAAGCGGCTAAACCTTGTTTCTGGCGAAGCAATATTCCCAGGTGTTCAATGGTAGCGCCCTGAAACAGGGCGGCCAGGGGCAGGCTTACGCCGAATACACGTTCGATTCTTGAGGTCAGGATTACGGCGAGGACCGAGTTGCCGCCCAGCTCGAAGAAATTCGATTGCACGCCTACGCGCTGCAAGTCGAGCACGTCTTCCCAGATTTGCGCCAGCAAAAGCTCGACCGTGTCGCGCGGCGGCACAAAGCCTTCGTCCAACTCGACCATGTTCGGACGCGGCGGGGGTAAGGCGGCCCGGTCGATCTTACTATTCTCCGTTAGCGGCATAGTTTCGAGCGCCACAAACGAGGAAGGCACCATATAATCGGGAAGCTTGCTTTTCAGGAAACTGCGCAAGTCATTAATAGTTTCCGGCTGTTCCTCATCCATCACGATATAAGCCACGAGGCGCTTGTCGCCGGGATTGTCTTCGCGCGCCATGACGACTGCTTCGCGCACGGCCTGATGCTGCCCGAGTACCGCTTCTATCTCGCCTACCTCGATGCGGAATCCGCGCAACTTCACCTGAAGATCGACCCGCCCGAGAAATTCAATATCGCCGCCTGTCGTGTGGCGCACCAGATCGCCTGTCTTATACATCCGCGCGCCCGCGACCACGTTAAATGGATCGGGCAAGAATTTCTCGGCAGTCAACTCGGGTTGATTCAGATAGCCGTGCGCCAGGCCGTCCCCGCTGATATTCAATTCGCCCGCGATTCCTATAGCCACCGGCTGCAACTGATCGTCGAGTATGCAGACCTGAGTATTGGCTATCGGGCGACCGATGGGAATCGACCCCCGGATTTCGCCGCCATATGAATCAGCCGTCATCGAATGACAACATGCGAAAGTAGTGCTTTCAGTCGGCCCGTAGCCGTTGATCAGACGGCAAGACCTGGCCTCATTCAGGAATTTCTGCACGTGCGCGACGGACAGAACATCCCCTCCGGCGAGCAACTGGGTCAGGCCCTTCATATCGTCGAGCCGCTCATCTACCATCACATGAAATAGTCCTGCCGTGAGCCATAGCGTCGTTACGCCATGACTGACGAGCGCCTCTCCAAGCTCGGACAGCGAGGGTTGTTGAGGAGGCATCATCACCATCTGCGCGCCGTTGAGCAGGCTGCCCCAGATTTCGAAAGTAGACGCATCGAAACAGAAAGGAGCAAGTTGAAGAAATACCTCGTCGCTTGCGAAGCTGGCATAATTGGTCTGCTTTACCAGCCGCGCGACTGCTTGATGGCTCACGACCACGCCCTTGGGCGTGCCTGTCGAGCCTGATGTGTAGATCACATAGGCAATGCTGTCCGGCGCGCTTCGATTAACAGGGTCGCTGGCGCTGAACATAGATATTTCGGGCCACCCGGCATCGAGTTGGATAATCTGCGCCTGCGCATCCGGCAGCAAAGAAGCCAGATGCTTCTGCGTCAACACCAGGTTAAGCTTTGCGTCCGTAGCGTAGACCTTCAGCCGCTCGGCTGGGGATGCCGGGTCGAGCGGTACGTATGCTGCGCCCGCCTTCAGAATGCCAAGCGTGCCTATAATCATCTCCGGCGAGCGCTCGACAAGTATGCCGATCAAGTCTCCAGCCACTACGCCCGTGTTGCCCAGATAGGTGGCTAACTGGTTGGCCCTCGCGTTAAGCTCGCCGTATGTCAGCCTTGAGCCTTCGTAGATCAGGGCGGTCGCATCGGGCGTTTTTTCGGCCTGCATCTGGAATAGCTCGGGCAGAGACAGCGATTTCGGATAACTGCTCGACGTGCTGTTAAAGTTGACCAGCAATTGCTCGCGTTCCTCCCGGGTGAGCATTGGCAACTCCGCAACGGCCTGTCCCGGGTCAGAAGCGATGCTATCGAGCATGACCTGAAAGTGTCCCAGCAACCGCTTTATGGTGGAGTCGTCAAACAGGTCTGTGTTGTATTCCATTGCCCCGGCCAGTCCCTTTGCGGTTTCTCTCAAAGCAAACGTCAGGTCAAACTTGGCAGAGCCTTGTTCTTTTCCTTTGCGCCCACTATTAGGCGCTGCGTAGACGGCTTCAAATGGCGCGAGCTTGAGTCCGGTTAATTCCAGGCTCTGCCTCGGCACGTTCAGCAATGTGAAGACAACTTGAAATAGCGGCTGGTAGCTCAGGTCTCGCTCAGGCTGCAACTCCTCCACCACCCTTTCGAACGGCGCATCCTGATTTGCGTAGGCGTCCAGCGCCGTCTTCCGCGTTTGCTTGAGCGCCTGGCGGAAATCGAGACGAGCTTCGAATCTCGCGCGAAGCAAGATCGTATTAACGAAAAAGCCTATGAGCGATTCAAGCTCGTTTCTTGTGCGACCCGCGACCGGCGTTCCTACAACTATGTCATCCTGGCTCGAATAACGATAAAGCAGAATTTGAAAGACGGTGAGCAGGGTCATAAACAGGGTTACGCCTTCGCGCTGGCTAAACGATATCAGCCGCTCGGTCTGGTCTTTTTCCAGGGCAAATGATTCCGAAGCGCCCTGGTACCGTAAGATGTTAGGGCGAGGCCGGTCCGTGGGCAGGTCAGTTACGCCTGGAACTCCAGCGAGTTGCTGTTTCCAGTAATCGAGCTGCTGCTCAAGCACTTTGCCCTGAAGCCATTTCCGCTGCCACATCGAATAGTCGGCATATTGAACAGTGAGTTCCTGCAAGGGAGACGCGTGCCCCGTGGAAAAGGCCTCGTAAAGGATGGCCAGTTCCCGGGTCAGGATCGTCTTTGACCACCCATCGCTTATGATGTGATGCATAGTAAACAACGCGACATGATGATCCTCGCTCAGTTTCAATAATCGTGATCTGGTCAGCGGCCCCTGCTCAAGATCGAACGGTCGCCGCGCTTCCTCGTTTGCCCGGCGGATTGCCTCGGCCTCCAGTTCGTCAGCGGGAAGGTGACTGAGGTCTTCGATTTCAAGTTTGACCGGATTGGCCGGGGCTATGATCTGTACCGGGCTGCCATCTACGACCCCAAAGTAGGTGCGCAGGGCTTCGTGGCGGCGCACTATCTCAGTGATGCTGCGCTCGAATGCCGCTACGTCGAGCAGGCCGAGCAAGCGTATGGACGCCGCCATGTTGTAGGCAAACATCCCCGGATTGAGCCGGTCAACAAACCATAGGCGTTGTTGAGCGAACGAAAGCGGAAGGCTCTGGTCTCTGGCAACGGGCACTATGGGCGGCGCTTCTACGTGATGTTTGTTACGCAACTCAGACTCTATGTAAGAAGCCAGTCCCGCTACTGTAGGCATCTCGAAGAGCGAATGTATAGGTATGTCCACGTGGAAGGCGTTGCTGATGCGCGAGGCGAGCTGAGTCGCATGCAGGGAGTGCCCGCCTAATTCGAGAAAATTGTCATGCGCTCCCACCCGGTCCGCTCTCAGGATGCTTGCCCAGATATTTGCGACCAGTCCCTCGACCATGGTTCGCGGCGCAACATATTCGCCTGGTATTTCCGAAGGGGCCTGGTCGAGCTGCAAGAGCGCCTGCCGGTCTATCTTGCCGTTTGCCGTCCGCGGAAACTCTTCGAGGATGATAAGATTCGCTGGCAGCATGAAATCCGGGAGTCTCTCTCTCAGGAAAGCGCGCAGGTCGTTGGCCGTCAACACCGTGGATTGCTCGGCAGCCGAAGACCGTTCCAGGTTGTTGGCATCGTCGTTGGCCGCGCCGCGTTGTCGGTCGCTCTCATTGAGTCGAGTGGCATAGATGGTGTAGCGGTCCCTCCCTTCCATCCATTCGGCCTGCTCAATAATGGGATTAAATCCCCGGCGTCGCAACAGAGCGGAAATTTCGTTTGCTCTACCTGCGGATGCTTCGTCAGGCGCATCATGCGCTTCCGCAACTATCTGTTCGATCTTTTCCCAGTCCTCTTCATCGATGCCATTTAGCGCATCCATTTCAGACCTCTGCGCATCTATCTTAAGCAGGCTGATGCGGTCTATGCACTCTTCGCGTATGACATCGGACAGCCTTCTGAGCTGGCATAGATGTGTCTCGGAATTGAAGGAGTCCGCGAAGCCCTCGACCTCTTCGTTGATCGTTGCAGCCACCGATGGCGTGACGCTTTGAAAGCCGCCTGTCATACGCTTCTTTAAGACAACAAGATCGGCCGCGAAATCAGCGTACTGGCTGAGGCCGGAAAGAATACTGCACTTGGGATAGTAAGTGAATCTATCTGCCCGCTCCGTATCAGATAGCCCTGCCGTGAATACCTTGGCGTTTGTGGCGTAAAGTCCCGCGTTTATCCGCAGTAGTTCCGATATCTCGCTTATCGGCTCGAACGACAAGATGCGCGAGTTCTTGCATCGCTGGCTGATGAACAACGTGAACAGACCGATGTTTGCGCCTACATCAATGATGCAGCCACCGTCAGAAAGCTCTATGCCGTGCTTGATGTAAGACTGCTCATCGAATATATCCTTGTAGGACGCATCTGTTTCGCTGGCATTATGCTGGACAATAGACAGGCCGTTGGGCAACGAGTATCGCGGACGACCCTTGATGACAGGCGCATATTTATATTCGGGCACGACATAAGCAACTATCTTCTTTTCGCCTGACTCATCATCGCGGCTCAATACGATAGCGTCGCGGATGCCGGGGTGTTGTGATAGCGCGTTTTGAATTTCGCCAAGCTCCACCCGAAAGCCCCGCACCTTCACCTGATTATCCATGCGCCCTATGAATTCGACATCGCCGTCGTCAAGATAGCGCGCAAAGTCGCCCGTCCGGTAAAAACGCGCGCCCGGCTCATGGCTATAAGGATCAGGCAGAAATTTTTCTGCCGTCAGCTCGGGCCAGTTCAAATATCCGCGCGCCACATTGTAACCGGCAATACATAACTCGCCGACGACGCCTAAAGGCGCGGGCTTCAGATGAGAGTCCAGCAGATAGATCCGGCTATTGCCTAGCGGGCGGCCCAGAGGCAACTTTGCCTCCTCGTCATTCATGAAGCCTTTCAACGCCTGGTGGGTCAGGACGCCGACGGTGGTCTCTGTCGGACCATAATGATTGACGATGTCGCAGTCGGATGCAATCGCGTTCAGTTTTCTGAGTAACTCTCGATTTGGGGCCTCGCCGCCGAGTACAATCTTATGGCGGGGAAGGAGCGGCTCGACATCGTCATAGGCGACTAAAGCCGCAAGATGACTCGGCACGATCTTGAGATAGTCAACCGGAGCGCGGCTGAAGTATTCGCTCAACGAAGCGTAATCGACGAGCCGCGACGTGGAGATTATGTGAAGCGAGCCTCCCGTGCATAAGGAAGCGAAGATTACTGTGTTGCCCAGGTCGGCCGCGAACGTAGAGACGGTGGCGAACTTTGCGCCGGCCGGGATTTGTAGCCTGCGCGAGATCGCATAACAATAGTTTGTAAGCTGCCGATGCTCGACCATCACCGCTCTGGGCCGACCTGTCGAACCTGAAGTGTAGATGACATAAACCGTATTGTCTGGCCTTACTCTGCTCGGTAATGCCGCGCCGCCCTCTTGCTCGATGATTCCCTGATCTCTGTCGAGACATACGACGCGCGCTCGATGCCCGGGCAAGATGTTTATCAGGCTCTCCTGCGTTAGCAGGACCTCCAACCCTGCGTCTTCAATCATGAATGAGAGCCGCTCGCTGGGAAGCGCGGGATCGAGCGGCAAGTATGCCCCGCCAGCCTTCAGGATGCCGAGGATGCTGACAATCACTTCCAGCGACCGCTCCAGACAGATGCCGACCAGCGCCTCTGGGCCTACCCCCAGCCGCCGCAGATGCCTGGCCAGCTTGTTGGCTCTGATATCCAGTTCCTGAAGGCTGAGTTGGCTGTCCTCAAATACGGCCGCGATGCTGTGAGGCGAGAGCTTTGCGTGTCTCTCAAAGAGACTGTGGATGCATGCAGGCTCATACTGACGGAGCGCAGTCTCATTGAAATCGACCAGCAGTTGATGCAGTTCGGCGGGATCGAGTATCTCTAGCTCGCTAATGGCTGACTTTGGATTTTCCAGGGCGCTTTCTATTAAGGTCCGCCATCTTCGCATCAGGCGATCTATATCTTCTGGCCGGAAGAGGCCCGCGTCATAGTAGAAGGTGGCGACTAGCGCCTCTCGCTTACGGAAGCAGGAAAGCTTGATTTTGAAGCGATCAATATGAGCATGTCGGCTCAACATTGAAAATGTGATGCCATCAGCAGAATAGTTGCTCGGCTCCTGGCTCGATTCAAACGTAAACGGGAGCCACGGATGTTCTCCGGCGTTAAGAGTTAAACCGCTGACTTGCTCCCAACTGAAATAATCTTGTTTATCATCGATTTCGCTGATAGCTTCAGCAGCACTTTGCATTACCTCAATGAAAGTTGGGTCATGTTCAAAAGAACAATGAATGGGCAGATACCTTGAAATCAGGCCGAGCGCGTTTTCTATATCCTGACTGTTACGACCATCGACGCAAAGCCCGGTCGCCGCATCGTTGTTACCGGACAACCTTTTCAGGAGTATCTCCCAGCAGGCCAGCAGTGTGACCAGAGCAGGCAAATTTTGGCTTTGCTCAAGCTCGTCAATTCGTGCCAGCAGGTCAGGCGGGAGCGTTAACGACCTTGCGCCAAGCTGGAAGGCCTGGCGCGGGCTGAGTTGTTTTTCGTCGGGCAGAGACAGGCTGAGGTACTTGGAAAGCGGCTGGTTGCGCCAGTAATCTCTTCCTGCCTCTGTGTCTTCCGATTCGATCAGGTCGTTATAGATTTCAGACAGGTCGGCATACTGAATAGAAGGCGCGTCCAGGCTTTCGGCCCTGGCGCAGGATGAGTAGGACAGGCCGATCTCTTTCATCAATATGTCGTGAGTCGCGCTATCGGCGCAAAGCGCGGAGAGCAAAATTGAAAGAATATGTTTATGCGATGAGAGCCTTATCAGCAGCGTACGTATGAGCGGGGCTTGATCAATATCTATGGGTGTGTTTATTGCCTGCTGAAGTATCGTCTCGATTCTGGCCTCTTGCTCTTGAGCGGAATAATTACCTAGATCAATGCAGCCAGGCGGCCGTCCTTCTTGATCAGTAATAACCTGGACCGGGATGTTGATCTCGGGCAGGCTTCGCAAGGCTGTGCGAAGTATCTCGTGCCTTCTAACGACATCAACCAAGGCTCTCTCCAGAGCGCTGTGATCGAGTTCGCCTTCTATTAGAATCGCGCAATGCGAGCTATACGCCATCGGGTCATCGGTCTGCCCGAGTAACCAGAGGTGCTTTTGCTGCGGTGACAATCTGTACCCCCGGATGATTTCCTTTTGTATTTCGGTTTGCATCGTGTTGCCTCCGTGGCTCTGGTTTTATGAGAAGAGGGTGTTGCGCGCACCGCCGGGTTAGTTGCCCGCCGGCGCGCAAGCAAGCGAGACGCCTCGCCTGGTCATCAATGCGCGTGAAGCAAGAGATTGAATGCTAACGAGCGCGTTATTCCGCCTCGTCGAGCCTGTTTTGAATTTAATCTGATGTTAAGGTTATGAAGTCCTGCTGCGCCGCTACTGGCCAGCAGCAAGCATGCAAAAATGGCCGCGTGTGACTCCTTTGAGCGATCCGGCTGGCCGCGCATGCGCGACACGTGTTGTTAATCTTGCGGATCGTCGTTCTTACTCAGAGCCGGATGAGGTGATTTCCCTGGCAGTTTCTCGTCCGCGACCCATGCGTGCGAACCTGTCTTGCCGGGCTTGCCTCAACTCCATTTCTTTAAGAATCGAATCCTGTTTATCCGATTCGTCAAGCAATTCCATTAAACGATTCAATGTCGCAGCGCCTTCGCTGGCAAGAAGGTCCAGAACCTTTTTGAATTGCTCCACGAGATTTCTGATCGCCTCGGACTGAAAGCGATTCTCGTAATAAGCGACGCGCAGCACCAATTTGCTCCCCGGCACAACCGTGATTGCAATCGGATAATTGGTTGCTGTCAGCGTCCTCACGTCTTCAATCTCAAGGCCATTGCTGAAGTCTTTCTTTAGCGCATCCACGGGATAATTTTCAAAAGCCATGATGGTGTCGAACAGGGGCACTCCTCTGTCCATCTCGCTCCACCCCTGCACCTTAACAAGCGGGCTGTATTCATATTGCCGGGCTTCGACCTGTTGCCTCTGCAACTGTCTCAACCATTCGTCCACCTTCTGAGCGCCCTCCACCTTCACCCTCACGGGCAGGGTGTTGACGAACATACCCACCATCTGCTCGACGCCCTCCATCTCCACCGGGCGTCCGGCCACGACCGCACCGAAGACGACATCCTGCTCACGGCTGAACCTGCTGAGGGCAATGGCCCACGCCCCTTGCGCGATGGTATTAAGGGTGACCTTGATTTGTTGAGCGACCCGCAGGAGTCCAGCGGTCTGGTGCGAGGAGAGGCTAGAACGGTACTCCTGCGCTGAGTGGTGAGAAGAAGTAGCGAGAGCCTGAGCGGGTTGCTCATCAATGAGGAGCCTGGTGGGACGAAGGAAGCCGCGCAGAGTCTGTCTCCAGAAAGCCTCAGCGAGACTAAGCTCCTGAGAGCGAAGCCAGGCAATGTAGTCTCTGTAAGGGCGAACGTGAGGCAGAGCAAGCGGGCTGCCTGAACACAGGGCGTTATAGAAGGAGAAGACATCGTTTAGAAGCAGTGGGATGCTCCAGCCGTCAACAAGGAGGTGATGCCAGGACCAGACGAAGTGAAAGGAGTGAGAATGAAGGCGAAGCAGAGCGAAGCGAAGCAGAGGAGGAGAGGAGAGGTCGAAGCCGCGAGAGCGGTGATGAAGGAGGAAGGCATCGAGCCGCAGCAGTTGTTGTTGAGCAGAGAGGTCTGTCCAGTCTTCTTGATGCCAGTCCAGACCTACCTGCGAGTGTACCGCCTGCATCTCTGTATCCAAACCCTTCCAGAGAATGGCTGTTCGCAGTACCGCATGTCTGTTAATCGTCTGCTCCCATGCCTGCCGGTAGGCCGAAACATCAAGTGGCCCACGAAGCGTGCAGCTTATCTGGTTGAAATACATTTCAGGATGGCCCGAGCGCAATGATTGAAACGCTATGCCCTGTTGCGCGAAAGAGAGCGGATAGATGTCTTCTATTCTCGGATCGGCGGCAATCATACGAGCGATACTGCTCTGGTCGAGATTCGTAATTGATGACAGAGGTCTAGCCTCTTCCGCCTGTTTAGTCGCAAGCGCGTAGTCGATAAAGTCACTCAGAGCCGAGATGTACTCCCTGGCCATCCCTTCCACCTCCTCTCTGCTATGCTTGTTGCGGCTGTAGCTCCAGTTCACCTCCAACTCTCCTCCCACTACACCGCTGTTGACCTCTATCAAGTACTTCCTGCTCCCTGCTTCCGACCGCTCTCTCCCTTTGCTCTCTCTGCCTGCCCTCAACAGCCGGAATGAAGCCGCTGCCTGATCCACCTGCCCAAGATAGTTGAAACTCACCTCCGCTTCGCTCGCTTTCCACTGATTCGCCGCTTCCCGCATAGCCTGCCCCTCACCTTCAGCCCCCGCTCCCAGATACCTGATCACTCCGTATCCTATCCCCTTATCCGGCACCTCCCTGAGGGTTCGCTTCACCCTCCTCACCTTCTGCTCAAGGCTGTCGCCCTGCTTCACCTCTATCACCACCGGATAGATGCTTGTGAACCATCCGACGGTCCTGGTCACATCGACCTGTTCGTCTATCTCTTCTCGCCCGTGTCCCTCCAGGTCCACCTTCAGCCTGCTTATCCCGGCCCGCCTGTTCATCGCCTCCGCCAGCGCCAGCAGCAGCACCTCGTTGATCTCGGTGGCGAATACCTTCGGCACCTGCTTGAGCAGCCTGGCTGTGCGGGGCTGATCAAGGCTGAGGCTGAGGCTGGCCTCGCTCGACAGGCAGTTGTCGGTCCCCTCATCGCTTACCCCAAGCCTGTCGAAGTCCGCTTCCTGAACGCCCTGCCAGTAGGGGAGCTGCCGGGAGAGCTGGCCGCTTTGTGAGTAACGCAGCAGCGCTTCCGCCCACTCCTTGTAAGAGGTTGTCTTGGGGCTGAACGAGACCTCATCACCGCCAGAGAGCTGGCCGTAGCAGGATTCGAGGTCTTCGAGGAGTATCCTCCACGAGACGGCATCGACCCCCAGATGATGGATGATCCACAGCAGCCTGTCAGGTCTCTGGGAGCCGGTCTTAAACAGGGCGAGCCTGAAGATGGGTCCTTGAGAGATGTTGAGAGAGGCTTGCAGGCGGTCGGCGAGGTTGGAGATGTGAGAGGAGAGGAGATGGTCTGGCAGGTCTGCCAGGTCAAACGTTGAGAACGAGTCGAGCAGCAGCTCGTCATCAAAGGGGATGATGGACTGATGCCAGGCGTCGAGATGGAAGTGGAAGCGGAGGCGCAGAGCGTCGTGGTGACGGCAGAGAAGTGCCAGGGCCTGGCGAAGCAGGAGCGGGTCAAGGGGCAGAGAGGATTCAAGCAGAAGTGACTGGTTGTAGTGGTGAGGAGAGTCAGGGTGAAGAAGCAAGAACCAAAGCTGAATGGGAGTGAGGGGAAGAGGGCCAGAAAGCTCGGATTGTTGAGCCAGGACGAGGGAGCGAGAATCGACGACCAGGGCGAGGGAAGCGATGGTCTGGTTCTGGAATAGGAGGCTGGTGGAGAGATGGAGACCGGCAGCCCTGGCTCTGGAGATGACCTGAACGGCGAGGATGGAGTCGCCGCCCAGGTCGAAGAAGTTGTCGTTGATGCCCGGCGAGGCGACACCCAGAACATCGCTCCAGATGGAGACGAGCTGCTGCTCGACCGGAGTCCGAGCAGCCTGAAAGCCGGGCTGAGAGGCAGAGCCGGAGGAGTCAGCAGGAGGAAGAGCCTTCCTGTCAAGCTTGCCGTTGGAGGTGAGTGGGAGACCAGGAATGGAGATGAACAGAGAAGGCAGCATGAAGTCAGGCAGCTTGAGCTTGAGCCACTCACGTAGAGAGGAAGAGAGCAGGTGAGCGGGTATGTCAGATACGACATAGGCAACCAGCCTGTTTGAGGTAGAGTCAGTGCCAGAGGAAGAGGAAGAGACGACGACGCAATCAGAGACGAGGTGATGAAGTCTGATGGCGGCCTCCACCTCGGCTAGTTCAATCCTGAAGCCCCTGATCTTGACCTGATGATCGGCCCTGCCCAGGAACAGGAGATTGGAGTCAGGGAGGAGGCGAGCGATGTCGCCGGAACGATACATACGAGAGCCTGGAGAAGAAGAGAAGGGGTTAGGGATGAACCTGTCAGCGGTGAGGTCTGGTTGATTGAGGTAGCCGCGAGCCAGGCCGTGTCCGCTGATGAAAAGCTCCCCGTTGACTCCCACTGGCGCAGGTTGCAGGTATCTATTCAAGATATAAATTTCAGTGTTTGTCATCGGGCGACCGATGGGAATGGTTGATAATTGCTCAAGAGCAGCCGGATCAAGATTCAATTCATAGATGCTAGATGTTATCGTCGCCTCGGTTGGCCCGTATGCCTGAAAGAATTTTAATGGGTGTCGCGTCGATTCAGCCCAGGTGATTACCCGTTGCTTTGAAAGCCTCTCCCCGCCCGCAATGACAAGTTCTAACCACCTGGGTACAGCAGAATTTAAAGATGATAGCTCATCAGCGATTTGGTGCCAGAATCCCGCAGTCATGTGCAATGCATTCGCACCGAAGTCCTGACATATATCAAGAAGCTCAGTGATCGGCATCGTTGTGGGACTGGAGTGCAGAGCCAGGCGAGCGCCGCTCGTTAGAGTTGGGAATATCTCTTCGGCTGCGGCATCAAAACTCAAGGGAACAAACTGCAACATGCAATGGCTGGGGACCAGCTCATACCTGTCTTTCATACAGAGCGCGCGATTAACCAGCGCTTCGTGATTAATCATGACGCCTTTGGGGTTGCCTGTTGAACCTGACGTGTAGATAAGATAAGCCAGGCCGGATCGAAGAATACTAATGCGAGGATTCGCCCTATCCTGCTTCGCGATCTTTTGCGAATCTGTATCGAGAGATATGACTTGCAGCCAACTTGTCGGGAGCCTGTCTAATAACGACTGTTGAGTTAAAACAATCGGCGCAAGAGAATCCTCTAGCATGAATGCGAGCCTCTCTGAAGGGTAAGAAGGATCGAGCGGCACGTAGGCCGCCCCCGCTTTCAACACTGCTAGCAGGCTGATTATCATATCCACTGACCTGTTCATCATTATCCCGACCAGCACCTCCTGTGTGACACCTGCCGCCATCAGGTAGTGCGCTAGCTGGTTAGCCCTGCTGTTCAGCTCTTCGTAGCTCAGTTGCTCGCCCTCAGATATTATGGCTACGGTGTCGGGAGTTCTCTCAACCTGGGCTTCAAAAAGCTCGTGGATGCATAGGTGCGGATACTCACTTGAGGTCTTGTTCCACTCATTTATAACCTGGTCGTATTCAGGCCGGGTCAGGATTGTAAGATCACAAAGCCTCTGATCGGCGTTGGCCATTATGCTCTGAAGGAGGTTGTTAAAATGGCGGAGCATCCCCGATACAAATTGTGAGTCCAATATTTGACTATCATAGATCACCGAGAGCTTTAACGCAGAAGACCGTATTACTCTGAGTGTGAAGGCGGCTTGAAGCGGGCTTAGGAAGCGGATATTGTTGACACTCAAATGACCGCGATAGTTATTCAACAAGTTATCCTGCGGACGAGCATCTAGATCAATGCAAGTGTCAAACATGAGCGGATTGCAGTTAGCCCACCGCTGGACTTGCTTCAAAGACGCATGGTTGTGTTTGTGCAGGCCGCTTAGATTGACTTGAAGCTCATTGAGCCAGGCTTCGACCGTAGCGTGAGGCGTCACTCGTATTGGCAGCGGCAAGGTGCTGATCAAGTTTCCTATTACAGGCTCAGACCCTTGCAGGTCCGAGCGGCCTGGCGCGGTTGTAACTCCGAAAATCACTTCTTCATTCTCTCCGTACTGCGCTAGAAGCCCTGCCCAGGCACCTAGAATCAGGGTGTCGATATCCAGTTGATGATTTATAGCGAAAGCTTGTAAGGCTTGCTCGTCCAAACAGAGTTCAATCTGCTGCCTTTCGGAACCAATATCCTTAGACCCGGAGGGAGGACCGGCGACAAGACTCAGCCCGGACCTTTCGGTTTCGATACCCTCCAGAAATTGTCGCCAGAAAGATTCCGCTTCAAGTTTATTCTGCCGCTTCAACCACGCGATGTAATCTTGAAAAGCGCGCGTCTGCTTTAACTGCGCTACTCCTTCGAGACACAATTTCTCATAGCAGGCAAAGGTCTCCTCAAGGATGGCTTGCGAGCTATTGCAATCCATCAGAAGCGGATGAAAACTCCAAATGCATTTGTAATCCATATCGCTGACCTGACATATGGCGAGATGCGTCAAAGGCAATTCGGAAGGATTGCTTAAGCGTTGGGCTTCCGATGCCAGCAAGCTCTCCAGGTGTTGTTCTTGATCGGCGGAAGACAACTTGCGCCAGTCATGAAATTGCAATGGGTTGTCGGTCTGCTTGCGGACGACCTGAACCGGGGTTTCAACCCGTTTCCAGACGAACGAAGTTCTCAGCACCGGATGCCGTTTGATTATCTGCTGCCAGGCGCGATCAAAGTTCCGGACATCAAGCTGGCCGCTTATTGTGAAACAGCATTGGCAACACAACAGGCTCGGCTCTGCCGCCTGAGAAAGGTTGAAGAGGAAATCCTCTTGTACCGGCGAGACGCTATATATGGTATCGACATTCTTTATATCCATTTGAGTACCTTTATGCTCGGAACAAGGAACAAACACACCTCAGCAGGCAAGCTAAAGAGCGTTGCACTTTTAGTCGCAGGTTTTAGAATGCGCGACAGGTGACCAGGATGACTGCTGAGTAAGCAAGCTCACGTAATGAGTCGGAATTCGCAGGCGCTCATTTTTAGTTTATATCGCGGGTTTATTGTTTAAGTTACCGCTCAATTCCAGAATCACGTTTTCAAATTCCCCCTGGCTCATCTCGGCATCAGGAAAGTCTACAGCACTGCGGCCGCCCGTCTCTTCATCCGTCAAGAGCCGGAGATTGGAAAGCTGCGTGTCGGGTTCATCCAGGACGGCTTCAAGAATGATCAAATAATGAGTCCGCATCCATTCTATAGTTGAGTCGTAGAACAGGTCGGTGTTGTAAACAAAAGCGCCTATCAGTCCCTCAGATGTCTCCCTGGCAGAAAACGTAAGGTCTATCCTTGCGCTCAAATCGTCAGAGCTTAACGGCTTGATTGTTAAGCCTGAAAGCTCAAGGTCTGCTAGCGGAGCATTTTGCAGCAGGAACTTTATCTGGAATAAAGGATGATGGCTGAGGCTACGCTCGGGCTGCAGTTCGGCGACGAGCTTTTCAAAAGGCACATCCTGGTTGGCGTATGCTGCCAGACATACCTCCTTGACCCTCTTCAATACTTCCCTGAAGCTGAGGTCGGCGCTCAACTTCACTCTCAGCACCAACTGATTGACAAAGAATCCTATCAGCCCCTCGACCTCTCTTCTGCTTCGTCCCGCTACGTCTGTTCCTATGATGATGTCAGGCTCAGAGGTGTGCCTGAAGAGCAACGAGTAGAAGGCCGCCAGCAGCAACATGTAAAGCGTGACGCCTTCCCTCCTGGCCAGAGCCTTGAGCTGATGGGTGAGTTCGGGCTTAAGGCGAAGCGGAACGGACGAACCCTTGAAGGACTGAGATGGAGGTCTCGGCCTATCTGTGGGCATCTGCAAGACAGGCAATGGGCCCGCGAGCTGCTGCTTCCAGTAACAGAGCTGGCGGTCGAGGAGCTGACCGCAGAGCCACTGGCGCTGCCATACGGCATAGTCGCCATATTGAATAGGCAGAGGCTCGAGCAGAGGCTGGCGACCCTCCGCGAAGGCGTTGTAGAGGGAGGCAAGCTCCTTGACGATCAGGCCCATGCTCCAGCCATCGCTGATGATGTGGTGGAGGGTGACGGCGAGGATATGGCTGAGGTCATCGAGCTTGAACAGGCATGCCCGCAGCAGCGGCAACCTGCAGAGATCGAAGCCCTGGCGGCCAAGCTCGCCCGCCAACTGAAGAGCTGAAGGCTGACGCTGCGACTCGGCCAGTTCTGAGAGGTCAATCACCTCTATATCGAGATCGAATTGTTGAGAGATAATCTGAACCGGCTTGCCATCAAGAGAGTCAAATGAGGTGCGTAAAGATTCGTGGCGTCTAATAATATGATTGATGGAATGGCGCAGAGCCAACAGGTTGAGCTGACCCGAGAGCAAGACAGCGCACGAGATGTTATAGGCGAAGGAGTGAGGGTCGAGCTGGTCGAGAAACCAGAGACGCTGCTGGGCGAAGGAGAGAGGCAGCGGGTCGAGCCTTGGGACAGGAAGTATCTGAGGGGAAGAGCGAGAAGGGTCGGAGTCGGCAAGGCGGAGGTGGATGAAGGAGGCTTGCTCGAGGATGGTAGGAGAGTCGAAGACGAGCTTGAGGTCGAGGTCGAGCTTGAAGACCAGCCTGAGTCGAGAGATGAGCTGAGTGGCCAGAAGGGAGTGGCCGCCGAGGTCGAAGAAGTTGTCGTTGATGCCCGGCGAGGCGACACCCAGAACCTCGCTCCAGATGGAGACGAGCTGCTGCTCAACCGGAGTGCGAGCAGCCTGAAAGCCGAGCTGAGAGGCAGAGCCGGAGGAGTCAGCAGGAGGCAGAGCCTTCCTGTCGAGCTTGCCGTTGGAGGTGAGCGGGAGGCCAGGAATGGAAATGAACAAAGAAGGCAGCATGAAGTCAGGCAGCTTCAGCTTGAGCCACTCACGTAGAGAGGTAGAAAGCACGTGAGCAGCTATGTCAGATACGACATAGGCAACCAGCCTGTTTGAAGAAGAGTCAGTGCCAGGAGAAGAGGAGGAGACGACGACGCAATCAGAGACGAGGTGATGAAGCCTGATGGCGGCCTCCACCTCGGCTAGTTCAATCCTGAAGCCCCTGATCTTGACCTGATGATCGAGCCTGCCCAAAAACTCGATGTTGCCATCAGGGAGATAGCGGCCGAGGTCACCGGTCCTGTAGGCGCGCTGGCCCTGGATGCTGGTGAAGCTGACAGCAGTGAGGTGAGGCTGATTGAGATAACCACGGGCGATGCCTTGACCGGCGATGCATATTTCGGCAGGGACGCCAATGGGAGCCAGATGGCCGTGAGGGTCGCACAGCCAGATGGAAGAGTTGGGCAGAGGCTTGCCGATGAGGTGGCGAGGCTGAGAAAGAGGAGAGACGAGGAAGCTTGAGCAGATGATGGAAGCCTCTGTAGGGCCGTACAGGACGTGGATTTGAGAGTGAGTGAAGGTAAGCTTCATCTCATCGAGCAGGCTCGCCGGCACTACGTCCCCTCCTGTAAAAATCATCCTCAGGTTAGACCACTCCCTGTTTTGCTGAGTATCTTTTATTCGATCTATGATCTGGCGCATTAAGCTCGGTACCGCATGGAAAAGTGAAACTTGTTCTAATGAGTTTGACAGCGTATCAATATCCAAGATTTCATACTTTGTTAATACTTTTGCGGTTCCGCCGGCCACCAGGATTGGCAACAGCTCAAACAGAGAAATATCAAAAACAGGTGAGGCAAGACACAACATTACATCCTGGTCATTAATGCCAAACTTATGCTTGCTGGCTAAGATTGTGTTAATTAAATTACAGTGTTCTATCTGGACAGCTTTGGGCGTCCCACTCGTACCTGATGTGTATATTAGATAAGCCAGATTCCTGGGAGAAATATCACATCGCTGGTAGTCATCACGACTGCGGTCAATCTTTTCCCAATCATCATCTATAAAAAAGGTCTTGTGAATATACTGAGGAACAATATCCTTAAAGGCGCTTTGCGTCAGCAGTAAAGAAACCCCGCCATCCCTCATCATAAAATCGAGTCGCTCGAGCGGGTACTCAAAATCCAGAGGCACATACGCCGCTCCACTCTTCAACACTGCTACCACCGCCTCCACCATCTCCGCTCCCCTGCTCATCAGCACTCCCACTCTCTGCTCTGGTCCCACTCCCAGTCTTCTCATATACCTGCTCAGTTGATTGGCCCTGCGGTTCATCTGCCTGTAGGTGAGGTGCAGTTCTCCGCTTACCACAGCCACGCTGTCGCCTCGCTGGTCGCCCTGTCGCTCGATCATCTCGCCTATGGTCAGGCTGGAGTCGTAGGGGCTTGCGTTTTGATTCCACTCCTGGAGCTGTTTCATCTCCTCAATGGTCAGCATCGGGAGGTGCGCTACAGCGGTGAGTGGGTTCTGAGCTATGGCCTCAAGCAACACCTCAAGGTGGCCCATCATCCGCCACATGCTCTGCTCATCGAACAGCTCGCTGCTGTATTCGAGAACTCCTTCCAGGTGATGGGCCTGTTCGGTGAACGAGAGGCTGAGGTCGAACTTGGAGATACCACTGGTCAACTCCACCTGTTCGAGGTCAAGGCCCCGCATCGGGGCGGACCTGATGACCTGTTGCTGGAAGGCGAACAGGACCTGGAACAGCGGCGAGTGGCTGAGGCTACGCTCAGGCTGCAGTTCGGCGACGAGCTTTTCAAAAGGCACATCCTGGTTGGCATAAGCCCCGAGGCACTGTTGCCTGACCATAGACAGCAAGGAGGCGAAGGGCTGGTCGGGCTCCATCCTCACCCTGATGGCGAGAGTGTTGACGAAGAAGCCTATTAGCCCCTCAACCTCTGGCAGCGCCCTGTTGGCTACTGGAGTGCCAAGGATGATGTCGGGCTCAGAGGTGTACCTGAACAGCAGCGAGTAGAAAGCCGCAAGCAGCAACATGTAGAGCGTGACGCCTTCCCTCCTGGCCATGGCCTTGAGTTGAAGGGCGAGTTCGGGCTTAAGGCGAAGCGCAACAGACGAGCCTTTGAAGGACTGAGAGGGGGGTCTCGGCCTGTCTGTGGGCATCTGCAAGACAGGCAATGGGCCTGCGAGCTGCTGCTTCCAGTAACAGAGCTGGCGGTCGAGGAGTTGACCAGAGAGCCACTGGCGCTGCCATACGGCATAGTCGCCATATTGAATAGGCAGAGGATCGAGCAGAGGCTGGCGACCCTCCGCGAAGGCGTTGTAGAGGGAGGCAAGCTCCTTGACGATCAAACCCATGCTCCAGCCGTCGCTGATGATGTGGTGGAGAGTGACGGCGAGCATGTGGCTGAGGTCATCGAGCTTGAACACGCATGCCCGCAGCAGCGGCAACCTGCAGAGGTCGAAGCTCTGGCGGCCGAGTTCGCCCGCCAACTGAACAGCGCTGGGCTGACGCCGCGACTCGGCCAGCTCTGAGAGGTCTACCACCTCTATATCCAGATCGAATTGTTGAGAGATAATCTGAACCGGCTTGCCATCAAGAGAGTCAAATGAGGTGCGTAAAGATTCGTGGCGTCTAATAATATGATTGATAGAATGGCGCAGAGCCAACAGATTGAGGTGACCTGAGAGCAAGACGGCGCACGAGATGTTATAAGCGAAGGAGTGAGGGTCGAGCTGGTCGAGAAACCAGAGACGCTGCTGGGCGAAGGAGAGAGGCAGCGGGTCGAGCCTTGGGACGGCAAGTATCTGAGGGGAAGAGTGAGAGGGGTCGGCGTCGGCAAGGCGGAGGTGAATGAAGGAGGCTTGCTCAAGGATGGTAGGAGAGTCGAAGACGAGCTTGAGGTCGAGGTCGAGATTGAAGACTAGCCTCAGGCGAGAGATGAGCTGAGTGGCTAGAAGGGAGTGCCCTCCAAGGTCGAAGAAGTTGTCGTTGATGCCCGGCGAGGCGACACCCAGAACATCGCTCCAGATGGAGACGAGCTGTTGCTCGACCGGAGTGCGAGCAGCCTGAAAGCCAGGCCGGGAAGCAGAGCCGGAGGAGTCAGGAGGAGGAAGAGCCTTCCTGTCGAGCTTGCCATTGGTGGTGAGAGGAAGGCGAGGAATGGGGATGAACAAAGAAGGCAGCATGAAGTCAGGCAGCTTGAGCTTGAGCCACTCACGTAGAGAGGAAGAAAGCACGTGAGCAGGCATGTCAGATACGACATAGGCAACCAGCCTGTTTGAGGTAGAGTCAGCGCCAGGGGAAGACGAGGAGACGACGACGCAATCAGAGACGAGGTGATGAAGTCTGATGGCGGCCTCTACCTCGGCTAGTTCAATCCTGAAGCCCCTGATCTTGACTTGATGATCGAGCCTGCCCAAAAACTCAATGTTGCCATCAGGAAGATAGCGGCCGAGGTCACCGGTCCTGTAGGCGCGCTGGCCCTGGATGCTGGTGAAGCTGACAGCGGTGAGGTGAGGCTGATTGAGGTAACCACGGGCGATGCCCTGGCCGGCGATGCATATTTCGGCAGGGACACCAATGGGAGCCAGGTGGCCGTGGGGATCGCACAGCCAGATGGAAGAGTTGGGCAGAGGCTTGCCGATGAGGTGGCGAGGCTGAGAAAGAGGAGAGACGAGGAAGCTTGAGCAGATGATGGAAGCCTCTGTAGGGCCGTACAGGACGTGGATTTGAGAGTGAGTGAAGGTGAGCTTCATCTCATCGAGCAGGCTCGCCGGCACTACGTCCCCTCCCGTCAGCGCTACTCTGAGATTATTATAGTGATGCTCGCTGCTCGCGCGTATATGATTGACGAGCTGTTGCATCAGGCTGGGCACAGCATGGAGCCACGTTACTCGTGTTAACTTCTCCGCAAGGACTGGCAGATCCAGAATCTCTTCCTTACGCAAAATCAGGGCGGTCCCGCCAGATATCAAAGGCAACATTAATTCCAGTAGAGAGATGTCGAAGGAGAATGAAGCAAGTACTGGCATCACATCGTCGGCGGTAAAGTGAAACTTGGTTTGACTGCTTTGCAGGGTGCAGGTGAAATTTGAATGGCTAACTGTGACGCCCTTTGGCTTGCCTGTAGATCCCGAAGTGTAGATGATGTAAGCCAAGTTGTCCTGATCCGCTTTCGTTGCGGGATTTTCATCGCACTCGTGAACAAGACTTTCCCAGAGCAGGTCCAGGCATTCTATTCTGGTGTCTGGAATCGAAAGATCATCGGCCAGATGATGCTCAGTCAGCAGTAAAGAGACCCCGGCATCCCTCATCATAAAATCGAGTCGCTCGAGCGGGTAGTCCGCATCCAGAGGCACATAGCCTGCTCCACTCTTCAACACCCCTACCACCGTCTCCACCATCTCCGCTCCCCTGCTCATCAGCACTCCCACTCTCTGCTCTGGTCCCACTCCCAGTCTTCTCATATACCTGCTCAGTTGATTGGCCCTGCGGTTCATCTGCCTGTAGGTGAGGTGCAGTTCTCCGCTTACCACAGCCACGCTGTCGCCTCGCTGGTCGCCCTGTCGCTCGATCATCTCGCCTATGGTCAGGCTGGAGTCGTAGGGGCTTGCGTTTTGATTCCACGCCTGGAGCTGTTTCATCTCCTCAATGGTCAACATCGGGAGGTGAGCCAGTGGGCTGTGTGGGTTTTGGGCTATGGCCTCAAGCAACATCTCAAGGTGGCCCATCATCCTCTTGATAGATTCGGCGTCAAAGCGTCGCGTATCGTAGGTGGCTTGTATTAAAAGTTCGGCCCCGGGTCTGACTGTCAAAGCCAGAGAGTAATTGGTTCGCTCAACAGATCGGATATCGCTTATCTTCAGGCTACCTAACTTCTGGTTTACTGATTCATCCACGGGATAATTTTCAAAGGCCATGATGGTGTCGAACAGGGGCACTCCTCTGTCCATCTCGCTCCACCCCTGCACCTTAACAAGCGGGCTGTATTCATATTGCCGGGCTTCGACCTGTTGCTTCTGCAACTGTCTCAACCATTCGTCCACCTTCTGAGCCCCCTCCACCTTCACCCTCACGGGCAGGGTGTTGACGAACATACCCACCATCTGCTCGACGCCCTCCATCTCCACCGGGCGTCCGGCCACAACCGCACCGAAGACAACATCCTGCTCACGGCTGAACCTGCTGAGGGCAATGGCCCACGCCCCTTGCGCGATGGTATTAAGGGTGACCTTGATTTGTTGAGCGACCCGCAGGAGTCCAGCGGTCTGGTGCGAGGAGAGGCTAGAACGGTACTCCTGCGCAGAAAGGTGAGAAGAGGTAGAAAGAGCCTGAGCGGGTTGCTCATCGATGAGGAGCCTGGTGGGGCGAAGGAAGCCGCGCAGAGTCTGTCTCCAGAAAGCCTCAGCGAGATTAAGCTCCTGAGAGCGAAGCCAGGCAATGTAGTCTCTGTAAGGGCGAACGTGAGGCAGAGCAAGCGGGCTGCCTGAACACAGGGCGTTATAGAAGGAGAAGACATCGTTTAGAAGCAGTGGGATGCTCCAGCCGTCAACAAGGAGGTGATGCCAGGACCAGACGAAGTGAAAGGAGTGAGAATGAAGGCGAAGCAGAGCGAAGCGAAGCAGAGGAGGAGAGGAGAGGTCGAAGCCGCGAGAGCGGTGATGAAGGAGGAAGGCATCGAGTTGCAGCAGTTGTTGTTGAGCAGAGAGGTCTGTCCAGTCTTCTTGATGCCAGTCCAGCATCACTTGCTTATGGACCAATTGAACAGGTTCTTTGAGGCCCTGGTAAACAAACGAGGTTCGCAGCGCTGCATGCCTGTTAACAGTCTGCTCCCACGCCTGTTGAAATGCTTTGAGATTCAGATCACCATGCAAGGCGCAACTCAACTGCTCCAGATATATGTCTGAGTCTGGAGCATATAAACTGTGAAAAAGAATCCCCTGCTGGATGGGTGAAAGAGGATAAAAGTTTTCTATGTTATTCATGACTGTTACAAGCGATCAATACAGGTCTTTCAGTACCGCTGAAATGTCGTCAATCTCATCCTGACTCCATTGCAGGTCTGAGAACTCAAGAAAATTAGAAGTATTGGCATCAGTGGAAAGCGCGTAGTCGATAAAGTCACTCAGAGCCGAGATGTACTCCCTGGCCATCCCCTCCACCTCCTCTCTGCTATGCTTGTTGCGGCTGTAGCTCCAGTTCACCTCCAACTCTCCTCCCACTACACCGCTATTGACCTCTATCAAGTACTTCCTGCTCCCTGCTTCCGACCGCTCTCTCCCTTTGCTCTCTCTGCCTGCCCTCAACAGCCGGAATGAAGCCGCTGCCTGATCTACCTGCCCAAGATAGTTGAAACTCACCTCCGCCTCGCTCGCTTTCCACTGATTCGCCGCTTCCCGCATAGCCTGCCCCTCACCTTCGGCCCCCGCTCCCAGATACCTGATCACTCCGTACCCTATCCCTTTATCCGGCACCTCCCTGAGGGTTCGCTTCACCCTCCTCACCTTCTGCTCAATGCTGTCGCCCTGCTTCACCTCTATCACCACCGGATAGATGCTTGTGAACCACCCAACGGTCCTGGTCACATCGACCTGTTCGTCTATCTCTTCTCGCCCGTGTCCCTCCAGGTCCACCTTCAGCCTGCTTATCCCGGCCCGCCTGTTCATCGCCTCCGCCAGCGCCAGCAGCAGCACCTCGTTGATCTCGGTGGCGAAGACCTTCGGCACCTGTTTGAGCAGTCTGGCTGTGCGGGGCTGATCAAGGCTGAGGCTGAGGCTGGCCTCGCTCGACAGGCAGTTGTCGGCCCCCTCATCGCTTACCCCAAGCCTGTCGAAGTCCGCTTCCTGAACGCCCTGCCAGTAGGGGAGCTGCCGGGAGAGCTGGCCGCTTTGTGAGTAACGCAACAGCGCTTCCGCCCACTCCTTGTAAGAGGTGGTCTTGGGGCTGAACGAGACCTCATCACCGCCAGAGAGCTGGCCGTAGCAGGATTCGAGGTCTTCGAGGAGTATCCTCCACGAGACGGCATCGACCCCCAGATGATGGATGATCCACAGCAGCCTGTCAGGTCTCTGGGAGCCGGTCTTAAACAGGGCGAGCCTGAAGATGGGCCCTTGAGAGATGTTGAGAGAGGCTTGCAGGCGGTCGGCGAGGTTGGAGATGTGAGAGGAGACGAGATGGTCTGGCAGGTCTGCGAGGTCAAACGTTGAGAACGAGTCGAGCAGCAGCTCGTCATCAAAGGGGATGATGGACTGATGCCAGGCGTCGAGATGGAAGCGGAAGCGGAGGCGCAGAGCGTCGTGGTGACGGCAGAGAAGTGCCAGGGCCTGGCGAAGCAGGAGCGGGTCGAGGGGCAGAGAGGATTCAAGCAGAAGTGACTGGTTGTAGTGGTGAGGAGAGTCAGGGTGAAGAAGCAAGAACCAAAGCTGAATGGGAGTGAGGGGGAGAGGGCCAGAAAGCTCGGATTGTTGAGCCAGGACGAGGGAGCGAGAATCGACGACCAGGGCGAGGGAAGCGATGGTCTGGTTCTGGAATAGGAGGCTGGTGGAGAGATGGAGACCGGCAGCCCTGGCTCTGGAGATGACCTGAACGGCGAGGATGGAGTCGCCGCCCAGGTCGAAGAAGTTGTCGTTGATGCCCGGCGAGGTGACACCGAGAACCTCGCTCCAGATGGAAACGAGCTGTTGCTCGACCGGAGTGCGAGCAGCCTGAAAGCCAGGCTGAGAGGCAGAGCCGGAGAACTCAGGAAGAGGAAGAGCCTTCCTGTCGAGCTTGCCATTGGAGGTGAGCGGGAGACCAGGAATGGGGATGAACAGAGAAGGCAGCATGAAGTCAGGCAGCTTGAGCTTGAGCCACTCACGTAGAGAGGTAGAAAGCAGGTGAGCGGGTATGTCAGATACGACATAGGCAACCAGCCTGTTTGAGGTAGAGTCACAGCCAGGGGAAGAGGAAGAGACGACGACGCAATCAGAGACGAGGTGATGAAGTCTGATGGCGGCCTCCACCTCGGCTAGTTCAATCCTGAAGCCCCTGATCTTGACTTGATGATCGGCCCTGCCCAGAAACAGGAGGTTGGAGTCAGGGAGGAGGCGAGCGATGTCGCCGGTGCGATACATGCGAGAGCCTGGAGAGGAGGAGAAGGGGTTAGGGATGAACCTGTCAGCGGTGAGGTCTGGTTGATTGAGGTAGCCGCGAGCCAGGCCGTGTCCGCTGATGAAGAGTTCTCCGTTGACTCCCACCGGCGCAGGTTGCAAGTAAGTATCCAATAAATAGATATGAACATTAGTAATCGGGCGACCAATAGTGACTGTATGCCGATGTTGATCGCATTCAGCAAGTGTGCTGCATACAGTTCCTTCTGTAGGCCCATAGGCATTGATGAACCGCCGGTTAATTGACCATTGTTGGGCCAAAGTGAGCGGGCACGCTTCTCCTGCTACAACTAGTGTTGTTAAATTCGGAACGTCTGCGCTCTCCATAACAGTCAATGCTGATGGCGGCAAAGTAATGCTATCGATCCCATATGTATTCAAAGTCTCAATCAGTGTGGGGCCAGGCAAGCAAGAGTCTTTAGGCAACAGATAAAGACAGGCACCTGAAAGTAATGTAACAAGAATCTCGCTGACAGAAGCATCGAAACTCAGAGATGCAAACTGAAGAACGCGGCTTGTACTATCAACAGCAAAAGCTTCTCTCTGTACCCTTACAAGATTGGGCAAGCCACGGTACGTAACAGCAACCCCCTTCTGTACGCCGGTAGAACCGGATGTGTAAATGATGTAGGCCAGATTCTCTTGCTCTACCTCTGCTTCTATCGCGCCACCGCTCTCTTTCTCTATCTCTACTCTCTCTTCTTCCACTTCCACTACTCTCATCCCCTCAAGCCTCATTGCCTCCGCCTTTCCCTTTTGCGTCAGCAGTAAAGAAACCCCGCCATCCCTCATCATAAAATCGAGTCGCTCAAGCGGGTACTCTGCATCCAGAGGCACATAGGCTGCTCCACTCTTCAACACCGCTACCACCGCCTCCACCATCTTCGCTCCCCTGGCCATCAGCACTCCAACCCTCTGCTCGGGTCCCACTCCCAGTCTTCTCATATACCTGCTCAACTGATTAGCCCTGCGGTTCATCTGCCTGTAGGTGAGGTGCAGTTCTCCGCTTACCACAGCCACGCTGTCGCCTCGCTGGTCGCCCTGTCGCTCGATCATCTCGCCTATGGTCAGGCTGGAGTCGTAGGGGCTTGCGTTTTGATTCCACGCCTGGAGCTGTTTCATCTCCTCAATGGTCAACATCGGGAGGTGCGCTACAGCGGTGAGTGGGTTCCGGGCTATGGCCTCAAGCAACACCTCAAGGTGGCCCATCATCCGCCACATGCTCTGCTCGTCGAATAGCTCGCCGCTGTATTCGAGAACTCCTTCCAGGTGGTGGGCCTGTTCGGTGAACGAGAGGCTGAGGTCGAACTTGGAGATACCACTGGTCAACTCCACCTGTTCGAGGTCAAGGCCCCGCATCGGGGCGGACCTGATGACCTGCTGCTGGAAGGCGAACAGGACCTGGAACAGCGGCGAGTGGCTGAGGCTACGCTCAGGCTGCAGTTCGGCGACGAGCTTTTCAAAAGGCACATCCTGGTTGGCATAAGCCCCGAGGCACTGTTGCCTGACCATAGACAGCAAGGAGGCGAAAGGCTGATCGGCCTCCATCCTCACCCTGATAGCGAGGGTGTTGACGAAGAAGCCTATTAGCCCCTCAACCTCGGGCAAGGCTCTGTTGGCGACGGGAGTGCCAAGGATGATGTCGAGTTGAGAGGTATACCTGAACAGCAGCGAGTAGAAGGCCGCCAGCAGCAACATGTAGAGCGTGACGCCTTCCCTCCTGGCCATGGCCTTGAGCTGATGGGTGAGTTCGGGCTTAAGGCGAAGCGGAACGGATGAGCCCTTGAAGGACTGAGATGGAGGTCTCGGCCTGTCTGTGGGCATCTGCAAGACAGGCAATGGGCCCGCGAGCTGCTGCTTCCAGTAACAGAGCTGGCGGTCGAGGAGCTGACCAGAGAGCCACTGGCGCTGCCAGACGGCATAGTCGCCATATTGAATAGGCAGAGGCTCGAGCAAAGGCTGGCGGCCATCCACGAAAGCGTTGTAGAGGGAAGCAAGCTCCTTGACGATCAAGCCCATGCTCCAGCCGTCGCTGATGATGTGGTGGAGAGTGACGGCGAGGATGTGAGTGAGGTCATCGAGTTTGAACACGCATGCCCGCAGCAGCGGCAGCCTGGAGAGATCGAACCCCTGGCGGCCGAGTTCGCCCGCCAACTGAACAGCACGGGGCTGACGCTGCGACTCGGCCAGCTCTGAGAGGTCTACCACTTCTATATCGAGATCGAACTGTTGAGAGATAATCTGAACCGGCTTGCCATCAAGAGAGTCAAATGAGGTGCGTAAAGATTCGTGGCGTCTAATAATATGATTGATAGAATGACGCAGAGCCAACAGATTGAGCTGACCCGACAGCAGGACGGCGCACGAGATGTTATAAGCGAAGGAGTGAGGGTCGAGCTGGTCGAGAAACCAGAGACGCTGCTGGGCGAAGGAGAGCGGCAGCGGGTCGAGCCTTGGGACGGCAAGTATCTGAGGAGAAGAGCGCGAAGGGTCGGCGTCGGCAAGGCGGAGGTGAATGAAGGAGGCTTGCTCGAGGATGGTAGGAGAGTCGAAGACAAGCTTGAGGTCGAGGTCGAGGTTGAAGACAAGCCTCAGGCGAGAGATGAGCTGAGTGGCTAGAAGGGAGTGGCCGCCCAGGTCGAAGAAGTTGTCGTTGATGCCCGGCGAGGCGACACCCAGAACATCGCTCCAGATGGAGACGAGCTGCTGCTCGACCGGAGTGCGAGCAGGCTGAAAGCCGAGCTGGGAAGCAGAGCCGGAGGACTCAGGGGGAGGAAGAGCCTTCCTGTCGAGCTTGCCGTTGGTGGTGAGCGGGAGGCCAGGAATGGGGATGAACAGAGAAGGCAGCATGAAGTCAGGCAGCTTGAGCTTGAGCCACTCACGTAGAGAGGTAGAAAGCAGGTGAGCGGGTATGTCAGATACGACGTAGGCAAGCAGCCTGTTTGAGGTAGAATCAGGGCCAGGGGAAGACGAGGAGACGACGGCGCAATCAGAGACGAGGTGATGAAGTCTGATGGCGGCCTCCACCTCGGCTAGTTCAATCCTGAAGCCCCTGATCTTGACTTGATGATCGGCCCTGCCCAGGAACAGGAGGTTGGAGTCAGGGAGGAGGCGAGCGATGTCGCCAGAGCGATACATGCGAGAGCCGGGAGAAGAAGAGAAGGGGTTAGGGATGAACCTGTCAGCGGTGAGGTCTGGTTGATTGAGGTAGCCGCGAGCCAGGCCGTGTCCGCTGATGAAAAGCTCTCCGTTGACTCCCACGGGCAAAGGCTGGAAGTGAGCGTCGAGTACATAGGTCTGCGTATTGGCTATCGGCCTTCCAATAGTGATCAACTTATCTTGAGGAGCAACGCGACAGATGCAAGACCATATAGTGGTTTCCGTCGGGCCGTAGAGATTAAAGAGCCATGCGCTTTTGTCGAGAAGCTTTCTAGCGAGGCTTAGATTCAAAGCTTCGCCACCGCAAAGTATCTTGAGGCCCTTAGCTGCCGACCATTCCGAATCTATTAACATTTGCCATGTGGCCGGCGTCGCCTGCATCAGCGAGACATTGTAATTCTCTAAAATATTCAATAGCCGTTTACCGTCGTATGAGTCTTCCACGGAAGCCAGGATTAAGGTCGCGCCTTCAGTCAACGGCAAGAACAGTTCCAGGGCGGCAATATCAAATGACAGCGTTGTCACCCCTAACAACGAATCCTGATCTGTAAACTCCTGTTGTTCGCGCATGCTCTTTAGGAAGTTTGTCACTGCCGTATGCTTTATTTGGACCCCCTTAGGTTTACCTGTACTCCCGGAAGTGTAGATCACATATATCAAGTTATCCGGCAATACATAGCTGGTAGGGTTGCTTCTCTCGTATTTACTAATCTGTTGCCATTCAGCATCGATGAAAATAGGCTCGGCTCTTTCTGATAATAAGGAGGCATTACTGATTGATTGCGTAAGCAGTACTGTAGCTCCAGAATTGTTGAGCATGAATGCGAGCCTCTCTGAAGGGTAAGAAGGGTCGAGCGGCACGTAGGCTGCGCCCGCTTTCAACACTGCAAGCAGGCTGATTATCATATCCACTGACCTGTTCATCATTATCCCGACCAGCACCTCCTGTGTGACACCTGCCGCGATCAGGTAGTGCGCTAGCTGGTTAGCCCTGCTGTTCAGTTCTTCGTAGCTCAGTTGCTCGCCCTCAAATATCAAAGCTACGCTGTCAGCCTTCCTTTCAGCCTGCGCTTCGAATAGCCTGTGAATACATTGTTCACCTGGAATGTCAATCTGGGTGGCATTCCACTCGACCAACAATTGATGGCGCATTCGCTCGCCTAGAATATCCAGCTCGCTTAAAGGGTGGTCCGGATTCGCTGCGGCGCTTTCGAGCAGCACTTCAAACTGCTCGCCTAGCTGATTGATGTCCGCGTCAGAGTAGAGATTTGCGTCAAAGTGAAAGTCCAGGGTCAGGGCGCTGTCTTTGAGCATGCAAGTGAGTTTGATATTGAATCGGTCTATGCACGCATATTCATTCAGGAAAGAAATCTTTAAGCCTGCCGATACCTCCCGCGCGGATTGCTCATTATATTCAAAGCAGAAGGGTAGAAAGCAGAGCCCGGTTTGACTATCCAGGATCGCCGGATGGTGTTCAGGAGAAAAGCTCATCTGCCATCTAAGCGCTTCGCCGATTCTCTTGCGGGTTTCTCTCATCAGGCTGGTGAATTGGAGAGCGCCGTCAAGGAACGCGCGAATCGGTAAGCACCTCGCGAATAAACCCTGCGCTCCCTTTAACTCTTCGTAAGGGCGGCCATCAGAGATAAGACCAATAAAGGAGTCATTCTGCCCGTTTGTTTTCCAAATCAGGACTTGAAAGCTGGTCATCAGCAATGTCGCCAGCGTAGCTTCGCGCTCGTTGGCGATGATGCTAATCTTTTCAACAGTCTCTGGATGAATCGTTACTCGGCGCGACTGAGGGTTGAATTCAGGCCCTTTACGCTCGCGGTTCTCGAAATAGAGCTTCGAAATTTGCGGCGCGGATTCGAACAGGCTTCTCCAGTAATGCCGCCCCACTTCCATATCCTCTGACTCTAGAAACTCGTTAAGCCATTCGGTTACGTCGGCGTACTGCATCGCTTCAAAGGGGCGGGAATAATTCGTTAAGCCAGCGCAATCGGCAGCAATCCTTTCTATCAACTGTCTTAACCCCATTCCGTCTTCGCAAAGCGCGGGCAAGCGAACCAGCAAGATGCGCCTGCGCGGGCCGCCGTTAATCAAGATGGCCTGCACCACCGGGCCGTTTTCAACATCTAAAGGATAACCACGCAGTTGTTGGAACAGAGCTTCAACTCGCGCTTCCAGTTCTTCGTAATCCAAACCACTAAAATCAGCCTCGTTGATTATCGGTTTGAGACTCTCGTTAACTACCTGGAGAGCCATCCTGGCATCCGCAATGTGTTTGAATGTGGTTCGCAGTATCTCATTCCGGTCAGTGGCGCTATTGATGGCTTGCCTGAGGAATTTCAGGTCAACTTCGCCTTCGATTAACGCCGCGCACACAGTGACATAAGGCGAAGACTGCTCAAAGCGCTGTAATGTCCAGATGTGGTTTTGCTGAGGCGACAGCCGGTATTCACCGGCAATAATCGGTTCTGTATTCATTGTGTCTGATTATCCGTGGCCCGGTTAATTTAAAGTTGACTTTCCGGCTGGCAGTGCGGCTGCGCCATCCCGACCAGAATTTTTCTAGGGCCGGTGAAGGGCGCGCGCCCATGGGCGACCAGCATATTGTCCAACATCAATATATCTCCGCGCTGGAGGCGGATGAGGACTGTGTGTTGGGCATAGGCTTGCTTTATTTGCTCTATGACGGAGGCTTCGATAGGACTCCCGTCTCCGTAATAAGCATTACGCGGCAGGCTATTCTCTCCAACGTTATTTAGCAGGGCTGCGCGAGTCTCTTCGGGCAGGCTTGAGACATGGAAAAGGTGCGCCTGGTTGAACCAGAGTGCCTCTTTGGTTTGAGGGTGAGTTGCCACTGCCTGGCATGTCTGACTGGTTCGCAGCCCGCCTTGCGCGCCCCATTCAAACTCGATGGATGCTTTTCTGCAAAAGTCTTCCATCGATTCCCTATTTGTAGTCTGGAATACATTTTGCCAGGAGAGATCGAGATTTCCCCCGTAATTTCGCACATACTTGACCCTCTTCTTCGTAAACCTTTCTCTGATTTCCGGGTCAATGCTTTCAAAAACACTGCGGCTATCAGCTATCGGGTTCTCGCCGCCATGTTCGGCCGGTTCGACGCAGAAAAAGCAAATCCTCATCGGCCAGCTTGTCGAGTACGCCATCTCGTTGTGCAGAGGAATTGTCTGATCCGAGGGATATTCGGTTGACGTGTAAATTCTTCCGCTGACATGGCTGCGTGGGGTTGATCTATAAGAATATTCCAGCAATTCGCCGCAAGTGGTCTCGACAAACTGCTCGAATATTTCGGTCATCCCTACGCCGAAATTCCTGAAAAGCAATCCGCCCGCCCGCAACAGGTTCGTCTCTATGAAACCCAGGTTATTCTCCGCCCAGGCGCAAAGGTCCACCCCTTCGACCGCCGGTTCTATTATCAGAGGAAGTGGGCTCTCGGGCCTTAGTTGCTTTGTCTGCACCAGAGCCGATCTTGATATCGTGATAGCTTTTCGGCCGGTTCTATTCAGATGCTTCCAAACCGACTGGCCCGGTTTCGATTTGCTCATCGCCTTGTGCCCTCGGCAGGTTTTCGCTTCAATGACTTGAGCTTTTGAATGCTTATATTGCTATAGTCGTTTTCCGCCAGAGAAATCCGCTGCCTGTCGGTCTCTCTCAGTAATTCAATCAGCTTGCTCAAGCCGATCTCTGATTGCGTGACGAGGATATTTATGATCGCTTTAAAGTCTTCTGACATACGAACGATTGTGGCGGAGTTGAACAACTCTACATCATACTCGAATGCGCATGTCAGCTCCTGATCTTTATCCAGGATGGCTAAAGACAGGTCATAGTTCACTATGTTGTTTTTAATTTCGACAGTCTTCGCAACCAGGCCAGCAAAGCCCAGTCTGCCAGCAGGATCATTTTGATAGGCGAACTTGACCTGAAACAGAGGATGAACGCCAGCCTGTCGTCTGGGCTGCAACTCTTCGACCAGCTTTTCAAAAGGCACATCCTGGTTGGCGTATGCTGCCAGACATACTTCCTTGACCCTATTCAATACTTCCCTGAAGCTGAGGTCGGCGCTCAACTTCACCCTCAGCACCAACTGATTGACAAAGAATCCTATCAGCCCCTCGACCTCTCTTCTGCTTCGTCCCGCTACGTCTGTTCCTATGATGATGTCAGGCTCAGAGGTGTGCCTGAAGAGCAGCGAGTAGAAGGCCGCCAGCAGCAACATGTAGAGCGTGACGCCTTCTCTTCTTGCCATGGCCTTGAGCTGATGGGTGAGTTCGGGCTTAAGGCGAAGCGCAACAGACGAACCCTTGAAGGATTGAGATGGAGGCCTCGGCCTGTCTGTGGGCATCTGCAAGACAGGCAGCGGGACTGCGAGCTGCTGCTTCCAGTAGAAGAGCTGGCGGTCAAGGAGCTGACCAGAGAGCCACTGGCGCTGCCAGACTGCATAGTCGCCATATTGAATAGGCAGAGGCTCGAGCAGAGGCTGGCGACCCTCCACGAAAGCGTTGTAGAGGGAGGCGAGTTCCTTAACGATCAGGCCCATGCTCCAGCCGTCGCTGATGATGTGGTGGAGAGTGACGGCGAGGATGTGGCTGAGGTCATCGAGCTTGAACAGGCATGCCCGCAGCAGCGGCAGCCTGCAGAGGTCGAAGCCCACCGCCGCCTGTTCGGATAGGAAGTCCTGGGCCTGAGCCTGCCTGAGGTGCCCAGGCAGATGCGAGAGATCGACGAGAGGGATGCAGAGGGAGAGGTGTTGAGAGATAAGCTGAACGGGAGAGTCGTGAAGCAGAGGGAAACAGGTGCGAAGAACCTCGTGTCTGGCAATGATGGAGTCGAAGGCGGATTGAAGGGCAGAGAGATTGAGAGGACCAGACAGAGCGAGGGCAGCCGGGACATTGTAGGATGGGGAGTTGGGGTCGAGCTGGTCGAGAAACCAGAGGCGCTGCTGGGCGAAGGAGAGAGGCAGCGTCGTTTGCTCATCTCGTGGTAATCGCTCGATTGCGGTCAATGCGTTTATGTCTGGCCCACCGGCTTCTGATGCCCTTTGACTGGCCGTTTCAACGACGATTTTATAACCGAGAGTTTTAGCAAGCTCTCGGGTCATTGCGCCAAGCTCATCGTCTGCGCCAGTCTCTTTCCAGCTTTCAGCCACTTCAGGATTAATTCGTTTATGCTCGTGGAATTTTACATCCCCCAGCATCTTTGAAAGCGGGTGGATAGCGTCTGTCATCCGGGTAGATTTGTTTTCATAGGGCTGCATCATACCTTCATGAAATTCCAGCCCGAGGAATTCGCAAACACCTTCTAGAACCTGCCTTGGTTGGCTGACGAGAGCCTCGAACCTGACAAAGTGTTGTCGCTCACTGGGGATATCCTCCAAAAAGTTAATAATATTCTGGTTACTGACAAGCCAGATCAATTCCGCAAGCTCCCTTGCAGAGAAATCATGCCTGTATCTGAAAAAGACTTGATCCAGTTTTGTTTTCTCAAATGAACGGATCATCCCATAAGGATGGCGCAGCAGATGGATGAACAGGGCATTATCAAAGCTGGCTTCAGCACGTTTAAGTATTTCTATGTCCAATGAATAAGAGACCGTCTTATCGACTAACATCTTCTCGCCAAGTTCTTCTTGCATGAGTTGGTAAAACTCTTGAGTCGTCAATCCTCGCTTTTCATAATCATCCATCATGCGTCTGGCTGTTTCTGCATCACAGCCCTTTAGCTGCATTAGTGCCCTGATAGTGCCCTCAAGCCAGAAGCTGAATTTGCCAGCGAAGGCAGCTTGCCTTTCTTCAAGCGTATTGAAGGAGAGCATCTCTAACTCGGGAGGAGCGAAGAGCAGCGGATGCCCCGCCAGCATCACTCTTAACAAAGTTGATCCGGAACGAGGCGGGCATAGTATAAAGATCGCTCGCGCATTCTTTGATCTTCTGTCCGCATCGCTCTTTTGATCAGGCGCGAGAGGCGTGATTATCTTCCTGAGCGCTTCCACCTTTGTCGAGTCAATTATTTGGCTACGAATGTTACTCTCGGGCAGGTATTCCTGTCCGCAGATTTTTGCTACGCCTCGCGGGCAGTGCTGTTTCAGATACTCAGCCAGAGCCGCTATAGTGGGAGCCTCAAAAAGTGCGACTACATATACGAATTCCTCAAGCTTCGCCTGTAGCCTGTTAATGAATATTGCGGCCTTTATCGAGTTGCCCCCGAGTTCAAAAAAGTCGCTGCGCGCACTGACCTTTTCGACCCCCAGCACTTGCTGCCACAACTCGGCGAGTAAGTTTTCCAACGGCGTCTGCGGCTCCGCATAGTCTGACGCAGTCTTGCTGTCATGCTCTGGCAGCGGCAAGGAGCGGCGATCTATCTTGCCGCCGGCAGTCAGCGGAAATGAGTCAAGCATCATAAAGGCTGACGGGAGCATGTGTTCTGGCAACATTTCTCGGAGGAAGTTGCGCAATTCATCAGCGGCCAGTGCGCCGTCTGGAATGGCGACTGCATAAGCAATCAGACGCTTGCCTCCGTCCGGCGTTTCGCGCGCGACAACGATGGCATCACGCACGCGCGGGTGCTTGCTTAACGCTGCCTCTATTTCCCCCAGCTCGATGCGAAAGCCTCTGATCTTTACCTGGTGATCTATACGGCCAAAGTAATTAATATTTCCGTCGGCTGAATAGCGGGCCTGGTCACCGCTCTTATAGAGCCGTGACCCTGCCTCCTTGCTGAATGGGTTTGGGATAAACCGCTCGGCTGTCAGCTCTGCCCGATTGATATACCCACGGGATAAACCCGCGCCCCCGATATGCAATTCTCCGATAATACCTACTGGGACGGGCTCAAGCCTGTTGTCCAAAATATAACCTTGCGCGTTGGAGAGAGGACGACCTATAGGCAAGTCATAACTGGCTTCGCGCCCAGTTGAACGCTCATCAGGTTGATAGAGTGTGGTCGTAACAGTCGATTCAGTTGGGCCATAAGTATTGACCCAAAGCGCGCGGGTTCCAGCGAATTTCAGCCACGCGGCGTATTTCTCTGCCGATGCCTTCTCGCCTCCTACAATCACCAGCCGGAGCGGTGATGGCAACTGCTCTTTTGAAATTAACAACTCATTGACCCACTCGTGCCAATAGGCGGTTGGGATATTTACAACTGTGAGCCCCTCTGTCTCTATGAATCGGTGCAAATCCGGGCCAGGGGCTAAAATGTTATCCGGCCGCATAATGACGGTAGCGCCTACGAACCAGCATGGGAACAGGTCTTCTACGGCGGCATCAAAGCTTATTGAATGAAATTGCAGACCGCGATCAGAGGGTTGGAAGCTCAACCGCCTTGCCATATCGGCGCTATGATTGATGACTGCCCCGTGGGTAATGACTACGCCTTTGGGTCGGCCTGTAGAGCCGGAGGTATAGATTACATAGGCCGCATCAGCAGCAGTCATACGGATGGCCGGATTGTCTTGTCCCTGCTCTGAAATTACGTGAGAGTCTCGATCAAGGCAGATCACGCTGGCCAGACCCCACGGCAGCGATTCGAGCAGCGAACTAAACGTGATGACTATGGATGCCTGAGTGTCGTTGAGCATGAAATCTAGCCGCTCTTTCGGGTACGCGGGGTCGAGTGGAACATACGCCGCGCCGGCCTTCAGTATGGCAAGCAATCCGATTATCATTTCCAGCGAGCGCTCAAAACATAAGCCCACATAATCGCCAGACAGGACTCCTAAAGAGCGCAGGTGATGAGCTAGCTGGTTAGCGCTCTGATTCAGGCGACGGTAGGTAAGCTGCTGGTTCAGGAAGCCTATTGCGATAGAATCGGGTGTTTCATCAGCGCGAAGTTCGAAAAGTTCTTGAATGCCGCAACTGGGGTACTCGGCTGTATCGCGGTTAAACTCAATAAGAATCTGCTGACGGTCCGCGACGGTCAGGAGCGGTATGTCAGCTATAATCTGATTCGGGTCGGCGACAATCTCGTCTAGCAATCTGTAAAAGTGAGCTTTGATACGTTGGAGCGTCGAGCCATCAAATAAATCACTGTTGTAATTAAGTGACCCCGTGATTTCATGCTGCGTTTCGTTCAACACGAGCGATAAATCGAATTTTATTGTTTTGCTCTCGGCATTAAATAATTCAAGGCTCAAGTTATCCAGCTTCAGTTCTGGCATCGGAGTATTTTGCAGCGCGAACATCACCTGGAATATTGGCGTATGGCCGGGGTCGCGGTCGGGTTGTAGCTCTTCTACCAGTTTTTCAAACGGCAAATCGTCATTTGAAAATGCTCCAAGACACGCCTCGCGCACCAGCCCAAGCAACTGATTAAAGCTTTTGTTGAGTTCCATCCTCACCCTGATAGCGAGGGTGTTGACGAAGAAGCCTATGAGTCCCTCAACCTCTGGCAGCGCCCTGTTGGCTACTGGAGTGCCAAGGACGATGTCGAGTTGAGAGGTATACCTGAACAGCAGCGAGTAGAAGGCCGCCAGCAGCAACATGTAGAGCGTGACGCCTTCCCTTCTGGCCATGGCCTTGAGCTGATGGGTCAGTTCGGGCTTGAGGCGAAGCGGAACGGACGAACCCTTGAAGGACTGAGATGAAGGTCTCGGCCTGTCTGTGGGCATCTGCAAGACAGGCAGCGGGCCTGCGAGCTGCTGCTTCCAGTAACAGAGCTGGCGGTCGAGGAGTTGACCAGAGAGCCACTGGCGCTGCCATACGGCATAGTCAGCATACTGGACTGGCAAAGGGTCGAGCAGAGGCTGGCGACCCTCCACGAAAGCGTTGTAGAGGGAGGCGAACTCCTTGACGATCAGGCCCATGCTCCAGCCGTCGCTGATGATGTGGTGGAGAGTGACGGCAAGCATGTGGCTGAGGTCATCGAGCTTGAACAGGCATGCGCGCAGCAGCGGCAGCCTGCGGAGGTCGAAGCCCACCGCCGCCTGTTCGGAGATGAAGTCCTGGGCCTGAGCCTGCCTGAGGTGCCCAGGCAGATGCGAGAGATCGACGAGAGGGATGCAGAGGGAGAGGTGTTGAGAGATAAGCTGAACGGGAGAGTCGTGAAGCAGAGGGAAACAGGTGCGAAGAACCTCGTGTCTGGCAATGATGGAGTCGAAGGCGGATTGAAGGGCAGAGAGATTGAGAGGACCAGACAGAGCGAGGGCAGCCGGGACATTGTAGGATGGGGAGTTGGGGTCGAGCTGGTCGAGGAACCAGAGACGCTGCTGGGCGAAGGAGAGAGGCAGCGGGTCGAGCCTTGGGACGGGAAGTATCTGAGGGGAAGAGTGCAAAGGGTCGGCGTCAGCGAGGCGGAGATGGATGAAGGAGGCTTGCTCGAGGATGGTAGGAGAGTCGAAGACGAGCTTGAGGTCGAGGTCGAGGTTGAAGACAAGCCTCAGGCGAGAGATGAGCTGAGTGGCCAGAAGGGAGTGCCCTCCAAGCTCAAAGAAGTTGTCGTTGATGCTTGGCGAGGCGACACCGAGAACATCGCTCCAGATGGAGACGAGCTGTTGCTCGACCGGAGTGCGAGCAGGCTGAAAGCCAGGCTGGGAGGCAGAGCCGGAGGACTCAGGGGGAGGGAGAGCCTTCCTGTCGAGCTTGCCGTTGGAGGTGAGCGGGAGGTGAGGAATGGGGATGAACAGAGAAGGCAGCATGAAGTCAGGCAGCTTGAGCTTGAGCCACTCACGTAGAGAGGAAGAGAGCAGGTGAGCTGGTATGTCGGATACGACATAGGCAAGCAGCCTCTCTGTCGATGAATCCTCCTTGATGGTTTTGGCCCGCCACTGTCGATTGAATTGCAAGGCCAGGAGCAGGTGCTTTCTTGAAGAAAGATTGGCTATGCGTGTCTCAAGACTTTCCATAATGAATCAACCTTTGCGGATGCGGATTCAAGCGGCGGTCTTTAGAAATAAGATTGGAGCGTACCCGTCCTCCTCATATCGAGTGTCGCGCAGTGAAAGGAGCCGCCAAATGTGTTGAAATTTCGGAAACCACAGAGGATGGGCTTAAATCCCCATTGCTTTAAAGCTTTGATTAACTCTTCCTCTTCTTTTTCTACGACTACTCTTTGCTCATCGAGCATGAGCAGATTCAGCGTGATCCACTTGCTCGTCATATAGAGCGGATGATTATCAGGGATGTTGGGCTGCGGAGGATACAGAACATCCCATGTCTTAAATTGCGGCGGCATTCTATCCACACGCTCTGGATTGACTAATACTTTGCCAGGGGCGAGTGGCATCAGGGTGGCATCGATGTGCATAGGATGATCATCGTTGAATTTGACTTCGTGAATTCTGTACTTGTCGCCCAGATGCCTTCTCAGCCATTCGATGCCGAAGCTGTTTGTTACATGACTCCTCTGCGCAAATATGTCTTTGCCGCAACGCATGAAATCGGCCGCATCGAAAGTCGGCTCAAACTCAGTAATCACATATTTCAACTCCTGCTCTTCTCCGTCGAGCGCATCCACGTAGTCATAATCGTAAAGCTCATCGCTCAACTGTGGCTTTGGGCCTGCGGTCCACTTTGCTCCCTTATGGAAGTATTCTTTGAGTAATGCCCGATACGAATTGACCTCGAAGTATCTTGACCTCCAGGCCAGAGGGCACTCGATTATTTCATCACCTATGACTAGCAACAGGTCTCTAGGCATCGCAGCATAAAGGCCGCCGTTCGTTTCCCAGTCCATAGTCGAATAGGGCCTGGAATAGCTCTTAATCTCCGGGCGACGAACTGTCACGCCTTCAGCTTCCAGAATGCGGACGAATTCGTCGAGATCCTTATTGCCCGCTTCGATTTGTTCTTTGGGGAAAGGCTTGCCGCCAAACTGCTGGAAGAAACTCCATTGTTTTGCCGGCATGGTTGCCTTCAACGTGACATGCCAGGGGGGAACCGAGGCTCCATCCAACACCCCGACGATGACCTCTTCCAGAGGGTCCCATTCATTGAATGAGTTAACAACAGGAGTCGCAATACCCAGTTTCACCTGTTTCATAGCATTCATCACTCCATAAATGTCAAAGAGCCTGAGCTTGCTTATTCGCATCTTTCGCTCAGACTCTCCGGCACGTATTTGAAATGTAATGTGTCATACGCGATTGCTGACCGCATCGCCGATTGCCCGGGGCAATGCCCGGCCAGCAGTTCGCTCACCATCTTGACCACTTTCTAGCGGACAAGATTACCGATTGCATCCTCCACTTCTTCTGATGGAAGTTTCTCAATGTTTTCAAGAAGCGCCTCTAAACTCCTTCGCTCCTCAGGGTTGAGGCCCGCCAGCGAGGCATCAAAAGCATCCAGGAGATCAGTATCTCTCATCATCTGCTGATTTGCCTTGCCCTGCCCATTCTTATTAGCCGAAGCAATCACGACGGCTTCTTCAATAGATGGATGCTCAAGTAACACGGCCTCAATCTCAGCCAGTTCTATGCGTAACCCTCGCACTTTCACCTGACGGTCGAGCCGCCCTAAAAAGTCAATACTGCCGTCACAACGATAACGCACCCTGTCGCCAGTCTTGTAGAGCCTCGACCCGGCTTCGCCAAACGGGCTCGGGATAAATTTTTCAGCCGTCATTTCGGGATGGCCGGAGTAGCCGCGCGCCAACCCTTCACCTCCGATATGCAATTCGCCTGGTATGCCAACTGGGACCCGCTCAAGATTCGAATCACACACATAGGCTTGCGTATTACCGAGCGGGTAGCCAATCGGAACCTCGCTGCTGTTGCCCGGGCTGCACGTCCAGAATAGGGCATCAATGGTGGTCTCCGTTGGGCCATAGAAATTGTGTAATGCAGCGGACAACTTAGCAAAGAACATCTCTTGAAGCTCGGCGGGCATTGCCTCTCCACCGCAGAATACATGTTTCAAGAGGTGGCATCCTTGAATAGGTTCTTCTTGTAATAAAAATTTCAAAAGAGTAGGAACGAATCCTATGATAGTGATCTCTTCTCTAATCAATGTCTCGATGATATGTTTGCTGTCCTGGCGCTCATTCAAGCCACTAATGACTAATCGAGCGCCTGCTATAAGTGGAGTAAGAATTTCCCATATCGACACATCGAAACTGCAAGACGCCAAGTGTAACATCCTATCCGATTCATCTAACGGGATGAACTTCTCTCCCCAAAGCAGTCTGTTAAGAATCGACCTGTGAGAGATCATTACGCCCTTCTGTGCGCCGGTAGAACCGGATGTGTAAATGATGTAGGCCAGATTCTCTTGCTCTATCTCTGCTTCTATCGCGCCACCGCTCTCTTTCTCTATCTCTACTCTCTCTTCTTCAACCTCCACTACTCTCACCCCCTCAAGCCTCATTGCCTCCGCCCTTCCCTTTTGCGTCAGCAGTAAAGAAACCCCGCCATCCCTCATCATAAAATCGAGTCGCTCAAGCGGGTACTCTACATCCAGAGGCACATACGCCGCTCCACTCTTCAACACCGCTACCACCGCCTCCACCATCTCCGCTCCCCTGCTCATCAGCACTCCCACTCTCTGCTCTGGTCCCACTCCCAGTCTTCTCATATACCTGCTCAGTTGATTGGCCCTGCGGTTCATCTGCCTGTAGGTGAGGTGCAGTTCTCCGCTTACCACAGCCACGCTGTCGCCTCGCTGGTCGCCCTGTCGCTCGATCATCTCGCCTATGGTCAGGCTGGAGTCGTAGGGGCTTGCGCTTTGATTCCACTCCTGGAGCTGTTTCATCTCCTCGATGGTCAGCATCTGCAGGTGCGCTACAGCAGTGAGTGGGTTCCGGGATATGGCTTCAAGCAACACCTCAAGGTGGCCAATCATCCGCCACATGCTCTGCTCGTCGAACAGCTCGCCGCTGTATTCGAGAACTCCTTCCAGGTGATGGGCCTGTTCGGTGAACGAGAGGCTGAGGTCGAACTTGGAGATACCACTGGTCAACTCCACCTGTTCGAGGTCAAGGCCGCGCATCGGGGCGGACCTGATGACCTGCTGCTGGAAGGCGAACAGGACCTGGAACAGCGGCGAGTGGCTGAGGCTACGCTCAGGCTGCAGTTCGGCGACGAGCTTTTCAAAAGGCACATCCTGGTTGGCATAAGCCCCGAGGCACTGTTGCCTGACCATAGACAGCAAGGAGGCGAAGGGCTGGTCGGCCTCCATCCTCACCCTGATGGCGAGAGTGTTGACGAAGAAGCCGATGAGTCCCTCAACCTCGGGCAGCGCCCTGTTGGCTACTGGAGTGCCAAGGATGATGTCGAGCTGAGAGGTATACCTGAACAGCAGCGAGTAGAAGGCCGCCAGCAGCAACATGTAAAGCGTGACGCCTTCCCTCCTGGCCATGGCCTTGAGCTGATGGGTGAGTTCGGGCTTAAGGCGAAGCGGAACAGACGAGCCTTTGAAGGACTGAGATGGAGGCCTCGGCCTGTCTGTGGGCATCTGCAAGACAGGCAATGGGCCTGCGAGCTGCTGCTTCCAGTAACAGAGCTGGCGGTCGAGGAGTTGACCAGAGAGCCACTGGCGCTGCCATACGGCATAGTCGCCATATTGAATAGGCAGAGGCTCGAGCAGAGGCTGGCGACCGTCTGCGAAAGCGTTGTAGAGGGAGGCAAGCTCCTTGACTATCAAACCCATGCTCCAGCCGTCGCTGATGATGTGGTGGAGAGTGACGCCGAGCATGTGGCTGAGGTCATCGAGCTTGAACAGGCATGCCCGCAGCAGCGGCAGCCTGCAGAGGTCGAAGCTCTGGCGGCCAAGCTCGCCCGCCAACTGAAGAGCTGAAGGCTGACGCCGCGACTCGGCCAGCTCTGAGAGGTCTACCACTTCTATATCGAGATCGAATTGTTGAGAGATAATCTGAACCGGCTTGCCATCAAGAGAGTCAAATGAGGTGCGTAAAGATTCGTGGCGTCTAATAATATGGTTGATAGAATGACGCAGAGCCAACAGGTTGAGCTGACCCGACAGCAGGACGGCGCACGAGATGTTGTAGGCGAAGGAGTGAGGATCGAGCTGGTCGAGAAACCAGAGGCGCTGCTGGGCGAAGGAGAGAGGCAGCGGGTCGAGCCTCGGGACCGGAAGTATCTGAGGAGAAGAGTGCGAAGGGTCGGCGTCGGCGAGGCGGAGATGGATGAAGGAGGCTTGCTGGAGAATGGTAGGAGAATCGAAGACGAGCTTGAGGTCGAGGTCGAGGTTGAAGACCAGCCTCAGGCGAGAGATGAGCTGAGTGGCTAGAAGGGAGTGCCCTCCAAGCTCAAAGAAGTTGTCGTTGATGCCCGGCGAGGCGACACCCAGAACATCGCTCCAGATGGAGACGAGTTGCTGCTCGACCGGAGTCCGAGCAGGCTGAAAGCCAGGCTGAGAGGCAGAACCCGAGGAGTCAGCAGGAGGAAGAGCCTTCCTGTCGAGCTTGCCGTTGGAGGTGAGTGGGAGACCAGGAATGGAAATGAACAAAGAAGGCAGCATGAAGTCAGGCAGCTTGAGCTTGAGCCACTCACGTAGAGAGGTAGAAAGCACGTGAGCAGCTATGTCAGATACGACATAGGCAACCAGCCTGTTTGAGGTAGAGTCAGTGCCAGAGGAAGAGGAAGAGACGGAGGAAGAGACGACGGCGCAATCAGAGACGAGGTGATGAAGTCTGATGGCGGCCTCCACCTCGGCTAGTTCAATCCTGAAGCCCCTGATCTTGACTTGATGATCGGCCCTGCCCAGGAACAGGAGGTTGGAATCAGGGAGGAGGCGAGCGATGTCGCCAGAGCGATACATGCGAGAGCCTGGAGAAGAAGAGAAGGGGTTAGGGATGAACCTGTCAGCGGTGAGGTCTGGTTGATTGAGGTAGCCGCGAGCCAGGCCGTGTCCGCTGATGAAAAGCTCTCCGTTGACTCCCACGGGCAAAGGCTGAAGGTGAGCGTCGAGTACATAGGTCTGCGTATTCGATATGGGACGCCCTATTGTGATTCTGGACCTCTGGGCTCGCTCTATCAGCGTATATGTGGAATAGGTAGTATCTTCAGTCGGTCCATAAAGATTATAGAGATGCTCGACTGTTTCAAGCTGGTATATTTCTTCAGCCAACGATGGCTGAAGCGGCTCACCAGCAAGATTGATCGTACGAGCTGTGTCAGGTATAGCGTTAACCCTGATCAATTCAGCTATCGCTGATGGCACAGTGTTAATCAAGGTTATATTTGTGCTGTCAATCAAGTGTGGCAGGTCTAATGCGCTATCAGCCAGTATGATGCTGCCGCCAAGACAGAGCGGGACGAACATTTCAAAAATAGACAGATCAAAACAGATTGATGTTGATGCCAAGACCCCTGCCAGCGCCTCTCGTGAAAAAACCTTGCTAGCCCAATCTACGAGCGCTGTTACGCTACGATGCTCAATTACAACGCCTTTAGGCTGTCCTGTAGAACCTGATGTATAGATTATGTAGGCTGCGTTGCTACCATCAACGACTGTTATATCGCTTCCATCGTGATTGTATGTAATATTACCATATTCTTCTTCCAGATAAATTGAGCGGGGGTTTTCTATCTTCAGATGCTCTGCATGCTTTCTCTGTGTCAGGAGTAAAGAAACCCCGGCATCCCTCATCATAAAATCGAGTCGCTCAAGCGGGTACTCCGCATCCAGAGGCACATACGCCGCTCCACTCTTCAGTACCGCTACCACCGCCTCCACCATCTCCGCTCCCCTGCTCATTAGCACTCCAACCCTCTGCTCGGGTCCCACTCCCAGTCTTCTCATATACCTGCTCAACTGATTAGCCCTGCGGTTCATCTGCCTGTAGGTGAGGTGCAGTTCTCCGCTTACCACAGCCACGCTGTCGCCTCGCTGGTCGCCCTGTCGCTCGATCATCTCGCCTATGGTCAGGCTGGAGTCGTAGTGGCTTGCGCTTTGATTCCACTCCTGGAGCTGTTTCATCTCCTCGATGGTCAGCATCGGGAGGTGCGCCAGTGGGCTGTGTGGGTTTTGGGCTATGGCCTCAAGCAACATCTCAAGGTGGCCCATCATCCGCCACATGCTTTGCTCGTCGAACAGTTCGCTGCTGTATTCGAGAACTCCTTCCAGGTGATGGGCCTGTTCGGTGAACGAGAGGCTGAGGTCGAACTTGGAGATACCACTGGTCAACTCCACCTGTTCGAGGTCAAGGCCGCGCATCGGGGCGGACCTGATGACCTGCTGCTGGAAGGCGAACAGGACCTGGAACAGCGGCGAGTGGCTGAGGCTACGCTCAGGCTGCAGTTCGGCGACGAGCTTTTCAAAAGGCACATCCTGGTTGGCATAAGCCCCGAGGCACTGTTGCCTGACCATAGACAGCAAGGAGGCGAAGGGCTGGTCGGGCTCCATCCTCACCCTGATGGCGAGAGTGTTGACGAAGAAGCCGATGAGTCCCTCAACCTCTGGCAGCGCCCTGTTGGCGACGGGTGTGCCAAGGATGATGTCGGGCTCAGAGGTGTACCTGAACAGCAGTGAGTAGAAAGCCGCCAGCAGCAACATGTAAAGCGTGACGCCTTCCCTCCTGGCCATGGCCTTGAGTTGAAGGGTGAGTTCGGGCTTGAGGCGAAGCGGAACAGACGAGCCTTTGAAGGACTGAGATGGAGGTCTCGGCCTGTCTGTGGGCATCTGCAAGACAGGCAATGGGCCTGCGAGCTGCTGCTTCCAGTAACAGAGCTGGCGGTCGAGGAGTTGACCGCAGAGCCACTGGCGCTGCCATACGGCATAGTCGCCATATTGAATAGGCAGAGGGTCGAGCAGAGGCTGGCGACCCTCCACGAAAGCGTTGTAGAGGGACGCAAGCTCCTTGACGATCAGGCCCATGCTCCAGCCGTCGCTGATGATGTGGTGGAGGGTGACGCCGAGGATGTGGCTGAGGTCATCGAGCTTGAACAGGCATGCCCGCAGCAGCGGCAGCCTGCAGAGGTCGAACCCCTGGCGGCCAAGCTCGCCCGCCAACTGAACAGCACGGGGCTGACGCTGCGACTCGGCCAGCTCTGAGAGGTCTACTACCTCTATATCGAGATCGAATTGTTGAGAGATAATCTGAACCGGCTTGCCATCAAGAGAGTCAAATGAGGTGCGTAAAGATTCGTGGCGTCTAATAATATGATTGATGGAATGACGCAGAGCTAACAGATTGAGTTGACCCGACAGCAGGACGGCGCACGAGATGTTATAAGCGAAGGAGTGAGGGTCGAGTTGGTTGAGGAACCAGAGACGCTGCTGGGCGAAGGAGAGCGGCAGCGGGTCGTGCCTTGGGACGGCAAGTATCTGAGGAGAAGAGTGAGAAGGGTCGGCGTCGGCGAGACGAAGGTGGATGAAGGAGGCTTGCTCGAGGATGGTAGGAGAGTCGAAGACGAGCTTGAGGTCGAGGTCGAGGTTGAAGACAAGCCTCAGGCGAGAGATGAGCTGAGTGGCTAGAAGGGAGTGCCCTCCAAGCTCAAAGAAGTTGTCGTTGATGCCCGGCGAGGCGACACCCAGAACCTCGCTCCAGATGGAGACGAGCTGTTGCTCAACCGGAGTGCGAGCAGCCTGAAAGCCAGGCTGAGAGGCAGAGCCGGAGGAGTCAGCAGGAGGAAGAGCCTTCCTGTCGAGCTTGCCATTGGTGGTGAGAGGAAGGCGAGGAATGGAGATGAACAAAGAAGGCAGCATGAAGTCAGGCAGCTTCAGCTTGAGCCACTCACGTAGAGAGGTAGAAAGCAGGTGAGCGGGTATGTCAGATACGACATAGGCAAGCAGCCTGTTTGAGGTAGAGTCAGTGCCAGGGGAAGACGAGGAGATGACGGCGCAATCAGAGACGAGGTGATGAAGTCTGATGGCGGCCTCTACCTCGGCGAGTTCAATCCTGAAGCCTCTGATCTTGACTTGATGATCGGCCCTGCCCAGGAACAGGAGATTGGAATCAGGAAGGAGGCGAGCGATGTCGCCAGAGCGATACATACGAGAGCCGGGAGAGGAGGAAAAGGGGTTAGGGATGAACCTGTCAGCGGTGAGGTCTGGTTGATTGAGGTAGCCGCGAGCCAGGCTTTCTCCTGCAATAAACAGCTCTCCTAAGCCTCCTACGTGGCCTGGGCATAGCTTCCGATCTAATACGTAAATCTGCGTATTCGATATGGGACGCCCTATTGGAATTGAACCGCGCGAAGAATCATTGGCTGAAGCCTCATAGACGCTACAGCCGACAACTGCCTCCGTCGGGCCATACTCGTTAATCAGTCTTGTGCCGGGTGAGTACTTGCGCCAAAGAGACAGACTCTCGCCGTACAACGCCTCGCCACCTATGATGAGGGCCTCGATTTTTCCGGCCAATTCTTCTTCTTTTAGAGAGCCATTAAGAATGGCTAGATGAGCAGGCGTAATCTTTAAAAAGCTGCATTCACCTACTTCACGTATTGCGCTGATCAGCGGGGCCAATCCCGCCTCTTCAGGCAAAAGCATCACAGCGTCCCCAACTGTTAGGGGAAAGAGAAGTGATGTCACAGTCAGATCAAAGCTTATTGACGAGTGGACCGGCACCAATCCGCCTCTGCTTGCCGGATAAGCCTCGTAGCACCAGTTAAGATAGTTTGTTAGCCCTCGGTGAGTTACTACAACTCCCTTAGGCTGACCAGTGCTGCCCGAGGTGTAGATTACATACGCTGGATTTTCTGCTAAGGCTCGGCTGGTCAGTGTTTCATCGCTTTCCGCAGCAGGCGCGCACCAATCATCGAGCGCAATGACCTTTGCCGCCGTCTCTGATATCTGAGCGAGCAGGTCCTTTTGTGTTAGCACTACCTCTACGGCAGCATCCTTCAAAATGAAATTAACTCGCTCCTCGGGATAACTGGTTTCGATTGGCAAGTATGCCGCGCCAGCTTTCATTGTCGCCAGCAAACCGATGACCATTTCCAATGAGCGATCTAAATAGAGGGCGACGAACGCCTCCGGCGCGGCTCCCAACCTCTGTAAGTGGCGAGCCAGCTTCTTAACACGTCTATCCACCTCTCTATATGTTAGCTGCTGCGCGCCGTAAGCTATCGCTATATGCTCAGGTGTTCGCTCTACCTGTTCTTCGAATAGCTCGGGGAAGCTCTTGCTGCGCGGAGCTATCTTCTCTGTATCATTCCATACGAATAAGAGTTCGTATTTCTCGGCCTCGCTCAACAATTCAAGGTCGCCGACCGGGGCTTCTGGATTCAGCGTGGCGCTATATAGCAAAGTCGAAAACATGCCGCCGATGCGTTTCAAATAGCTCGACGAATAGACTGCGCTGTTGTAATGAAGCTCCGCTGCGAGAGCGCCTTCTTTGAGCGCGCAAAACAGCTTTAATTTAAACGCATCCGTGACAGCGCATTGTTTGTAGGTTGAGAGCGTCAAGCCCGCGAACTCGTTCTTCCATATCTGTTCTTCGACCTCAAAGGCAATTTTCGAATGGCCCGGCTCCGCCTCGTTTGAAGATGCTTCTGATGGCTGGCGCTTCACGAGTTGTTCTTGCAAGCTGCTGGCATTCGCCATAGCCTGCTCTAATTGCATGAGAATCTCTTTGAACTGAAGGCCATTTTCGAAGTAACACTGGATGGGTGCTGATAGCGAATACAAGCCTAATGCCTCATGCAATTCCTCGAATGGCCGCCCATCAAATACACTCCACACTGTAATGAACTGGCTGCCCGAAAGCCGCCAAAGCAGCGTTTGCCAGGCTGCCATCAGGACAACGGCGGGCGGGCAATCATAATTATCAACGATAGCCCTTATGCCTGTGGCGACACCCGGGACAAGCGTCAAGGCAAAGGATTTGATGTCAATCTCTGGTTCTTCGGCTGCTTCGCTTTCAAAGGGGAGGGTCGGAGGGTCGTCGGCGGCTGACTTCTCGAAGTAGTCGGCGAGAATCGCATCGTCGGCCTCTTCATCGAGCAGCTCATTTGCATAATCGGAGAATTGCACGTACTGAGTCGGCTCGTCCGCAAGTTCAATGCGCGCGGACAGTGCCCCGTAACACCGCCCGATCTCAAGCGCAATATTGTTGAGCGTGCGAGTATCCGCGCACAAGGCAGGCATTGTGACGAGAAGAATATGTTTGTTGAGAGACAGCGCAGCCAGCGTCGAATGCACCAGTGGCCCACGCGCGATATCGAAAACATCTCGGATGCTCTCGCAAAAAGCATCTTCTATTACGCGATCCTGTTGAGCCGGATTATGATGGCTCAAATCAATTTCCTGCCAGGAAGGCACGGCTATCTCAAGCGGAATCTGAATAGGGAATGATATTCCCGGCTCGCGGTGAAAGGATGTGCGAAGGATTTCATGGCGCTTCACGACTTCTTCCAGCGCGCGCTTCAACAACTGCTTGTTGAGATTGCCTTCAATAAGAATCGCGGCGCTGGAGTTATAAAAGCCGGAATCGCGCTGTAATAGCCAGATGCGCCTTTGTTGCGGCGAGAGGCGGAACCCCCGTATTTCGCTTACCATAATTCCCTTGAATTGGTTGTAGGATCAGGCGCGGAGATGGGCCTGCTTTGCTCCATATCGTTGCGCGGAACCGTTAGATATTGCGCTGGATCGACGCCTTAGAGATGCTTTGCGTCTCTCTTTGAACCTTGAGTTGCCAGCTATTGAGTTGGGCTTGTTAAAATGCGGGATGCTCAATCGTCGAGGGACGAAGTATGCATCTCTCCCATTGCCACCAGAACTTTTCGCTCTCCCTTAAATGGGTTTCTTCCGTGCGCGCAAGATACGTTGTCCAGCAGAAGCACGTCACCTTTCATGGGTTGAAATGTGACTTCCAACCTTCCGTAGGCATTTAGTATTTCCTGCATCACATCGTCTTCTATGCGTGACCCGTCTCCGTAATAACAATTACGCGGAGCGTCTTGCTCACCGAACACAGATATGATGGATTTGCGCGTTTCGGGGTCCAGACATGATATGTGCCAATGTTGAGCTTGATTAAACCAGCTCATCGCGCCGCTCTTAGGATGCCTGATTACCGCGGGTCGAACTGAGCGGGTCTTCAACTGCCCGTCTCCCTTCCATTGCCATTCCATAGACGCATTGCGGCAATGAGCTTCCACCTCTTCTCTGCTCGTGGTATTGAAGACAGTCTGCCAGTCGAGACCGAGCCTTCCCCCGTAGTTTCGAACATACATGATCTTCTTTCTAGAAAACGCCTCTCTGATCTCAGGGTCGATCAACTGATAGACCTGGCGACTGTCCGCAACAGGTGTTTCGCCGCCCTGGTCGGCAGGCTTGAGACAGCAGAAGAGGATTTTCATCGGAAAGCGCATATTGAAAGAATTCTCGTTATGCCACAGCAAGCGCTCCTGCGCGGGATAAGAGACCGGCGTGTACACATTGCCACTTATCGATTCTCTGGGGTGTTCGCCATTTTCATTAAACAGGTCTTTGCAGAGCGTGCTGGCGAGCCTCTCGAATAATGAAAGTGATTCTATTTTGAAGCCCCTAAAGAGCAGGCATCCCGCCTCCAACAATTTTGCTTCGATGAGAGGCAGATTGGCTCGCGCCCAATCGACCACTTCGACGTTATCGACGTTAGGTTCCACTACGAGCGGGAGGGTGGACGAAAAGTTATGGTTGAAACGAACCACTTCTCCTTGCGGTAAGCTCACAAGCTTTGGCCTAAGCTTTTTGAACCTCGCCCGACTAGCTTCTTGAAGCTCTTTTTGCTCCATTGGTTTTACCCCTTCGGCCTTCATCACTCTCCCCAGGAGGTGGAGCCTTGTGTTGAGATTCGAGGCTGCCTCGATCAATATCGATTCAAGCTGCCTTGCCATTTTGAGCGCAGTGACAGGCTCGAAAAGGTCGCTTCTATATTCGAGCGTAAGTGCCAGTTCACTCTCTGTGTCAACGACGAACAATGTCAGGAGCAACTTTGCCAGATGGGAATCGAAGTTAACGGCACTGAGCATCAACTCTGATGATTTCAGAGCCAGCGTAGGCGATTGCCAGAAGACAAACTTGACCTGAAACAGAGGATGAACGCCAGCCTGTCGTCTGGGCTGCAACTCTTCGACCAGCTTTTCAAAAGGCACATCCTGGTTGGCGTATGCTGCCAGGCATACTTCCTTGACCCTATTCAATACTTCCCTGAAGCTGAGGTCGGCGCTCAACTTCACCCTTAGCACCCTTTCCAGCACAGTGGGATCCGAAGCTTGGAATTCACGTGACTTGAAGTCGCGGCCGCACTGACCCTATAGTGAGTCGTATTAATTTAAATCATACCAACATGGTCAAATAAAACGAAAGGCTCAGTCGAAAGACTGGGCCTTTCGTTTTAATCTGATCGGCACGTAAGAGGTTCCAACTTTCACCATAATGAAATAAGATCACTACCGGGCGTATTTTTTGAGTTATCGAGATTTTCAGGAGCTAAGGAAGCTAAAATGGAGAAAAAAATCACTGGATATACCACCGTTGATATATCCCAATGGCATCGTAAAGAACATTTTGAGGCATTTCAGTCAGTTGCTCAATGTACCTATAACCAGACCGTTCAGCTGGATATTACGGCCTTTTTAAAGACCGTAAAGAAAAATAAGCACAAGTTTTATCCGGCCTTTATTCACATTCTTGCCCGCCTGATGAATGCTCATCCGGAATTTCGTATGGCAATGAAAGACGGTGAGCTGGTGATATGGGATAGTGTTCACCCTTGTTACACCGTTTTCCATGAGCAAACTGAAACGTTTTCATCGCTCTGGAGTGAATACCACGACGATTTCCGGCAGTTTCTACACATATATTCGCAAGATGTGGCGTGTTACGGTGAAAACCTGGCCTATTTCCCTAAAGGGTTTATTGAGAATATGTTTTTCGTCTCAGCCAATCCCTGGGTGAGTTTCACCAGTTTTGATTTAAACGTGGCCAATATGGACAACTTCTTCGCCCCCGTTTTCACCATGGGCAAATATTATACGCAAGGCGACAAGGTGCTGATGCCGCTGGCGATTCAGGTTCATCATGCCGTTTGTGATGGCTTCCATGTCGGCAGAATGCTTAATGAATTACAACAGTACTGCGATGAGTGGCAGGGCGGGGCGTAACCTAGGTGACAGAAGTTAAAAGCCTCCGGTCGGAGGCTTTTGACTTTCTGCTAGATCGGCCGCATCGAATATAACTTCGTATAATGTATGCTATACGAAGTTATTAGCGATGAGCTCGGACTTCCATTGTTCATTCCACGGACAAAAACAGAGAAAGGAAACGACAGAGGCCAAAAAGCTCGCTTTCAGCACCTGTCGTTTCCTTTCTTTTCAGAGGGTATTTTAAATAAAAACATTAAGTTATGACGAAGAAGAACGGAAACGCCTTAAACCGGAAAATTTTCATAAATAGCGAAAACCCGCGAGGTCGCCGCCCCGTAACCTGTCGGATCACCGGAAAGGACCCGTAAAGTGATAATGATTATCATCTACATATCACAACGTGCGTGGAGGCCATCAAACCACGTCAAATAATCAATTATGACGCAGGTATCGTATTAATTGATCTGCATCAACTTAACGTAAAAGCAACTTCAGACAATACAAATCAGCGACACTGAATACGGGGCAACCTCATGTCCGAGCTCGCGAGCTCGTCGACAGCGACACACTTGCATCGGATGCAGCCCGGTTAACGTGCCGGCACGGCCTGGGTAACCAGGTATTTTGTCCACATAACCGTGCGCAAAATGTTGTGGATAAGCAGGACACAGCAGCAATCCACAGCAGGCATACAACCGCACACCGAGGTTACTCCGTTCTACAGGTTACGACGAATGTCAATACTTGCCCTTGACAGGCATTGATGGAATCGTAGTCTCACGCTGATAGTCTGATCGACAATACAAGTGGGACCGTGGTCCCAGACCGATAATCAGACCGACAACACGAGTGGGATCGTGGTCCCAGACTAATAATCAGACCGACGATACGAGTGGGACCGTGGTCCCAGACTAATAATCAGACCGACGATACGAGTGGGACCGTGGTCCCAGACTAATAATCAGACCGACGATACGAGTGGGACCGTGGTCCCAG
>JADMIO010819915.1_pt1 | contig 84179 bp, 74 predicted proteins | sample 8958161 | NCBI WGS metagenome assembly JADMIO01 (sample SAMN16585339, study PRJNA669376) | soil metagenome | isolation source: Crop rotation soil | place: USA: Cullars Rotation, Alabama | collected 2011 | reverse complement strand
GCCGCGACTTCAAGTCACGTGAATTCCAAGCTTCGGATCCCACTGTGCTGGAAAGTAACTCGCTTCGCTCGTTGAGCCCTGTTCATCCAGAGTCAAAATAAAATGGTCAGCTTAGCTATTTTTCATTTTTCTGCAAGTCATTGAAATCGAGCTTTCATGCCTTTTCGAAAAATAAAAAAGCCTCGCAAAGCGAGGCCCATTTTATTTATCAGCGGGAAAAGAGGGACAAGTTTCGAACCAGTTCAAGGAGGACTTGTTCCAAATTCTTGATTTTCTGGATGAAAATAAAAGAGAAATAGCGCTTATTGACCAAAGTTAAAGGGACTCCTATTTACTGCTATTTCTTTTTATACCTAAGTATGCTGCGCGTGTAGGCACCAAAACAACCAAAACCATCTTTTACATTGGTGTACATGAGGGTAGGTTCTGCTGGAGAAGGAAAACTGATTCCTGTTCCTGAGTAATTTTTAAGCGACTTATAAAAGTCGTAATACGATTGGCTACAATTATAAAGAAAAACATCATAATACGCAGTAGAATCAGATCCCTGATAAAATCTTCCTGTCAATGAAACGTTGTCGCCATCATGGTTTATGTCGCTATACAGTTCATTAATGCGCGTATCATCTGTTATTGTATCCGCTTGAAAATTGTAAACAAAAGCATTTAACGCAGCAATTCGATAATAATTCACTTTACCCGGCTCATCGGTAAAAGAAACTTTGATGAGATCACTTGTTTGGGAGTTTGCGAGAATGGTTTCGACTGTTACTGTGTTTATAGGAACGGTTGTGAAGGGCACTTGTGTTTCCGCTGTAGCAACATCACCATTAATTGTTGTTACCGTCATTTTATAAACTTGTCCGGGTAAAATCGGGTATGCACTAGTTTTTAATTCGTAGTACTGAGTGTTTTGATTAAAAATAAGTTGTGCTGTTCCTTGTGCACTGCTGATCTTGACATCGCCATCTGAAACTGGCGCCAAAACATCTATTTGATTGCTGCTAAATAAAGGCGAAGAGGACATTAACTTTAAACGGATAACAGAGTCTGTAGGGCATATATATGAATACATCACAGGCAAAGATTTTGTTTCAGGTAATTTTACCTTCGCTTCTTTTGTGCACGATAGAAACAACAAACAACTTAATATAAAAAATACTCTCTTCATTTAAAATTTATAACTCCATGAAACACTTGGTAAAATTGGAAACAATGATGCTTGCATCAATTTGTTCTTATGTGAGTTTTGATCGTAATCTATGTAATAGAAGAACGGATTTTGATGACTGTAAACATTATATATACTAAATTCAAAGGTGCGAATACAACGCTTTAATTTTTTATGGAACTGGATGCCAATATCCATTCGATGATACGGAGACATGCGGAAAGAATTCTTTTTCCCATAATCACCAACTATGCTATAAGGCCAAATACCACTTGGACCAGGTTGCGATGGTTGCGCTCCCGGAACTGTATGTTGTTCTACTCCATAGGTGGCGATTGGCAATGTGATGGCGTTTCCAGTACCATAAACCCAAGTTGCAGAAAGAGTGATGTGATCGTTTATTTTATAGATGCCAACAACTGAAATATCATGTCTTCTGTCATAACGTGCCGGGAATCTTTCTCCAAAGTTCAACGAATCAAATTGTAGCCAAGTCCACGATAAAGTGTAACCAATCCATCCTGTAAATTTTCCAACTTTTTTCTGGATCAAAAACTCAGCACCATAACTTAAACCGTTGCCTGAAACAACTTTTGTTTGCCAATCATTTTGTGTTTCGGTATTGCTATTATCACCTACATTCAAAAAGCTTGCGCCTTCTTTATAGTTCAATACATTTTTCATCCATTTGTAATAGCCTTCAACGGTAATGGTTATGTTTTTGTTAGGCAAGTCCTTCGCTAAACCTAGAGCTACTTGTTGCGATTGCTGTGGTTTTATTTTATTGGTTGCCGGCACCCAAAGATCAGTTGGTAATCCGATTCCTGTATTGGATAATAAATGTAAGTATTGATTCATCAAGGCATATGAGCCTTTCAAAGAAAAATCATTTCCTAATAAATATCTCACCGCTGCTCTTGGTTCAGGATTAATAAAATTAGTACCATAACTGGAGAATGTAGAAAGTCTGAAGCCAATATTCGTTTTAAGTTTTGAAGTCACTTTCCAATCATCTTCAATAAAAATCCCTCCTTCATACGTGTCAATATTCTGCGATTTGTTATTTAGTTCATTGACAGGATCAGACGATTTAATGACTAAAGCTTGAGGAACAAAATGATGCCAAGTAAAATTTAGCCCGAATTTGATGTAATGATTGGGATGCGGCATAAAATCGAAGTTGTATTTTGCACCAAGGTCACGAATATTAGACTTGTATTTTAAGTTGAAGTAATCAGAGCCAAACTTTTCTTTATTTTCAATACCTAATTGATAATTAGTGAAAATAACGGAGAGGTTTGAAAATAAACGATTATTGAATAAATGATTCCATCTTAAAGTGCCAGTAGCATTACCCCAATTAATTCCGGCTGTGCTTTCCGAATTATCATCTTTTGTTTTTAAATAAAATTTATCTTGTCCGAAATAACCGCTCAAATACAAACGGTCTTTATCATTGAACACGTAATTCAGTTTCGCGTTCATATCATAGAAATAATATCCAACCTTTCCGTTTTTTGGGAGAAATGGATAAACAAGAGCATCAATGTATGTTCTTCGAGCGGAAACAAGAAATGAGCATTTGTTTTTTATGATTGGACCTTCCAGTGTAAGACGAGATGATATAATACCAATGCCCGCTTCTCCATGAATTTTTTCTTTATTCCCATCTTTCATTTGAAGATCGATCACTGACGAAAGTCTTCCACCATATCGCGCGGGGAAACCGCCTTTAATAAGCTCAACACTTTTTAATGCGTCGCCATTAAATACAGAAAAGAAACCGAATAAATGATTTGCATTGTAAACCGGGGCTTCATCCAAAATAATTAGGTTCTGATCGGGACCACCGCCACGAACATAAATGCCAGTACTGCCCTCGCTTCCTTTTTGAACGCCCGGCATTAATTGAATTACTTTTAAAACATCTTTTTCTCCCATTAGCGCAGGAATTTGTTTGATCTGTTCAATAGGGATGTCGACGGTACTCATTTGCGTTTCTTCGCTTACCTTTTTTGTTTGTTCCGCTGTTATTGTTACTTCCTCGAGATCTTCCGCACCCATTTCAACATTAAAGCTGATATTTTTGTCTAGATAGAAACTCAACTTTTTTGCTTTAAAGCCAATATAACTAAAGATCACTTCAACTGAATCTTTTGGTAACGTAATGGAGTAGAAACCGTAATTATTGGAAGTTGTTCCTGCTTTTAATTTAGGAATATAGACAGTAACGCCGGGAAGGTTTTCCTTACTCCCTTTTTCGCTGATATAACCACTGATGGTAAATTTATTTTGTGCGGAAACACTCCCAAATATCAATAGGTATAGAATACAAAGAAGTGTTTTCCTGAACATGTCTATAAAACGTTGAATTTCAAAGTTTAGTATAATATTTCAGAGAAAATTACGTTATTAATGCATTGAAAAAAAGTCTTGTTATAATAGCAATTTTTAATTGTGTTTGGCTATGTGCTCAGCATGACTACAAAACACCATTTCGGGCCGGGGTTAAGCTGGGTTTTTCGTTTCATACGCTGTCGGGAGATTTTACTAAAAGTCAACTTGGCGGAAACATGTTGGGGGGATTCTGGTTCCAGCTAAAAATGAACAAAAAATGGACAGCTCAGACGGAACTTTTACTTTTAGATAAAGGAATCGGTATTAGAGGAAGCGGAAAGAGTCCGCATTTTGTCAACCTCCATTATTTTGAAGTTCCTGTCCTTTTTCAATACCATAGGAAGAATATCTTTTTTGAATTTGGTCCAGGTCTGGGATATATGATCAATTATCGCGAAAATTTATTTGGTAATGAAACGCCGGACCTAGTAAATAATTATCCATTTACGAGAAGCGAACTTTCATTCAACGTTGGTATTGGCTGCGCATTAAATGAGAAGTGGTCAATCGGATTTAGACTTAGCCATTCTTTGTTGCCAGTGAGGGGAGCTGTTCCTTCAGTCTCTAAAACCTCTTATAATCGTTTATTAGCTTTAAGCATAACTCGCCAACTAAAGAAAAAGAAAGCTAGTGATCCGCAAGAATAATAACAAGTAAACTTAGTACTGTGGCTTGTATTTACCTAAACAATTTTACGCCATTCCATTTTTTAAATCTTCTTCTAACAACTGATCAACCAAAATCCTTGATAGCGCTTTAATATTGTCAACAATCTCTTGTGCTTCTTCGTCGGTGTAATTCTTTCCGGTCATCTCACGCAGCTTTTCAATTGTCAGAGGTTCCTTCTTAGGATTGATTAATTCTCGTTTTTTCTTTTCCATGTTATTGTTGGTTTATTTCGAACCAAATATACTCTGGAAACGAGCTGATTAGCTTCTTCGTGATTTTGAAGCTCTGGGATTTCGAATTAAAAAACCCTTTGAAGCACAGGGCATTCAAAGGGTTTCTGATTTTCAGCGGGAAAAGAGGGACAAATTTCGAACCCTTTTGTTCAGGATTTGGATTTGATCACCGACTTCCTTGACCGCCACAGGGCTGAAATTCAATCCCTGACCTCTGAGGGGGTCAACAAAGCCTAAAAAAGCCCACTTTTTTCCCTTCTGTGGGCAAATGTACGGAAAAATGGATACCAATTCCTCTTAGAGGTAAAAAAGGCTTTTTTCGCCCGAAAATTGGCGTTATTTTTAGGGAAATTACAATCCCCATGAGAAAATCGCTTTTAATAATAATAGGTCTTTTGCCAGCCCTTACGTTTGCACAAAATGACACCTTGGTCAAGCTATTTCGCAAAGTGCAATTTCACAAGAAAGATATAGTGCTGGCGGACAACATTCAAAAATTTAAGGATATTGTAGTAAAAGATAATTCTTCAAATTACCACTTGAAAAAAGGTTCATTCGGAGTAGCAGATTCAATATCCCTTGAAGTAAATTCTGCTGATCAAATTGTCGCCTTTCGTTTTTTCTATAATTACGAGCCGGAATTCTCAAATGATACGGCATATATTCACGAGTTACGCAAGTACCAAAAAATCATTAATGCCAAAGGTCGGGAGTACACATATTCTTCTGCTCAAATTGCCTACAAAGTTACCAAATGGGAGGAAAAGCAAACAGCGTTTGAGTTAATAGAAGTGACAAGCAATGGTAAGAAAAAAACCTACTCGGTTATTTTTGATAAAGCACCTTATAATAAACGACTCAATTGCAGTGATGCAAAAGGAAGCGAAACCTCACTGGAAATTCTTGCGATATTAAAATAACTAATTCCTAACCGGCTTGGTACGCACCCAAATATTGATCGCATACTTTCTGCCTTTTGTTACTGGCAGCCCAGCATGAAAAGCAGCCCTTAACACCTTTCCATCATCGTCCAAATTATTGAAGATAACAACGCGCCGTTTTTTTGGTTGGACAAGTACATCAAGATTTGGAAAATGAGTCCCACCGCCTTCGAAATCATCATTTAAGTACGCAAGGAGGGTATATTTCCTCTGGCCACCTTCTTCAATAGTCTTTTTACCTCGCTCACTATTCTCGTCAAACGTGTCATAATGATTCTGATACTCTTGGTTTGGATCGTATGCAACACATTGGAAGAACTCAAAATGACTCTCAGGCATTTTAATAAGTTCCGCAGCTTTTTTTCTGATGTTATTCAACACGGGATCTGTTGGTAATACATGAAACTCTGCGGAGTAACTTGTCCGGCCATAATCAGCAATGTTAGACTCTGCCATTAATTTACTACGTTCTAACCTGGACTCAGACAAATTAATTACATACTCACATTCCTCATCTGTTAGAAAATCGTCCTTTATTTTGACATGCTTTAAATCGGGGTTCGAGTTCTTTGCTTGTATGTATGCCTGTTCCTTTTGTTCAAGATCAGCTTCTCCTTCTGATACAATTTCAGTGATCACAAGAACAGCCTTCGCCCACTTCTTTTCAAACTCAACAATTGGCTCAAGCACCCAGCCCTTCCTTGTATGCAAATAATTTACAATGCCATCTGTGATACCAAAAAACAAAATAAAGTTTCCGGACTTCTCATTTCCAGCCGATTCGTGTAAAAAGGTGACCGTTGGGATTGGCATCTCATGCAATTGCTGTGTATCGCATTTAAAGGAAATAGTTTTGATCCCCCATTTGTCCAATATTTGTGTTAAGGCTTCGAATGAAAGAAATGGGAACTCAGGATGAGATTCGGTGTCCTTTTCAATTGTTGTCCGGGAAATCGGAAAACCAATATTGAAAATAAAGTTCTTTAAAAGTGCTGTTGGGGCATCTATTGTTTTTCTTTGGGGGAACCACTGTTTTTCCATACTTTGTTATTGCCCTAAAAGTACAGAAAAACCCAGTTTTTTCATAGAGTTTTTAAGTGGTGCTACATTGTATCAAAAAACAACAAGGCGCCTTGAAGACGGATAAGATCGGGAAGACTGAAATTACTAAGCACCCACTGCCATTCTTTGCCCGTAATGACTTCAATTTGGTCGCATTGATTTTTAAAGTAGATGTCTTGTTGCATGTTATTCGAGTAACGTTTCGGTCGTCAAAATTAAACTAATAGCTCTTGATAGGTAAAAAAAAGCAAGTTTTTCTCTCCGTAAGACATTTTTTTATATTTTTAATTATCCAATCAACATTTGGGTTACTACTCCTAACTTCAATATGATGATATCGGTTGGCACTTCTTATCGTGCCAATCTATTAATCAATTAAGAATTTAAGTTCCATGAACAGAACGGAGTATGTTGCCAAACTAAGTCGTTTAAGTAAATTGATCGATGCCGAAAACACCGGATTGCCGTCAAAACTTGCGAAACGATTCAATATTTCTGAAAGAACCTTAAGGAGACTTATCGGTGATCTAAAATCTGAAGGCGAGACAATCTATTTTGATCGCAATATAAATTCATATAGACGGAAGGACTCTCGTGACTGAATTAGGTTCTTAACCGTATCCTGTCTTCAGGTGAAACCAAAGCATCCAAAGACCTCACCGTAGGAAGAGTGAGCGAGTAATAGCTGTTGCGGTAGGACTTTAATTTGTTTTGTTCGATATAGTCCTTTATCACCTGTCCTTTTCCATTGTAAATTGGGATTACAGTCCCCAATGATGTTATTTGAAGGGCTAAATAATAATCAGGTGTATAGCCGAAAGGAAAAGTAAAAAAACCTTTCATAGTAGATTTTATTTGAATCTGTCGCTGCGAACCGATCTCAAATGCATCGTACTTTTCCGTATTTTCCGGATGCAAATCGATATCAAAATGCTCCCTTGCCAACACCTCGCCAATGTCCCCAACTAACTTACCGTCCAAAGTAAATCTTCTTCCATATCGGTTCCTTAGAATCTCGGTAATATTCAGTAGAGAGGTAATTTCTTCCTTCATGGGTGGATTAAAGATTAGAGATTTTAAAGTACGCTTTGAGGTGTTCAATAAATTCATCGAATGAAATGCCCGCGCTCCAAATCGCCTTGTTTACATAAACAGCTCCGGTTTTACTGTCCAGTTCCACTTTAACATTATCACTACTGGTTAGATGATCAATCCCTGATTTAAAATTTTCAATCTTAGTCCCAATTTCCGAACCAATATTTATGATGAATTTGGCCTTTGCCATGAATTCAGCTTTATCCGTGATTTGTCCTGCTGGTCTACTGATAACGCACAATGCATAACGATCACTTTCTGCAACCGCAGTTTCACCTTGTTTCAAGGACATATTCACGTTTTCTTTCCCTTCAACAGCGCTCTTCAATTCAATTGCATACTCTTTTCCATTTAACCTGATCACAAAATCTTTCCCATCGTCAGGATTTTCCGGGTTTAGGAAATTGGAATCGGCTTCCGCGATTGCTTCTAAAAATGCATCTTCTGCCGCTTTGCCAACGTATTGCCTCCAGCGAACAAAATCGGCGTACTCGATCATTTCCTTCGCTTTCTGTATTAATTGCTCTGCACTCCCAAGCTGGGACACCGCCGAATCCAATTCTGCCATTTCAGTAGCTGTCAAACCCAGTTTATCGAGAGCTTCTAACTCCTCAACTGATCGTTTTAATTTTAAGAGCCGAGAGAAAGTTGCACCGCCAAAAGCTTTCACATACAAAATCGGCTCCTTCTCCGCATAAATTGGAAAGTAATCTTTAATAACAAAGTTCTCTTTTGCCTCTAACCAATTTTTTAGCCGCAAAAATAAAGAATGGTACTTTCCACCTTCAGCAACTTTATCCTCTGAATCACGACTATTCAGAAGATCATCGATTACCCTTGAGATTTGCTGTAACGGTGCGGATCGAATTTCTGAACAAGTAATCTCTTTGCAAATAATAAATGCCCTTGGATCACCCTTTCCACAAAATTCCTTGTAGAGATTCTTTATTTCATCGTCAAATAGATTCTGCTCCTCTTCAAGAAAAAGATTATCTGTGTACAGCTTAAAATTCCCATCTTGAGTAGCGACAATTTTGAATGCGAGGGCTGCCGATTTATTTTCTTCATTTCTGAAAACGAAATCATAGAATTTGCTTAGCCATTCAAAAGTCTTAGAACTGTCATTATCAAAATATGTTGATGAAAACGCTTCGGTTGTTACCGATGTTTGGATTAAGTGGCTGACATAACGAAGGGCAGCCTTTTCCGCTGTTTCCCATTGATAATCTTCACTAAATTCTATTTCAACTTTCGCATTAGCCTTCTCAGGAAGTAATTGGTTTAACAATTCAAACCAAAGTTCTCTTTTTTCAGCGCGTGAAGGCTTAAAAGTACAGCACAATTTTATTATTGCATCAATTTGGGGTGCGCTTGCTTTATCAATTTTTAAACCCAAATTTCCGATCTCTGTGTTAAGTTCATTTAGGAAGACTTTCGTGTCGAAAGGTTCAACAAATTTTGCCTTGAAGTTTTTCGGCAGCAACTCACTTTCGAGTTTTCTTCCCATGCCTTCTGAGATTGAGAAAAATCTTTCGTTAACTCCTGGATCGTGAAACACCTTGCTTTGGATCGATAATTCTCCTAATCTGTTTGGATAAATCCCGTAGTCGTGACCGAACCTTTCCAGCCCACAGTTTTCAAGGAATGAAATAAATTGCTGAATCCAAACAAGGCCTTCGCTTTCGCCCATAGGAAAGGCGTCGAGCTTTTTCTTTTCAGCAACAGCCTTAACAAGGTCTTCAACACTCACTGTGATATTTTCCGGCCAATTTTCCGTCTCTTGTTCAATTATTCTAACCCAGTCCTTCATACTGGCCTTGTCAGGACAATTATCAGGATACCAAGCTGACAGCAGTTCAAACATTTGATCTAAATGATTATTATCGCACCTTGGAAATTTTGCCTCCGCAACTGAAATATTTAAACCTGAAACTGTTCTTACTAATTCATGCTCCTGCAACGCACTTCTTATTGGCATTTGAATATGATCACGATACCACGTCGGATCATAATATTGATCGACATTAGTGGGAAAGCCGCTTTCCGCCAAAAGGTGAAGATTATTTACTTTACCTTCAATCAGAAGTTTCATGTAAGTCTTGAACGATTGAACAAATTCGGAAAAACATTTTCGGTTATTAGTGGCAACCTTATCATCTTCTTCCTGTGCATCAGGTGAGATTTTCGTTCTTATTCCGTCTCGCTGTTCAGTAGGATAAAAATCCGAATGCTGAAATATCACCGGAATATAGAATCCTTCAGTCCCAATCAAAGGCAGATCTTTGAAGAGTCGGGAACGCCCACCAATTGGAAGCAAGCAATATTGGTTTCCATCATGGAAGGCTGGCGAAGCCACGATGACCTTTTGATTTCGATAAATTAAGAGTCCAGCGATTGTCTGTTCATCATTTGTTGCCCTCAGTTGTATAAAATCAATTCCATTTGCTACTGCTTCTTTGACATAAGGGCTGTAAACAATTTTATTCCCGGCATTTTGAATTTCTAAGCTATTGATCTGCTTGTTTACAAGCATTGTAAAAGCAAGATTATCCAATAATTGTTGGATTGCGCCTTCTGCAATTTTATGAGTTGCTTCTTTTAATTCATAGGAGAACTCATTGTATGGGTTTAACTCATCTGTTTGTGCAGGTAGTAATTCTATTTCGCGTATGGTTTGAATTCCGGTGGCAATGGCCACTTTCATCTCATCTAAATCCGTTGGTTTACGATTAATTTCCATAGAGAAATTGCGACATCCATTAGCGTTCTTGTACACCCCTGAAACATTCACAACTTTATTTAGTAAATGGCTTGTAACGAATCCTGTTCCAAACTTACCCGTATTTCCATCTGCTCCCGTAATAGGCTTAGTGGAGGTTCGACGCAAAAGTGCCAATAAGTTCTTCGCCAAAAAAGGTCTTCCATTATGCATGAAAGAAAATACGCTGTCAGACAACGTAACCACAATATCTGCTCCATCTCCCGCCTCATCCTTCGCATTCTGCAAAAGCTCCCATATCCATCGGTAGCGGAATCTACCTTCAAGAGTATTGACTTTCTCGACCTCATTAATTATTGATCGTGCATCAGATTCATCTCTCTGTTCGGCAAGTTCTTTATCAACTTCGTTTTCGAAGACCTCCATTATCACTTAATATTTTAATACTACTGTTTTCAATTAATCTTCGTCCTCATCTTCACTTTCCATTCCAAGGCGGTATTTTATATCATAATTAACCACAAAGTCTAATTCCTCGGCGGAGAGCGCATAGTGATTAGCAAGAACTGAGTCAATCTCATCAATAATACCCTTTGAATGTTTGATATAAAAATATTGCTTCTCCATAGTAAAAGTCCTTCCTTTCTTATCATAGTTTCGCTCGATGACTTTACTGTTTTTTTGATAATCCTTCTGCAACCTTTTTCCTAATTCCACAAGCAGTTTTCTGTTTTTGTCCGATAATGTGTCAAAATCAAAAGGAAGCTCGAAATCCCGACTGTTTATTACTTGGCAGCTTGACCAAGTGATATAGTGAAGGAAATATAGAGATGAAGAGAGAATACAAATCATTGCACATTTCAGTTCTTCATTGTCCGCATAAACGGCTTTCATTTCTCCGGTTGTTGTTGGCTCGCCATTGTCTAAGTATATTGGCGCTTTATCAAGAATTTTCACCCAATACAAAACGGCGCGGAAATAGTAAAAGCGGTGTTTTGTCGCTGTGTTTCTGAAATAAGAAAGTATTGTCTTCGAGCCAGACCGTTTCTTTTCTTTCTCATAAATTGAAAAATACAGTTCGCCTGGTATTTTCGGAATGCTACCTTCAATTACTGAGGCTGTGGAGTTATGATATTTGATATTATCGAAAAGGAAGGGTCGATATTGATTGTACCACTTGTAATACATCGAAGAATAGACTTGCGACTCGTCCGCATTTGAAACAATCACAATTGCCAACAGCATGTTTGCTCCTTCAAAGAGCTTTGACGGACGCCATGAATAGTTACTGATCCATGCATGCTTTTTTCTTGTGAAGAATCGCTGTAACGGACTTAGTTTATCAGCAGAGATACTACTGTTTGGGATAATCATCCCGAACCGACCATTTTTGTGCATTATTTTAAATGATCTCTCTGCGCAGTACGCGTAAAGATTAGCACATCCTAACGTATCATAACCTTTAACTTTATACGGTGATTTTGCGCCGTTGTATACAACGTATGGCGGATTGCCAATAATGACATCAAACCCTCCGTGATGCTGAACTATCTCGTAAAATTCCGCAAACCAGTGAAATGGCTGATGACTCTCTTCCCACTTTTTGAATTTTAAACTTTCGGCTTGTTTATGCAATAGTACATTTAGTTCCTTATTTAAATCGCCAAGCCGCATATTAAGTTCTTCCTTCGCACTTTTATAACGAACATAATCATCGCTATGGGTCAATTGAATTTCTTTGTATCCTTCAAACGCAGAAGCAACGTGATCACATTTTTCTTCAATAATCGGCTGAGCCAGTACTCCGTCGATCGTGTAACTAAGTCCTTTTTTCAATTCGTCTTGAGTGGCAAATCCCACGAGTGTATTTCCCGACCTGATATTAAAGTCGATGTCAGGCAAGGGCTCTAAACCAAGATTTCGTTTACTGTAATCGACTTCAACGGTTGAAACCAATTTAAGAAACAAACGCAATTTTGCAATTTCAACAGCCTCCTTCATCAAATCCACCCCATAAAGATTACGGAGAATTATACTCTTGAAAATAAAATATTCCAAATTCGGATGCTCCTCGCTATTAATAATTTCAAGGGTTTCCTTGAAGAATTTATCTTCTTTGCCTGATGCCTCCTCAACGATAGTTTCCATTTGCTGAATGCACTCCAAATACAGGCTTTCCAGTATGTTCATTGCGGCAAATAGGAATGCTCCTGACCCACATGTGGGATCAATTATTCTGACGCCGTTTAGAACTTGATAAAAGTGCTTGATAAACTCCGCATCGTCTGTTGTGCGTATAACATCCTGAATAAACTGGCGAATATTCAAGTTCAAAGTGATAAAGTCATCAATCGATCTAACGCCGCCCTGTTTTATTGCCTCGACAGTCGCATGATATCTTTGTCTTCTATCAACCACCTCTCTCCAATTTTCGGTCGCTAAACCAAACTGTTCTGTTGCAGGTTTACTCCATTCTCCTCTCTTTTTAATATCTGCGACGCCGTTCTGTACTTCCTTCGGCAGATCTAAAGCAATACCATGCTTGAGAGATTCGAAAACGTAAGTGTCGCCACTATTTTTGATTGTTTCCCAGATGTATCCATTGTTTGCAAATGGTGCAGGATAGCGACGACTCGTTTCCTCAATGAGATAAGGTAAAATACAGTTTCTCCCTATATAGTCTGTAATATCTTCTTTTGTGTAATACGCGCCCATATCTGCGCGATCATTAATGTACTTTTCAAAAATATATCCAATTACATCCGGATTAATTTCATTACCCGTCGCGTCGGAGCGAATGTCGAGATGCCATTCCCATTCATCAAAGAAGTTAAAAATATGTTCAAACGCGGCATCATCAACTTGAATTTTCGGATACTGCTTCTCCAATTCATGAACATCAAATAATCCACCATTTAAGTAAGGAACTTGTCCAATCAGAGCTTGCAATTCCTTGGAATGTGTTGGCGCACCTAAACCCTGATGAAAGAGAGCTTTAAGAAAATCATAGTAGAACCGATAAAATTTATCTTTCCCCTTCTTCGATTGTACCTCCTTTAACTTAGTTCGCAAATAATCTTTATCCTTATTTAGAAATCCCTTTTTTTGTATAAAGTAGCAGAACATTAATCGATTCAACATCAAAGACGCGTACCACTCGCGAGAAACCGTGTCTTCAATCCCCTTTAAAAATTTTAAGAATCTTGTATGTTCCTTCTTAAAAACCTCGTAGAATTTCTTGGTAATCTTTTCGGCATTCGATCCAAAATTCTCCTTTAACCGCGATGTCACGTCCACGATTGTTAACTTCTCATGCTCGTCAATTGAAAAGAACACTCCGCTCATTCGCTGATATAGCAATTCAGGTTCTTGATGCTTATGCCAAGTGGTTTGTCTTACACGATGAGGCTTTCCTTGCTCCTTAATTACTAACTGCCACACTTGTGAACTTTTTCTTTCATCGACAAAGATTATCAAATGCTCAAAGAATATCTTTGAAATTTCCGAATGCAATTTCTTTCGCAGAGACGCATCAGGAATCAAACCATTGTTCATAGGGGAGCATACAAAAATTCGAAAACCTTCCTTGTGTGCGATGGCTTTCAAAGAGAATGTATGATCACCAACTTTCTTATGAACAGTTTCATTTAGATAATCCCAGCCTAATTCATTAAAGAGATTTGTAAAGTTGTACTCCCTAACGAATTGTTTGAATGCTGACTTGTCAATTGTAATCATATTAAATATTTCTTTTAATGCCCATCGAGCAAATTATTTGTGGAATGTCATAATTTTTAGCAGCATTGTCTTCAACGTTGCACAGTTTGCCTTCATGACGCAACTCAACGACAAGACTACTTAGGTCTTCTTCAGTTATACCAATTCTTAATCTGCGGTTTAAAAGGTCTTTTGTGCTTTCTCTAAGGGGAAATTTAAAAATGTCATCGATTGCCTTTTTCAAGTCTTCCCCTGCGAACAGAGTCCTCTTATTCTCTTCATAAAATCTAACTAAGATCATGTATGTTCTATATCGCGCACCTGTTTTTTTTCCAAGCTGACCGCCAGTAGTTCGCTCCTCTTTGTTACTGACCTCCACCGAGTGTGCTACTAATTTGTGATGATCATCCATTCGTTCTTGCGGTAGCGTATCGTAGTCGCATTCTAATGCCTTGAGAATCCGGGATTGACTTTTTGAAATTATGCGTGAGTCGCGCCCAATCCATGTCAAAACATCTATGTCATGAGTCGTTTTATGATAGCATACCACACCTTCACCCTCAACCATATTGCTCGGCATTTCCTTTGTACTGTAAACAACATTTGGTAAAGAAGGTATGATTTTCTTTAACTCGGGACGAGCTTTGATAGCATGATTCCAAATCTCATATGCAGTTGACGTGAGATCAACTTCATTATCAACTTCATCATCAAGTGCGCCAGCCTTCTCATTGTACAAGTCAGCAATGTTAACTGGATCACCGTCGAAAAATACTTCATCAGCCCCAACCACTTCAGCGTTCTCGCGAATACGTCTAATCAACCGCTCCCTTAATCTAATTATTCGATTTACACCATCGGCTGGCAAAAATGAATAACAAAGGATTTCGTGATGCGACTGCCCAATTCGGTCAACACGGCCCGCCCTCTGAATTAGACGTATTAAAGCCCAAGGCAAATCGAAATTGACAATAACATGTGAGTCCTGGAGATTCTGCCCCTCACTTAATACATCCGTTGACACAAGAATCCGAAGTTCTTTTTGAACGGATTTCACCTTATTGCTTTCCGGACTAAATCGTTGTGCATACTCTGTAGGATTCTCTACGTCGCCTGTTACACAAGCAAGATTTTTTATTCCACGCCTTCTTAGTTCCCTTTCCACATACCAAGCAGTATCGGCGAACTGAGTAAATATTAAAACCTTCTCTTTACCGTGTTGTTTTTGAACTAATTCCTCAAGAGCATTAATTTTTTTGTCATTCTTAGCATCCCATTTTTCGCCAAGTTTTAGAATTTTCAGAATTGCATCGCAATCTTCCACCAAATACTTTTGCAGGTTCTTCTTAAAATAGCTTGATTGAATCCATTTAATCTTTTTATCCGCTTGTAGTACGCGGTAAATTTTTTCAGCTTGATCAAGATAGTTTTTGTGATCCGTCTTTATGGACGTAATGCCCTGATCAAATTCATCGGTGTCATTCTCTTCAAGAAACTCATCCATGATCTCATTCTCCTGCCTTCCGATGGGAAACGGTAAACCATTTTCAATCGCATAAAGGAAAATGTAATTACGGACAACGTGTCGAGCAAGAGACAATAAGAAAGCGTAACCACTGCTTTCAAGACGCTTGAATAAATTTGTCCGGCAAAATCCCATTAATCGCTTTCCAGCTTTTGAGAGGTTTGAAAGAATTACTTTTTCATCATTTGCTGCTGTGTTCAGTTTAGCCGCATCAATATAATTTCCAAGACCATAGCGAGGCAGAAAAAGATCGTTTATTAAATCAACTACCGTATTTGAGTAAAGCCGTGCATACGTATCTTTCGTATCTCCATCATCAAAATCAAATTCAACTTTCTTAGGTACACGATCAGGAAAATAGAATTTGTTTCCATTGGCGAAAGTCAAGAAATATTGATTCCTGCCTGGATCAAGTGTCGCATAGTTGTTTTTAATAAATGTTCGTGTCCTTCTGACCATGTAGAGTTTAAGTAATTCCCTCCAGTCATCGGCGAATTCACTTTTTTCAAAAGCCAGCAAAGTATTAGGTGAGTATTGGTATTGAGCTACAAATTCAATTGCACCACCAATGGAATCGATAAATCTCTCCGGAGAAACTCCCAAATCGGAATCTTCCGGTAAAAACAATCGGAGTTGATTAGAGATATCATTATAAGTTTTATTGTAGGGTGTCGCAGTTAGAAGAATCACCTTACTTTCATTTTTCTCTAAATATTCTTTTAGGATACTATACCTCTTTCCGTCACGATTTCGAAGATTATGACTCTCGTCAATAATTACAAGGCGGTATCTTCGTTCTTCCAAGAACTTTTCGTTAACTTGAGATATGCTATGTACTTTTCCGCGAATTCCGTATCGATGCAAGTAGTCATCCCACATCCCTTTCAGATTTTTGGGACATATTACCAACGTTTCTATATAAAATGACTCCTCAAATACTTTTGCCAAGGCGCATGCAGTTATAGTCTTACCAAGCCCTACGACATCTCCAATCAGGACGCCTCCACGCTTGTCCAAATGTCGGGCGGCAAGTAAAACGGCATTCGTTTGAAATGGCAAGAGATCATTGGCAAATACTTTTGGTATTATGTAGTTGTTTAATCCAAGTTGTGCCTCTTGAGATAAATGGTAAGCAACTTTTAAATAAATAAAGTACGGTTTAACTGGCTTATCACCAGCCCAACTTTCTTCGATGATTTTTGCAAGCTCTTCAGTTATATCTAAGCAATATCGATCATTCCATCGATCCTGAAACCATTTGGAGAGTTTAACCGCAGCGTCTTGTTCAACCACATCCAAATTGAGTTCCCCGCCGCTTTGTAGCCCTGAAAGGGTTAGATTACTACTGCCCACGTATCCAATTAAAGGAGTAAAATTATCCTGTCTGTGTAAGAGATATAATTTTGCATGCAGGGTGTGCCGTAAGAATAATTTAACAACAACTTTCTTAGTTCGTAATTGATCCGCGAGTTTCTTAAGGCCTTCTTCATCGCCGCTTGTTGGTATACCAAACATTAGTTGCTCCCTGAACTCTGACGCTAATCTCTTTTTCATTGCCGAAGCTGTGCCAGCGTCCATTAAATCCACTTCTTTCTTGGAAAGAAATTCCTTTAAAATGTCTTCAGATGGCCTCTGCATTCCTATCAGAAGTCGACAGCAGCTTTCCTCAGTTCCGAAATATCCATCGACATATTGTGAAAGATTTTTCCAGCCTCTAAGGTTAAAGTACCCAACGCAGAAATCGCTTTTATAGGATACTTCAAGCGTTTTCTTTAATCCATCGACCAGATGATTTTCTATGTTATCAAAAATTTTAGGCATCGTAGAATATTGTCTTGATTAGTGTTTTTTATTTTTGAGCGTAGATACAAGCAGTTCTCTAACATCTACTTCGAGTAGCTCCGCGATTCTAAGCAGATTCTCTGCGGAGGGCTGTACGTCGTTTGTGCACCAGCGCGAGACGGTTGTCTTGTTTACGTCCATCTTCTCTGATAGCCATAAATTGGTTTTGTCCTTTTCGGCAAGCACAGATTTAATTCGGTTGAACTTCTTTTTGGCCATAAATAGCATTTTTTGCAACTCTATTAGCAAAGAAAGCAATTTATTGGACTTTACACAATTTTTTTGCTCTTGAATTACAATCCGTTTCTAACCATGATTATTTGGCCACTTGAAAACCGCTGTTATTGGGTTCAAGTCCTGAAATAAAAATTTCATTCGTATCTTTGCTTTATGTGCTACTATTCGGAATCTAAGCTCTCAGGGGAAGAAATTTATCAACTTGAACATGACTTCGTCGTGAAATGGGAAGAAGAAGACCGCGCGGAGTATTTCGTGGCATCAGGTTTTGCACATCCTAAAATGCCAGTCATAACCGCTGAGAAAGAATTTAGAAACTTTCGTTGGGGCTTAATTCCGCATTGGGCGAAAGACTGGAATGATGCTAAAACGCGACGCACGCAGTGTCTAAACTCCATAAGTGAAGAAGCAGAAAGTAAGCCGTCTTTTCGGGATGCGATAAAAACTTCACAGTTTTGTATTATTCCTGTGAATGGTTTTTTCGAGTGGCATCATATCGGTACCGAAAAGTACCCTCACTATATTTATCCCAAAAATGGTGGGTACTTTCTGTTTGCAGGTCTTTACAATCGCTGGACAAATAAAGCAATAGATGAAGTTCACGACACGTTCACGATCCTTACCACAAGGGCGAATGAAAGAATGGAGTGGATTCACAATAGTAAGAAAAGAATGCCAGTCATTTTAAACACGGAGCAAGCCAGAACCTGGCTCGATAAAGCAATTAGCTACGGACAAAAGAAACACCTGTTAGAGCCTTGCGAGGTTTCGATGATGTCGGATCACCCAATTAGCAAACTCATCACGTCAAGGAAAGAAAACCCTAACCAACCAAAGGTTCTTGAGCGATTTGATTATCCCGAATTACTACTATCTTAATTAACGTACAATATGCACCTTGCATTTTGGGTGAGCCTCAATCGCTTTTTTGAAAACATCATCCTGCGCAATTTTTCTTTCAGGATCGTAAATTAGAAATAGTTTGTATGCGCTTCCATATTTCGTTATATCAGCAGCAAGTTCATCTGTAAGCTGACTTTGTGATTTTTTGTTTCTCGGATATTTAGATTCAATAAATAGGTTAGGATCACCCGAATGGTCAGGAACTGTTTTCGCAGTCCCGAATTGTATAATAGGAAACTCGCGCGCATATCCTTCTACATTACCTTGCATTAAAGCCTGAATATGATCATTCAACACCTTTTCATTTTCCGGTTTTTGACTTTGAAAGGCAACAGGAATAGATTTTGACAGTTGATCGCATAAGCCACTAACTAATAACTCCGCCGGAGGTTTTAGATGGCTCCTTGTCTGCAATATGCTAAAAAGAGTATTTGGAGACACCGGTTTCGACATATCTTCGCCTTTGCGAATGCGCTCTATCGCTACCTCGATTCTCCCAACGTGATTTTTCACTAAATCATAAATTGTTCGCGCTTTCTCTCCATTTGAGTTACCAGTTAGATAAGGAAGAAGATCTGTTAGCTCATCAAAAAAAGTATGACTAAATGAAGATTCACTTTCACCTTTCAGTTCAAATACCTTGAATAGATAGTCATGAAGATGAGTGAATCCTTCCGGATCATCAATTGCATCTTTGGACAAGTCCATGTCATAAATGGTGTCGTACTCTTCCAATTCAGTTGCAAATGCCGCGAAACGTCGGTCGACGCATTGGGAACAACGGCCACAATGGGAAGCGTTCGTAGTGTTTTGAAATTTCAAAAATGTCTTAGTGCAAGTAAGTGTCTGTACAATATAATCCTGCTTACCGTTGTTCTTTACTATCTCAAGAATATCACTTTTTGTTTTATAGAGAAATGGGTGCTTAACTTCCACATCTTTTTCTCCAACCAATTTGAAAAAGTTTTGAATTAAGGCAAGTGTTTTCGGATGTGTCGTCCTGCTTGCTCTTGCATTCATTGCATCCTGTCGTTTTGCAAAATTAATTGATGTAATGCCGTTTTCGAATATATTTATTGAGCTTTCAGAAGCAAGACTCATCATCGAAAATGCAATAGAAGTGTACAAAAATATTCTTGACCTTTGCGTCTCTTCAACCGCCCGTTCTCCTTTTAAATGACACTCAAAGTAGAAGGGCTGGACTCGATCCGGATAGTCAGTCATAATTCGCTCCAAGATCGCGTTTTGTGTTTTTGAAACACCTGCATTGTTAGAGCGGTGACTAATTAGAATTAGATTTTTCCCTTCGCTAAGTAATTTTAGCGCACCAGCCAATGAATCTAAACCGCCAGAAAACAAGCAAATATGGGCATTTTCCTTTGCCTCAAAAGTGAAACCTTCGGCATCAGTTAAAGAGGTTTGTCCGAAGTCCCTGCCACCTGCGTGGAAAGTGAATTCGTATGAGTAATCACCCGATACAAAAGTCAGAGCTTCTCCCAAAGCCTGTTTTACTTCTTTTTTATTCCAAAATTTGAAATCTCTAACCTTTATGTGATAGTGGAATTTGCGTGACCATTTAAGGTACTCCATTGAAGTGGGAGAGCCACGATCAATCATTCGATCAGACGCGTAGACGTAACTTGCAATTTCTAATAAATCTTTGATGCGAGTCGGAAAGTGACAACCAACTACTTTGAGAAAGTGAGGTAAATTAATATTAACATTCCTGGCTCTACTATCAGGATTGCATTCAAAATGGTGGACAATATATTTCTGCTTGGAACTATACTTCCGACCCAGCTTGAGATCGCCACAAATAACAATATGTTCTTTTTGGCTACTCACGATTCTCCTCCCTTAAAAGTTCCTTGTTAATCTTCTGAAACGCGTATGCGACAAAACCTTGTATTTTCTTGTCAGATGGAACTTTGTCTTTTACGTTCTTATTGAACCAGCCAGCCGAAAAGGACTCTGTAATTTTTGAAGTTTCAAATGCATGCGTGGAAACGTCGGAGATCAATGTTTCGAGCCTCTCTTTAAAGTGCTTGCGTTCCTCGACATTTTTTAATGTCCATCCCGCTTCACGTTCTAAAAAATACTCTAAGTATCGCCGAGTAAAATTAGAAAAGAACGAACGCGATAATTCGCAGAATCCCTCACCTGTGCTTGCCTTTTTCCATTTCTCAAGCGGGTTTTCTCCGGTTGTAAATAGGGCAGTCTGTTTGCTTTCATTTTTTTGAAACCAATCAGAGATCGTATCCATTAAAGATTGAGTCGCCAGTGTAGAATATTCCTTCGTTTCAAAGTGTTTTTCGAGATATTGTTTTGCAGTAATTCCAAGATCAAAGAAATCAGAATCTTGATTGAGCTGAATTCCCTTTTGCTTTAAAAAATCTATGGAGTTCTCTTGTTTTGTTGCAAAGCTCAGGAGTATCAAATAGCGAAATGCAGAAATAACACCTTCATCATTTCCGATCACGGTAAATCTGCTACGAACATTCTTTGTTGTAGCAGCAGCTATATCCGCTATTGCATCAGGATCAGATGCGAATCCGCCAATTCCTGAAACAATGGCAGTCCACTTTTTTGTCTTTGGTAAAAAACCGACTCTTTCGTGTCCCATTTGCTTAGTCAAATTTAGAATAAAATCTCGTTAAATAACATATTTAGAGTTAATTAGATAGCTTTTTATGTCTCGGTAATCCTATTTCTGAAGACGATGGATACGGCGCACGATGCGTCGTGCTAATATCACTTTTCATTTGGTTCTGTACTTTAAACCTTAAATCCTTATCGTCCTCATATCTTGGGTCGGGAACAAAAGGTAAGCGCGCCTGCCTCTCAACGATTACGGTTGGGAAATTGAAATCCACCTGCACTTTCCCTTGTATTAAATAACAACCTCCACCTTGAAATGGGTATCGTTGCAAACTGTCGGCGAAATGTGCTGTGTCGAAGTGATTACCTTCAACATCAAACCACGTCCCAAAATTCATCATACCGCGTTTTGTAGGAACGTGTTTCACGCTTACAAGATATCCAATCATTCGTACCACCTTTCCTCCGTTTTCAAGCAGTTCCCGCTGCATAATTTCTCCACGCTTTTTTGTTTGGAGAAGATCAAAAGGAGAGAACGATACCGGAAAGCCCAATAATTCGATCTCATCAAATGCATCTTCATACGGAGATCTGTCCAATGCCGGAAATTTAAACTCTTTTGCAGGCTCTTGAATTAAAAAACCTCCTCGATTTTCAGGCTTATGATTAGCAAGTAGCATTCTTCCTGTTAGAACAAGCTCATTCTTCGATTTACCTGTGAATCGAAATGCGCCAGCAAAAATTAATATTTGTAAAGTCTCAATACCAATGGGAACTCGATTAATAAAATCTTCAAACGACTTGAAGTTGCCCCTTTGTTTTCGCTCTTCCGGGATCAACTCAGCTATTTTTGCTTCCAAACTTTTCAGATGAATAAACCCAAGGAACACGTTCTTGCCGTAAACTGTAGTTAAATGTTCGCTTTGATTTACACAGGGAGTATAAATTGTTGCTCCTGCCATACGAGCTTCGTGAACATATACTTCAGTTCTATAAAAGCCTCCGAAGTTATTTATCACAGCAACCATAAACTCAATCGGATAATAAACTTTGAGAAATAAACTTTGGTAACTCTCAACTGCATAAGAAGCTGAGTGCGCCTTACAGAACGAGTATCCTGCAAATGATTCAATCTGTCGATAGACTTCCTTTGCGAGTTCCTCAGAATAACCTTTCTCTTTACAATTCTCAAAGAATCGCAGCCGGACTCCTTCAAATTCTTTTTTTGATCTCGTCTTTCCACTCATTGCGCGACGAAGAATATCAGCGTCCGCAAGATCAAGACCCGCAAAGTGATGCGCAATCTTAATTACATCCTCTTGATAAACCATTACGCCATAAGTTTCGCCAAGTTGCTCTTCGAACACAGGATGGAAATACTCAAACTTAGTAGGATTATTATGTCGGAAAACATATTCAGTCATCATACCACTTTGAGCCACTCCTGGGCGAATAACCGACGAGGCTGCAACAAGTGTTTTATACGAGCTGCATTGCAACTTTCTCAGTAGCCCACGCATCGCGGGACTTTCAATGTAAAAGCATCCAAGCGTTTTACCTCGACTTAAATACTCATTACATTTCGGTTCATCCTTGCAGATTCTAACATCGCGAATGTCGACTCTTATTCCTTGATTTTCTTGGATCAATTTCACGCTATCATTTATGTGACCGATTCCACGTTGACTTAGAATGTCGAACTTCTCAAAGCCGATCTCTTCTGCGATGTGCATATCGAATTGAACAATTGGAAAGCCCTTGGGTGGCATTTCAAGTGCAGTATAATTAGTGATCGGTTCTTCTGAAATCAAAATGCCGCACGAATGCATACTCCTCATGTTCGGATATTTCTCCAGCATCATTCCGTATTCATGGATCACTTTAACCACAAAGTTTTTATCATGCGACTCAGGTGGTGTATTTGCCAGCACATCCAGTTCCTCTTTTGGGAGTCCGAACACTTTTCCAAGTTCTCGGAATATTGATCGGTATTTAAATTCGGCTATTGTCCCGCAAAAGGCCACATGGTTTGTGTCAAATCGTTTAAAAATGTAATCAAGGATTGCGTCTCGATCTTTCCAGCTCCAGTCAATGTCAAAATCAGGTGGGCTGGTTCTGCTGGGATTTAAAAAACGCTCGAAATAAAGATTAAGTTCAATTGGACAGATATCTGTAATACCAAGACAGTAACTCACTATACTGTTTGCACCACTTCCTCGACCAATATGTAAAAAACCTCTACTGTTGCTGTAGCGAATGATATCCCATGTTATAAGAAAGTAACCTGAGAACCCAAGATTATCAATGACTTCAAGTTCTTTAGTCACTCGAGCCATCGCCACTTTGTTATCATTACTGTACCGCTTTCTAAAACCTTCCCATGCTAAATTGGTAAGGAGCAATCGATCACTTTGACGACTATTAGTATAATAGCGTTTGTTTCGAAGTGTTTTAAACTCGAATTGAAAATCACAGGAAGAAATTAGTCGCTCTGTGTTTTCAAGGATGATCGGATAATCTTTGAATTGTTCTTTTAACTGCTCAATGGGCAGCATCTTTTCAGACGGCTTGCAGTAGTCACCCTGTGTAAGTCGAGAGAGAATAACATTCAAATCTATCGCCCGGAGAATTTTATGAAGGTTAAACTCCTTTTTTGTTCGAATGGTTATTGGCTGAAAGACCACCATGCGATCAAGTTTCGTTTTCCATTGTTCTTGAATCAGTTTTGTTCTTTGATCCGCACGAAGTCCGATGAATTCGTTTTCTCGAAGATTATCGGGACAATTTTCTAACGGATAAATTATTAGGCTGTTTGAAAATGGGGGAGCGAATTGTTCAACTTGTTTTTTTGCAAGATTACTTTGAGTGCGTAAGCGGCAGAGTTCGCCAATACCATCTTTGTTCTTTGCAATTCCAATGAACAATAATTTTCCGGCTTCGCGAAACTCCATTCCAACAAGAGGCTTGATTCCTTTTGTTTTACATTCTTTAATGAAGTCATAAATTCCGGTAACGGTATTAATATCGGTTAGAGCCAACGCCGTTGCTCCGCAGGATCGTCCGAGTTCAACAAGATCAGTAACGGGTATTGTTCCGTATCTTAAGCTATGATATGAGTGACAGTTGAGATACATTATTTCTTAGTTTCAGTTAAATCCATTCCCGCGCATCGCATTATTGCTCCGTAACCAAAACGCTTCTTCATCTTATCAATCGCTTGATAGAGCGACATCATTTCCGTCGTATCCTCGAACATGTCTATTTGATACGTTCCTCGTACTAATCCGCTGAATTTTATCCCGATCAGGCGCAATCTCATTCGACGATTGTAATGTTTGTCAAACAAGTCGGTCACTTTGTCCAGGAGTATATGATCGCAGGAAGTGTATAGGATTTTACTTTGTTTCATTTCGGTGTCGAAATTGTTGTATCGAATCCGTATGGATACAACTGATGTCAACCATTCCTCTTTGCGCAATTGAAAGGCAAGTTTTTCAACCATAGCCACGAGCAATGATTTCACTTTAGCAATGTCCATTGTGTCCTGCTCAAAAGTTTGCTCCGTTGATATAGATTTTCTCTCAGTATATGGCTCTACCGGAGTTTCATCGATGCCGTTCGCTTTTTTCCAAATCTCCTTTCCATTTTTCCCTAATAATTTTTCAAGAACATCAATTGGGACTTCGGATAGCGTTTCTATTTTTCTTATTCCTACCCTTGACAGTAAAAGAAATGTAGCATCACCGACCATTGGAATTTTCTTTATAGAAAGAGGATTGAGAAATGGTTTTACCATGTCTTCTCTGATCTCCAACTTTCCAATCGGCTTGGCTTCACCCGTTCCAATCTTAGATACAGTTTTATTGATCGAGAGTGCAAACGAAATAGGGAGTCCTGTTTCCTTTGTGACTTTATGCGCCAGTTCGGATGTCCATTTGTAGCAGCCAAAGAATTTGTCCATTCCTGAAATATCAAGATAGAACTCGTCAATGCTTGCTTTCTCCATCACCGGAGACTTCTCTTCAATTATTTGTGTGACGGTATGAGAGTAATCAGTATACAACTGCATGTCGCCTTTGATCACTTTTGCATTGGGACAATGCCTTAAAGCCAGTTTCATTGGCATAGCAGATCGAACTCCGAACTTACGAGCTTCGTATGAGCATGAGGCAACAACACCACGATCATAACTACCACCAATAATTAGTGGGATTCCATTCAATTTTGGGTTGACCAGCCGCTCACAAGAGACAAAGAAGGTGTCCAAATCCATATGCACAATAGACCTGCTCATAGTTAATAATCAGAAAGTAACGGGGAGTAAAATCCTCTTAATGCAAAATTATATCATTCTGTACCAAAAAGTAGTATATTTGTTGGTACAAATTATACCAATGGGGATTTTTTCAGATAACTTACGCTTTCTCAGGGAGAAAAAAGATTTATCACAGCAAAAGCTGGCCGACAAACTTATTATTACGCGAATACGTCTTGCAAAATATGAACAAGGGGTTAGTGAACCTCCGTTTGATGTCTTAAAGCGCATCACCGCCTTCTTTAATGTAAGTATCGACGTTATGATCTCCGTTGATTTGAAAACGATTCCGATAGACTCACTTTTAAAAATGGAAGACAATAGAATCTTATTACCAATCATGGTGGATAAGAGTGGTAAGGACTTTATAGAGATCGTTCCATATAAAGCTAAAGCCGGTTACCTCCTTGGATACAGCGACCCTGAATTTATCGAATCCCTACAAGTATTTCAACTTCCATTTTTGAAAAATGGAAAATACAGAGCGTTCCCAATTGAAGGAGATTCTATGCCACCCCATAAAGAAGGTTCATTTATCGTTGGTCGTTATGTTGAGAAGCTATCCGACGTCAAAGATGGAAGGACTTACATCCTTCTAAGTAAGAACGAGGGTATCGTTTATAAAAGGATCAGCAGGAAAAGCAAAAGAGAAAACACATTTATACTTCAGTCGGACAATACCTTCTATAAACCATACGAAATTCGTCCGTCAGAAATTCTTGAAATTTGGGAATACGCAGTAAGCATTTCAACTAAGGAATTTGAACCTGACGATCTTAGCAATGAAAGCATAAAAGAAATGCTTAAAGCATTAAGAATCGATGTTGGAGCGATCAAACATTCGGTTGTGAAATAAAAGGTAGGACTTTTCAGTCCTACCTTTATGGCTCGTCAAATTTTCAATATGTCAAAGAACTTAATCTAAACTCTTACGCAGCGGTCTTGTCGACCTCCGGAAAAATGTCAATCGCCCCGCCTTGGTTAAATCGTCCATACTGGACAGCTTTTCCAATCTCAGGTACTTCAATAACAACATCAACATCGTGTTGGAATTCATTATTCCCTTTGAATTTTCCGGCCTTGGTTGCCTGAAAAACATAAATGAAGGACTTACCTTTGTTTTGAGATTTTAGTTTTTCCAAATCTTTTGGCGTTAATCCCAACTTATTTACCGAGTCCAGGAATATGAAATCGTAGGGCGACAGATCTGCGGGTATCCCATCTGCAACAGTCAAGTTTTCGTGAGCAACTTCTTTCTCGCGTAGTTTATCTTGAAGAGTTTTATCTAACTTCTCCTCCTTGGCAACATAAAGAACCTTACCATGATTTCGCGCTAAATATCCCGCGAAGTCAACACATAAATAACTCTTGCCCATCTTAGGCATTCCAAATACCATCGCTGTAAAGCCCGGTGCAGGATCACCAATGAAAGCAAGCCAACGATCCTTAAACCCAATTGTGTTGAATTGCAAATTTGCGAAGTCTGTGCTTGGCATAATGTTAACACCATTCAAAGGTTTCGATTTCTTTTTGCTCTTCGCATACGTTTCATCAACGTCATCAGAAGCATTTTCCCATTTTACAATTATGCTTTTCAGCTTCTTGATCGTCGTGGGTTTTAAGACAAAGTGTGTCGCGAGGCGCGTACTATTGAAGGCAGCGACAGCCGCCTTCTGAATGTTCATGATATCTTTTGCGACGGGAGATTTCTTAGTGATCTTCTTTTCCTCAATTGCTTTTTGAAGTTCATCAATGAAAATACCGAAAGTGTTTTTATAAAGAATTTTATCGTGGAAATTGAGAAAGCGTTGTATGAATTGGCATTCCATGCCAACATCAGAGTACGGATTTTTCTTTTTTGCTGGTTTCATTTTGTTTTCTTTTATGGCAATTGCCTTTTCTAATGCTTTTTTGCGGATTGAGATTTCAGGCGTTAGTCCATCCTCAAGTTCCGCATCCAACTCAAGACGATAGATCATTTTCAGTTTTTCCAAGGGTAGGTTGACATAATTCTTCGCGTCCTTTTTTGCTCTGAGAATTTCCGGATGCTCCTGCGACCCATTTAAACTGACTTCGGGAGGATCGTAGTTCATCACGATCATTTCAATTTTTTGTTTATCCGTGAGCTTAGTAACGGCAACCGCTTTCTTTACACGCTTGACTTTCCATTTGTACTTTTTTATGTACTTGGATAAAAGAGTTGAAGGATAAGAACTTAAAAGAAACTTTCCTTTGAACTTCGCGAGGCGCTTGAGAAGTTCCTCGTACTCTGAGCTTGAATAGCCTTCATAATGTCCTTGATCGGAATTAATGTATGGTGGATCGCAGTAGATAAATGACTGCTTATCATTGCACCGATCAATTACTTTTAATGCATCATTGTGTTCTACCTGAACAGTACGCAATCGATCCGCGTAGTCTTTAGTGAAGGTGTCGCGCTTAGTTGCAACAGCTTTTTCCTTAGAGGCTGTTTTTCCGAAACCCCAAGAGCCGATCATACCAGCGAACCCTTGATTTGTAAGAATCCAAAATGCCCACGCACGCTGTACGTCCGTAAACATATCAGGAAAGTCATAGATTGCTTTCGCTCGCTTAAACAGTTCTCGGCTATGCGGCGATCCTTGTATTTCTTTTTGTAGCTCTGAAAATTTTGTTTTCACAACCTTAAAGAAGTTCACGACCTCGCCGTTGACATCATTAATGATCTCAACTTCGGATTTAGGTTTTGCAAAGAACATAGCACCCCCGCCAAAAAAAGGTTCACAGTACAACTTATGTGGTGGAATAAGTGGTAGTAGGTGTTTTAATAGCGTTTGTTTTCCGCCGTAGTAAGTAATGGGTGTTTTCATCATGCTCAGAAGTTTTGTTTTTAAACTTTGAGCGAAAGTAGAAGTGGGTAGTTTGATCGCTACCGAGTTTGCATCACATCGGCACAGATTGGCGCAGATTGAAGCACATTGCTATCGTACAAACTAAAAATTATTTGAAGAAGTCGATTTGAAGAGCAAAGGATGGTTTAAGATTTCCTTCTTTATCGATCCATTCGGGAAGCGCATAATACAAGGAGCGAATGCCTGGCACTTTGAATTTCTCGATCCGGCGTGATTTAACTGCGCGATTCAAAGTAACCGTTAGATTGTTGCGTGGCTTGTTGTAATCCTTAAAATGCGTGTCGTATTGACGTAGCAGCTTATCAAGTTCCTCGGAAGTAAGTGGCTTCTTATTTAACGTGATCAGAAAGGCGATCTTGGTCGGATAAGACCAAGTTTGCTTGTAGTCCTTTTCCGTAAGTTCTTTCTCTGAACCCTTCGTTCCATCGCTTTTTGCGATCTCGGACATTTCATCCAATCCAGCGCGAAGTTGAAGTATGTGATCGATCAAGTCTTCGCGACTCCAATCTTCAAATTCAAGGTAAATTTGTTTGCCTTTTTCGCGTTTATATCTGTTTTGCCAGTCCTTTTTTTCGGTCATTCTACAAAAGTATAGATTTTTGGTTACTAATAACAAATTAATAACTCCAAAAATGTATTTTAATACTATCTAAATAACTTAACTATAACATCTAATATGCACTAAACTACTGTTCAAAAGTGAGTTCCAGTAATACTTTAACGAGGAAAAATTAATAGGTCTCTTTATCAACTAATTAGTCAATTTTCGTATCATTTTTATGAACCGAATTTAATTTCAATGCAGTTTTGTTTTACATTTGTTTCGTCAATTCGAAAAAGAAATGTCTGAAACTCAAAAAATAAATCCAAAAATGCTCACACTTGCTCGCGAGGCTCGCGGCTATTCTCAAGCCGACCTTGCTGAACGTTCAGGCGTGAGTAGATCAATGATCTCAAAGTTTGAGCAGGACAGTCTTGTTATGTCCACAGAATTGACCAACAAGCTAACCAGCGTATTAAAGTTTCATGACTCGCTTTTTCATGCGGACGCGGATATACTCCCGCCCGCGTTATATAGAAGGCGTGACACCGTTCCTGCAAAGACTTTAATGCAAATCGATGCCAACATCAATCTGTACCAAATGAACATTGCCAAACTTTTAAAGGCAATGAAAAAGGATACGACCGATATCCCATCCATTCCATTGTCAATTACCGGTTCACCTGAAACGGCTGCGGATAAATTGCGAAAGCTTTGGAAACTTAACAAAGGTGCGATTGATAATTTAACCGAGGTGCTTGAAGCGCATGGTTTCATAACGGTTGCGATGGATTTTGGAACAGAGCGTGTTGATAGCAGAAGTATTTTGATTGAAGACAAGTTCCCTGTGATCTTTTACAATAAGAAACTCCTGGGCGACCGCTTGCGCTTCACACTTGCGTATGAATTAGGACACATTGTAATGCATACACGCACCACTTTAAATACTTTCACCGACTTATCGAAGGAAGCAAATTCATTTGCAGCAGAGTTACTGATGCCTAAAAATGAAATCATTAAAGACTTAGGTGAAAAAGTGGATTTAGAACTGTTGGCTAAGTTAAAAGGTAAATGGAAAGCGTCAATGCACGCTATTCTTTATCGTGCGATGGATATACAAGTGATTACGGAAAACCAAAAACGATACTTAATTAATGAGTTCAATGCCTTAAAAATAAGGAGACGTGAACCAAAGGAACTTGATCTTGCAATTGAGCGTGGTCGTTTACTTCGTGATTTGATTACAACGTATCGTACCAAGCAAAAAATGAACATGACACAGATCGCAGAATTTTTCCATCTTTTTGAAGATGAGTTTTTAGAGCGATATAGCTAAAGTAGTAACAAAGTAAATTTAGATAAGATGAGTAGTGTAAAAATTGAAATCAGACCGTACAAAAACAAAGAGCTTCGTTCGATGTACGGCATGGATGAGAATCCGAAGGCGTGGAAGAGATTATTGGATCAGCACAAAGAGGCTATTGGTGAGCGTAAAGGTCAATTTTATACGATCCATCAAGTAAAAATCATTTTTCAAAAGTGCGGAGTTCCCGGAATGTTTCTCTCTGATGAATTAGAGAAATAAAATCTAAAACAAATTTAAAATCTTTCTTATGAAATTAGTTTGATGGTCGGATGATATCCGACCTTTTGCTTTTTATACCTACCTGAACAGTTCCCATGTGCGCCAGTGTGATTCCATCTGCGCCGAACTAATCCAACTCGCGCAAATTCGCGCAAAACTCACCCGCTTTCACCCGAATTAAGAATTCTCTTGCCTAACATTCCTAAAGGTTGCCCTCGTCCGCAAAACAAGGCAAAACAAGGGATAGCACCTTTTTCATTGCTGCAACTTTGTATCCGAAAGCAAACGAAATCACTAAAACATTAACGATATAAAAAAAAGAAAAATGAAAACGACACAAAGAACATCAGCAACAAAACAAAGCAAAAAGAAATCTGCTAAAGTAATTCAGTTAAACGCATTTCGCTCGCCTTATAATAAAGAGCAAGGCAAATTAGTGAGTGGAATTTTAAACGTAGCGCAAGCGGGTTTATGGCCTAATCAAACATTCTCGGCAAAAGAACAAATTGCTTTAAAAGAATTGATCGCAGACCACTTCTCACATGGTAAAAACGACAAGAAAACTTTTAAAGAATTGCTTGAGCGTATCTGCCTTGCTAAAAGATATGTTGCACGCCGCAGGGGAAGATACATTTCCAAACCACAGGATTGGTTGAATATTAACTATCCATTAGGACTTGCGGGAACAAGCGCATGGTTACAAAGAGTAAATGAAGTTCGCTCGGAGGTTCCTGAATACAACAAAGGAATCAAAACATTTGCGAACGCAGTTCTCTTATTTATGGAAAGTCCAGGAGAAGCACGCTTTCACAAATGTCGCAAGCAATTAGCTGATCAAAGACAATACGATCTACTTCAGGTATTCTACGCAGCAATCATTAACCTCCAATACGCGAACTAAAAATGCAGAGTCAAGAAACACCTAAAGTAAAATTCGTATTGAAGGCATATACCAAAAAGGAGTTGCGCCTTATGTACTCGAATGTTTCACCACGCACGTTCACGCGTTGGTTGAAAAGCGTTCCCGAAACCGCAAACACAGGAAGAGCAAATTGGCTGGATGTAATTCAAGTCGAGGCTATCATAAAAAAGTATGGTGTTCCCGGTGAGCGAGAATTTGAATAAAACAATCAATCTGCACCAATCTGCCACCGTGTGTGCCGATGTGCGCCAAACAAGGGATAGGTCTCAAACCGTTGAATCACCTTTGTCCCCGCAAACAATAACAAACAAAAAAAGAAAACACAAAATGAAAAATATAAAAATCAAAACCTTTCACATACCAACCTTCCTTTTGGAAAGTATCCAATTGGAAAATGAAATCGAACAAACAGAACAACTACTTACACACCTGAGTGCGAAAATGTCACGACTTAAAGAAGAAGCACAAATGCTTGATGTCATCAATGAAACCATTAAACAGTTCCAGTTGATCATTCCAAAAGCCCATCCGGAGATCAATGACAATCCCGTTGCCAAGGAACTGTTAGAAGGATTGCACATTGCAAACTTCGAATCTTTCAATGAACTCATGGAATTGATGGCGGAGATTCTCTTCAGGATTTATTTCTCTGAAGGAAACGACAAGGTGTTTGATTGCAAGGATGCTGATTACTTCGACCGCAAAAAATGTCAGGTACTGGCTGCCAACGGAATCTTCATCACCGAAAAGTGGATGGGACAATTGGTTCGCTGTCTGAACGCAAAGAATGCCGAAGAAGATATGATCCTACACAACCTCACACCTGAATGGCTATGGCCGAAGTGCTTTAAGATGTTACTGGAATTGTACAAACTCACTCAGGAAGCAATTAATAATACAGAAGATGGAAAAACCACAGACACACGACAGCAGCAGTAACCTGTTCCTAACAGGAACGATCCTAATGGCTAACATGGATGTCTCCGGCCTTACGGATTACGCGGTAAAAGCATTGATCGGAGGAGCAATTTGGATGTGCTTTAAGATCGCAGGAGAATTTTTTAGTGAACGAATGAAGAAAAAGTAAAATGGAAGTTTGGAAAAAAATAACAGTTGGAACCTTGGCAGGAGGTGTGATCATCGGAGGAATTATTTTCATTCCAAAGCTGATCAAGTTAAAGAACGCTTCTCCTGAATTGGATGTTGTACCAACGGCGAAGATTCATAAACTGGATTTTACTGGACTTACAATTCGCATCGATGTGCAATTAAAAAATCCAACGACCGCTTCCTTCAAAATGAAGTACCCGTATATCCGACTCTCATATAACGGTTCTGTTATTGGCACTTCACAATCCGTGAACAAGGATATTGAAATGCCTGGACTCGGAGAAGCCAATATAACGCAGATCATGATGCACGTTCCGATCACAAGCGTGCTTTCAATGGCTGGAGCTTTACTGAAAGCGGTACAGAATAATACCGAAGTGAAGGTGGACATCCAAACGGTTACACACATCGATCCTTATTGGGAATACAATGAGGACAGTAAAGAATGGAAGCGACTGATAAACCTTGGGAAAAAAAGTTTGATCCCTTATAACCAAACTCAATCGGTAACGCTAAGAAAGCAGAAGTAACAAATGGAGCGCAGAGAAGACATACAAGTGAGGGATGGCTTTGAATATGATCACTATTTCCCAAAAGCCAAACTCATAACCATCACCAAAAAGAAAGGTGCTACGGTTGCAGATACGCTTCGATTGATCCCTGCTGTAGTTCGAGAAACGTTGTTCCACACAAAGAAGTTTGCCGACGAAGTGATCAAGGATGAAACAGTCGAACAAACGTGCCGGAATTTATGGGAGTTCATTACCGATCACATTGCTTACAAAAAAGATGAAGATGGAAAAGAGCAAGTAAGATCACCAGCCCGCGCATGGCATGATCGCCATAACAAGGATGCCGAAGGGAATCCTATGGGAGTCGACTGCGATTGTTACACAGTATTCATCTCCAGCGTTCTGTCGAATTTAAACATCAAACATAAATTAAGAATAACCAAGTATAGTGAGAATCACTTTCAACACATCTACCCAATCGTACCGCTTGAAAATGGAAGCTACATCACAGTCGACTGTGTGGTAAGAGAGTTTGACTACGAGGAACCCTATACTGAAAAAAAAGACACAAACATGGATTTAGAATATCTGAATGGTGTACCCGACACCAACTACAAAGTGGGCGACTCCCAAGACTTTATGGGTCTAATGGGTGAGCAGGAAGCTCTCGCCGAATTAGGGAAAATCTTTAAGCGCAAAGCTGCATCGGGTGGCGGTGGTGGCGCACCAAAGAAAAGAGGCGGACTATTCAAACGCAAAGCTGGTGGCGATTCAGGTGAAGAAGGTGGCACGAAGAAAAGAGGTGCTAAGATCAAAAACTTCATCAAAAAAGGATTGCACGTCACCAATCGATTGAATCCCGCTGCCGCAACATTACGCGCCGGAATTCTCGCAGCGATGAAGTTGAACTTTATGAAAATCGGTGGACAGATCCGTTATGCGTACTTGACTGAAGAGCAAGCGAAACAAAAAGGATTGATCATGGATCGCTATGCTAAAATGAAAAGGATTCGTGAGAAGCTTGAGAAGATATTTTATGGTGCAGGTGGTAAACCTGAAAATCTGAAAAAAGCAATTCTTACCGGACGTGGCAACAAGAACAAGGAAGTCCCAGTGAATGGCTTGGGCTACATCTCCTACGAAAACGTAGATGGACTCAATGAAGATATGCCGCTATCACAATTGATCGGAAACGACATGTATGCTGATGAAATGCATGGAGTGCATGGTCTCGGTGAACTTGGAGAACCAGCAACCGCAGCGACCATTGCAGCAGCAACGACTGTACTAACAACAATTGCTGCCCTCATTAAAAGCGTCGGAAGTCTCGTACCAAAGAAGAAAGGCTCAGAAGGCGGTGGTGATTCAGGTGGCGGAGGCGGTGATGCTGGAGGTGGAGACGGCGGCGAAGCCGGGGGCGATTCAGGAGGATCAGAAAGTTCCTCGTCCGATTCCAGTTCCTCTGAAAGCGAATCGGATAACTCCTCAGATGGTGGATCAGATGAAGGAACAAATGGATCATCAACTAAATCTGTAGCTAAGACTTCAGGAACATCAGGAGGTTCTTCGGACGATGGAGGTGATGATGGAGAAAATGAATCGGGAGGCACAAATAAAAGCGCAGCGAAAACTTCAGGCTCGACAACAACGGACAAACCATCTTTTTGGGAGAATAACAAAAAATGGATCAAGCCTGTGGGAATCGGTGTTGGTTCGCTTGGATTAATTGCTTTGATCTATCACTTGCTAAAACCGAAACCAAAACCAATGCACGGAGTTCCCGGAAAGCGTAGGAAAAAGAAAAAGACAAGTGGACTCCTGGACGGAATGAATGGAGCAGGAAAGAAAAGAGGTCACCATAAACGAAAAAGTAAACCCAAAGGAAAAAAGAAAGTGGTCACCCTGCTTTAAAACAGAAACGAAAAAAAACAGAAATCATGAGCAACAAAAACAAAAATCCATACCTCAAGAAAGCAAAGAAGGACTCCTTAATGGGAACCTCTTCCGCCCAGGAGGTAGAAACTAAAGGCGACTTCAAGAAGACCGCTGCCTACACAGGAAGAGATATTCTCTTCGGTGCAATCGGTGGTAGCCTTGCTGGAGCTGTGGTTGGTCGCTCTTCTCTGCTTGTTGGAATCGCAGTAACAGGTGCGGGACACTATTTCGGAAGCCCATCAGCAGCAATGTTCGGTGTAGGTATGATGGCCTCCGGTGGTTACCAAACTGTAAACGCAGCGATGAATGGAACAGAGAAAGAAGGTATCGAAGGAATCAAAGAACGCTTCGGCAATTTCAAAGAGAATTTGAAACGCCAATTGTTTCTCGACAAAATCGTACCGAAGAAAAAAGAAAAAACTGATGACGACGAGTCAACCAATGGAATGGGAAGAGTTCAATACTTCAAACATCCGTCGGGAAAGGAACTCGATTTTTCAGAAGCCAATCGCATCGAACAGCAAATCGAAGAAAGCGGGAAAAAATTCGCGCAAATGAACGGAATGTCAGATGACTTCTCAGGAACAGAAGACGATGTCAACGGAACCGAAGATGATGTAAACGGAACCGATGGTCTTGAAGGAGAAATCGAAGACCGTCTCATGTAAAAAATCAACGAGTACATAGTTCAATTTTTCAAGGAGCATCTGTGGTGGAGAGCCTCCTTTAGAAGAGAACTGCCTTAAAAAAAGAAAAGTCAAACAATTAAAACAAAATCAAATGTTAGAATTAGAAGGATTAAACGAATACAACAACTCCGGCGCACTCTTGGGTTTGGATGCAGTAGAGCATGAAGAATTGCTTGGCGCATTGAAGCGCATGAATCCGATCCAGCGCATGAAAGTGATGAACAAACTGGCTGGCGGTGTTCCTGCAAGTAAAGGATCGCGTGCAGAAATGGAAAAGCACTTCCATGAACTTCCGCAGCACATCAAAGACGGTTTGCTTAAAGGTGATTTGCGTCTTGCAGATACCATCATTTACAGCCGCAAACAGGTGAATTCAAAAACCGTGAAGCTGTTCGAAACTCAGGATGTGAAGGAAGTTGGAATCCGTAACATCAGCAACGCAAAGTTGCCAAAGAATCAGGCACTCCTTGTAAGCGGAATCTTCTTGCTTGCAGCGACTGCTGAGAACATGACCTCGGATAAGATCATCGCTGCCAAATACGACAAGATCGAAGATTACGCAGCCATTGCTAACGGAGAGTTCACTTTGAAAGCGAACAAGAAGATCATCATGACCGACGTGGACAACGCGATCTTCAAAACCAACAACAACCACGCAGTTCCAATTGGCTACTACAAACTTGCCAATCCGCGCATGATTCAGGATGATATCCTGCTTGAAGCGACTGTGGAACTCGGATCGCTTGATGGAATCGACACCGCCAAGACCGTACTGTATGTCGGCTTGCACGGAACCATCACTACTCCGTAGTAGCGGGTTTGAAGTTCCCTGCCCTTGGATTTGCCTTGGGCGGGGAGCAACAACCCTTCACGAATTAAAAACAAAAGACAATGATTAAATTTTTTTCAAAGGACTTCGACGTGCAGGTGACTGCTGCGGGGCAAACAGTAAAGCGAACCTTCGAGTTGGATAAAAGCGTAAAGGCAATTACGCACTACACCATTCTCTCCAATCGTGAAGACCTCGCGTACTATCGCGGATCATTCCGACTGGAGATCAACAAGGACGAGATCGTTCCTGATGGATATAGCACAAAAAAAATTATGTGCTGGCCTACCGTAAGTGCAAACGACCGACTGAAAAGCATCGGCAAGCGAACAACCGGAAATGGTTTGATCTCTTTCGAATATACAGACACTAACGATGGCCTGACTGCTTTTGTACCCTATACGGTTACATTGAGTGTGGAAGGAGAAAGGGAAGCCGACTGATGAAAAGGGCAAGGCTGATCATAAAAGAGGTTCAAGTGTCCAAGCAGGGTGAGATCAAAAATTTCCAGATCAAGCTACCGAAGAACGTGCAAAGGGTCATTGCTATTGATACCGATGTTCGCATCGATTCAAGAATTGACGGCTTTGCAACGGGAGGAATTAGACCAGCACCGAAGCTCGAAGAGAAACCAATGTTTGATTCAATTCCAATTGGAAGCGATGGAACACGAAGCGCACCATTCCTCTCCTGGACTCTGCAAAAAAATCCGGTGACAGGAAAACTGAAGTTAAAAAGTATGGAACGCACCTACATCTTCTATGAGGAATGGCTGCACTTCATTCTTTTCAACGGAGGAATTCCTGATATGTCAATGGGAATGTTTGCCAGAAGCCCGATTTCCTTAAACAAAAACAGGATACCAAAGAAAGTTGACGTGCCTGTTTCAACCACCATTGTGAATGGAATCTACGAGGATACACTTGGAAAATTCCTTCAGCATGATATCACTTATACAATCAAAGTATTTATGTGGGTGGAAACTGAAGAAGAGAACGATGGAGTCGTATTCGACTTTCAAGACAATGAAATAACAACCGAGAAAAAAGAAACGGAGCAAAATGGTTAAGGAACTTATATCAGAATACATCCGCAGCCGAATGGAGAAACTGAACTACGGAACAGAATATTATATCGAGTTCCGACACTTAGTTCTTCAACCGGGGCAGCACAAGGATATTGAAGCCTATAATGATCTGATGGTTTTGGTTGAGCCTGTAGAAGGCGTAAACATTAAATCCGATTTCGGACTGTTTGATCTCAGCTTTGACCGGATCGATGAATTACAATACGTTCATCAAGGTTTTATCTCTATCCACAATTACTCACCGTCACTCAACCATGTTCAGTTCGTGCAAGTGACACCAATTTTAAAAAGTAAGAAGTAGCATGGCAACAACCGAATATAAACCATACGATCAAGGTGAAATTGAAAGCATCCGCTTGATGCTGGAGGCGGAAGCCAAGGAAGGAACGCCACTTTGCTTTGACGTGAAAGTGAACGGCAACACCCGCATTCACAAGACGAACAAAGTCGAACGCTTTAATGAACTCTATAATTTCATTAATGATACTACTAAGGAGCTTGTGATCAATGTCTATCCTGATCCGAACAATAATAATCGAAAAGAGTGGTACAAATACACTTTCGGAAAAATCGAAGAACCGTTAAGCGGCATCGGAGATATGGAACAGAAACTCAATGAGCGCATGAAAGCCTTTGAGGAGAAACAGGCCGCAAAACGAATCGAAGAAAAGCTGAAAGAAACAGAAGAGAAACTCGGTCAGGCCGAAGATTACATTCAAATTCTTGAAGATAAACTGGAAAAAGCAAAGCTGAAACCCAATCATTTTGGTGAGTGGGATTTAGGAAAACTCGGCGCAAGCATTCTCGAAGGAGTTGCAGTAAACCATCCTAAAGTTTTAGAGAAAGTACCTGTGCTTAATGGGATCGCAAAAGTCATACAAGAGGACACTAAGAACAAACCACAGGATTTAAACGGCTCTTTCGAAGGAGATGTGAGTTTCAAATCTAAAAACAAAGAGAAGGAACTCTCACCGGATGAGCAAGAGCATGAAGAAACAGTACGACGCCTTGTGGATTTCATCGGCGAAAAATTTGACGAACGTCAACGCTCAATTCTTGGAATGGTCATCGTGGAATTGGGAGAGAATACCAGCCAGCTTGAAACGGTTGCAGAACTCTTGAACATCGATGTAAACGCAGAGAACAACGAAGAATAAAAAACAACAACATGAAAAAGTACGAATTCGAAATCACCATCACCGCACCGAGTGAGCAGGACGCGGTGAGCAAGATGCAAGCACTCAACGCGCTTGGAAAACATCTGTCGCTTTCAGAACTGCAAGCATTAGCAAATACAGTAAGCAGTCCAACTGCTCTGGCAATTGCAAAGAGCAAATTAGGATTGAAGTAAGAAAACACATTGAACGAGATCACTACATATCAACCACAACAAGCACCAACTGCTGACGAGCCGCAACACACTCCTGCTGCAAATAATGCTGTACCCACCATGCAGCAAAACCAGCATGAAACATGGACGCTCAAAGAGAAGATCATTTATAGTTTGCTGGGTTTGGTAGGTGTCGGTGGTACGGTGTGGCTGGGCAGAAAATTAATTCTTGATGCCCGTTCAAACAAAGAACAGAATCAGAGTTTCGAGGACGGATCTTCAGCCACCATAGCCAAGCAGATCAAAATGGCTTTTGAGAACGACGGCTGGTGGGGAACTAATACAACCGCCCTTCGTGATGCGCTGGTTTCAGTTCAATCACAGGAAGATTGGGATAAAGTCGTAAAGTCTTATCAGAAGCTGTATAACAGCAATTTGTTTAAAGACCTCTCCGACGAATTACAGTCAACGGAGTACAACGAGATGCTTCAGATCATCAATTCGAAACCAAAGAAGCGTGGACAAGCACCAGCGGGAAATCAGTATCGTGCATGGGCAAAACGCTTGAAAGCTGCATTCGATAAAGAATACGGCTTTCTACCGGGAACTGATGACGCGGCAATCGTTGCCACCTTCAATGAAATCCCCACGCAAACAGCATTTATTCAAACAGCGTTGGAGTACAAGAAACTCTATGGAACAAATCTGCTGGATGATCTAAATGGTGAATCAGAATGGGGACAGTACGATGAATGGCTTGCCATCATCGCAAAAAAAAGAAAACAGTAAGTAATAAGTCACATGGAAGCAAACGCAACAACAGTAAATAATCAGGATGACGCTGCAAAGAAAAGCAGAACAAAAAAAGTGGTGCTGTTCAGCCTTGGAACATTGGCTTTGGGAACACTTGCTTTTTTGGGAATCAAACACTTTAAAAAGAAAAAAAATGACGAAACGGATCAAACAATTGATGACATGGACAGCAAAACGCCTGTTCAGACTCCTACTAATAATAAGCCTCGTACCAGCTTACCTTCTCCTGGCATTGGCGATGCCTTTCCTTTGCGCCTCGGCTCTAAAGGAGATAAGGTTCGATCTCTTCAGCAAGCTCTTATCAGAACCTATGGTGCTGGCATTCTTGCAAAGTTTGGTGCAGACGGGCAGTTCGGATCAGAACTTCACTCAGCACTCAGAAGCAAGGGATATGGAGTACCGCTACAAGAGACCGAATTCAAAAAAATCGTGGAAGAAAAAAAGGAAGAAACACCCCTTCCTCCGCTGAAGACTTTTGATCCGTCTGCAATCGCCAAGGGAATTTATACAGCGATCATCACAAAAGACTTTAACGCAACACTCACTTTGCTTAAAGCGATCAAAAGTACAACCGACTATTCTCTTGTGAGTGAACAACTGAAAAACAATTACCGTATCGCCGGTGTACGGCAGACATTGGTAAACGCATCACTAAGCACGTTCACAGAGAGTTCTCAGAAGTTAAAGATTCAAGAAGCCTTCAAAGGAATGGGATTAAAGTACGACGGTACACAGTGGACGCTAAGTGGATTCAGGAACTAAAAAAAACAATTCAAATGAAGATCAAAAGAATTATTAAATACATCGTGATCCATTGCACAGCAACGCCTGCCAATACCACGATTGAATCAATCAAACGCTATTGGAAAGAAGTCCGAGGCTGGGGAGATACTCCCGGTTACCATTATATCATTGAGCGAAACGGAAACATCGTGCAACTGCTTGATGAAAAACAAAACAGCAACGGAGTTTACGCGCACAATTCAGCTTGCATCAATATCGCTTACATCGGTGGAATTGATAAAGACGGTAAGCCGCAAGACAATCGTTCCGATGCTCAAAAACACGCTATGTTCGACAAGATCGTGGAGCTAACTGAAAAGTACAAGGGAGTTGAAGTATTAGGTCACAGGGATTTTCCTGATGTGAAAAAGGCTTGCCCTTCTTTCGATGTGAAAAAATGGCTCTCGGAATACGAACCGGATTTGGGACACGCGGCATAGAAGAAAACAAATGGTTCTGCAAAAAATAAAAGCGATCATGAGACACAAGGGCTACAAAATGCTTAGTAGACCTTTTGAACTCAACATCGTTGGATTGCGAAGCAAAAGCACAATCCCGAATCGATTTGATGATGAGATTCATGTGTTCTATAAAGTTTCAACTTTAAACTGGCACTATCATGTCTTCAAAGCGACAACCGATCCGGGGACGTTTTGGCTTCGACAACCAATGCAACCGCAAGGCACAGCCATTTTAGCGCAAGGTCAATACATCGATGCGTATCAATTGGATCTGCATCGAGGAAAGTATCTCGCTCTTTGCCAGCGAAAGCCGGTAAATCTGATGCGAGATTATAACCGTGACGCAGTGTTGGATTTCAATAACGGAAAGTTGTCATCAGAATTGGCAGGTGTAAATATTCACAGAGCCAACCAAACAGGAACGACAAAAACGGTAGATAAGAATTCAGCAGGTTGTCAAGTGTTTGAAAACGCAAACGACTTTGCCCTGTTCATCAAGTTGTGTCAAAAGCACAAGAGTTTGTACGGAAACCATTTCACTTATTCCCTTATTGACTTTAGGGCTGTAAGAAGGCAGAACGCCCGATATGTTGCAGCAGGAATTGGAATAGCGGGTCTATTAGGATTAGGAATACTGGCGACGGTACATAAAGAAAAAGTAAAATCAATCATGGATGAAGTCGGGGATTTCTTTTCAGACATCATCCAAACAAAAAACAATCATGAACCTCAAACAGATCATTCATCAGCTCCTTCAGGATAAGGACGGCAACTTTTCACTCCGTGAAGCAATTGCTTTGATCTATGTGCTTATGAGCATTATCGCTTGGGTATCGCAGCAGTTCTTCGGAATGCCCGTGCCAGAGTATATGTTCTACTCTTTCATCAGCATGATCGGAGCAGCAGCTTTCGGATACTCGCTGGAGAAAAGAAGCGACAAAGATTAGCGAGTCCAGGAGAGAAATTAATTCAATTACTAAAAACAAAAAAAAATTATGAAAACAGTTTATATCATTATCGCGTTCTGCGCGGGATTATTCTTAGGTCACATTTTGTTTCCTACTGAAAAAGAAATAAAACCTCCAATAGCAGAAGCTGTAAAGCAGACGCAGGAAAAGCTAAACAAGATCGACTCAGCACACTTTGAAGGAGAAATTAAATTCCTTTTGCAGAATGATAGCCTGAAAAAGAAGCTGGATATTTCAAACGGTTTACTTAGCATTCACAAGAGCCTTTTGTTTTCAGAGCGCAAGAAGGTAAAAGAACTAACCAGCAGGATCGCTGGTCAAGTTTCGACAACAGAGGATTCGCTTTTGGTAGATAGCCTCTCAACACAAGTCACAACGCTTAACGCAAAAACGGATTCCTTGATTAATAATTATGAAAATAGGGATTCACTAATGCAAGCAATGATTGCCATCCGTGATACACAAATCGAAATATGTGATCGATCCTATCAGGAAACAAAAGATTTGCTACTGGAGCAATCACGAAGGGAACAGCAGTTAACCGATAATCTGAATGTCGCTTTGAAGCAGTTAAAGCGAAAGCGGTTTCAAAACAGAATACTCGCTGGTGGGATGCTCTTTGTTTCAGGAATTATTACAACACTTTATATTAAATCAAAACAATGATCAACGAGAAAACCATCGTGTCCACTTGTTCGCTGGCAGCTTCTTTAGCCACTTATTTTTATGCGAAGACAACCGCCAAGGATGTTGTTCCTTATGTAATGGTTGGTGGTTTTATCGGAGCAATCTTCGGAGAGGCTATTGCTGGGATCGTGCTGAAGGACGACAAGAACAAAAAAGATAAAGACAAAGAAAACCAAGGCTGAAGAAGAAGGAATTGAAAAACAGGAATTAAGAATTGTCCATCACCAATTTTAATCAGCAAATAAAATTCAATTCTACTTCAACGGCCTCCTTAAATAAAAACAAACATGGCTACACAAATCATCAACAACGGCGCAAGCCTGAAAATCGTAACCGACGGTGTACCTCGGTTCATTTTGAAATCTCAAATCAAGGACGTGAACGTCCTGAGAGATACTATCATCAAAATTGATATTGGACAAGGAACACTTAACAACGTTTATGTTGATCAGGCTGATGTTACTGATCCTGTAAGCGCATCCGTAGACGAATTGCGTGATAAGATCATTGCAATGCTCGCAACGAGTTCCGCTGGCTTGGCAACAGAACAAAAGCAAGATAATGAAATCGCAACCATTCAAGATTTGAAAGTCCAGGTTTCAGATCTTCAGAACAAGGTTGGATCAGTTGATAGCAAATTGTTCTTTGAACCATTGTTAGTTGACGAAAATAATCCCAATACGGTTTATAAAGGTTATGCTCTTCCGGGAGCAAAAACGAGTGACCCTGTTTGGGCGATTGTAAAAGTCACTTCAAAGAGCGGTTTACTTTCATACAAATGGGCGGGAGGAAATAAAGCCTTCTCCAAAATATGGGATAACCGAGCAACGCTGATTTATAGCTAAAATGGGCGAATCCCCTCGGAAACGGGGGGATTTTTCTATTTAGTATGCACTATTACTTTGAAACGTGCAAGTCTTTTTAATGATAATTATCCGAGTGAAAAACTAAAGCAAGTATCCCTTCTTTGTTTGAAAAAGTGTACTGAACTTCCATCTACAAGCTAAAAATGAAATCGTTTATCAACCCCAAAAAAGAGCCGCTCACCGTTGAGCGATTGAGAAAATTTAAAGGCTGTGAGAATTTGACTGATGTTGAAGCGGAAGAAGCCGTGCTGGGGATAAAAATACTTTCAGGTTTACTTATCGAACTTTTAAAAGAGGAACAAAACAATAATTCGGGACAATTAAATCAAGCAGCATGAACACTCAACTACAAACCGTACTCGACCATAAGTTTGGTCGCAAGAGTTTAACCAAAATAAAAAAGGTTGACTCAAAAATGGTGATCAAGTACACTCGGGTTTCAGGTAAAAAACAATTTGATACCAACGAGTCGATTGATAACCAAAACAAATCGATTAATGAATTCGCAAAGCGTTTCAACTTGGAGATCGTTGCCACCTTTGGTGATACTTACGAAAGTGCAAAAACAGACGAGCGAAAAGAATTCAAGCGAATGATTGACTTCTGTAAACGAAGCAAGGGAAGAATAAGCACGATCCTTGTTTACAAAATGACTCGCTTTAGTAGAACTGGGGGTAAAGCGATTTCAATTGCAGATGAACTGCGCACGAAATATGGTATTCATATTATTGCTGTAACGGAACCAACGGATACCTCTAATAGTAGTGGAGTTCTTTTTCAGGAGATGCAACTCATATTTGCAAAGTGGGATAACGTGCAACGTCAACAAATAACCCACGCCGGATTGAAATCGAAATACGAGCAGGGAGAGTGGTGTATTGCGGCACCAATTGGTTATGATAAAATTAAGGTGAACGGTGAAACCAAAATTGTTTTGAATGACTATGGTAAGAAGTTTAGAAAAGCGTGGGAATGGAAATTGCAAGGCTTCTCCAATGAACAAATAATTGAGATGCTTGCAAAGATCGGTATCAAAACTTATAAGCAACGCATTTATAAGATATTCAAAAACCCGTTTTACTGCGGATTGATTTCGCACGGGATGCTGGATGGAAAAGTTGTGCAGGGAAAACATGAACCGATGGTCAGCCAAGAAGATTTTTTCAAGATCAATGAAATCAGACTCGCTTCAACTAAGTACGGTGTTTCACATAAAACGCAAAACGATGGTGTGCCTTTGAAGTTATTTATCAAATGCGCAGAATGCGGTGATCCGTTTACAGGGTATATTGTAAAGAAGAAGAACCTCTACTATTATAAATGCCGGAAGGTTGGATGTAAATGCAATAAAAGCGCAAAGGAAATGCATTATTTGTTTTCGGAGCTTTTAGGGCAATATCAGATAAAAGAATGCCTTATAGAACCTTTGGTTTCCCAAATGGAGCATGACTACCATGAAAGCACAAAGGATGCGGCAGAACGTGAAATTTCACTGAATAAACGCATTGAAGAAGTGAATACAGGGCTTCAGAACTTAGAGGAGAAATACTACGTGAATTCGGAAATGACCCGTGAAGTTTTTGATCGCCTAATGAATAAGCTGATAAAGGAAAGGGAGGAAACCGTTAGAATTTTGACCACCGTAACGGTACAAATTTCGAACCTGTGTGAACGTATATGGGAAGCAGCAGATTTGTGCCTGAAAATCACCAATCTATGGGTAAAAGGAAGCGTAAATCTCAAGGAAAAACTGCAAAAATTGATCTTTCCTGAAGGGATTATCTATGATAAGAAAAATGGGGCATTTCGAACCCCGAAAATAAATTCTGTAATTGCTGAAATCGCCCGTCTATCGGGCGATTTGCTTTTAAAAGAGAAGGGACTGAACCCTTTTTTATCAGGTCAGTCCCTTTTTGCGGTGAAAGAGGGATTCGAACCCTCGGTACGGTTTCCCGTACGCATGTTTAGCAAACATGTCCTTTCGGCCTCTCAGGCATCTCACCGTTTTTGCATTGCAAATTTAATTATTTTTTTAATAATTTTTACAATTTTTATCATTATTTGTCCGATCACCGCAGTGGCCCGCTCAAAAGTCCATTGGACTTTTGCCGTCATCCAAATACACGTCTATCAAGCCTTCCGGGGCATTAAAAAACAGTTTTTTTGCGTTTTCGTCTATCTTTTCAATAAAATCATCAACCAGCGGAAGGATAACTTCTTTTTCTTTAAACTTAACGCTTACCAATACCTGATGTCCATTATCAGATATACTAAAAATGGTTCCTAATACGCCATAATTCTTATCAATTATCTCATAGCCGATCCAATCAAAATCCGGCTCCTCTTCATCAATAAGATCTGTGCTTATATGCACTTGCTTACCAATAAATATTTTTGCTTTTTCAACGGCATCAACGTTTTCCAATTCAATAATAAAACCATTATTACTTTCAGAAAAACTCTTTACAAAATAAGGAGCTAAACCTGTAGCCGTTTCAATAAAAACAGCCTTCACATCATCAATAAAAAAATCTTTGCTTGGCTTAATTATTAGGTGGCCTTTTACACCATGGGTCTTACTAAAATATCCTATAGGAGAAAGATCCATTAACCTAATGTTGCTTTCACAAAACTAACAAATAATGGATGCGGGTTCTCTACAGTACTTTTATATTCGGGATGAAACTGAACGCCCATGAAAAATGGATGCTTGGCGATCTCAATGATCTCCACTAAACCTCCATCAGGATTAATTCCTGAAAGTGTTAAGCCTGCTTCTATGAATTGTTTTTTGTATTCGTTATTGAATTCGTAACGATGACGATGACGCTCGTTTACCTGCGTTGCATTGTATGCTTTATGCGCAAGGGTTCCTTCTTCAACAGTACATTTGTATGAACCTAAACGCATAGTGCCACCCATGTGCGAAATTGTTTTTTGATTCTCTAAAAGATCAATAACGGGGCTACTTGTAGCAGGATTCATTTCGCGGCTATGCGCATCTTTTAAATTTAAAACGTTGCGCGCAAATTCAATTACAGCGCATTGCATACCCAAACAAATTCCTAAAAAAGGAATATTATTTTCGCGTGAATATTTTATAGCAGCAATTTTTCCTTCAATACCACGGGTTCCAAAACCGGGTGCAACTAAAATTCCTTTTAAATGTCCTAATTTTTGCTTGATATTCTCTTCGGTAATATCTTCACTATGTATCCAGTCTAATTTTACTTTGCACTCATTGGTAACACCAGCATGAATAAAAGCTTCTGCAATAGATTTATATGAATCTTTTAATTCAACATATTTACCTATTAAACCAATGGTAACTTCTTTTTTTGGATTCTTTAAAGTATCTAAAAAGCCTTTCCACTTTGTTAATTCAGGATCGCCTTTTGTTTCTATCCCTAATTTTTTAAGAACAATAACATCCAACCTTTCTTTTTCCATAAATAATGGCACTTCGTAAATGGTAGATGCATCTAAAGCTTCAATTACTGCATTTGGCTCTACGTTACAAAATAATGCGATCTTACGGCGTATATCCTGGTTAATAGCATGTTCTGCTCTACATACCAATACATCTGGCTGAACACCATACTCTAATAATAATTTTACCGAGTGTTGTGTAGGTTTTGTTTTTAATTCTCCTGAAGTAGATAGATATGGTAATAAAGTTAAGTGAATTACCATACAATCATTACCCATTTCCCACTTAAGCTGACGAACAGCCTCAATGTATGGCAGAGACTCAATATCACCAACAGTACCCCCTATTTCGGTTATTACAAACTGGTATTGGCCTGTTTTGCCAAGCAATTTTATACGGTTCTTTATTTCATCGGTAATATGTGGAATAACCTGAACGGTCTTTCCTAAATATTCGCCTTTACGTTCTTTTTCGATCACATTTTGATAAATGCGTCCGGTTGTTACGTTATTGGCTTGTGAGGTTGGTACATTTAAAAAACGCTCGTAATGCCCAAGGTCAAGGTCAGTTTCAGCGCCATCATCTGTAACATAGCATTCGCCATGTTCGTATGGATTTAAAGTGCCCGGATCGACATTAATATAGGGGTCCAGTTTTTGAATAGTAACGGTAAAGCCGCGTGCCTGTAGTAATTTGGCTAAACTTGCAGAGATAATTCCTTTTCCTAGAGAAGATGTTACCCCACCGGTAACAAAGATGTATTTGGTATTTATAGACATAACAGTTTTTTGCAAACTGTAAGCAAAATTAGATAAAAAAAAGGACTCTAAAGGTTAAAAATTTTAAAGCATTACCAACAATTATTCAGCCATTTCCCATCCTAGGGGGGTCTTTTACCTTAAAGTTTCATTTTAAAAGGCTTAAAGCTGCTATATTTTTATTCCAATAACGCAAACATCGTCCACCTGCTCATATGTACCTTTCCAGGAATTAAAATTTTGCATGACAACAGTTGCCTGCTCATCCAACGGCAAAGTGCTTATTGAACTTAACAGGTTCTTAAAGCTCTTTGATTTTAATTTTTTACCCTCTGTCCCTCCAAACTGGTCGGCATATCCATCAGTAATTAAATAAAATGTTTGTCCTGCAACAGAAGAAAGTGTATGCGTTACAAAAGGTTGTGGGTCATCTGACCTTCCAATAGGTTGTTTGTTTGGTTTTAGTTCTTCGACACTATTTTCTTTTTCAATAAACCAAAGTGGATTGTTAGCACCACTCCAGGTAATTGTTCTGTTTTTTTTATGGATACATAATAACGAAATATCCATGCCGTCTTTTACCTGCCCTGCCGATCTTGAAAAGGTGTCTAAAACCAATTCAGTTGTTTTATCTAAGATCTTTCCGGGATCGGTCAAATTAAATTCTTTTACCGAACGCGTTAAGGCATTACTACACACAACACTTACCATTGCTCCCGGCACACCATGACCAGTACAATCTGCTGCTGCAATAAATAAATGATCATTATTATCTTCAAAAAAATAAAAATCTCCGGCAACAATATCTTTTGGTTGATAAACCACAAAGGCACCGCCTTTTAGTTTTGAAAAATTTTCTTTTATAGAAGCGATCTGTGGTAAAATTGCATCCTGTAAACGTTTGGCATAATTGATCGAGTCAACTATCTCTTTTTGTTTTTCTTCTATTAAATGTTTTTGCTTTTGCGTTTCTTTTTCTTTTTGTTCGATAATTATTTTTTGCTTTTGTGTAACTCTAAACCTGTTGAAAATAAAAGCTGAGAACAAAAGCACTAATACCAAGCCGCCATACAACGCGTATTTTTGTGTTTTTTCTTGTTTGAGCTGAAAAGCGGCAACCTTTTTCTCACCAAGCGTTTTTATACTATCAGCAACCGCTTTTTTTTCGTAATCGTATTTAAGTTGTTTCTGTATAATGATCTTGTTATTGCTTAAATTGATCAAAGTGTCTCTAAGCCGGATAAATCTTTTATAATAATCAAATCCTTTATCCACTTTTCCCTGCTTAATGTACAGGTCACTTAAACCCATTAAAATATCTTTTTCGCGAATTGGAATAGAAAGGTCTCTTGAGATCTTTAAAGCGGTTAAGAAATTTTTTTCAGCCAGGGGATAATTTTTTTCCTTCGTATTTACTTCGGCAATTTTCATAAAAATATAGGATATACCTGCGCTATCCTCAATTTCCCTTCTGATCACAAGGCTTTTTTGCAAATACTCATTAGCGAGTTTATTATCTTTTAAAGCCAGATAACTTAAACCTAAATTCCCATAATTTCCGGCAAAGCTCTGTCTATCTCCAAGCTCTTCGCCAATTTTAAGTGATTTATTAAAATACTCTATTGCTAATTCGTGCTGATTTTTTTCCTCGTATATAAGTCCGATGTTACCATAAGCTATACCAAGATTTTTTTTATTACCAACTTCTTTAAATATCTTTATAGCTTCTAAATTATAATACAATGATTTGTCTTTATCACCTAGTGAATTATAAATATTAGCAATATTGCCGTACGTTTTAGCAACACTCTCTTTATTTCCAAGCTCTTCTTTTAATTTCAAACTCCTTAACTGAAAATCGAGCGCCTTTGGAAAATCAGACATGTTCCAGTAAACATTTCCAATATTGCCAAGGAATCTGGAGCTACCCATCTTATCATTTAAAGCGTCGCTTATTATCAAAGCATTCTCAAAAAAACCAAGGGCTTTTAAAAAATCACTTTTTACACTGTAGCCAATAGCCAGCACATTACACATATTTGCAACATGCCTTGGGCTTTTTTCTTTTTGAGCGATCTTTAAACCTTCCTTTGCATAATCGATAGTTAGATTAGGATCAATATTTACATACGCAAAAGCGATATCAGAAATTACATTTACTTTTTGTGTATCTGCGGGTAAAGTTTTTGCTAGTTTCTTTAAAGAATCTATAAATCTATTTTGAGACCTTGTTGTTATAGCCAAAGCCAAAAAAATAAAAAATATAAATACTCTTTTCATCTAGTTATATTCTTATTCCAATTACGCATACGTCGTCTACTTGCTCATAAGTGCCTTTCCATTTATTGAAATTTTGAGCAATAGTAGTTGCCTGTTCATTTAAAGGCAAGGTATTTATTGAACGCAATAACTCTTTAAAATTTTTGGATTTTAATTTTTTTCCTGCTTCGCCACCAAACTGATCCGCGTAACCGTCAGTAATTAAATAAAATATTTGGCCCGTAGTTTCCGGCAGTTTATTTGTAACAAAAGGCTGCGGGTCGTCAGACTGTCCGATGGGCTGTTTATTGGGTTTTACTTCTTCAAGAACATTTCCCTTTTCAATGTACCACAAAGGGTTATTTGCTCCACTCCATGTAATTACTTTATTTTTTTTATTAATACATAACAAAGAAATATCCATACCATCTTTTACCTGACCAACCGATTTTGAAAATGTATCTAACACCAATTCCGTTGTTTTATCTAATATCTTTCCAGGGTCGGTTAAATTAAATTCTTTTACAGAACGTGTTAAGGCATTGCTACATACAACACTTACCATAGCGCCCGGCACACCATGACCAGTGCAGTCTGCAGCTGCAACAAATAAATGATCATTATTATCTTCAAAAAAATAAAAATCTCCTGCTACAATATCTTTTGGTTGATAAACAACAAAAGCATCACCATTTAATTTTGAAAAACTTTCTTTTATTGAACTTACCTGTGGTAAAATAGCGTCCTGCAAACGCTTGGCGTAGTTAATAGAATCCAAGACCTCTTTTTGTTTTTCTTCAACTAAGTGTTTTTGTTTTTCAACTTCCAGTTTTTGTAAACTAATTATACGATTTGATTTTTTACTTAGATTTAAATTCTTATAGATCATAATTGCAAAGACGATCAAAAATATTAAGCCAATAATGAGCGCATAAGAAACGATTTTTTGCTGCTTTAACTGTGTAGCATTGAGTTCTCCCTGTTGTTTTAATATCTGGTTCTCCTGCTCTTTTTTATCTGTTTCAAATTTGGTAGATAATTCCTGGATAGTATTATTACTTTCAGAATTCAAGAGTGTATCTTTCATAACAATACTTGCTTTTGCATAATAAAGTGCTGTTTTACAATCGCCATAAGTATCATAAGCTACCGTTAAATTTTCAAGAATGCCAAATTGCACTAAATAATCTTTAGATCTTTCTGCATCCACCAATACTTCCTCAGCTATTTTAATTCCTTGTAATAGTTTTTCTTTAGAAGGTTCGATTCGCCCAATGAGGATAAGGTTACCAGCCATATTCGCCATCTCACTATAGTTATTGATCTTTAATGCCCTTTGAGCAGATGTAGATTTTTGAAAATAATAATCTGCGGCATATAGGTATTTTAAATTATTGTATTTGTTTCCGAGGTCAAAATTTATCACGCCAATATTACCCCATGTTTCTATCATTCCAATAGAATCATTTAATTGCTTGCGAATTTCGAAACATTTAAAATGATAGTTCCTGGCAATGTTCAATAAATTACTATCCTTTTCAATTCTGCCTTTATATCCGTTTGTTACACCAAGGTTTGACAGGATCATGGACGTTAGTTTTGGATCGTTTTCAATATAAGCTTCTGCTTTTTTGTAATACTCAATTGCTTTAGCAAAATCTGCCGGGTTTTTATTTGTGCCTCCCAATGCACTATATGAATTTGCAAGACTATTATAAGCATTCATAATATCCGCCTTATTATCAAATTTTTCGCGAATAGTAATAGCTTTTAAAATATTCTCTATCGAAAACTTGAAGTTACCTGTTAACCTGTAAATTACTCCTATTTCAAGATAAGCATTTGCTAATTCCTTCTCAAAGTTATTTTCCAAAGCGATCTTAGTTACTTTCCTTAAAGTATCTATGGCCATTTGAAATTTTGACTGGCGTTTTAATGATGCAGCATCAGATCTAAGTATTTTTAAATACTGGCTTTTATAATTTAAGAAGGTTAAAGCTTTAGCTTTTGCAAAATAACTGTCTGAAGTTTCAATTTCTTTATTTTTAGAATAAATGTTACCAAGTTGAAAATATACCAAAGCTTTAACGGTATCGTGCGTGTTTTTTTTTGTTTCAAGAAGTAAAGAGTCTAGTTTTCTATTTTGCGTAAAAGCAATTAAAGGCAAACACAAAATAAAAATATAGCTAATTAAACGCATTACAGCTTAGTTAAAGAACTTTTTTATTGTAGCTGCAACATATTCCTGTTCTTCTGGTTTTAAACCCGGATATAATGGTAAACTTAAAGATGTTTCTGCGATCTTTTCTGCTAAAGGAAACTGGCCTTTTTTAAAATTCATTTCCTTATATGCCTCCTGTAAATGTGGTGGAATAGGATAATGTATTAAGGAGCCAATAGTGTTTTTAGTTAAATGCTCCTGCAAAGCATCGCGTTTATTTGTCCTGATAACATATTGGTGATATACATGCGTGCAATTATCTGCAATGCTAGTTAGAACAATATCACCAACTCCTTTTAATAATTTAGTGTAAATGGCCGCCATATCAACGCGCGTCTTTGTCCAATCATTTAAATACTTCAATTTTACATTCAGTATCTCTGCCTGTAACTCATCCAATCGTGAGTTAACACCTTTTATCTCGTTAAAATATTTTTTTTGCGAACCATAATTGCGAATAACATTTGCTTTATGATTAAGATCTGCATTGTTGGTAGTAATTGCCCCGGCATCGCCAAGCGCACCTAAATTTTTTGCAGGGTAAAAACTAGTTGCATTAATGTCGCCAAAACTACCTGTTATTTTTCCATTACATGTAGCAGCTTGTGCTTGTGCATTATCTTCAACCACAAATAAATTATACTTTTTTGCGATTGGCATTATTTTATCCATTTCGCAACATTGCCCAAATAAATGAACGGGCATAATTGCTTTTGTTTTTTTTGTAATGGCAGCTTCTATCAGATCAGGATTAATATTAAAGGTTGATTCTCTGGGTTCTACAGGTACCGGCGTTGCGCCAACATAAGAAACAGAAAGCCATGATGCGATGTATGTATTGGATGGAACAATTACTTCATCGCCTGCACCAATTCCTAAAGTCTTTAGTGCAATGATCAATGCATCCAAGCCATTAGCAAGGCCTGTACAATAACTGGTATTTGAAAATGCTGCGTAATTTTTTTCGAATTCTTTTAAACTATTGCCCATGATGTACCAGTGACTATCATAAACTTTTTCAAAGGCTTTAGTAAGTTCGGCTTTTAAAGGATCGTGAGTTCCTGCAAATGAAAAAAACGGAATGTTCATAGTAATGCTTTTATATTGTGAAATTACTATTTTTTTGGCTATTTGCTGCGAAGCAGAGGAAATTTTTGCAGGAACTATTTCTTAAAGATGCCCATAGTTTCAAGGTCTTCGAGCGTGATACGTTTGTTCTTGTAAATAACGGTAACAAAAGCATCGTTTTGACCTGCAACAACAACTTTTTTATTGTGCTGATAGGCAGCTCTAAGTGTTTTAAATGATCCACCAATAGTTATCCTCGTTACACCATCTACCAATAAGAGGTTCTCTAATTTACCACAGTCTTTTAAATGCGGAAAATCGTACGCCTTAGGATTTTTAAATGCCGCTATCTGCACCCTGAAGTCTAAACTGTCTGCGCCTATGTCTGGGTATTTCTCCGTAAATAATTTTATTTTTTCCTGAGCTGGTGTTTGCGGTACAAAATTCTCAACGGTCATATTGGCTGGCCTGACAACTGTTTTAGGTGTTGAAGGAACAGTTGGTGAAAGAACAATTGGCGTTGTAGGTTCCATTGCTTTAAGAATTGCGAGTGTGGATGTAGCTTTGGAAGTAGTAGGAGTTGGCGTTGAATTTATTGTTGGCGTTACTTTTGCAACTGCCATTGTTGGGGTTGAAGCGACAGTATTTGTTTTAACAATGGCCACCGTTGGTGTTGAATTTACTGTAGGAGTTATCTTTGCAACCGTTGGACTTGTAGCAGCAATAGTATTTGTTTTTACAACTGCAACTGTTGGTGTTGAATTTACAGTAGGTGTTATTTTAGCAACTGTAATTGTTGGTGTAGATGCTACAGTATTTGTTTTAACTACTGCAACGGTTGGTGTTGAAACTTTTGTAACTACAACAGTTGGCGAAGTAACAGTAGCAGTTGGGGTTACTTTAGCAACCAATACAGTTGGAGTAACAATCGTTTTTAAAGTATCGGGCTTGCGATCAAAATCAATATTTTGTACTCTTTCCATGTAACCGGTAATTCCGTTAGTTGAAACCGTAATTGTTTGCGGTTGTATTTTTGTTCTTGAGTAAGTTATTTTGTATTGAGCGCCAGGAGGCAGTGATACCAAGTATTTACCTTTATTTGAGTGTAAGTTTTTGTAAACGGAATTACTACCTGAAACGGTCTCTACTTTTATTTCTGCATCAACCGATTCGTTGCTTTTAGAAATATCGCCTTTTAATAAAAGAACCGGTAACTTATTGGTTTCAAATCCTGTTTCAACTGCATAAATATCTTTTAAACCCTGTCCTCCTTTTTTTCCACTACTATAATAACCTTTTGCACCATTGGCTGCCATCACAAAATAAATATCATCATCGGGTGTATTAATTGGATAGCCAACATTCTCTATTCTTTTAAATGTAGAATCTTTTAGATCCATATTTGCTCTAAAAACATCGTAGCCTCCACTACTCTTTGTTCCTTTTGAACTGTAAAATAATGTTCTTCCATCTGCATGCATAAATGGCGCATCCTCGTCGTAAGGTGTATTTACCGAGTCCCCAAGATTGGTTATTTTTCCCCAGGTAGAATCAGGTAATAATTTTGCACTAAAAATATCTTTACCACCATAACCTCCACTACGTTCACTAGAAAAATAAATTGTTTTACCATCAGGAGATAAAGAACAGTGTCCGTCCCAAGAATAAGAGTTTATTTTACCTTTTAATTTTGCGGGTTGAGAATATGTATCACCAATTAAATAACTCGAATAAATATCGCCATGCCCATCTGTTACATCTTTGTACGTGAACATTACCAAACCATCCTGGCTTAACGAAACCACAGCGTCACTGCTTGTTGTGTTTATATTATCCATTGAAACAGGCTCCTGGAATTTATCTTTTACTTTTTGTGAAAGATAAATATCTGAAGTATAAATACCATTTGGATCGGGTTGCAGGTAACCATTTAATTTTCCACCCTTGCTTTTAGTGCCGGTATAATTAAAGACCATTACTGCTTCATCAATTGAAATTGCCGGAAGAAATTCTTCATCAACAGAATTAAGTTCAGCAACATTAGTGACTTTTGCTTTGGTTGGATTTGAATTATAAATTTTAGCATTAAGAATATATCTCTTTAACAACTCTCCTTTAGCTTTCTCATCTGCTTTAATGCGTTTATAGGAAAGGTGTTTATTAACCATCTCAATAGCTTCATCAAATTTGTAATTATAATGATAAGCTCGCGCAAGATCATACTCTATCTGGTCGATATTAGTATTATTTGCATATACTTCCGATAATGCGGTCAAACACTCCTCGTATTTATCACTTCTGTAAAGACAACAAATACCATACAAATACTTAATAAAATCTTCTTTTGGGTGACTGTGATGTATATTCTCGAAAATAGGTAGGGCGATCTTGTAATTTGCCTCTTCGTACAATAACAAAGCATTGTCCAATGAGTCCCTTTCTGCCATCCGCCATTTACGGGTGTTGGTGATCTGGGAAGAAGCAACAAAAAATAATATTTGAAAAACTATTATTAAAAATATTCTCATAATTTTATTGACCATTAAAAATGGTAAACTCAATGCCTTTATAAAACTTTGTTGAAAATACTTTTTTATTTCTACTTATAAAATATTTTTCGGTTGGATTATCATTATTTTTAATATTATGAAAGGATTGAATAAGAAAGATCCTTGAATCCTTTTGCGGACTGATATTGCTCAAAGCCATGGTATCACTAACGGCAAGGATATTGTTAACCGAACATATTGAGTCGAACGCCTTATAATTTAAAAATTTATCATAGGAATAGTAGAGGAACAATCCCAAATTATCCCTGGTGTTAATAATAACAACATCATCTTTTTTCTTATTTCCCTTTACAACTAAAGCCAAAGATCTATAATCGCTTGGTCCGCTTTTTACCAGGTTAATACTATAGGTCTCAAATCCAATTACAAGGCCTATCATTACCATTCCGATCTTTTTGAAAGAAAACAATTGATGTACAAAAAGCAAAGTGGCAAAAGGAACACTAAAAATTAAATACCTTGGCAAGAACATAGGTTTAAAAGATCCAATTATAAATAAAAAAAAGATCGAGAAAAAGCCCAGGATCAAACAGTATAGTTTTACGCGATCGGCATCTTCAACATTTTTTGTAAAATAGCGGAAAGTAAAAAAAAGTAAAACGATCATAAAAACAACTGCAGTAATTGAGTTAAAAAAAAGATCTGAAAGGCCAGAAATCAGATCTTTAAACCCCGAAGTTTCTAACCAGAAATCATCCTTTTTATTGAAATTTAAAATGTTCAAAAATTGTTTTTTTGTAAACCTCAACGCTATAAGACCAACAATAATTAAACTTTGTATCGTAAAAAAAGAAACGTATTTTTTTCTATGAAAAAATAAAATGATCAGGTATTGAACAAAGACAATTAAACCTGCAAGATAATGCGTATAAATGATCAAAAAATTTACAAAGGATAACAAGATCAAATTAAATAACTTTGGATCTTTTAAATATTTAAAGAATTGACCTGTTGAAATAACTGCAAGTAAAAGAACCAAAGAATAAGCACGGGTTTCCTGAGAATAAAAAAGAATAAAATTTGATAGTGTTAAAAGCACTGTGCTAGCAACCGCAGTTTTATTATCGAAATGTTTACGGGCAAATAAATAAAATAAGCCAATTGCAAAGGCTACAAATAAAACACTTAAAAACCTTGAAGTAAACTCACTTATTGGAATAATAGAATGCCATATCCATAAGCAGTAATAATAAAATGGTGGGTTATTATCCCATTCGGCCTCATGCTTTATATGTCCAAAATCAAGTTGTGTATCCTTAATGCTGATCATCTCATCATACCAGAAAGGAGTAGCGTCTAAAAAAAAAGATTTTAAAATTACGTTGACAATAATAATGAAAGCAAAAAATAAGTATTTATTATTTATGCTCACCTTCTTACAATTTTTGCATTATAAATGGTGCCGTTGCTATATTTAAACCTCATTATATACATTGATGGATCAAGATCAACAATGTTTACCTTCAATTTTGTTTCAATGGCTTTATATTCTTTTATCTTTTTGCCCTGCAGATCAACAATTTCAATAGTTTGTGGTATCTCAGCATTTAAAAATTCAACTTCAAGATTTAGATTATCCTCGTATAAAATAGAAGGTTTTTGAGTTTTTAAATTTTCTTTTACTCCAACTACATTGGAATAAGTAATAACAGTACTATCTAATTTGATCATAAAAACATCTTCGCCAATGCTATTAAAACTCAATGTTGAGCCAAGGCAAACAAATCCTCCATCCAATGTTCCTTCAATTGAATGTAGTATCTCATCTTCAGGACCACAAAAAGAATTAGCCTTATAGTAATAACCTAAAATAACCGTTAAAAAAATATTTCCATCCATTTTAAACGAAGGAACAGGCACACTTCTTAAGTTAGCAGTTAAAACAGGTATTGATGGTTGATATGAGTTTGCTAATGAAACAAAGGCTTCATCTGTTGAACTTGCGTAATAATGATTTTCCCAAAGGAATGCGCCACTTGCAGTAAGACTATAAATTAAAGACTCCGTTTTTGGATTTGATGTATATGTTTTTGCACCGCAAATAACAAAATCTGTATTTGGTTTTTGGACAATATCATTCGCATAATCTTTTCCGGCTGCGCCAAAAGTTTTGGTAAAAATTGTATCGCCATTCAGATCGAATTTTAAAAAATAGCTATCTCCGTTAATTTCGCCTTTACTTTCAGTATAACCAACGGCCGCTAAATTCAGATCATTGGTTACAATAATTGAATTCAGTTCTTCATTTTCAGCACCACCAATATATTTTTGTGTTACCAGGTTGCCTGAGAAATCAAATTTTAAAAACAAACCGTCTTTTTTGCCATGCCCGAAACTGCTGGTATTACCTACAACTGCAATATCACCATCCGGAGTTAAAACAACATCATTTGCAAAATCCCAATCAATTCCACCAAAAGTTTTTTGCCAGATCAAATTTCCATTCTTGTCTGTTCGTACCAAATAAACATCGTAACCTCCAGCACCAAAGGAATTTGTAAAGCCTGCAACAACATAACCAGAATCCGGTAATTGAACCACTGATTTTCCAACATCATTCGTAAAACCTCCAAAAGTTTTTTGCCATATTACAACTCCAAAACTATCTACCTTAACCAGATACATATCTGTGTTTCCCGCACCATAGCTTGAAGTGCTGCCTGTAACTATATATTGCTTATCCTTTGTAGGTTTTACAGAGTAACCAATATCAACGCCGTAACCGCCAAATTTTGTATAGAAACGTAACGGCGGTTGGCCAAAAACAGTTACCGAGACAAGTAAAAATTGTAATAGAATTATTTTACGCATGTTACTTAAATTTTTTTGCTAAACTAAAAAACAAACCCTGACCTGACGAACTTTTTGGAACAAAATACCCTTGCAAACTATTACTGCCTATGCGTAAGAACCAATTCTTACAATTCCATGTTACAGATGTACCAACATTTAACCTTACATAACCACCATAACCAACATGTAATCCAAGTATCACATTTTTTACACGGTATTCAGGTTCCATAAAAACGTAAGGTTTATAATTTGCATTAAAAATATATCTGAAACCTGTTTGCAAACAAAACAATTCCTGCTTCCCAAAATAAATTTTATTAATGATGATCAAATTGGTGGGAATGTTGGTGTTAAAATTCTCAGTTCTTGCATTGGTCAACCCTCTTAATAAACTATCCCTGTTTATTCTGTTAAGTGTTGAATCTTTAAGGTCGGCAATATTATTAACTGAATAACCGGTAAAATGCAAACTTGAATCGCTATTGTATTGAACACTATTATTAAGCCAATGAATAAAACCAATGTTATTGGCATTAGCGATCAACACACTTCTTTTACCAACATTGCTTTTATACGGTGTTTCAAAAAAGATATCAGCGCTTGCCCCTACTCCGTTAAAACCTGTAATTCTTTTATTATTTGTATCACTAATAGCCAAATTAAAATTTGAATTAAAAACAAGCTCACTGCCATCTGCTGATGTATATAAACCAGAGTTCTTATTGGTTTTTAAATAAAATAGCTGTTCGCCTTTTAAAAATGAAAGTGATACGCCTATTTTTCCAACCGAATCTACCTTATGCATGATAACCCCAAATTTTACTTCCTGAAATCTTAATGCATTAAGATTACAGTTTTCTAAATTGGCAGTTAAACCTCTGTACGAATCGTTACCGTAAAATAATAAATTATAAAAATCTTTGGAGTAAGTAGCGTTCAATATTTCCTGGTTCTTTAAACCGATCAGGAAATCGAACTTAGAGTTTCCTTTAATAAAACTACTTACATCGTAGTTTAAATTAATACCAAAATTGTTCTTTTGTCTTAAGTGTTTTGATGATTCTTTTTTAAGATCATTATCAATATAACCACCAAAAATTAATTTATTGGTAAGACTGCTACTCATGCCATTACTTCCTGCATCAAAATCCAGGTTAACAGATACGCTTCGCTTTACGTTTTCGTAATTAATAAACTCTGTATTGTATTGAGCTGCGACAACACTACAAAAAATAAAAAATAAAAAGCTTATGTAGATTTTATTATTGCTCATTAATTTTGATTCACATTATAATTTAATTCGGCAACAATATTTACATCAAAAGAATAATTTTCATACAACTTAATATCCGGTGGATTTGGCGGCATTATAAAATAGGTAACCAGTTTTATTGTTTTTGTTTTCTTTAAATTCTCAATTCTTACTTTGGTTACCGGCACATTTAATTTAGACTGCGTAGCTGTTATAACAATATTTTGCGCGTCAACTACGCCTCTTTCCATAAAATTATTTCCGGGCGTAAATAAAGAATCAATCACTTGATTTTGATCATTAATTAAATAGGCTTGCAATTGTGCACGAAAAGGATAACTGTTTAAAGCAGAGATAACGAAATTACCTGAATTTACATGTTCGAGTTGTTTTACATTTGTAAAATCAACCGTAGAATTTGAAATTAATTTAAAATAAGTAGCATTAAAACGTAATGGAATATTTATGTCAGCCAAAACCCTTATGCCTGTATTATAAAAAGCAAAATCGTTATATCCTGATAAATTACCAAGAGGATTAACTTTGATATTGCCCTGGTAAGTTAATTTATTAGGAAGATTAGATAAGAAAGGGACTATATTACTATTTGCATTAGTAACAGAAATGGTTTTAATACTTGGATAAATAGTGTAACCAACTTTTGAAGCACGGTTAACATTTATATTTGATAATAAACCGTTTGTTAATGCTACATTAGTATTATTTATTGAATTGACCGATTTAATGTTTGAAAGACTGGCAGTGAACTCGGCACCAAACTCATTTAAAATTTTAAAGTTCAAAGTAGCGCTGTTCAACAAAAAATTTGAGGCCTGAAAATTCTCGAAAACATCAAAACGGGCAGTATCTAAAGGCACATCAATTGTTTGCTGACCAAAATAACCCTCTACATATTGAGGAACGATATCCTTATAAGTTAAACGCGCCGTAGCGCCTGAACCGTATGTTGCAGTAACTGAGTTAGCACCGGGGTTAAGAGAAACGGTATAAGCCTGCACAATGGTATTATAAGCATTTCCGCTTGATCCACGCATATTCATACTATACCCGGAAAGATCATAGGTTTTAAAAAGCGTGTCATGATTTGGAAGAAGTGGTGGAACTGTTACAGCCAAAGTTAAAGGTTGACCATTCTTTACAGCACTTGGAATTATATATAAAAGATCCAGAGGTTGCGGCAGATCATTAGTAAATTTAACCTTTAGTAAGCCACTTCTAACATCTACTCTTTTTAAAGCCACACCATTAGAAATGTTAAAATTTAACTCAGTAGAAGGGAAAAAAGTAAGTGGTTGGCCGGGCGTAAGTGCAATACCAAAGGGTGAAGGTACTGTAAATGAGTTTACTATAGAAGTATCTGGTAAATTCAATAAAGAATCTAGTTTTATAGCAGTAATTTCGCGGGTTACATTAAGGCTTAAAAGCCCCGTATTATCGGCGCTAAAAATAGAATCACCAATAAAATTCTTAATGTTTAATGAGCTTTTAACTACCGGAAAAACGACGTCAACATCCCAATTAGCAGAAACGGGTTTGCGGCAGCCGTGAAAAACAACTAAAATAAGTACTAAAACACAAATTTTTCTTAAAAGACCCATTATATACAAATATATGGCATTTATGCGAGCCTTAAAAATGTTGTTTTTGTAAAAACAGCCGTTTTTTTCACTATATTTGTATCTACAAAATGACTTTCGGGATCCGGTTTTTTATATCTTGGCTTTTATCCGCAATAGTAATGTTCACACTGTTTTATGTGTGGCATGGCTATTTCCTTAACGACTTTAAACGTATTAATTTTCCACTTATTTGGTTTGTTACATTTGCCGCCTTTACATACCTCATTTTTGGTGCAGGGATCTATTTTTTATACGAATCACAACCCCTTAAAAAGATAAGAAGTTTCATAATGAGGGGCTTGTTTTGCGGGGTTGTTGCCGGTTTCTCGCTTTTTATGATCTCAACCATCGTTAATATTTCGCTTACCAAGCATTTAAGCATGAATCACCTTATGGTTGACTGTGCCTGGCAAATAGCAGAGCAAACTATTGGGGCAATGGTTGTAGTAGTATTTAAGATCATTATTCATGAACCTGTTCATGAACATGCTTAGTTCATAGAGCATAGCCTAAAAACACCTTTAAATCTTATATGAACAATTTTTTTTCTTTTTTAAAATCAAAACAATTCTTTATTCATTTCACGATAATTCTTATCACTATTTTTCTTGTTTTCTTTTGTGTTATTAAATGGCTAAGCTCTTATACAAATCATGGCGATTTTGTTGAAGTGCCTGATTTTAAAGGCCAGCAAATAGGCAATTTAAAATCATTTGTTACCAATAAGGACATTTCATTTCAAATAATAGATAGCATTTACGATCCCAGAGAGAAATCGGGAATTGTACTACGCCAGGAACCTGAAGCAAAAAGTAAGGTCAAACACAATAGAACCATCTATTTATACGTTACAGGCATGGTAGCACCACAAATTCAAATGCCTAAATTAATAGACAGAAGCGAGCGACAGGCAAGATTAATAATACAGACCTACGGACTTAAGATAGGCCACGTAACCGAAAAACAGGCCGATTGTAATGGCTGCGTTCTGTCACAAACAATTGATGGCAAAGAAATTGAACCAGGTACTGCAGTAAAAAAAGGAAGTAAGATCAGCCTTGTTGTTGGGATAAAAGATAACAGTTATGTTTCTAATCCCGGAGATACAGCAACAAGCCAGGATCCGGATTTTGACAAAGAATAAATATGTTAAAGAATATCATACATAGTTTTTTCGTTCTTATTTCAGCAACTTCAATTGCACAGGAAGGATTAAAACCATTAACCGCAAATATCAATTATTTGTATGGCGATCTTAAAAGAGTTTCAAACGAAAATACAGTTCAACAAAATAAAGCAGCATCTTTAACTTTACCTTTTTTAGACGATTTTTCGTATTCCCCTACCAGATCATATCCTAATCAAACATTGTGGAGTGATTCTTCAACCTATATTAACTCAGGATTTGGTATTGCACCTTTAAGTATTGGTGTAGCTACTTTTGATGGTTTAAATAAACGCGGTTATCCTTACACGCCAAATTTGGCAAACATGTCATCTTCATTACCCGCCGACACATTAACAAGTAAAGCAATTAATTTAGCGCCCTTTTCTTCACCTGTTGTGGATACTTCCTTAGCCATATCATTTTATTACCAGGCACGTGGCAATGGCGATTCGCCTGAGATAACAGATTCATTACTTGTTGATTGTTATAAACCACTTGAAGGTAAATGGAAGACGGTATGGTTTAAGCGTGGCAACTCTAGCCCAAATACATTAGACACTATGTTTAAGCGCGCTTTTATACAAGTAAAAGATACTGCTTATTTACACGATGGTTTTAAATTTCGTTTTAGAAATAAAGCTACAACTGCAGGTGATTTTGATCACTGGCATGTAGATTATGTGTATTTTAATAACAACAGGAATTCTTTTTTAGATACTACTTATAACGATTATTCTATCGGATACATTCCTTCTCCTTACTTAAAAAATTATTCTTCGATGCCATGGCGACAATATGATACTTCTGACAGGGCATACAAGAACACAGTGTTCATTCGCAACAACGGCACAAATATTGGAACCTTGAACTATTCGAATGACACTTACGATAAAACAAATACACTCGTTAATAATTATGTTGGTGGTAGTTATCCCAGTTTAGGTTATTTTGATACAGCAGGTTGGCTTAAACATGCTCCAATGACCAACCCAACTTACAATTACACTTTTGCACCAATGACCAATACCCAAGAATATACTATTAAACATTATATATTCAGAACCAGTCCTGATTTTATTTCGCAAAACGATACAGTTTTACAAAAGCAAACCTTCTCTAATTATTATGCTTTTGATGATGGAAGCGCCGAAGGTGGTTATTATGTAAATGGTGTTGGCGGTAAAATGGCTGCAAAATATACTTTACGTGTAAGCGACACATTGCGTGCCGTTAGGATCTATTTTGATCCCGTAGGTTCGATATCGCTCGCGCAGAGTTATAATTTCAGAATAAATATTTGGTTACCAGGCACATCAGGACCCGGGATAGTGTTTTACCGGGATAGTGTTAAGAATCCTGCTTACTATTCAAATGGCAGCTTTAATAAATATTCAGAATATGCTCTTACTACACCACTGATCTTATCGCCCGGAACATATTATATTGGGATGCAGCAACAGGTTGCTACCGGTATTGTTGTTGGCTTTGATAAGAATATCGATCATTCATCAAGCTTGTATTATGATTCAGGAAATGGCTGGACACAATCCTCTATTCGAGGTTCTATAATGATACGTCCTGTATTTGGCTCTGAGTTGCCTGTTGGTGTAAAAGAAAATTCGCTCTCTAAGAATAATTTATTCTTTATCTACCCTAACCCAGCATCAGATCAGTTCATGATACGCTCTGAACAATCAGAGAGCGCCTCCTATTCAATTATAAATGCAATGGGACAAACTGTTGCTGAGAATAAAATTGAAGGTCAGCAACAAACTGTAACTACAGAAAATTTAAATAATGGTATTTATTTCCTGATCTTAAAAGTAAAAGGGCAATTAGTGCAGCAACATAAAATTATCATTCAGCATTAATTAACCATGTCTAAGTTTGAAGAAGAGCCGGATGAAATAAGTGGCGAAGAAGAACAAACTCTCTACGAACATCATAAGATCATAGTTGAAAAAGGGCAAGTTTCCATGCGTATTGATAAATTTATCATGATACGTATTGCTCACTCTACCCGTACAAAAATTCAAAATGCCTGCGATGAAGGAAGAGTTTTAGTTAACGGCAAATCTGTTAAGTCTAATTACAAAACAAAACCACTCGACGAAATTTCTATCGTTCTTACTGTTCCGCCACGTGATATAGAAGTTGTACCTGAAAATATTCCTTTGGATATTACTTTTGAAGATGATTACATTGTGCTCATTAATAAAAAGCCCGGCATGGTGGTTCACCCAGCCTATGGTAATTACAGAGGCACATTGGTAAATGCATTGGCGTATCATTTTCAAAATTTACCAAAAACAAAAACAAAATTAAATAACGATCTATATTTGGAACGTCCGGGTTTAGTGCACCGTATTGATAAAAACACTTCAGGAATAATCATCATCGCCAAAACAGATCTTGCCATGACGCGCCTGGCAAAAGATTTTTTTGACCGCACCATGGATAGAAAATATATTGCTATTTGCTGGGGCGACTTAAAAGAAGATGAAGGAACGATTACAGGAAATGTAGGACGTGATCCGCGTGACAGAAAAAAAATGTTCGTATTTCCTCCCGGAAGTGAAGAAGGAAAACATGCTGTAACACATTATAAAGTAATTGAACGTTTTGGTTATGTGACTTTTATTGAATGTAAATTAGAAACCGGACGCACACATCAAATACGCGTGCACATGAAAAGTATTGGTCACCCATTGTTCAATGATAATGAATATGGTGGCGATATTATTTTAAAAGGATTAAATACGGCAAAGTACAAACAGTTCGTGCAAAATTGTTTTGAGTTGTTGCCGCGACAGGCATTACATGCCAAAACACTTGGTATTACCCATCCTATTACCGGTGAGAAATTATTCTTTGACAGCGAGGTTCCGGCTGACATGCAAGCTGTATTGGATAAATGGAGAAAGTATATGAAAGATAAAGTACTGGATTAGTGGAACGCAGGTTTTGCGCTTTAGCAAAATGAGGTTCAGGATTTTTCCCTCCTCCGTCGCTTCGCGCCACCTCCTCAAGTGGAGGACAGTTATTTGCTTCAGAGTTATCAGCGTTCTACTTACTCAACATCATTCTCTTCACTACTTTTTCAGTTCCACTTTTTATTTCAACTAAATACACACCGCTTGCCTGGTTACCAAGATCTACCTGGTAAACATTTTGTGTTGCGTTACTTATTTTGTTTGAGTAAACCGCTTGGCCCAACATATTGTAAACCGTTACATCAATATTTTGCGAATTTGCAAAAGTGGTAACGATGTTGAAATTTCCGTTTGATGGATTTGGAAATAAATTAATTGCATTACTAAAAACAGAACTTTCTTTTATACCAACATTGTCACATTCGATAATTGGTAAAATAGCAAGATTAAAATTTCTTGAACCCCCCCAGGCTATTTTCATATCATGCCAACTGTTATCACTCCATTTTTCCCAGGCGGTATTTGTTGAACCCGTTAATTTATCAAAAATAGCTACTGTATCGCTAGCGTTTGATGGAATAGTTACCGATGCATAAAAACCGCCGGAAGTTGGCGCATTTACCGGTGTTGGCAAGGTAAATTTAAAAGGCATAATTAATGGTAAGCTAAATACTAAATTAGGGTTACCACAATAAGTAACTCCGGTAACATTAGTAGCTGCTGTGATAGTGCTTAAATTTTCTGTTTTAGACCCTAATAAACTTCCGGGTGCTGTTAAAGCAGAAGTAGCGCTATAAATTTTCATATCAACATTTCCGGTGCCATCTGTTCCTAAATTAGAATATTGAAAGAATAAAACAATTACTCCGGTTATTTTTGGATTAATAGCACTTGAATAGGTTGAAGAACTAATATACTCCGCTTTTTCAAGATCACCATAGCAGTTGGTACCAACAATGTAACCGGCTTTGCCGGTGCCTTGCGGACAAAACGTTTCAGCAGCACTTGCCGTAGCTCTACGCACACCAAATGGATTTGCCAATGAATCTGTGTTTTTAAAATTAGAAACTGTAAAAGAACAGGTTAACGGAGCGATAGTACAAAGTGTTGCTGAGCTTGCAGTTAATTGCGTTCTAAAAGGACAATTAGCCATCGCTGTTTGAATTCTATCACGTTGATCCAGTGTGAACATATACATACATGCATCGTCAGAATAATCCATAAAATTCATGAACATATCACCATCAGGTCCGTTTGAACATGTTACATGTGGGTAAGTTGGACAACCTGTGTTCTCTTGTTGTTGATTAGGTGTATCATTACAAAAATCATTTCCGCAAGCTGCATCGCCCCAAATGTGACGTAAACCTAACCAGTGACCAATTTCATGCGTAGCAGTTCTTCCCTTATCAAATGGCGGCGAAAGTGTTCCAACATCACCAATACTTTTACTCCAGCACCAAACACCATCTGTTGTAGCAGTACCAAGACCACTGCTTAAGCCTGGCAATGTTGAGCCCGGTGGAAAGGTTGCATAACCTAAAAGACCAACTGAAGAGTTTACATCAGAGATCCAAAGATTCAAATAAAGTGCCGGATCCCAAATTGTATTTGGTTTAACTGTTGTTTCAATATAATTTCTAAAAGTAGTAGTTGTAGCAAACGATGTCGGATCGGCCCAACTGTTGGCGACATAACTTATCCTTTCAATTCCCGGTTCAGCCAATGTAGCTCCTGCGGGATTTTTTTGTGCAAGGCAGAATTGCACATTACAATTAGAAAGAAGAGAGCCAAATGCAGTAGTCGAAATATTACCAACATTTAAACCTGTTCCGGCAAAATCATTATTTAAAATATTTATCTGCGAATTTATTTGTGCTTGCGAAATGTTAGGGTAAGAACCAACACTTTGCCCACCATGAATAACGTGAAAAATTACAGGGATAGAATAATTGGTAGCTTGTCCCTTGCCGGCCATATTAGCCTTTTTGGTCTCTTCTACTTTTTTATTGAACCAATCATTCCATTCTTTACCAGGATCCTGGCTACCACAATTTCTTTTATTTTGTGAAAAAGAAATAAAAGATACAAAACAAAAAACGCAAGCTAAAAAATAAGTAGAGGTTTTCTTCATGGGATAAATTTTAATTGAATTTACAAAATTGTTTGCTATTCGCAGTTAAAAATTATAGTTTTTTTGCCAACCAAGACTCTAAGACAAAAAGTTGCGCAAAGAAACTTAGTGCATCTTGGTGACTTGCTGCCTTTGTGGCAATATATTAATCAAAGATCTTTCCGGGGTTTAAAATATAATTAGGGTCAAACACCTTTTTAATATTCTTCATTAATTCTAAATGGTAGGAACTAAACACTATTGGCAAATAACTTTTTTGTACCAGGCCAATGCCATGTTCACCACTAATAGTGCCTCCCAGGGCTTTGCAAAGTTCAAAGATCTCGGTAATGCCTTTTGGCAGATCGTTATCCCAAACTTTATCGCTTAATTCTCCTTTAATAATGTTAACGTGTAAATTACCATCACCGGCATGACCATAACACACCGATTTAAAACCATATTTTTTTCCGATTACTTTTACGCCATTTAAAAGTGCAGGTAGTTCTGCGCGGGGCACAACAGTATCTTCTTCTTTGTAAACGCTATTACTTTTTACAGCCTCACCCACTTTACGGCGTATCTTCCACAATGCACTTTTTTGTTCAGCACTATCAGCAAATAAAATTTCGTCGCAATTATTTTTTTGCATTACTGCACTAATAGTTTCACAATCGCCCATTAACACGTCCATATTATTTCCATCCACCTCAACCAACAAAAGCGCCTGCCACTCCGGTTTAATTTCAAAATTAACTTCGCCCGAATATTTTATACTCCACTCTATGGCATCGCGCTCCATAAACTCCATTGCACTTGGCACAATACCTTCTCTAAAAACTTCACCAACTGCTTTACAGGCTTGCTCTGCAGAAGTAAAAGGAATTAACATTAACAGGTCGTGTTTAGGTAATGGAATTAATTTAAAAACAATTTTAGTTACAATACCCAAAGTACCTTCACTCCCAATCATTAAGTGCGTAAGGTTATAGCCTGTAGAGTATTTTAAAGTATTAGCACCTGTCCAGATTATTTCACCGTTGGGCATTACTACTTCTAAATTTAAAACGTAATCGCGGGTTGTACCATACTTAACAGCTTTTGGTCCACCACTGCTATGAGCGATGTTACCACCAAGGCTGCAACTGCCCCAGCTTGCGGGATCGGGGGGATAGAACAAACCTATTTTTTTTACTTCTTCCTGGAAAATATAATTTATAACTCCCGGCTCTACTGTTGCCTGTAAATTACGTTCGTCAATAGAAAGGATCTTATTGAATTTTTCCATGCTTAAAAGCACACCACCTTTAATTGGTAACGCTCCGCCGCTTAAGCCTGTGCCCGCACCGCGTGTGGTTAATGGAATTTTATTTGCATTACATATTTTAGCAATAAATGCTACCTGCTCTACGGTTTGAGGTTTTACAACCACATCTGCAAAAAAGATAAGATCTTCGGTTTCGTCCTGCCCGTACTTTTCGAGTTGTTCTTTATCGGAGCTAATAAAATCAGCACCAACAGCATTTTCAAGCTCCTTAAAGGTTATTGACGTTACTTTGTTATAATTATTGGAAGCCATGTTAAAATTTGAACTCTAATTTACTAAGTTTGCATCTGTAAAAAGGGTCAAAAACAAAGAATTTTAATTGTGTTTATCAACATCCATACACATTTTCAATTACACGATGCCAAATTAGAATTGGTAAGCCTTAATATGGACTCTACCGTAAAGGCCAACCATTATTCCTATGGTTTACACCCCTGGTACTTAGATAAAAAAACTTACGAAGCACAGTTAGCAAAATTAAAAGTAGTGGCGCATGAAAAGCGTTGTTTGGCTATAGGCGAATGCGGATTGGACAAAATATGCAAGACCGATTTTGACTTTCAAACAGAGGTTTTTATTGAGCAGATAAAAATTGCAAATGAAATAAATAAACCTTTGATCGTGCATTGTGTTAAAGCTTTTAACGAACTTATTAATTGTTTGAATTTAAATGATAATAATGTACCGGTTATTGTACACGGCTTTAATAATAACGAGAATATTGCAAGGGTATTGGTAAACCAGGGCTGTTATTTTTCATTCGGTAAAGCTTTGTTAGGATACGAATCAAATGCAGCAAAAGCAATAAGAACTGTTGGGCGAAAGAATTTTTTTTTAGAGACCGATGACACTGATCTTTCAATAAAATATATTTACAAAAAAGCGACAGAGCTTTTGGGAATTGATGAAGAAATAATTAAACAACAAATACAAAGTAACTTTGAAACTGTTTTTAAAACAACGCTATAATGGATACAAGCTGGATGGAACGCACCTCGCTATTAGTGGGTAAAAAAGGATTAGAAAAATTAAATAATGCACATGTGCTTATTGTTGGTCTTGGCGGCGTTGGCTCTTACGCCGCTGAAGCAATAGCAAGAAGCGGCGTGGGCAAAATGACCATTATAGATGGCGATACAGTTGATCCAACAAATCGTAACAGACAATTGCAGGCACTGGTTTCTACACACGGACAAAATAAAGCGCATTTAATGGGTGAACGCATTAAATTAATTAATCCTGAAGTTGATCTTACCATTGTTGATTCTTTTAAAACACCTGATGACATGAAAGAATTTATGCAACAAAAGTTTACGTATGTGATAGATGCTATTGACAGTATCTCGCCAAAATTATATTTATTACAAATGGCCTATTGGAATAACCAACGCATTATTTCCAGTATGGGAGCCGGTGGTAAAATGGATCCTACCCAGATACAAGTGGTTGATATTTCCAAGACAGAGGTTTGTCCTATGGCCCAGTATGTAAGAAAGCGTTTGCGTTACATGAATATTTATAAAGGAATTAAATCTGTTTTTAGTGCGGAAAACCCTGCGAAGCACTCTATTATGAAAACGGACGGAAGTAAATTTAAAAAATCGGCTTATGGCACCATATCTTATTTACCCGCAGCTTTCGGACTAACCTGTGCGTCAGTAGTAATAAGAGATATTGTTGAGTGGAAAGAAGTAAAAACGCCAAAGAAAAAAGCGTAATTATTTATTTAAACCCATTAATAACATTAAAACAAAAGCGAAAAGAATTTGATACGATAAATGTTTCGAAAAGAACATTTCGTTAGCTACAAGCGTTAAATTTTTCATACAGGGTTAGAGATTTACTTATACGAGATTAAAGATGCTTAATCTGTTTGTTAAAAGCCAGTATTTTAACACTTTGTTTTAAACCGTTTAGACAAATTATTGATTTGTGCCGTTGAACCTTTGCGTTTTACTTTATATATATAGCTTTATAAAAAGAAGCATACTCCCCATTACCCTTTGGCTTTCTACCATTTACAATAAGCGTTGTGTCGTTTTTCCACATTATTTTATCCGGACCCCAGTTATTTAATTCTCTAACACCGTTTGGTATGTAAATATCATTTTCGACTTTAAATAACTGCATACCATTTAATGTAAAAGCAGCTTCAAGATCAATATTAGCGCAAACAAATTGTTTTTTATCAGGTGAAACCACAGGGTAATTAATGGTTACAAGTGTATCGGCATTATTCTTATTAATTAACCAAACAGCATATGATTCATAATAGTAACAAAAAACAACATATGCGTTTATGTCATTATTTAAATATTTAAAATTAAACGACATTACATCATCTCCGTCACTAAGATTATTTTTTAATTTAACAGTTTGTCCATTGTCACATTTTAAGAAAAGTGTATCCCCTTCTCTTCTTGCAACATTTTTATTTTTTTCAATATATGCTGAATCTGCTGGATCATTAAATTCGAATTTTTCAAAAACAAAATTAGTGTCAGTAAGATCTTGTGTTTGGTACATTTTATTGCCAATGGCCAATGTATCTAATTGCGGTTTTACAACATCAGCTACGGGCGTTTCAGTTTTATTATCGGCGCAGCTTATAAATAAAGCCAGAAGAAAGCAAATAGAAATATTTTTCATACGAAGTTAAAGATAAAAAAAACTCCCTCGTTTTGGGAGGGAGTTTAAAAATTTTTATTCTGTTTCTTCTTTGGGTGTATCGCCAACTTTTTCAACTTCAACATCTGATTTAGATGAAGCGCTGGCAGAAGGATAATAAGAGTTAAATTCATTTACCGAATTAGCTACCTGCTCTTTTCTGAAAGTGAATTTATCAAGGTTCTCCCAGGTTGCTATTTGATCTTTTAAATAGGGTTTAATTTCTTTTTTGTAGAATTTTGGATTAAGGCGTTTCATTTCACGTAACTCAGCCGATGCCTGATCGGCTTTTGTATCCTGAATAAAATAAATACTTTCAATACCCGGTTGTCCCATTACTTGTCCGTCGAATTTATATTCATAAAAACAAAGACGTCCTTTTGAAAGATATTCTACATACACTTCAGCTTCTTCCAATGGCATTAAAACAAAATTCCTACCATCAAAGCCATAACATTTTGCTTTTTTAGGGCTGATTGCAACAACTTTTCCAGGACCTTTTGCTTTAAAATTAAATCCTTTATAAAAATCAGCTTCACCACCAAGAGGGTTAGATTGTATCTCGCCTTTAATAGTATCTCCTTTTAAATTACAATAATAACCGGGTGTAAGAACAGGGGCCATTTTGGGATCTTTACCCTTTGGCTGAGCTATCATAACTGCCGTAGAAGCTATAAATAGCGCTGAAAGTAATTTCTTCATAATTTTAGATTTCTAATTATTACCAAATATATTTATATATGCTTTAAACTCAAAATTTAAAGCTCCATTTTATGATTTTTTAAAGTAATAGAACATAAAAAATCCCCCAAAACAGTGTTTTGGAGGATCTTTTAAGGAATTTTAATATTACTTTCTTTCAAGAACTTCGTCTATCATACCATATTCTTTAGCTTCCTGAGCTATCATCCAATAGTCACGGTCGCTATCAGCCCAAACTTTTTCATAGGTTTGACCGCTATGAGTAGCAATTATATCATACAATTCTTTTTTTAATTTTTGGATCTCACGAGCAGTAATTTCTATATCACTTGCTTGTCCTTCTGCCCCGCCTAATGGTTGGTGGATCATGATACGCGCATGTTTTAAAGCGGTACGTTTTCCTTTTGCACCTGCACATTGTAATACAGCACCCATACTTGCAGCCATCCCAGTGCAAATAGTTGCTACATCAGGTTTAATGATCTGCATGGTATCGTAAATACCTAAACCTGCATAAACACTTCCTCCAGGTGAGTTTACATAGATCTGAATATCTTTTTTCGCATCAACACTTTCTAAAAAAAGTAATTGTGCCTGAACGATGTTAGCAACCTGGTCGTTAATACCTGTTCCTAAAAAGATGATACGGTCCATCATCAAACGCGAGAATACGTCCATTTGCGCAACGTTCAATTGGCGCTCTTCAATAATATATGGAGTTAAAGAAGATTGAATGCGTGAAGTATAACTATCGTAAGTTAAACTATTAATGCCTACATGCTTTGTAGCATATTTTTTAAATTCATTATTGTCGAACATAATTTTAAATTTTTAATTAAACCAAATGTAGTGTTTGGATGTTGTTCTTTCAAATAATGTGCAAAAGTTTATTAACGCTAAATTGTCATGTATTTATGTATTAAAACGGCAGGTTTAACATTGGTATGTTTTGCCGTTTTGATTAACTTTTAGCTGTTATTAAGTTAATTGATAATGAGATAATTAAGTCTTAAAATTTGCAAATTTTGTACTACAGATCGTGAAAGACAGCTATTGCATATTAAATGGTCATTTGATCAGCATTTACGAGCCCAGTGTTGCGTTCAATAACCGCGCCTTTAGATATGGCGATGCTTTGTTTGAAAGCATTCGTTTTTGCAATAACAAGATCATGTTCTTACGCGATCATATTACCCGTTTAAAATTAGGCATGACAGTTTTGCGCATGAACCTGCCAGCAGAATTCAATACAGAGAATATTCATGAGCAAATAATGCAGTTATTAAAACATAACACGCATGCGCCAAATGCCAGGATAAGGTTAACCGTATTTAGGAATGAAGGCGGCTATTATACTCCCGAAACAAATGATATTTCTTTTTTAATTGAGAGCGATGAAATTGAAGGCCCTTACGAATTGAACCAAAAAGGATTTTGGGTGGATGTTTATGCTGATCTTAAAAAACCTTTAAATAAATTATCGAATTTAAAAACAGCTAATGCTTTATTTTATGTAATGGCCGGCCTGGCAAAACAAAGCATGAAGCTGGATGAATGTTTTTTAATTAACGATACGGGTGCCATTTGCGAAAGCATCAGCTCAAATGTTTTTATTGTGAAGAACGGCACCATTTACACACCGCCACTAAGTGAAGGTTGTGTGGCTGGTATTATGCGAAAACAAATAATGAATTTAGCAACGCAAAATAAAATTCTGACCTTTGAAAGCCCGATCACTATTAATACTTTAATGAATGGCGACGAGATCTTTTTAACCAACAGTATTAAAGGCATACAATGGGTTGGCCAGTTCAAGCAAAAATATTACACAAACAAATTAGCACAATTATTTACCGATAAATTAAACCAACTTACAACAGCAATTTAAGATCATGTACCAACAAATTATAGGAGTTATTGAAGCGACACTTAAAACCCTTGGCATAAATGCTACCGAAGCAAAGGTAAACGAAGGACAATATAACATTAGCAAAGATAAAAGCACAGAAGTGTTGCTGGATGTTTGGGAAGAAAATGAGCGTGTGTTCTTCCAGGTATTAAGCCCGGTAACAAAATTACAAGATCCAACAAAAGCCGAAGTATTAATGATGTTGCTGGAAGAAAATCATGGTTTAGTGGAAGCCTGCTTTACTGTAGCCAAAGATGATATTCTTATTAAAGAAACAATTGAGTGTTCTGCCTTTTTTAACCAGGAAAGAGCCATTGCAACTATTTCGCGTATTGCTTTTTATTCGGAAACGTATAGGAATAAGTGGGCGATGCAGTAAGGATTTAAGATTTAAGATGTATGATATAAGATTTAAGACTTATATTAAGATAGTTTTTCTAATAATTTACAAAGTTCCTTCGTTAATTCTTTTCGGCTGTATTTATTTACTTCGACTTCTTTAGCATCAGTTACTTTTCCATTAAAATAAGCAAGAATATTTTTTTCTAAACTAACTTCATCATTAAAATCGCTTATTAAACCTGTTTGTGTTTCGTTAATGATCTTTGCCAAATCGCCATCAACAGGACCAATAGCCAGAACCGGTACTTTAGCACTCATGTATTCAAAGAACTTTCCTGTTAAAATACCTTTGGCGTTTTTTGTATTGTTAACCAACAGCAATAATAATTTTGAGCGTTGCTGTTCTTCAATAACTTTATTATGAGGTAAGTAATCTATTTTATTTACGAATTGCGTTAAGCCAAATTGTTCTAACTGCTCTTTCACAAAAATGTCAACCTTACCAACTAATTTGATCTCTAATTGATTTTTAAATTCTGGATTCTCACTTATAATTTTCTTCAGCACCTTCCACAGCACTTGAGGATTACGGTCTTTAACCAAAGTGCCAATATGTGCAATGCTGAATTTTTTATCTTTATTAATAGTTCCTGTTTGCAGATCCTCCGTATCAAAGCCGTTGGTGATCACTTTAAATTTATCAAGCTCTTTTCCACCGGCATTTTTATACATCTCTAAAAACTCATAGCTCATAGTTTGCCCAACACTTAAAACAATATTGGCATTTTGCAGAACGCTTAACTCCTGTTTGTGATGTTTAGCGTCGGCGCTTTTACTCAGCATTAATTTTTCATAAAAATCTATATTGGTCCATGGATCACGAAAATCGGCTATCCATTTTAAATTGCTGTGTTTTTGTTTTAAACCCAATGCAATTAAATGCATAGAGTGTGGCGGACCACTGCTAATAACAAGATCTATTTTATTCTTTTGAATATAGTCGCTCAAATAATTAATGCTTGGTTTTATCCAGTATTTACGGGCATCAGGAATAAAAAAATTTCCTCTTATCCACACACTTATTTTTTCGGTGAGACCAGCCTTTTTATTCTCACTCAAAAAAGATGCGTTTATTTTATCTTCTTTTTTTCGGCCAATAAACTTTTTGTAAAAATTATAAGGTTCCCAAATTGGCGTTTTTAAAACTATTGTGCGCTTAGGAATATCTTTTTGAAGACTCTCATCTATTACGGGCATCTCGCCATTCTCAGCTGTATAAACAACCGGCTCAAAACCAAATTCACGCATGTACTTTACAAATTTAAGCCAGCGTTGTACGCCTGCCCCACCGCTTGGTGGCCAATAATAAGTAAGAATAAGTACCTTCTTCATGCTTAGTGTAAAACTACAAATATTATTTTAATGATTGGCTTAATGTATTTTGTCGCCGTGAAATATTTGATCCCTACGGGACCATAAAATATAGGGGACCAACCTTTCTACAGATATTTAGTCCTTACAGGACTTTTAAATCATTTTTGATAATTTAAATTATACGCGCTTTACAAAAAAAACATTGTCCCATAGGGACAAAATATTGGCAGGCAAAGGACGAATAAAGCAACCAAGTCCCATAGGGACGAAATAAATTTGAAGCAAAAAAAAAACCGCCATCGCTTTACTATCTGCAATGGCGGTCAATTAATACTAAAAAACTTATTTAGCTACAACGAATTTTTTAGTTGAAACAACTTGTCCTCCTTGCGAAATTTTTGCAAGATAAACGCCGTTTGCAAAAGCAGACACATCTAATGTAGTAGTGCTTTCTGTTTTGTTCAACGTTGTTTTTGAAACCAGTTTTCCTGTAAGATCAAAAACCTCAACCATATCAAATTTGCCGTTAAATTTAGCGTCAAATGTTACAAGATCTGAAGTTGGATTTGGGAAAAGATCGATAGCATTTGCGGTTGGATCCTTAAATTCAAAATTACCGGTTGGTAATAAGCTTCCTACTTTCATACCATTTCCGAAACTGGTTACCCACATTTCGTTTTGATTAAATGGATTAAAGAATACACGCTCGGGTTGTTGGAAGGGATAACTTTGCACAATTGAAAAAGTTGGTGTTGCTGCATTGATGTTATTTGATTGCCATAAACCTTGCCCTTCTGTAGTTAAAAAAACCTGGTTGGCATTAGCAGGATTAAACGTAACAGAAGTTACCCTGTCTAAAATTGTTCCGGTTAATTTGGTCCATGCAAGACCTTTATTAGTTGTTTTATAAAGCCCGCCTAAACCGTTTGGCGCACCGCCCCAACCACTAAATACACAAACGTACCAGGTATTTTGTAAAGGATCGTTAGGATCTAATACTACATCTTTTGTCCAGTAATACATACCGGTATGCGAAAGATCTGTCCAGCTATTTAATGCAGGGTCGTAAATAAATACTCCTGAGCTTGCAGTAAATGCACCAGCGCCTGTTCTACGGCCCGAATAAGTGGCTACTAATTTTCCATTATTTAATACTACCAAGCTTGCAGGATGTTTTTCTGTACGCGGAGGGTTTGGTAATAAGGTCCAAGTTGATGTTGCTAAATTATTCAGATCGCTTGTAACATAAACACCACCTATTCCAACATTATTTGAATATTGAATAACGCTGGCATAGGCACGGGTAGGTGTGTTAGGATCTACCGCTACCCAAAATACAGGATGATTAAATACTTTTAAGTTTTGCCACGAAGCACCGTTTGTAGTTGAATAAATTATTTTTCCATTAGCATCATTAGCATCCAAAATATTATCCTGTAACCTTGTGCTTTGATACATATCATGAATATTTGAAGTTCCGGCATATAGCGTACCGTTAGTAGGGTGTTTTGCAATACGGTACATTGAATTAGCAGTATGACCTGTATAATTGAACGACCATGATGCGCCTGCATCTGCACTTCTTATACCACGAATATCCGAGAAGCAAGCAAACATATTATTTGCATTCATCCATTCAACCTGCCAGCAAGTAGTATTTTCTATTCCAACACTTTGATAGCTTTGATTTAAAGGTGTATTGGCATTTGCAGGATGTTGTCCTGTAGGATCAACATAAGCTTGTGCCCAGCTTGTACCACCGTTACTTGTTTTATGTGCAAAACCAAAATCGCCAAACAAAACACTTTGTGAATTATTAGGTGCAACTGCTAAACCAAAAGGGCATTCGCCATAACTCCAGGGGCGGTCACCACCTTGGCCGCTCCAGCCTGTAATAATATTTTGATTGGTAGAAGTATTAAAAACGTGCGACCAACCTGTTCCTGCATTTGTTGTTTTTAAAATATCAGGATAAGAACTGTTATTACTTCCGGCAAGATAAACTGTATTGATATCGTTACCTGCCATACCAACAAACATTGGGAAATCATTGGCTAAATTAATTCCTGTCATTTTCGGGGTCCAGTTTCCTGCACCGTAATCAACAGCGTAAACACCTTTTGCAAATTGATAATAATCAGAACCTACAATACCAACATAAATATCATTTACGTCAGCAGTAATACAAAAGAAACGGGTAGTTGGGCCAACTTTAGCGCCGGCAAATGACCAGATCCTTTCAGTAGCAGGCAAACCTGTAATTGCAACAGTACTAAAAGAAGTTCCGCCATTGGTTGAAACTAGAACGCCATCGTTTGTTCCTATGTAAATGTTATTGCCATCAAAAAAAACACCGCCTACAACATTTCCTGCTCCTGTATTTGTAGCAGTGTGAATGCTTGTAAAAGTGTTACCACCATTTCCTGAAAAATAAATATTGCCATAATAAGAAATAATTACGCGTTGTGGATTATTATAATCAGCATCAATGCTAAAAGTCTCTTCTGTGTTATTTGGATTTCCCGGTAACACAGTCCATGTAATACCGTTGTCGGTACTTTTCATTGGCTGTACCATATTATTAGCGTAGCTAATTGAATACAATAAACCAACGCTTGATGTAAAACAAACTTTTGAGTTATGGCCGCCAATTAATTGCTGAAAATTTACCTGGCTATAAGATGCGCCAAAATTAGTTGTGTGAAAAAGCTCACCCATATCGCAGGAAATATAATATTCGTTATTATTTGCAGGATTAATGGCGCATGCAAAAAGCGCTCCGCCCCCACCGATACCTCTTGAGGCAAAAGAAGCTGGTTGTGCATAGAATGAATAACTAAGAGCGAGAAATAAGATTGTAAATATTTTTTTCATGGCTTGTGGGTTTTAGTTACCATGAAATTACTAAATAAATTTAGATTTTAAAATAAAAGGGCACGAAAAGCAATATTTGTTGAAAATTACTGGTGCCTTATCATGATCTTTTTGGTGGACGTTTGGTCTGTATTATTAAAATACACTTTTAAGAAATATACTCCCTCTTCCAGATCTTTAGCATCTAAAGATAATTCATCAGCTTTTAAATTGTTCTTGGTTTCAGCAAGCAATTCACCTGTAATGGCAAATAATTTAACTTCATTAATATTTTGTCCTGCAATATTAATAGTTGAGTTTGCAGGATTTGGATAAGAGCTTGCTAAAGAATAATTATTATTTTCTTTTATGCCAACAGCTTTTAAATTCCAGCCAATTTCTTTTAGTATTCCTAATTCCCATGGAGCAGGAATACGAACTGTATCCCCGGCACCCCAATAATAAGACATAATAGTATTTGCATACGATTGATGAATATGTAAAAGATCAACGCCAATTGTAAAAGTACCGGCGCCACCTGATAAACGTATTGGCGTATTTGAATGGGATGCATTTGCATATAATGGCCCACTAAAATAAAGTGCTCCATTCTTTAAACTATCTCCCAAGGCAGTTGAATTTTGTGCTGCACAAGTAGTTAAATGATTGCCGGATGTTTTAACCATGTATTTATCAAAAATGCCCGGCACACTATCTTGTCCGTGCCACGGAAAAGAAGTAGCAATTGGGAAAGTAGACGCAGGAATATTTCCAAAAGAACCTTTTCCATTTGAATCAACATAACCATCACTGTAAAATCCTAAACCATGGCCCATTTCATGCATAGCAGTTGAAATAAAATCGGTTTTATTTGAAGGTGGTTTTCCTGTGCCATAATAATATGGTGTAAACAAATTAAAATAAATATCCATGTCGTACTCACCAACATTTGTTTCGCTGCCCGCAAGTTGATTGGCCAGTGTAGTTACATATAATGTATTTGTAACCGGGGCGTTTGGAAAATTCTTTCTTCCGTTGGCAAATGTGATCGCGGAAAAAGGCAATAAAGAAGAATTAACCAGGTAAACATTTACTTTAATGGGCACGGTGATCTGTAAATAATTACTCCACTTTTGTCCGGCAATTGTTAGCGCTGTTGCAAGTCCGCTTGGTTGTGTTCCCGTAATAGTAAATGTAAAAGTATTAACCTGCGCCTTAAAGCAGATCGAAAATAATAAAGCGAATACAAGGATAAATTTTTTCATGAAATTATCATTTAATTAAAAAACAAAGGCTACCGTTTTGGTAGCCTTTAAAATTTTAGTGATGTTCTTCACCGTGTGCAGCTTCTGTTTCGTGAGCCGCGCCACCACCACTGTGGTGCCCACTTTTAAGTTCTTTTTGCTGATCAATAAATATTTGATCTACACGTGTCATATTACGTGGGTAACCAGAATACACACCTTCAACTAAAATAATGAAGATAGCGTAAAGGATAAAAGTAATATATGGCAATAATATAATGTACTTGAAAAATTTAACCTCGTGACCTAAGTGCATAAACCAAAGAACAATGGCAGCAGCTTTTACAACAGTTAAACCAATAAATAAAACTTTTAACCATAATGCACCTGTCCAACCATGGCCCGGAGCCATTGAACCGATAACCAATTCAAAAATGGTTATAAAAAGCATTACCCAAAAAACTTTCCACAAAACTTTACGGGCTTTTTTTCCTTCTTCCTCACTGTGGTTGTACATTGTTTCGTACGAAGGATAATCATCATGAAATTCTGACATAATATTTAAGTTTTAATTTCTTTTAATTTATTAATTATAAAATTACAATAAGTAGAAGAAGGTAAATACGAATACCCAAACCAAATCTACGAAGTGCCAGTACAGACCAACTTTTTCGATCATTTCGTAATGCCCGCGTTTTTGGTATGTGCCTTTTAAAACATTTAAGAAAATAACTAAATTTATTATTACCCCCGAAAATACGTGGAAACCGTGGAAACCTGTAATAAAGAAAAAGTAATTGGCAAACTGAGGAACACCATATTCATTAACCGCCATTGTTGCTCCATGATAAACCTGTTTAACGTAAGCCTGTGTTGCAGGATCCCAAACATTTCTTAAAGCACCACCGTGACCTTCAGGACCACCAACATGTGTACCGGTAATAAAGTGATACCACTCCCAGGCTTGTGAACCAACGAAAGTAGCTCCACCAACAATTGTCCAGAACATCCAAACTGTTACGCCTCTTCTATCCATTCTATGACCAGCTTCAACAGCCAACACCATAGTAACAGAAGACATAATTAAAATAAAGGTCATTAAACCTACATAAGCCAAAGGCAAATGCTGTTCAATGAAAGGAAAGTGAGTAAATACATTTTCAGCTTTTGGCCAAACTTCTGCATACTTGTGACGGATAAATCCATAAGAAACCAATAAACCACCAAAAGTTAAAGCATCGGATACAAGGAAAAACCACATCATCATTTTTCCGTAACTTACCCTGAATGGTGATTGTCCACCATCCCAAGCTGCTTTTGCGTCAAATTCTGCTACGTGCGCCATAATTAAATTTAAATTGTGTTAAAAATACTGTTGCAATATTAACGATAAAAATATAAAAACAAAAACAAATACACCCATAAAATATCAAGAAAATGCCAATAAATTGCAGTAAGCTCAATACCAAGGCTATCAGAGGCAGAATATTTTTTCAACAGCGACTTTGTTAATGAAACCATTAGGGCTATTAAACCGCCTGTCATGTGCGCCAAATGCAGAAAAGCAATGATTATTAAAAAAGATCCGGATGCATTACTGAATTTTCCTCCAAAATAAATACCCTGTGCTGCCAACAACTTCCAACCGCTGTATTGCGTATAAAAAAAGGCAAACCCAAGTAAAAGTGTTGCTAATAAAGCAATGTTGGTTAAGGTATAATTATCCTTTTTTATAGCTCTTTGAGCAATGAACATGGTTAAGCTACTTGTTACAATTATAGCTGTGCTTATCAATAAAATGGGTGGTAATTGAAAAACCAGCCAGTTACCGTTTTGGGCTCTTACTACATAAGCACTCGTTAAGCCGGCAAAAAGCATTACAATACTAACAATACCTATCCAAAGCAATGGCTTTGCAGCTTTGCGTTTAGCAAGCCGCAGCTCTTCTTTGTGGGGTTTTTCTTTTTTAATTTTTGCTTGTTCCACTGTTTTAATTTTTAGGATTTTGTCATTAGTGCTAATTGAACTACCGGTAAGTAAACCAAAGTAACATAAAATAATTTTTTCGCGTAAGCATCAGTTGGTAAACGGTAAAAATTGTAGGCTTGTAATAATAATGCAAAACCACCAATCACACACACACTCACGCTAATGATACCAACAAATTGAAAGACGAACGGAAAAATACTTGTTATTAATAAGAACACAGAATAGATCAATATCTGAAATTTTGATCCTTTGTCTTTTCCACCTTTTGATGGCAATAAATGAAATCCTGCTTTTGCATAATCATCATTATAGAACCAGGCCAGTGACCAAAAATGCGGGAATTGCCAAACGAACTGGATCATAAATAATAAAAAAGCAAAAAACGATATAGAACCAAAACCCTCTGTTGCAGCTACCGCACCAATTAAAGTTGGTAGCGCTCCTGGAAAAGCACCAACAAAAACTGATAAGGGCGTGATTCGCTTTAATGGTGTATAAACCACTGCATATAAGATAATAGAAATAAAACCTAAAATACCGCATAAAGGATTTGTGAAAACCCATAAAAGAATGGTTCCTGCAATACCTGCAAGCGTACAAAAAATAAATGCTTCTGTATCAGATAATACACCTGTTGGCATCGGACGATTCTTAGTACGATCCATTAAACGATCAAGGTCTTTTTCAATTATTTGATTAAAACCATTTGCTGCAGAAGTTACCAAAATACCGCCTATTGTTAACGCAAAAATAACATTCACATTAATCTCCTTAGCCACAGTAAAATAGGTTATAATTGCGGAAAAAACAACCAAAGAACCCAAACTGAATTTGGTTAACTTAAGAAAACCCGAAAACTTCGAATAACCAGGGCTTACTATATTATTAGGGGTATTTTCCAAATGCGCTGCAAATTTAGAACTATTATTAATAATAAGCGGGAATGCAACTCAAAAAAAATAATAGCGTAAAAGAAGAAAACCAACAAAAAGCCAAATATTTCCCCTTTTTTTTTAAATGTTAAAAAAATTAGGTAGTAATTAAAATATTTTTCTATTTTTGTGGCGATAATAAATCTAAACTTTAAAGATGAATTCAAAATTTTTACGTACGATAGGGGCCGGTTTGTCGGTGGCGGTAATTTTAACAAGCTGCGATGGGCTTGGAAAAATGCTAAAAAAACAAAAAGACATTAAGTATACAGTGTCGCCAAATCCGATTGAAATGCATGGAGACAGCATTCAATTCAGTGTTAACGGTAAATTTAACCCTAAGTTATTTGCTAAAAAAGTGACTTTAACCCTTACTCCTGTTGTAAAAGGCAATGGTGGGGAAAAAGCTTTAAAGCCAATAGTTTTAGTTGGGGAAAAAGCCACAGGTTCAGGCCAAAAAATTGGTTATGCTTCTGGTGGTACTTTTAACTACACATCTGAGAAATTTGCTTACGAGCCATACATGCGCAATGCTAAAGTTGAAGTGCGTGCCGTTGGTACCGTAAAAAAGAAAGAGAAAAAGTTTGATCCGGTTGAATTAGCGGATGCAACTATGGTTACTTCTTTATTAGTTCGTAATGATGAAAAAGGAATCATGGGTAAAGATGCATTTGTTAAAACAACACCTGCAAACCAAACAACTCATATATATTATACAATCAACGCTTCAAACGTTCGTCCGGCTGAAATGAAGTCTGAAGAAATGAAAGCTGTTAATGATTTTATCTCAAAGAACTTAAGCTCACCTTGGTACGAATTTAAAGGTATCAGTGTTTCAGCTTACGCTTCTCCCGATGGTGAAACTGATAAAAATGAGAACTTAGCTAAAGACCGTGCTAAAACCGGTTCTACTGCTGTAATGAGCGAGTTCACTAAAAACAAAAATAAAGATATCACTTTCGGTAAAACTAAAGAACAATATCAGGTTGGTACAACTAAAGAAGACTGGGAAGGTTTTAAATCTTTAATGGAAGCTTCTACAATGGCTGACAAAGATCTTATCTTACGTGTTTTAACTATGTATTCTGATCCTGAGCAACGTCGTAAAGAGATCAAAAATCTTTCTAAAACTTACGTTGAGTTAGCTCTTTCCAGCACATTGGGATCCTAAGCTTAGAATTCCACGTGGACAAGTTGTCGCG
>JADMIO011276536.1_pt1 | contig 84187 bp, 48 predicted proteins | sample 8958161 | NCBI WGS metagenome assembly JADMIO01 (sample SAMN16585339, study PRJNA669376) | soil metagenome | isolation source: Crop rotation soil | place: USA: Cullars Rotation, Alabama | collected 2011 | reverse complement strand
TGAATCGATGCTCATCACAATGTCCGATGACCTGAGTGGGTACGAAATTGCCGCTGCTCGCCTCGAAGCTAAAGTGAAGGATGCATCCACAAACGAAGAACACGTTTACACCAGCAGAGCGGTCCGATTTCGGAAACGAACAAACTCCAAGGATGTTGAGATCCACACTCGGCTGACCCCAGTCCATCGGCCCGGTCCCCTTTTCTTGCTTGAGAAAACGTTGGGCCTTCTTAACCTGATGACACGCTGCGTCAATGGTGAATGGAGCAATTTTCTTCGTCCTCTTCGAAAACTAACCTTCCGGTCCAGCCAAATGATCCCGAAAGGGGTTTGGGCCGCACTCTGCCCTTGCGCCTGGCGGTCGTCGGAAGGAGCCGACCGGAGGTTCAACTCACGGCGCTTTGCCGGGTCCGCGAAGGCATCAGCCGTCTCGGACATGGGTCATTGTCGACACAAAGAATCCGCCCCGCGCGCGCGACGGGGAGCGGACCGAATCCTCGCCCTCGTCAGGCGACCATTCTGCGAGCTCCACTGAACCTGTTCACACGCAGCGCGGGCTTGCGACACAGCTGGCGCACCTCGTCGCCTCCATTGTTGGGAAGCCAGGAAACTTCGCGTTGGCATACCGCGCACAAGGGAAAGAACATCCCTTCGGCAATCAAGATATTTTGATTGCACTCACACCGCCCGCGATAGGTCCCCGTCTGCTCACACATGTACCCCGATACGCGCATTGCCCTGACCCTCCCTAACAAATCGATGAGTTGTTTTTCTTACAGGCGAGAGCGCGCACGGGTAAATTTGGAATTTGTTTTACACGTGTAAATGGCAGTCAAAGCGGCGAGCACCCGGCCGGGCAATCGCACTGTGGCTGCGCGGCTCCTCGCTACGAAACGAGTCGAAGCAAGGCGGTGAGCCTCGACAGGATCGTGATCGAACGAAGCTCGGGGCGTTCTGCCGCCGGAGTTGCCCCCGGTCCTTCAATCGTCCACTGGTTCGTCTTCGATGCCCCCCGCTCGCGTCCCCCTAAGCTCCGACCGACTGTGCGTCGAAATTCTCGATCGCATTCTTGCCGGCTCGCGCTTTGCCAGCGACGTCATTGCCGACGTCTTTCGGCGCGAGCGCGGTTTGTCCGATGCCGAGCGCGCGGAGATTGCGGAAAGTGTACGCGCGGTCTTGCGACACCTGCGGCGCATCGACTTCGCCCTCGATGTTGCGGGCGACCTTCGTCTGAGCGAACGCAACCGGCGGCGGCTCATGGCCTCGCGCGTGTTAGGTGGTTCGCTGACACCAGAGCTGGCCAGTGAGGAGGAGCCGCGCACCGACTGGCTTCGCGTGGCCAGCGTCGCCGAACGAATTGCTCGGCTGGCGGATCCACTCGAGCGCTGGGCCATCACCCACTCCCTGCCGGATTGGATCGCTCGCCGGTTGCGGGACCAATACGGCAGCGAAGCCGATGCACTCGCATGCGTCTTGAACGAGCCGCCGCCGCGAACGCTGCGCGTCAACAGCTTGCGCACGTCGCGCTCTGCGTTGCGCGCGAGACTGATGGCTGCCGGCATTCCGTCGTCCGAAACGAGCTACTCCGAGGATGGCCTGGTGCTCGAGGGGATCGTCAACCCATTCGCGCTCGAGTCGTTTCACGAAGGCTTGTTCGAGCTGCAGGACGAGGCAAGTCAGCTCGGTGCACTGGCGGTGGCTCCACCTCCGCGCGGCACGGTGGTGGACACCTGCGCGGGCGGCGGAGGGAAGACGCTCGCTGTGGCCGCACTCATGCGCAACAAGGGAAGAATCCTGGCACTCGACTCCGCCGCGGCGCGGCTCAACGAGCTCCGCCGCCGCGCGCGCCGGGCGGGCGCACACCAGATTCGCGCGATCGAAGTAGCGACGGATTGCTGGCCGGATTCCGTGGCCGAGCAAATTGCCAATGCAGATCGAATTCTCATCGATGCCCCGTGCTCGGGCACCGGCACGCTGCGCCGCAACCCGGAGGCGAAGTGGTCCATGTGTGAGGCCGATCTCGCGCGTCTCCAAGAAACGCAGTTTCAACTGGTCGAGCGTGCCGTGCAGCTCCTCCGGCGCGGCGCTCGCATCGTCTATTCAACGTGTTCGCTGCTCCGCTCCGAGAACGAAGAGCTGATCGAGCGCGTGCTGCGGCTGCATCCCGATCTCGAGATCATGAGCATCACCAAGATCTGGGGCAGGGCGTTTGCCGCGCCCATCTCCGATTCCAGCGGTACGTTTCTGAAACTCACCCCGCATCATCACAACACGGACGGCTTCTTCGCCGCCGTCTTGCGCCGTCCGTGAAGATCGGTGAGCGCCGCGCCGATTCACTCGCGGTGTTCACGCCGCTCGGCGACTGCGAGCGTCAGCCGGCCAACGGGTCCGGGCCGAGCCACTCCGGATGCTGCTGCGTGCCGTCGAAGCGCGTGCTGGTTTTGTAGCGCTCGTACTTTCCTTCCAGCGCGGCCGTCTCGGTACGCTTCAAGATGCTCGCGACCTCGGCCTTGGTGAACGGCTTGAACGTGCGTACTGCTTCGAAGGCTTGATCGAGAACCTGTTGACTGTCGATGCCGGTGATCTGCACCGCAACCGGCAGGTTGAGGCAGTAGTGCAGCGCTTCGATGGGTTGCACCGTGTTGCTCTGCAGAATGTACGGATGACCGAAGGCCTTCATGCCGAGGGGCGCAATCCCTTCGCGGAGCAGCACCGGCAACACCTGATGCTCGAAGCTGCGGAAGTGGGCATCCATCACGTTCAGCGGCATCTGCACCGTGTCGAAATGGAAGCGATGCTTGCGGGCGAATTCGAGCATTCGCAGATGAACGGACGGATCCTTGTGACCGGTGAAACCGATGTAGCGGATCTTGCCGGCCTTCTGAGCTTCCTGCATCGCTTCGCAGGCGCCGCCTTCGGCAAAGAAGCGATCGGGATCTTCGAGGCGGATGACTTCGTGAAGCTGCATCAGATCGATGTGGTCCGTTTCGAGTCGCTGAAGACACTGGTCGATCTGCCGGGCGGCTTCCGCCTTGGTGCGGCCATCGATCTTGTCCATCAGGAAGACCTTCTGGCGATAGCCGTCCTTGAGCGCTTTGCCCATGCGAATCTCGCTCGCGCCTTCGTTGTAGTCCCAGCAGTTGTCCAGAAAGGTGATGCCACGGTCGATTGCCTGCCGAATGAGACGAATCGCTTCCTGCTCGGAAAGCGAAGGCTGTCCGATGTGCCAGCCGCCGAGGCCGATCGCAGAAATGCGCTCACCGGTACGGCCGAGGGTTCGGTAAATCATCTCACCGCTCTTGGTTTCGTTCGCATTGCCTCGAGCTCGAGCCTCCGAAGCAATGCCGGCCAACAACGGCGCAGCCAGAGCGCCCGCGCCGACCATCAGAACGTCACGCCGGCTCAGAAGGGACGCGCGGCTCTCTTGTGCAAACCTCCGATGGGAATCTTGCATGTGGTCACCTCGTGCGGAGTGGGATGTGCGAACGATCGTGTTCGTGCACAGCAACTGCGGCGCCGCACGGCAGGTTGCCTCCGCGCCTACGTTTTCGGCGAAGCCGATTTCTCAGGAGGGAAAAAGCTACAAAGCCGGGGAGAAGAGCTTATCCGCAGATGGCGCAGATGGCGCAGATGGCGCAGATGAACGAAGGCCGGAGTTGGTCCGCAGATGGCGCAGATGGCGCAGATGAGTGTGGGATCCTGATCTCTGCTTCAGGAATGTCAGCGAATTTTTTCGGGCCCGATTCTCTTCCATCGGCGCCATCTGCGCCATCTGCGGATAAACCTCCTCGCAGTTAAACTAACCGAATCCTGACCATCGGCTGGGACAAAGTCGGGGTAGAATCTGCTCTGTGTCATCGCCGTTGGGGTCATCCTGGCCGCAACGGACGAGCGACGGGAAGAGGGAGAGCCGATGGAGTCGAACCGAGAATCGGGCAGGAGGGAATGCCCATGAGAAAATTGATTCGTCAGCTGATGTCGGTGGGATGTCTGCTGCTGGTCGTATCCTTTGCGATCGTGCTCGGATGTGGCCCCGGTGTGGGCGGCTCCGACCCATGCGAAGGGCTCTACGGCCACTGCGGGGATGGCGTGGTTGCGAGCGACTGCAGTGACGGCGGGGTTTATGTCTACAGTGGCTACAAGAAGGAGCTCTGCGACGACGGCAACTCCGACGACTCCGATCAATGTGGCAACGACTGCACATGGACCGGCTGCGGAGACGGCATCCTCGCCCCCGGAGAACAGTGTGACGACGGCAACCTCAACAACGAGGACGCTTGCAGTAACCACTGCGCCGTATCGAACTGTGTGATCGATACAGATTGCACCGGAGGCAAGCTCTGTCTTGCCACGCATTGTCAGGCCGGTTGTCGTACCGACGCCGAGTGCTCGTCGTCAGGCAAGATTTGCTCGAAGAATGCCTGCGTGCCGCCCTGCACGGCAGACAACGAATGCAGATTCGATCAGATCTGCGAGGCTGGTGGCTGCGTGAGGGGCTGTCGCGACGATAATTCCTGCGAACAAGTGATGAGCACGAGCAAAGCAATTTGCGACAAGTCTTATGGAGGCACGACGACGCTCACCGCCACACCTTGCACCTGTGCCTCGCAATGCTCGGGTAACGAAATTTGCTCGGGCGGCGTCTGCGGCACTGCCGGCTCCTACACGGAGACCGGCACGTGCAGACAGGGTTGCCGCAACGATACACAATGCACGGGCGGCAAAGTCTGCAGCGGTTCGGGCGATTGCGTGGCTCCTTGTTCGACGAGTGCCGATTGCTGCGCCAGCGACAACGGCAACTCGGGAGATACGTGCGTCTCCGGACACTGTGTCGATTCCTGCACGGTGAATTCCGACTGTCCCAACGGCAATGTCTGCAACGCTTCGATCTGCATCCCGGGGTGCACGGCGGATGCCGACTGCCAATCCGACAAAGTCTGCAACGGTGGGATTTGTGCTGCTCTGCCCTGCGGAGTCGGCAGCAAATGCGTCTTCATCACCTCGGCCGCTTTCTCGGCCGATTTTGGTGGCGCCACCGGAGCCGACGCTCGTTGTCAGGGAGCCGCTAACCACGGTTCGAACGCGCTTCGAGGGCGGCGTTTCAAGGCGTGGATTTCGGATGCCTCGAGCAGCCCGTCCACCCGCTTCGTGCAGTCGTCCGTTCCCTACAAGCTGCTCGACGGTTCGACGGTTGCGAACGACTGGGCCGACCTGACCGACGGGAATCTGTCGAGTGCAATCTACCGTGACGAGCTCGGCGCCTTCCGCTTGCGGGAAGGGTGGACCAACACGACGACGTCCGGCACGGCGGAAAACCCGGCAGGTGACCCGACTCTGGATTCGTGCGCGAACTGGACCACCACCGCGGCCGGATCCGGTCGCATCGGGTTCGGCTCCGAGCAGACCATCTCCAACTGGACGCAAGGCGCTACGTTCGGCTGCGGAATGCAGAACGCTCTGTTCTGCTTCCAGCAGTGAGAGCGGGAGGGATGCCATGATGAAATCACTGAAACGACAGAACGTATTCTCTCTTCTTCCCGGATTGCGCAGCGTCAGTGCAGGCCTGGCGATGTGTTTCGCCGTCAGCTCCGCGCGAGCACAGACGTTCATGACGGCGAATCCCTACTTTGGCCTGCGTCTTGGTACGCCGGCCCCATCGGCGGCAACCTCTCACGAGGTGACCTTCAAGATCTCCACCGGCGAGCTCGAGGCGAGCCTGGTGCAGGTGGTCTACCCGAACGCCTTTACCTTCAACGGTTTTCTCAGCCTCGGCAGCGCGAATACGCTGGTAGGAACGCTCACGATCAAGGCCGACATCCCCGCAGTGAATCCGGCCTATCTCATTCCCGTGCGTTCCCTGGACAACACGACTGCGTACGGTGACGCTGACCATGACGACGTCTACACACCGGGCACCGATCCACTGCTCGATTACGCGCGGTTTCGCAGCACCCAGACGTTGACGATTTCTCTGCCTCTCGGTGGCGATGCGAGCGCGATGACGACAACGGTTCTTGCCGACCTGCGTCTGAGTGCGTTCTTCCTCGACGGTCTGCTTACCAATCCGGCGCTGCCCGGGACGTACACCGCCGCTGCGCATGTGATTTCGGTGGACCCGGACACCGACGATCTCGACGATAGTGTCGGGGGCGCACCGCAGATCTTCGACACCCAGATCTCACTGACGATTGGTGGAACGAGCCTGTGCAGTACGGGTCCGTCGCTGCGCTGTCTGGAAGCCGACAAAGCCGGCTTCGCGATCCAGAAGGGCGCCACCGACGACAAGGACAAGCTGAAGTGGAGCTGGGGGAAGGGTGACTTGTTCTTCCAGGGAGCCACCGGCGATCTTGCGAGTACGACCGATTATGCCCTGTGCGTGTACGACGGTTCCGGCGGGCTCGCCACGCTGCGCATGGAGGTCGCGGTTGGACCTGGCTCATCGTGGGAGAGCAAGGATCCCAAGGGCTGGAAGTACAAGGACAAGACCGGCGCCGCGAACGGCGTGACCAAGGCGCTGCTCAAACCTGGCTCAGCGGGCAAGGCCAGCATCAAGATTGGCGGCAAGGGCACGAATCTGCCGATGCCGACGCAGGTCGGCGGCGGCAAGTTCTTCGACAGTGCGCCGAACGTCATCGTGCAACTCGTCAACACCGAGGGGCGGTGCTGGTCGAGTGAATTTACGACGCCGACCAAGAACGAAACCGACAAGTTCCAGGCGAAATCAAAGGCGCCGTAAGGGTCCGTACGCACAATTCGCTCTGAGACGCGTAGCATACGAGCCGAGCTCGGCTCGGCTTCAGCCTAACAGCCGGCGGCTTGCAGCCGTCGGCTGTCGGACCGTCGTTGGTGAGTCCATCGGTTTGATCCGCGCGGTTCGCCGAAACGAGGTCAGCAGCAGCGCCAGGTAACCTTCCGCGTGCGTGTCGCGTATTCCGTACTGCTCGGGTGTTTTGTTAGGCGGGCAGTAGAACGTGCCGAAGATCACGTCGAGCGCCGGTAGCAGGTTCGCAAAATTGCCGCGTGAGTTAGCGTCGATTTCGTGGTGCCAGTGGTGAAGCTCCGGCGCGCCGATGAGGTAACGGACGGACCCCAAGGGGATTCGGACGTTGGAGTGAACGAAGATCGCCCACAAGCCGCGAAACGTGATCCACGCGAGAGCGGTGTGGAGCGAAACGCCGAGCAGGAAGGCGGGCAGGTTCGCGTTGAATTGTGTGAAGAGTCCGTCGAGGGGATGCTCGCGATGCGCAGCGAGCCAATCGAGATGCTTCGATGTATGGTGAACCGAGTGGAAGCGCCAGAGAAAAGCGGAGCGATGCTGCAGGCGATGTCCCCAGTACATGCAGAGATCCGACAGGACGAATACACCGACCAGTTGCAGGGGGTGCGGCAGCGTTGCCACCGTTGCGCGGATGGACTCCGCAACCATTCCAGTGACCCGTGTCCCAAACCAGCCAAGGATGTAGACAGTCACTCCGTTCCACAGCACGTACTGACCGATGAAAAACGCCAGATCGGTTCGCCAGCCCGGGCGAACGAATCGTTGGGTTCGGTGCGCCGCAAAAACTCGCTCCAGCGGTGAATAGACGATCGATAACGCAACGAACGCGACCATCGCCGCGAATGCATCGTGTCGCAGATCAATCATGACAGCCTTCAGTGGGCGGGACGTTCCGGTGCGAGGAATGTCGGTATTCCTGTGGTCGGGAAGGGGGTACGGCCGGCGCACCTTCAATCGGAGATCCGGACCCGCGCCTCGACCAGATCATTGTTCAGGCACCGGTACGTTCGCTTCTTCTGTTGTTCCGGCAGCACCCGGAGGGTGATGGAAGATTCCAGCTTTCGACGCAGGCATCAGAATCAAGTCAGGTCCTGGGGATGTCGTTGGAGTTGGGCCAACCGTCAATGACGGCTGAGACATGTCCTGCGCCTCGAGGCGATGAGAAGGTTCAGTCGCCATCTGCGTTCGCGGTTTTGCCTGAAACCCATTAGGCAACTCGCGAAACACCATCGATTTGCTCGTATTGGTCAACTCAATGATCGTATCTCGCGTTCCGTCGGCGATGACCTTCGGGAAAACGAGGACCGAATCAGTTCTGTCGCCGTGAGCCTGGGAGGAGGAGCCACTCGGTGGTTCGCGGGCTCTGTCAGTGGTGGAAGGAGGGAGGGGAATACCACTTTCTGCCGCGATGATGAGGCCTGCGGTACCCAGCGATAAGAGGATCACCCCACTGCGAACGACCTTCGTTTTCCAATCCATAGCCTGACGTCCTCCGATCCAAGCGGCATGAGACGCTCGCCCACTCACGGAATTCGGATTGAATTGTAAAACGAATGAAAAATTCTTGATTCTACGCGTTTGTCGCCGCACGCAGGGGCCGGCGTCCAGAATTGGCCTTCGGAGCAGTTTGGTGGAGCGGTTGGTACGTTCCGTCAGGCGTCCGCAAGTAGATAGCAATATTGGTACGTCTGGACGCTAGATCTACTTGTCGCAAACACTTCAAACCGATAACCGACGAGCATGAGAACGAAGGTAACGGTGCGTGGTCAGGTCTCCATCCCTGCTTCCGTGCGGCGGCAGTTGCATATCAAAGCAAATACGACGCTCGACTGGGTGATCGAAGGAAACACGGTTCGGGTGGTTCCGCTTCCGGACGATCCGCTCGCTGAGTTTCGCGGATCAGGCAAAGGCGGCTCGGTGCGCCGGCTGATCAAAAATCGTCGGCACGATCGTGCACGCAATGGCTAAAGCGGCTCGCTACGTTTTGGACACCTCTGCTCTGCTCGCGCTGCGCGACGACGAGTCGGGTGCCGAGCGCGTGCATCGCATCATCGATCAGGCTCGCAAACACCGCGCGGTTGTTTACGTGTCGTTCATGTCGCGGATGGAAATCTTGTATTCGGTGTCCGCAGCCGAGGACGACGAATCGGCCCGCGCCGCGGTTCGATTACTGGATGCATTGCCGCTGCAGTGGGTCTCCTGCGAGCCGCCGATCCTCCTCGAAGCGGCCCGCATCAAAGCCCGCGGCAGGCTGTCGGTGGCCGATGCGTGGATCGCGGCGACCGCTACTCTTTGCGAGGCGGTGCTCGTCCACAAAGACCCGGAGTTTGCCGGACTCGTAAATTTGCCGCAGGAGCGCCTTCGCTAGGCCCTGCAAGCGCCGGGCTGTTAGAGAAACCCGGCAAGCCGGGTTCGGCCGCGCCGCCGCTCCGGTCCAATCATGCGGACCCGAACGCCCAATCCGCTCTGAGACGCGTAGCGTACGAGCCAAGCTCGGTTCGGCTTCAGCCTAACAGCCGGCGGCTTGCAGCCGCCGGGCGGCCTCAGTTCAACCGTCATTCGGACGCTTGTGCTCTTATCCGACGCTTGCGCTCGCCGTTTCTCCCACGAGGCGCGATAGGCTTTCTCTTGCGCGCGACTCCCACAGGCGCGCGCCCTGGCGCTCGGCGATTTCGATTGCCTGCCGAAGACTGCGCTCGGCTTCTTGCATCGTTCCCTCGGCGGATCGGCGGATGGCTTCGCCGCGCAGGCGGTAGATCTCGGCTTCGAGGCACCGCACCCCGGTGCTTTCGAAGCGTCGGAGGAGTCCGTCGCTCACTTCGATCGCTTCGCGGGCGCGATCATTGTGGACCAGCGCATCGATGTGCAGCCACTCGACCACCAGGGCGCCGGATTCGTATCCGAGAGTACGCAACATGGACTCGATGCCGCCCAACGCCGCCAGAGCTTCGGCATCCTTCTCGCGCGCTTTCAGCCAGGTGCGCAGCATCTGCCCCATCATGGCGAAGATGGGCAGGCTGTATCGTTCGGAGAGGTGCGAGACGACGGTTGCCTCGGCCGCGACGCCATCGAGATTGCCGATGAGCGCGAAGATCACTGTCTTGGAGTAACGCGCCAGCGTTTCGCCGAGCGAGTGGCTGGTGTCGCGCGCGAGCACGGCCGCTTGTTCCGCCAGATCGACCGCGGTCTCGATGTTGCCGCGCAAACACTCGACCTGCGCCCGGAAGGAGAGAGCTTGATAGCGCGGCACGTGCATCATGACGGTTTCTCGCGAGCCGCACGGCAGTCGCAGAGCGCGCTCGAATGCACGCTGCGCGATGTCCAGCTCGCCGCGCTGGTAGTGCATGGTGCCCGCCGCCGTGAGCGCGCACAGGCGGCTCTCGTCGCGATCGTGACGCTCCGCGAGTTGGGTGAGGCGATCGGCGACGATGCAGCCGCGCGCCACGTCGGCACAGGAATAGTGAAAGGCCCAGGCGCTGTAGAGGACCTCCACCAGAAGCTCCACGTCTTCCGGTTGGTCCAGCCCCGCGGCGAGCGCTTCGACTCGCTCGAAGGCTTCGTGCACGGCCGGGTCAGCCAAACCCTTCTGGTAGATGAGCGCGTCGGCCGTGCCGCTCCAGGCTGCCGTCTCGCGACGTCGGCGTACCGGTCCGGGTTCCAGTTGCGCAGCCATCTCCAGCGCACGCTTGAAGCGGGCACGCGCGGCGTGGGGACTCGCACGTCGCAGTGCGACGAGTCCGGAAAGGACGAGATAATGCGATGCTCTCTCCGCGTCTCCGGCAGCTTCGAAGTGGGCCGCGAGTTGGGTGGCCACCTCGGCGGGACGTTTGCGATGCGCCTGCTCGATTCGCAGCGCTACGCTGCGATGCAAGCGCTGGCGCCGGCCGCTGGACAGACGTTCGTAGAGGGCCCGTTGATAGAGGCCGTGTGCGAAGGCGTAGCGCATCCCGCGCGAGCCGTCCGGCCACTGGACCACTCCCGCATCGCGCAGGATCTGTCGTCGCTGCACGATCCGCTCGCAGCGATCTTCGATAGCGCCGGGGTCGAGCCCAAGGGCGCCCGCGAGCTCCATGCTCGAAACTTCGAGCCCGCCGATGCTGGCAGCCTCGAGGATCTGTACGTCGTCGGGATCGAGCCGCTCGATCTCGCCATCGATCAAACGCTTCAAACTGTCCGGCAGTCCAAGCTGTGGTTCGCTGCCTCCGGGCGAGGTTGCCGTCGGTGCAGAGCGCGGACCCGCCGTTCCCGGGCTCGAGCGTCGGATCAATTCTTCGACGACGGCATTCATGAACATCGGATGACCACCGGTGTGCCGCAGGACCGCGCGTGCCAGTGACGCCGGCTCATCGCCGCCGCTGATTCGCCTGTCGAGATAGGCGCGCACCTCTTCGAGGCTCAGGGGAGCAAGGGCCAGCTCGGTGACGCCGTTGTGCCCTAACAACTGCTGCCGCAGCTCGAGCAGCTCGCGCGGCGCATCGGCGCAGCGGTGCGTGGCGAGCAGCAGCAAGCGCATCTTCGAATCGCGTCGCGACAGAAACGAGACGAATTCCAGTGTCGCCCGATCGGCCCAGTGGAGATCTTCGAGCACGATGACGAGCCCGCGCTGCGCTGCCATCTTGTCCAGTGCCGTCGCCAGCTCGCGCAGCATGCGCTCCTTGGTCGCACCGGTTGCGGCCCGCTCGATCGATTGCGCCGTGGCACTGTCCAGCAGCCAGGGAATTTGCGCGAGCCACGTCGGCGCGCATTGCTGAAGCATGCCGACGAGCGCGTTCGACGGATCGACGCACAGCCGAGCCAGCGCGTCGAGCAGCGGCACATACGGTTCGGCATCGGCGAAGAACTCCATGCATTGGCCGCGCAGGAAGTACGGCCGCGATTCATTCGCCGGCAAAGTAGCGAGAAACCTTTCGACCAGTGTGGACTTCCCGAAACCGGCATCCCCCGAAACCAGAACCAGCTGGCGTTGCTCGGCAAGCACGGCTTCCCAGCAGGCGCGCAGGCTGGCGAGCTCGGCCTGGCGGCCGACGAAAACTGGATCGGTGTAGGCGACAGGCTGTGCCCCGACGGGTGCGGCAGTGTGTTCTGCCGATTTCTCAGTGGCGATCCAGCGAAAGCCGCGCCCGTGCACGATCTCGATGAACTGCGGCGCTGCGCGATCGTCGCCGAGAGCGCGGCGGAGCTCGGATACGCAGTTCGTAATGACGGCCTCGCGCACTTTCGTACCGCCCCACACCTTCGTCAGCAGATCGTTCTTGGTGATCAGCGCTCCCGGCCGTTCGACCAGTTGGAGGAGCACCTCCCAGGCTTTGCGCCGCAATGCGACTTCTTCGGCGCCGCGCCAGAGGCGACCCTCGTCGCGGTCGATTCGGTACGGCGGAAACTCCAGCATCGCGCGACGTACGTACCACGACAGAACGCCGTCGCCACCGAGGATTGTGTGAAAATTGAAGCATTCCCTTGGGACTCTCGGCGGGGGCAGCGGCTATCACGGCTGAACACTGTGATCGCTCTTCGAGAGCGGAAGGGAGTTGCTGTGAGCCTTTGCGCCAAAACCCGGTTGGACGGTCATCGGGCCCTTGATAGCGGGGAGCAATGGTCGTCGAGTTTCCTCCGTTTCGCGCCGACCTCGAGCAAGCTCGTCTGTGGCGTGAGGGGCAGGTGGTGCCGTTGCGGCGGCGAACCTGGGAGGTGCTCCGCTACCTTCTGAGCCGCCCCGCCGAGCTGGTGACGGTGGACGATTTGGTCGGCGCGATCTGGAGCAACGCGGCAGTGCAAGATGCGGTGGTCACCAACTGCGTTTACGAGCTGCGCCGCGCACTCGCTGACGATCGGCGCAAACCACGGTTCATCGCGGCGGTGCACGGGCAAGGATTCCGCTGGGTGGCGGAGACTACGACAATCGATCCGAATCAAGCGCACGCTAGCGGAAACTCGATCATGCAGCTCCCCAGCCTCTCCTCGTCCACCGGTGCAGAGCCCGACGTCGAGCTGCAGCGCCTGCGCGCCCGCTGGGCGCTCGCCTGCTGCGGCCAACGTCAGGTTGTCTTCATCACCGGCGATTCCGGCCCTCACATGACTTCGCTGGTGAGCCGCTTTTGCGCATCGCTGGACGAATTCAGTCCTTTGATCATCCGCGGTCAGTGCCGCGAAGCGCACCGTGAGCCATACGCGCCACTGCTCGATGCTCTTGCTCGGGTCGGCTCCGGACCCATCCGCGAGGTGTTCCGCCGCTGTGCACCAACATGGCTTGCGCAAATGCCGTCACGGCCCGCGGGTAGAAAGGCAGCCGAGCGCACGACGAGGACTGCGAGCAAGGAGCGCCTGTTGCGTGAGCTCGCGGCGGCATTCGCGACGATTGCAGATCGGGGGGCGTTGGTTCTGGTGCTGGAGGAGCTGCAGTGGGCGGATCCTGCGACGCTGGACACGCTGTCGTTTCTGATTCGTCGCGATGCCTCGGCGCGAATGCTGGTGGTCGGCACCTATCGAATCGCCGCAGCAACGGGGCACAGCCGACTCGTTGCGTTCGCCAACGACCTGCTCGCCCGCAGCGGAGTCGTCGAGATTGCGCTCGCTCCCGTCCCCGACTCCGCGAGTGGTTTGCGACGCAAGCCGCGGTGACTCACGACGTCGACGTCAGTCGCATCTACCAATCGCGCGCCTGCGCCGCGAAGCTGGCCTGCATGCGCTGAAGCAAAAGTTCGGCTTCGCGGCGGTCGGCTTCCGATAATTGTTGCGGGATCGAGCTGCCTGGCACTCGCAACACGAGGCCATCGCGGCGCCCCCAGGAAGAGAAGCGGGCCAACTCCTCGTTGCGAGGAAAGATCCGGTGCAGCAGTGCGTTGAACGGGGGCGAGTCGGAAATAAAGACGCGATCACGTGCCGGCACGATGGCGGCGGTGAGGTCCTCCGCGCTTGCCAGCGGTCGCAGCTCGGCCGGGCGCTCGAGGAGCAGGAAGCGCATGTTCGGCGTCTCGCGTACTCCTGGCGAGAGGTACACGTCGCTGTGCTGCGTGAGGTCGTCGCAGAACGTGTAGAACCGCTCGATGTCGAGCGCGTAGGCGCCGGCGACGTCGGGACGGCGTGCGAAGTCGAGGAAGTAATCGCGGTAGCTCGTCGCCGCCACCACGGCCAGGAGCGCGCCTAGCAGCGCGCTTCGGCCGACGCGCCGCCAGCGCGCGGACCCGGACAGGAATCGTTGCAGCGGGGCATCGAACCCCAGCGCGGCGATCAGACACACCGCGGGAGCCGCACCAATGGCGCGCAAGGCCGAGCTGTCCGAATAAGCGGCCGCCGCCGGTGCGAGCGGCAACAACCAGAAGCAGAGGACGGCGAACGACAGCAGCGGTTGCCGCGGCGATCGCCAGAGGAGGTAGAGGAGTCCGGCAAGAAAGGCGACGCCCGTGAGCGAATCGAGCAGCGGGCGATCGGGGATATTGTAAACAGGCGAGGGGTCGCCGCGCAGATGCAGCAACGAGAACGTGCGCTGCACATGCTCGACGAGTGCTGCCAGTCGATCCTCTCCCGTGTATGTCCAGTTGGAGACGCTCAGGACCCGGGCAAAGTAGTAGTCGGGTTTGGTGACGGCGTAATGGATGAGCGGTGCCATGACGATCAGGCACGCCAGCATCGCCATCAGCGCCAGCTTCAGGTCGGCGCGCTGCGGACGGTAGGCGCCAAACACCACGGCGGCGCCCGCACACGCGAGCACGGCCAGCGGCACGGCCCAGTACGCGAAGTAGGTGTAGAAGCCGGCGCCGAGCAAAGCGCCGAAGAGCACTGCGGCCGAGACGGTGCGCAGCCGCGCCAGGCGCAGCAAGGCAAGCAGCGCCAGCACCATGAAGAGCGGCGTCAGAATGCCGCGGACGGAAATACGGCTGATGGTCACGTGCCAGCGGCAAACGGCGAGCAGGAATGCCGCGATGAATGCGCGCCGGGTCCCTAACAACTGGTCGACGAGCAGAAAGAACGCCGCGACGGTAGCGATTCCGATCATGGCAACAGTCAGGCGCGCCGAGTGCACCGACGGGCCCTGCACGGCGAAGACACCGGCCATCAAGTAGTAGAGCATCGCCTCGCGACTGCGACCCTTGACCTCGCCGACCTCTGCGACGACGGGAAACTGCTCACCCAATTGGATGGAGCGCGCATCGAGAGCATCCTGCGCCTCGTCGATGAAAAAGCCGGGCGGTACAGTGCCGAGCTGGTAGAGGCGAAAAAAGGCAGCGAACGCGATGACGACGGCGAGCAGAGCGACACGCTCAGCTGGTCGCATCATCGAGAAGGTCCTTCGTGCCACATCGGTTTGCGAGGTGTAGCGCCGGACCGAAGCTCTTGTCGATTGGGTCCCGCCGAACCCGAAACCACTCGGGTTCGGCGGGTCATGTCTGACAGAAGTGCGAGCTAGAATTTGCCCTTGTAGAGATTCACCTTGTGCGTGGATTGCATCGGCGTCCTTGCGCCCGGCTCCTCGGGCACCGGCCCGCAACTTGGGGAACTCACCAACGGGATCGCAGAGCTCGCGAGGACCGATTGTGTGAAAATTGTGGGGTCTTGTTGGGATTTCGTTTCACCCGCTCGCCTACTGTCCGAGCATGGAGGACAGGCGCCGATGACGAGCACGAGAGCGGTTGGGGATGATCTGCGAGCGCGCAGGGGCAGGGGACGGACCCATGCGAAGCCGGTTCGCTGGAAGTCGGGGTTCGTGTGGGCGCTGGCGCTTTTGGGCGCTCAGGCGATGGCGGCGAAGCACGCTCGCGCCGATGTGACCACGATCAAGCAGCTCGCCTCACAGGGCCACGTGCTGGGGTTCGATGACGGCGGTTACTCCGTGTCGAATGGCAGCTACGCTTTGCGCGTTCGTTTCGCGGGCGCTCAGGTTGCGCTGCCGCAGGCATCGCAAGGCGACGCAATCGGCGACGCAGCATCTCCGAGCTTTGCGAAGGCTGAGTCGGAGGTGAGCGTGCCGGCTTTGCGCCAGGTTCGCTATGAGCAGCTTTGGCCCGGAGTGGGCGTTACGTACGACGTCCCCGATACGGGGATCGTGCGCAGCACGTGGAGTGTGGCGCCGGGTGCGAAGCCCGAGGCCATCCGCATTCGTTACAACGGTGCGCTGGAGGTGACGGAGTCCGGCGAGCTGTCGATCGCTCTCGAAAACGGCACGATGAGCGAGAGCCGTCCGGTCGCCTGGCAGGACATCGACGGCAAGCGACAGCCCGTCGAGGTGAGCTTCGTGCAACTCGATGCAGAATCCGTGGGCTTTCGCGTTGGACGCTACCGTTCGGATTTGCCGCTGACGATCGATCCCACGCTCAGCTGGAACACATTTCTCGGTCGCAGCGGGACCGATACCGCGCTGGCCATTACGCTCGACGCCGCCGGCAACGCTTACGTCTGCGGTTACAGCGACCTCAGCTGGGGCGTGCCGCTGCGCGCGTTCACCGCGGGCACCGACGCCTTCGTTGCCAAGCTCGGCGCAAATGGGGCGCTTCTCTGGCACACGTTTCTCGGCGGTGCGGGGAGCGACATCTGCAGCGCGATCACTTTGGACAGTACCTACGTCTACGTGGCGGGCTACAGCTCTGCTTCCTGGGGAGCCCCCGTGCAGCCGTTCGTGGCTGCGCTGGATACGTTCTCCGCCAGGCTCGACTTCAACGGCGTGTATGCCGGCAACACCTTTATTGGTGGGATCGGTGGCGATGTCGGAACCGGAATCGCCGCCGACGGCAGCGGCAACGTCTATTTGACCGGGCACAGTACGTCCTCGTGGGGGACGCCCGTGCGTGCCTATTCGTCTCTCGCCGATGCGTTCGTCGCCAAGGTCGACGCTAGCGGGTTCGTGGTCTGGAACACCTTTCTCGGCAGCGCCGGTGACGACCGCGGTTACGCCATCGCGATCGACGGCAGCGCCAACGTTTACGTGGCCGGCCCCAGCGGCGGTACCTGGGGCAGCCCGGTACGAGCTTTCAGCGGCGGCAGCGATGCCTTCGCGGCGAAGCTCGACTCGGCCGGCGCGCTTATCTGGAACACCTTTCTCGGCAGCAGCAGTGGCGAGCTGGGGTATGCAATCGCGGTGGACGCCAGCGCCAACGTCTACGTCGCCGGCGAAAGCGGCGGCACCTGGGGAAGTCCGGTGCGAGCATTCAGCGCCGGCAACGATGCCTTCGCAGCGAAGCTCGATTCGAGCGGCGCGCTTCAGTGGAATACTTTCTTGGGCGGCGGTGGCGGCGACACGGGTTACGGAATCGCGACGGACGCCAGCAGCAACGTCTACGTGGTCGGTCTCAGCCCGACCACGTGGGGCACGCCGTGGCGGGCCTATACGGCAATTCTCGATGGATTCGTCGCGAAGCTCAGTGCCACGAACGGCGCGCTCGGTTGGAACACCTTCCTCGGTGGCAACAACAGTGACGGCGGCTACGCAATCGCCGTCGGCAGCAGCAACAACGTCGTCGTGGCGGGCTCGAGCTTCTCCAGCTGGGGCGCGCCGGTTCGCGCGTACTTCGGCGGCGAGGATGCCTTCGTTGCAGCGATCAGTGATCCGCCGCCACCGGCCACCGATACTCCCACGATCACCGCGACGGCGACGCAGACCGCGACACAGACAGGAACCGCCACGCCGACCTCGACGCCCACGCAAACACCGACCGCCACTGCCACCGATATTCCCACCGTGGCCCCGAGCAGCACGCCGAGCGCAACTCCCAGCGCAACGCCAAGCACTACGATGACGGCCTCCGTGACTCCCACGGCAACGGCGTCGAGCACGCCGACTGCAACCGCGAGCCGTACGGCCACCGCGACGCCGACAGCGACCGCGACCGCGTCCCCCAGCGCCACGGCGAGCTCGACGCCTAACAATACGATGACGCCAACCGCGACATCCTCGTCGACGGTGTCGAGCACGCCGAGCGCCACACCGACCCATACGGCCCCTTCGGCGACGCCAACATGGACCACCACTGTTTCGTCCAGCGCCACGCCGAGCTCGACGCCCACTCAGACGTGGACGGCACTGCCGACATCGACCGTCACCGTCACGGATACTCCCGTCGTGACTCCGAGCGATACGCCGAGTGCGACACCGAGTCCCACGGCGACAGGCGCGGCAGCAACCGCGAGCGCCACCCCGAGCGCTACGCCGACTCCGACGCCGACGGCTTTCGCCACAGCGACTCCGGCGTGCGCCAGTGGCATCGTCATCCAGCACCCCAAGCTCAAGACGGCGGCTGACGTGTTCACCCTTCGTCACGGCGGCCGTGCGGTACTGCCTCTACCGTGGATCGGCATCGATCCGCTCACCAACGGAGTGCGCTTGCTGGTCGAAGACAGCGGCGGCGCCGGTGGAGGATTCGATCTGGTGGTTGCGGGCGGCGCTTTCGACGGCACGCGCGGCTGGAAGGTGAACGCCAGCGGAACGCGCTGGAAGTACAGCGACGCCAGTGGCGCCGCCGGCGGTGTGACGAAGATCGTCGTGCAGGACCAATCGCAAAAGCAGCCCGGACTGTTGCGCTGGACGATCAAGGCCACCGGCGGCAGCGTCGTCGAGCCGTCACCGAACAACGTCCGCACGACGATCTGGCTTGGCACCGCCAACGAATGCGCCGTCGTCGACTGGAATCCGCCCGGCGGCGTTGCGCCGCGCTGCAACGGCGACACCGCCAAACTGAAGTGTCGTTAGGCACTGCCGGGAACCTTTGCTCACCCATGCAATTCACGGCTCGAATGGATCGAGCCGAAACCTAAGGAGAAGGAACATGTTCAGCGGCAAGAGTTGGTCAAATCGTTGGAAGCAAATCGTTGCATCGTCGCTCATCGTGCTGGGGTCTGCTTCGGTCGCTTCGGCAAAGGACATCTGCATTACGACGGGATTCAGCGCGATCCGGTTCAGCAAGATCAAACCACTGAAACCGGGGCGATCCGTCGCGTTGAACGGCGTGTACATCGGCCTCTTCGGAACCGCGCTTCCCGTCTACGGGGCTGCCTACATGCGAATGAACGGCACGGTGACTCTCGCCGTGACGATTTCCGATCTCGCCGGTGCCGGCGGCGTTTTTCACTATGCCATCGAGTACGCCGACGCCTCGCTTGCGGGAAGCGGCTATTACGATTCCGACGGCGACGGCACTTCCGATGGTACCTTCGTGTGGAACGCAGACGACTGCTCGACGTTCAGCCTGCCGTAAAGCAGAGCCGCCGAGCGATCCGTCGCGTCTTCAAAAGAAGCCGTACAGGTTCTGTCGCCGGCAGCGCGCGAGTGTCCCGTGTGTGTGCGCATTGTGCGGCACGGACACCTAACAACCCTGAAGCGCGCTGCCGACGGCGCGAACCAGCTCGTCGATCGTCACCGAGCCATTGCCGTCGGCATCGACGGCGGTGCACTGGCTGATCGGCAGCGCATCGAGGGCAATGTTGACGGCGCGGATCAACTCGGCGACGTTCACCGTGCCGTCGCCGTCACAGTCACCCGCGCAGGGTCCCGGTGCTTGACCCGTCCTATCGAAGACGTTGCCGCGCGAAAGCTCGACCGGGACGCTCACCACGTCGGCTGCGTTGGAAAGATTGCTCAGAGTGATGTTCGCCCGACTGGTAACACCGGCGGGCAATGCTGACGGATCTGCGGTGACGGTAAATGTTCGGGGAGCAATGACGCCATTGATCGTCGTTGCCGAATCGACGCGCAACCAGGGCTGGTCACTTGTCAGGTTGAAGCCGAGGTTATCGCCGCCGGAATTTTCCACCCGGAGATCCGCGCTCTGCGCGCTCACGTCGTCGTCGGCGATGTGCCACGCGATCGCTTGCGGAGAAACCGACAGGGTTGCGCTGGGAGGCACGAGACGATCCCCGACATGGACCGTGACGCGCGCCGACGCCGAAGCGCCCAGACTGTTGGTGGCCGTGACCGTGACGAGGTTGGTTCCCACTCGCAGGCGGTCGGTCTGGATCCGCCGGCCGCTGCCGATTTCGCCGAGCTTGTCCGTGCTCCATTGAACCTGACTCACTACCGGATCCTGCAGGTCGTCGATCTCGGCCTCGAACGTGAGCAACTGTCCCCAATCGGCGCGGAAGCCGTCTACGGGACTGACGATCGCAATCCTTGGCGGGCGCGGCGCGACGACGAACGCCGCGCTCTCGGCGGAGGCCGTATTCACGCCGTCGGATGCAACGATACGCAGAACGTTCTCACCGCCGCCGAGCATGGTCGTGTCGAGGTCGACACTGTTCCCGGTGACGCCGAGATGGATCGGGCGGAAGGAGGACTCGTCGCTGCGCCGGGCGAAGACGTCGAAGCGAGGGCGATCGCCATCTTCATCGGCAGCGCTCCAGGTCAGCGGGACGATGCCGTCGACGGGGTTGGTCGCGCTTTGCAACTGAACGTTCGTCACGGACGGGGCATGGGCAGTGACGCGCTGCGTGGCGAGGATGCGCTGCGCGGTCTCGTCGATGATGCGCAACTCGGTAGTGCCGGCAACGAACGCCATGACGAAATTGAAGGACCGCGTTCCCGGTTGTTCTTCGATGGGCTCGCCGGCGAAGGATTGAGAGGCCAGCACAGTGCCTGCGGCGTTGCGCATTTGCAGCGTGAAAGAGCCGCCTGCGGGCGGGCTCGCATCGGTCACGGACGCCATCCTCTGAATCAGTACGAATCCGCCGGCATCCTCGTCAGGGGTGAGCGTTCCGCTCACGAACAACCAGTCGCCTGGGACCGCGGTGCGGCGCACAGTACGCGCGCGCGGTCGAGTCGGAGAGATGAGGTACTGGTAGATTCCCTCGAAGGTGTAGTCGCTGATCCAACTCGGATTGCAGTACGACATGAAGTCGAAGTTCGTGCTGCCGGTGAGGAATCGGAGGCCGCCCGGCAGGACTTCGTCGAAATCGAGACCCGCGGGGCGCGTTTCGACGTTATCGAAGACACTGGCGATTCCGGCATTCTCGTATGGATAGTCGGGATCGCTGTTCGAGTGGCCACATTCGCGAAACGCCTTCGATGGATGATTGCGGCCGAGTGTGTGACCCACCTCGTGGGAGGCGTAATCGACGCTGTCGCTGGGACCGCTGGCGAATTGGCCGAGCGCATAGCCGCGCGTGAAGTAGTCTTTCCCCATCGGCGCCATCGCCTGTGCGATGTTGGCGTACGACACGGTGTCGGCCGCGATGCCGCTTCCCTGACGCAACGCTCGCAGGCGCGCGTGGGCGTAATCGGAAGCGCACAAGTTTCGGTCTTCCGCCTTCGAATGGTTCTTGGTGCAGGCCGTATTCGTGCGATCGACCCAGGTGACGATGTTGTTGTCGACGAGCTCGAAAACGACGACGTGGAGACCGGGAGATTCGAAGGCGGGACCCGGCTGTGCGAGCGGGTAGACACGTCTCATGTACTGTCGGCTCGCTACGACATCGTTGAAGCTCGTCGAGTAGCGGACACCGTCGAGGTCGTAATTGAAGTTATAGTAAATCACCAAGAGCCGCTCGCTCGGGGTGAAGTCCACCGTCCGCTGGGCGCGATTGTTGGAGGTGTCGTCCTCGAGCAGCCGCATGTCGGGATTCACGTAGGCTCGCAGCGTCAACTGGCCGCCGGTGGTCCAGTTGGCCGGAAGCTCGAACTGAAACGAGTGGTCGAGATTGAGGCGCGTCGGTTCGTGCCGAACGGTGATCAGCTTGCCGCCGAGGTTGATGGGTTCGAGGCGTCCGAGGTCGCCGAGACTATTCGAACCGGTGAGCACGGCCGTGGCGCCGTAGACGTCTTCATTCAACTCTGACTTGACGTAGAAGCGAACGAGGGTGCGCTTGTTGGCGATGAGGCGGACCGACTGCGCGGCGTCCTGAATCCCTTGCGTGATCTCCAGTCGCGTGCCGCTCAAGTCGTGAACCGGAATTGCCGCTTCATCGTTCGACAGCCGCAGAATCGAGCCTTCGTCGCGATCGGCGAAGTAGAGCCAGGTGAGGTCGGTGCGCAGACCGGTCAGGCCCGAGCCGCCGTTGAAGACGGGTCCGTAGATGAGATCGGCCACGTGGTCCGAAGCACTGACGCGGTAGATGCGCCCGTCGACGTCGTGTCCTTCGCCGGTCGGGCGCGCTTCGATGAAATAGTAGTTGTGCGCGTCCAGAGTGATGTCCGTAATTTCCGCACTGAGGTTCGCGCTTTCGTAAAGAAAGATCGGCGAACCGCTGATGGTTTCGGCTTCGAACAACGATCGTCCGCCGGAGCGCCCGGCGGCATAGACGATCCGCGACAGCTCGTAGCACGAGGAAAGATCGCAGTACTGTTGGTAGCCCACGACCTCGAACGATGTGACGGGAATGTCGACAACGGTTCTGGTGGCCCCGCCGTTGCGAAGATCGTAGCGGTGCAACGAATCGTGGTTGATCCAGTACAGGAAGCGTCCATCGTACCTCAGGTTCTTGATCGTCAGGCGATCGGCGGTGAATTCGATTTCGGCGTCGATCACTTCACCGGTGATCCGGTTGTACTGCGCAATCCGATCGCCGACGGCGCTGATGACGACGAAGATCCAGTCGTCGGTCACCAGGATCCGGGCGCTGTCGACCACGCCGAGATCCGCGATGAGCTGCGGCTCGTCGCCCGGGTTGGCATCGCGGCGCAGTCGCCGCAGGAGTCCGTGATACGTGCCGTCGCCCGGGTTGTCGACGAAATAGAGGTCGTCGTTGAAGGCGAAGACATTCGAGAAGCCCAGATACGGATTGCACACGCCGGGAAGGCGGGGCGGGTTGGCATCGAAGACGACCCGCGGCGTCGCAATCGACAAACTGGCGCGAGTGATCCGAGCGGGAAAGAGCTCGTTGCCCGGAAAGCCCGGCGGAAAGCACGAGGGTGACGTCACCCACATCACGACGGGATCGAGGTAGGCAGGTAAGCCGTCCACCATCGACGTGACGCCGGAGTCCACCAACGTTTGCACCACCGCGTGAGACGGGTTCGTCGGGAGCAAGAGGATCAGCCCGAGCGAGATCGAAGCGATACGAGTGAGTTTGCGAAGAATTCCCATCGTTGCTCTCCCTCCGGGCGTCACACCAGCTTCTTCGACGCGACGAAAGGGGGCGAGGGCGATGTCAGTTTGAAGAGGTCTGTCCGCAGATGACGCAGATGGCGCAGATAGGATTTGCTCCGATCCAGGAGATCAGAGTTTGCGAGCTGCATTGCTCAGGTTCTGTCGTTTTTTTTGCGAACGGCTGGGGGGCGTGCAGGCGTTTGGCGCTGCGAGTATCGGGCTGAGTTTTTCCAACTCACGGATCCGATTTTTAACGCGCTGAGATCGCCGATGAATTTTGCAGCGCGGAGGACGCCAGCGCGAGGCGCTCGCGGATTGACTCCGCTTGCGGGTCTGCGGCGAGCGCGCGCTCGAACGCAGCGACGGCAGCCTTGGCATCTCCGCGCTGCAGCTGCACCCAACCAAGGGTGTCGAGCGTATTGGCGTTGGGCTCGAATCGGCTGGCCAGCTCGGCGAGCGCGCGGGCGCGTTCGCAGGTCAATCCAAGTGCAATTCAAAGGCAAAGGGATTCCGCTGCCTATGCCCGCTCCGGTCAACGCGACGCAGTTCTTCGCCAACGTCGGCGGCGTTTCGGTGCAACTGCACGAAAGCGATGGTGACTGTTACGAGAGCAGTTTCACCGCGACGCAGGCGGTCCGCAACGACGGAAAACTCTTCAGCGCTCAGAAATAGCTCCAGCAGCTCCAGCTCACGCCGCGGAACGAACCAGTTCTCTTTCCGCTCGTGACCTTCTCGATTCTCTCGGACCGAGGTGAATTCCCCGTGCGCTGCAAGACCGCTTCGTAGGCGTGCTCGGGGATGCGGATCGCACGGGCGAATTGCATTCCAACGACAACGACTTCGAGCGTTTCTCCGGTTTGCGCTGGCGCAATCCTCTCCGGTGAGGCGCTTCGTCTCCTGACGACTCGCGGTTCGCGATCGTATCGCAGTCATTCGCGAACCAGGCTGCCCAAGCACGGGCGTCGCGCGAGGCGCGAAGTCTCGAGGTTGACTTTGGCCGCGGTGCCCGGGACGGAGGAGCACAGCAAAGCTTGGAAGGGGACGCGATCATGAAGCGCGCGAAGCAAGTACGGATTTTCTGGATAGTCTTGTTCTCGGCAGGCACTGCGTTCTTGCCGATGCGAGGCGGAGCGGGGACCTCGATGGGGCAATTCGATTACGGCGACGCCCCCGACGCTTCGAGCGGAACCGCGACCGGGGACTACAACACCACTCTTGCCGACGGCGGCCCGCAACACGCTCTGGGTGCGCCGAGCTCGCCCCGCCTGGGAGCCTGCGTCGATTCGGATAGCGGAGCACTGCAAGACGTACCGGCCACCGCCGACGATGCGACAGCGTCTGCATTCGTCATTGGCGGTTGCGTCGGAGGAGACGACGAAGACGGCGTGGCCTTCAGCTCCCCGTTCGCTCCCGGCTCGAACGCAATGTTTTCGCTATCCGTGGGCTCGACGAGCCCCTGCGTGATCAATGCCTGGGTCGATTGGAACCAGAATGGAACCTTCGGCGATTCGCCCGGAGAGCAAATTGCCACCGACGTCGTCGTTCCGTTCGGTCCACCGACGGTCCTTTCTCCCACCGTGCCGCTCACTGCGGTTCCCGGATTTACCTATGCGCGCTTCCGGTGCGCCAACGGCGGCGGACTCGCTCCGACCGGACCTGCAACGAGCGGCGAAGTCGAGGACTACAGGGTCGAGATCGCCGCACCGACGGCGACGACCACACCCACCAACATCGCCACGATCACGCCCACGAACGTCGCCACGATCACTCCCACCGAGACTCCCGTCGCGACCGCGACACCGTCGATCGCACAATGTCCCGCATTCCCCGCGAGCGGCTGCGCGACTTCGGTGAAGGCACAGCTCCAGCTGCGCAAGAACGCGAGCGACGCCAAGGACAAGTTGAAGTGGAAGTTCAGCGGCGGCCCGGCCCTCGTGCAGTCCGACTTCGGCGATCCCCTGACAACGGCCAGTTACGCACTGTGCATCTATGACGGCAGCGCGCTCAAGGCGGAGCTGCAGGTTGCTGCGAGCGGGACGCTCTGGAGCAGCAAGGGAACGAAGGGCTATCAGTTGAAAGATCCCGGAGGCACCAACGACGGCGTGACGAAGGTAAAGTTGTCAGGCGGCGCAGCCGGCAAGTCGAAGCTGCAGATGAAGGGGAAAGGCGCGGGCTTGCCGATGCCGGTGCCGGTCAGCGCTACCCAATTCTTCGACAATCTCAGCGGCGTCACCGCGCAGCTGCGCGAAGTCAACGGCGATTGCTACGAGACGGCCTTCACGCCGGCGCAGGTGATCAAGAACGACGGCACGCAGTTGAAGGCGAAGAAGTAGCGCCGGAGGCGGCGGCGTTCGCGGCGAACTTGATGGGGTGGTGAGGCAATCCGCAGATTTCGCAGATTCGTTTTAGCGCAGATTGCGCAGAGGTTTTCGGATGGGATGCGAGTTGCAGGAAATGGTCAGCCCGATCTGCGGACCTCTGCGTTGAAATTGTCTGCGTCATCTGTGGTCGAAAGGTTTGCGCTCCCTCGCTGCCGCCCGCGTCTTACCGCACCCTTTCGAAGTCGGTGGTCGCTTGCATCTTCGCATGATTCTCCGTCCACGGTGCCTGCTGATTCACCCGCGTGCGAGTGGTGGACTCGGAAATCGACTCGCTGTGAATCCTGTCGCCGTTCAGCGTCAGGACGACATCACGCTTCACGGTGGAGTTGACGATGGGAAGATCCACCATCTGTTTCGTGTCCCGGCCTCTCGCCACGTTCGAATCCTTGGGGTCGAGTGTGTGCTCGGTAGCTCCTTCTTTCTGCCCGGGCATGCGCATGATGATCAAATCGCCTTGTTGGACGATCTCGACCTCGACGACGGATTGATGGCTTTGTGTCTCCCTGTCGTTGGTCACCGTCGAACGCACCTTCCCGCGCCAGCGTCCGTTCCACTTTGAAGTAGACTCGCCGAGCGTCAGCGTGAAAAGCACAGTGATCAACCGCCGCGTCTCTACGGATACCTCGCCGTGTGCAGGCCGAAGCGGCGAGCCCTTGGGAGGCGTCACGTCGATCTCGATCTTTCCCGGGTAGGTCGTGAAGGTGGCTATGCCCTGCGCGGTCGCGACAACCTCCTGCGGCTCCTGCGTCTTCAGCTTGATCGTTGCACCGGCGACCGGCTTCTTCTTTTCGTCCACCAGCTCGACGCGCAATTTCCCCTTGTTGCCCAGCGCTTTGAGATTCGCTTCGGCCCTGGGATCGTAATAGGCGCCGGTTTGGTCCGACACGATCTCCTTGCCGTCGGGACTCGTCGTTCGCTTGTTGAAGATGTGTTTGTTCTCGAACGCCTCGGTCGGCGTGAGCGCGTTTCCGATCCAGCCGTCGACCACGCGCGCATCCTCGCCCCAGGTGGTCGGATCGTTCGGGTCGGCGTTGGGCTTCAGGCCGATCACGACGAATTCGTGTGCGCCGCCGGTGGCCGCGTTGAAGAGGCGTGCCGGTATTCCCGCCCGACGCAGAACTTCCAGCGCCACGTTGGCCGATTCGCAGCAATTGCCGACGCGGTTGTCCCACGCCGCCTCCGCCAGGCGTTGCCCGAGGCGCCCGTCTTCGAGCGGCTTTCCCGGCAGGCCGTCGTCACCCTTCATCACGGCATCGACGGCAGCCCAGCGGCGGTCGCGATCTTCCTTTGCATTGGAGAAGGGATTGAACAGCGATTCGCCCTGCGGCTTGTTGCTGGCTTCGAGCCGGCGATCGATGACTTCGGACATGCGCTGTGAAATCGTCGCGCTCGACGCGCCCAACCGTCCCATTCGCGCCACCTGATCTGCGAATTCTTCCAGTGTCTTGGGGGCCGGCAGCTGGCGCTTCGTCATCAAGCTGAGGAACTCATCGTCGCCTGGCTGGTCCGCCCACGCGGGCCCTTGCGCCGTCGCCAGCACGATTGAACCGAGGAGAATCGCGATGGTCCACTTCATGGCTGTCCTCGAGCGAAGCGTAATGTTAGCGGCCCTCGCCACCTCGGATCGCTTCTTCAATGGCGCTGACGTCGATCTTTCTCATCTTCATCATGGCCGCGAAGGCGCGCTGGGCAACGGCAGGATCGGGATCGGTCACGGCTTGCAGCAAAAGGATGGGGGAGATTTGCCAGGACAATCCCCACTTGTCCTTGCACCAACCGCACTGACTCTCCTGACCGCCGTTGCCGACGATGGCGTTCCAGTAGCGATCCGTCTCGGCCTGATCCTTGGTTGCGATCTGAAAGGAAAACGCCTCGCTGTGGGTGAAGGCCGGGCCGCCGTTGAGCCCAATGCACGGGATGCCGATGACGGTGAATTCCACCGTCAACACATCGCCCTTCTTGCCCGACGGAAAGTCTCCCGGCGCGCGATGCACGGCACCGACGAACGAGTCGGGAAAGGTGGCGGCGTAGAACCGCGCGGCTTCTTCGGCGTCACGGTCATACCAGAGGCAAATCGTGTTCTTTGCTGGCGTCGTCATTTCACTCCTCCGGACAATTGGTGCAGCCGTCATTAGCTCGATTCCGCGGATTCCCGCATGCCTGCGCGTAAGAATTACATGGCGAGAACGAACCCGTCGCTCGCCAAAACCACAGCATCCTTGCTGCCTACAAGCCTCGTATCGGGCACGCTTCATGCTCGCGCAGTGGCGTTGCGCTTAGCGCGAGCAAAAAAATTGATGTCCACGCGAAAATACGGTGGTTCGAGGCGAACCCTGATGACGGCGCTCCTGCTGGGGATCGGCTTTTGCGGCGCCGGAGCTTCGGTGCAGGCCATCGACGAGATCAGCACCGAGGAGCACATCGCCGAGATGTTGGTGAAGAAGCCGAAACCGTCCTCCGACGACAAAGCGGAATCGCGTCCATGGGCGGTCCTGCCGCAGCTCGGATACGGTCCAGACTCTGGACCTGTCGTCGGTGCGAAGTTCACCCATCGCGATGTTTTCGGCAGCGGAATTCTTTTCGACTTCGACGGTACCTATGCCGTGTTCAATCAACAGGAATCGGTTTCGGTCACAGTGGCGCATCCGCATCTTGCCGACGACCACTTTCTGGTGATGCTGAAGGTCAAGGGGCGGTACGATCCGCAGCGCGAGTTCTTCGGTCTTGGCAATAACGATGTCGGACCGAAGCCGCTGTCCACGCATGCCTATCAAGAGATGTCTGCAAGCCTCACCGGCGGTTGGCGACCGATCCCGCAGGTGGCGCTCAACTTGAGCTTGACGGGGCGCTACGTCGAAATCCGCGATGGCGACCGGCGCAAGAAGAGCTGTCACGGTGTCAAACCGTGTCCGTTCACCGACGAGCTGTTCCCGGATCTGTCCGGTGTCGAAGACGGATGGGTCAATCCGCTGTCGCTCTCGGTGGTGTGGAATGGCCGCGACGACATCGTGCGGCCAACCCGCGGGCCACTGGTGATCGGGAAGATCGCTCACACCAACAAAAGCTTCGGCAGCGATTTCGAATTTACCAAGCTGATCGCGGACGCGGGCTATCTCTATCCCCTCTTCGACGGCCGCGTGGTCTGCGGCCTGCGCGGCGACGCCGCATGGATCGAAGCGCCATCGGACGCCGAGCCGTTCTGGGATCTCGTGGAGCTGGGCGGCTCGGATACGTTACGCGGTTTCTTTCCGCACCGTTTTGCCGGCAAGGGCCGCGCCCTGCTCAACGCGGAGATCCGCACGCTGCTGGTCGAGTTCGATTTCTTCACGCTCTGGCACGTCAAGATCGACGGTGTCCTGGCAGGCGAGGGCGGTGAGGTCTTCTTGAAGGAGCATCGGGCACGCAAAGACTTCAACTTGCCCGCCGATGTGTCCGACAGCATCGAGAGCGAGGTCCGCTATAGTTACGGCGGTGGGTTGCGCATCGCTCTGGCCGAAGCGCTGGTCGCACGGCTCGATGCCGGGTTCAGCGATGAAGAGACGGGTCTTTTCTACCTGGAGTTCGGCCACACGTTCTGAGCGCCGCGAACGAGCGCTCCGCGATCGGTTGTGCGGGGGTTGATAGGGGCACTCGGCACCAATTTCCCACAGGAAGTGTGCAGCGATGCCTCATCGCTTCATCGAGACTCCTGATTCTGGCGATTGCTCGAGTCGTGGCGTCAACCCGCCGGCGCCTGGATGTCGGCGCAGAAGGCCGCGGTTCCATCCGCAATGGATCGAGCTCTTCGATGTGATCGAGTGTCGGTCGACGCAGCAAACTTTGCGAAACAACCGTCCCACGTCAGGGAGACCCCTGAGACGCATCGCGAATTTCGCATCTCAGGGAGAGAGCCGAAGGGGCATCAAATGTGGGATCGAAGACGATTGTCAGGCTGGTGTTTGGCGATCTTGATCGTCGTTGCCGGCCGCACCGCGAGCTTGGCCACCACCGCGACCCCCACCAGCTCTTTTGCGGCGCAGGTGAGCACGCCGACCATCGTGCCTGAAGCAACGCCGTCACCGCCGACGCCAACCGCCGTGATCATCGCCGGGGTGACGGCAGCTTCGATCAGCGTCGGGACGTATCACGCGTGTGCGGTAACCACGGACGGACACGCGATCTGTTGGGGAAGCAATCTCGACAGCGAGACGACTGTACCGGATTCGCTCGGCGCTGTGTCGATGGTGAGTGCAGGGCAGAGCTATACCTGTGCGGTGAAGGAGGACGGTTCGGTTGCTTGCTGGGGGCGGATGTTCAACGGCAGCACTCCGCCCGCGGGGCTCGATGGAGTCACGCAGGTCAGTGCGAGCAGCCGTCATACCTGTGCCCGGCGCATCGACGGCTCGGTGGTTTGCTGGGGCGACAATCGATCCGGGCAGTCGACTCCACCCGCAGATCTTACCGACGTTGCCGAGGTGAGCACCGGTCAAGAGTACAGTTGCGCCCGCCAGCGATCCGGAAGCGTCGTGTGCTGGGGAGCGAGTGGTTTCGACACCGTTCCCGTGCCGGCATCGCTCGGTCCGGTGGTCGAGATCAGCGCAAGGTACTTCCATACCTGCGGGCTGCGCGCGGACGGCAGCATCGACTGCTGGGGAACGTTGGGGTCGGATATTTCCGTGGACCCGCCCGACGGCATCGGTGCTGCCGTTCACGTCAGCGCCGGCTCCAACCATACGTGCGTCATCGAGGTTGCCGGTTCGGTGAAGTGCTGGGGGAACGACTCCCATCATCAGTTGCAGGTCCCGGCAGATCTCGGTGCAGTCGATCAAGTGGGCGCGGGCGGGACGTTCTCGTGCGCGCGGCGCATCAACGGCGAAGTTGTGTGCTGGGGTTATCCGTACAGCTTTCCGCCCGAGGCGACGCCGACGCCCACGAGGACAATGGGTACACCGACGTGGACACGCTCGTCGTGCATCTCAGAATGGGCATGGCTGCGACGCGAATTGCCGCGAGTCGCAACGGCAGGCCAACGGATTAAAGTTCGCTATTTCGCCGCCGGAGGAACGGCAACAATTGTCAGGGTTCAGGAGACGATTCCGGCGGGCTGGCAGATCCTCTCGCCAACCCCGGGTCGGAGGGAGGAACCGGGCGACACGTATTTCTGGGATCACAGTCTTGACGAACTTGAGGTCCGCATACCCGCCGGTCTGCCCGACGGCGAGTATTCGTTCGCCGGTCAATCGACATCCTGGCATCGCTGCAATGGCGAGGTGAGCCGGGGAATCGAGGGCGATTATACAATTCGCATTCAGGCGTCGGCGACGAGTTGCGCCGGGGACTGTTCCGGGGACGGTGAAGTGACGGTCGATGAGCTGTTGCTTGGCGTGAGAATCGGTCTCGGTGCCGAAGCAGTCGGTACTTGTCAGGCAGGCGATATGAATGATGACGGCACGATTCTCGTGAACGAGCTGGTCATGGCGGTGAACAGCGCACTGAACGGATGTCCGATCTCGGATGCGACGCCTACTCCGTCGATTGCCCATGCAAGCCGGGCGGGTTCGGCTGCGGTCCAATCGACGCCCCCTGACTCTTGAGCCTGCTCGGCGATGGCGTTCACCCGCGCAGGACCACTCCGGCGTGTGCGTTGGCGTCGTACTTCGCGCCGTCCACCACGACGTGTCCGTTGACGATCACCATGTCGATGCCGAGCGGGAACTGCGACGGAGCGGAGAACGAAGCGGTGTCGGCGAGCGTGCCGGGATCGAGCACGACGAGGTCGGCGGCGCAGCCGCGCCGCACCAAGCCGCGATCGGTCCAGTTGAGCCGTTCGGCCGGTGCTCCGGTCATCTTGCGCACCGCCTCTTCGAGCGGAAACAGGCCCTTCTTCACGTAGGTCGAGAGCACGCGCGGGAAGGTTCCGTAGCTGGCCGGGTTCTGGTGCCCGCAGTGGGTGACGAACGTGTCGGTTTCGATCGAACAGAGCGGGTGGGCCAGCACGCGCTCGAGGGCGCGCTCGTCGTCTTCGCATCCGCTGTACTTGTGAATCAGCACGCGCGCGTTGCGGTGACTCTCGGCGACCATGCGCGCGTAGAACTCCCAAATCCCCATGCCGGCGTCGCGCGCGGCATCGCCGACGTAGCGGCCGTTGTAGCGATCGAACGCCGGCGCGTTGGCGTTCATGATCTGGATGTCTTCGAGGTGAAAGCCGATCTGGCCGAAGACCATCTCGCCCATGGCGACCAGGCCCTCCATGGTCTCCGGGCTGGCGAGCACGCTCTCGAGGTGCGGCAGAATCTCCGGCGGGAAGAGCACACTCGCCGTCGTATTGCCGGCGGTGTACGGGAACGCGTCGAAGGCAACGTCGATGCCGCGCTCGCGTGCCTTCTCGATGACGCCGATGGCCCGCTCGGCCGTCGGCCACGTGTTGCTGCCGACGAAGATCAGGTGGCTCACCTGCACCCGCACGCCCGAGCGCTCGGCGACACGCAGGATCTCTTCAATGGCCGTGATGTTGTGCGGCTCGGCGTTCGCGTCGCGGTCCGGATACACCGGGCTCATCCAGCTGTACGCGCGCAAGTGCGAGGTGAAAATTTTCTTCGACGCTTTGGTCCACGAGGCGAAGGCCGTCAGCTCGTCTTCGGAAGCGAAGATCCCCGGGGGGTAACCGAGCCCCGTGCTGACGCCGACGCAACCGTCATCGAGTGCCTGACGGCAGAGCGTCTCCATCTGCGCCAGCTCATCGGCCGTCGGAGCCGCGGGATTGAGCGCACCGGTGATCGCGGCACGCACCGCTCCGTGACCAACGAGCTGGGCAACGTTTATCGCGACGCCGCCCTGGTCGAGTGCGCCGAGGAATTCGCTCATCGTGTTCCAGCGCAGATCGATCGCCTCGTCTGCAATGAGGCGGCTCGCTTCGGTGAGCGCTTCGCGCGTGCGCTCGGTGACCGGCGCCGGACTGAACCCGCAATTTCCGCCGACCAGCGTCGTCATTCCCTGACGCAGGAACGGCTCGAGCAATGCGCCGTGATCCGCCCCGGGTACGAGGAAATCGCTGTGACTGTGGATGTCGATGAATCCCGGTGTGACGATGCGGCCGCTGCAATCCACCGTGCGCGCCGCTTCGAGTGCGGCGAGATCGCCGATGTCCGTGATTTTCCCACCGCTCACCGCGACATCGGCACGAAACGATTTGCTGCCGCTCCCATCGATGACCGAACCCCCAGCCAACTTCAGATCGCATCTCATGTCGTCGCCTCATAGTGGAACGACCGCCGGACGCAAACGACGGGCCGCAATCAGATCACGTTAGTAAGGAGTCGGAGACGCTCATTTTTTCGCCTTGAACGACTTTCCATCGTTCTTCTTTTCGTCGGCGGCGGTGAACGAGGTTTCGTAACAGTCGCCGTTGTACTGGTGGAGCTGAACCACGACGGCGACCGCATCGTTGAAGAACTTCGTCACGCTGGCCGGGGTGAGTGGGGGAAGGTTGGTGCCATTGCCCTTCACCTGCAGGTTGGCCTGGCCGGCGGCACCACCGAGGAGCTTCACCTTGGTGATTCCGTCCGAGCTTCCGGCCTTGTCCTTGTAGAGAAAGCCCTTGCCTCCGGCAGTCGTCCAGAGAGTACTGCTCGAGGCGATCTGCGCTTCGAGCTGCAGGAGTCCGTCGTCGTAGATGCACAGGGCGAAGCTGTCGGAGTCACGCGGCTCACCGAAGGCGGAATTGTAGAGTGCGGGTCCGCCGCGAAACGCCCACTTGAGCTTGTCCTTCGCGCCGGTGAGATCCGCTGGATTGGTGCGCAGCTGCAGTTGCGCTTTGCCGCCCGGGCCCGGTGTTGCGCAATTGGAAGCCGGCGTCAGCGGACACAGGGCGATCGCGGACGTGTTCGTCGGTGTCGGACTCGGCGTGGGCGTCGCCGTCGGCGTATCGGTGCTGGTCGCTGTGGGCGTATCCGTTGGCGTGTCGGTGGGCGTATTTGTCGGCGTGAGCGTGCTCGTCGGAGTGGTCGTCGGCGTATCTGTTGCCGTCGCTGTTTCGGTAGCGGTCGGCGTGTCGGTAGGGGTTGAGGTGAGGGTGGGAGTGTCTGTTGGCGTGGCGGTCGGAGTGCGTGTGGCCGTGATGGTCGGGGTGCTCGTCGGCGTGCGCGTGGGGGTCCTGGTCGGAGTGATGGTCGGTGTATCGGTCGGGGTAGCTGTGGGCGTCGTCGTCGGTGTCACCGTGCTCGTCGGTGTAATCGTCGGCGTGACTCCCGGACTGAGCACCACGCAGAACTGATCGATCGTCCCGACATCGCCGAGGCCGCCGTCTCCGACGAAGAGAGTCCACGTCCCCGACGAGCTCTGGCCGATGAAGGAGGAGAGTTTTCCGGCCGCCGCCGCCCCGTTGTCAGGATCATAAACACAGGCGGAATCGTCACGGCAGACGACGCCCGCATTCGCGAGCGTGTTTCCCATGAGCTCCGCAGATTTCGGTCCACCGTCATCGAACGTGATCGGAAAGGTGGCCAACAGATTGGGATTTCGGGGACTACCCCCGGTGCCGTCGTCTCTCCGCAAGGCCAGGTCGGCTCATGACGGTCACGATCGTCATGGCGGGGCTGCGGATCTTGATGACGAGATCGCCGATCCAGCTATGAACCATTCCAACGGTCAGATTGACGTCGGTCAGCGTGAAAGAGTCTGACACGGTGAGGTTGACGCTGCGCATCGAGCCCAGGGTCCCGTTGTAGCCGTCATCCGTAACGCTCAGGCCCAGGCCGCTGGCAGTGCAGTAGTAAGTCTGCGCGCGCGCGATACCTGCAGGCACCAAGCCTCCTAGGAACAGAGCCAACAAGAAGTTGCTGACGATCGTTCGCATAGAGCCCCCTATGGCCTAACGGTTTGATGACGAGGCTCATACTCTCGGACCGGGTCACCTGACAAGAAAAAACTTCGCGCACGATCGTCTCAACGGCCCCCCACCAGAATCCCACTACGGGAAATCGCGACGCTTCCATCGCCGTGGAGGGTGACGGCGATTTCGTCATTGTCTGAAGCAGCTTCACCCTCCGCCCGAATGTTGTTCAGCAGTATCAATGAGCTCTGTGATCTACTTCTTCGCCTTGAATTGCGTGGCGTCGTTCTTGGTCACATCAGTGACGCTGAATGCGGTTCCGTAACAATCGCCGTTTTGCTCGAAGAGCTGCGCTGTGACGCCGCTGGCATTGGTGAAGAGCTGCGTGCCGCTCGAGGGCGTTGGCATCGGGAGGTTCGCCCCCTTGCCTTTGAGCTGCAGCTTGGACTTCCCACTTGCTCCGCCTAACAACTTTGCAATTGAAACGCCGTCGTTGGCGCCGGACGTGTCCTTGAAGAGGTAACCCTTCGTGCTCACGGCCTTCCAGAAGGTGGCGCTCGGACCGACCTGCGCCTGGAGCTTCAAGGCGCCATCGTCATAGATGCACAGCGCGTAGCTGGCCGTCGTGAGAGGATCGCCGAAGTCGGACTGCAGGAGCGCTGGACCGCCGGAGAACTTCCACTTGAGCTTGTCCTTGGCTGGAGCGGTGCTCACGCGCAGTTGCAGTTGCGACTTGGTCGCCGTGGTGCACGCGCCGGAGGGTGTGAGCGGGCAGGTGGCTTGCCCGGGCGTGTGGCTCGGCGTCGGCGTGTCCGTGGGATCGAGTGTCGGTGTATCCGTCGGTGCTTCGGTCGGGGTGTCCATCGGCGGATCTGTTGGCGTGTCGGCTGGCGTATCGGTGGGTGTCTCCGTCGCGGTGTCGGTCGGTGTTGGCGTTGGTGTGTCGGTCGGAGTGGTCGTTGGTGTCGCGGTGCCCGTTGCCGTCGGGGTGATCGTCGCCGTGCTGGTGGGAGTGAAGGTGACGCAGGCGTCCATCGAGCCGCTGACAAGAGAACGATCCGGATCGCAGCTGCTGCACTGCGAATTGGTGGGGCCGGTACAGCTGGGCGTGACGGCACAACCGTCGATCACTGTGCAGGTGGGGCACGAATCGGTGGTGCCGTTCACGAGGTAGCGGCCGGGTCCACAGCCACCGCACTGCGAGTCCCCGGCAGTGGTGCACGACAGACCCGAAGCGCAGCCGGTGATCGGAGTACACGCGGGGCACGTGTCGCTGCCGCCGCTTTCGTCGAGATAGTAACCGGTATCACAACTCGTGCACTGCGCGTCGTTGGCGCTGGTGCAGGTCAATTCGGAAGTGCAATGCGCAATCGGGCTACAGCAAGAGTCGGCAAAGCCCTCGACGAGGAACTGATTGCTCTGGCAAGCGCCGCACTGCGAATCCGATGCGCTCGTGCAGGTTTCCAGCGTGAGACAGCCGGCGACCTCCGTGCATTGGGTACATACGGACGCGTACATCCCGCCGCCAACGTCCACCAGCTGCAAATAATAGCCGGGCTCGCACAGAGCGCAGAAGGAATCGAAGCCGGTGGTACAGACTTCGCTCACAGCGCAGTTTTCAACGTCGGTGCATCGCTGGCAACTATCCGCGAAACCCATGTCGTAGACGTAGTAGCCGCTTTCGCATTCCGAGCAGCGCGAATCGCCGGGGTTCGTGCATGTCACCGCGGCGATGCAGTGGGTGACGGGGGTGCACGGATCAGCGGCAGCGGTATCGACCACAACGATCAACAGGCCAAGAACAATGAGGCAGGCTTGGACGAGTCGCGTCATCGAGTATTCCTCCGTACACCTTCGAAAAAGTTACCGGTGACACCGAACGGCGCTCATTTTTTCGCCTTGGAACGTGAGGGGGATCAAAGTCGAGCGCCAATCACGGACCCGTGGCCTTGAAGAGGGGGCCTCGTCCTTCGTGAATGCGGTAAAGGTTGATTCCCAGCACTGCGTGCCGCCGCTGCGCACGAGTTGCAGCTGCACGTTCGTCGTCGGACTGATCGGAATCGCCGGGACAGTCAGGTTTGCACCTTTGGCCTTCACCAGAATCTTGGCGCTGCCGGTGCCCTCTTTGAGGCCCACCTTGGAGACACCATCGCTGTTCGGTGTGCTCGCCTTGTATTTGAAGCCCAATGAGCTTGCGGTCCAGGTCATTCCCGACTCGATTTGGGCTTCGGCAATCTTGGTCGCGCCGTCTTTGTAGACGCACAGCGCGTAAGTCGTACCCGCAGTCGGATTGCCATAGTCACCGGTATTGACCGTATCCCGCCACTTCCACGTCAACTGATTCTTCGCGGGATCGTTCTTGTTCTTGATCTTCACCAGCGCCTTTGTCGCTGCCTCGCAACCCGCCACATTGTTTAATCTCCCCGGAGGCGCTGTTCCATAATTGATGGATTGGCGTCAATCTTGGTCGGTGCTCGCGGTCATGCGGTCGCAGAGGCCAGCGCCGCGCTTACCAGTTTCCGTCGATCGACTTTTCTTGCCGGCCGACTTTTCCGTGGTAGAAGCCTTCCAAGCTTTCTTGCCAACCTGCGCGCGGTTGGAATCACCGGGAGGGGTCGTCGTCATGGAGAATCCAGGAACGGCTGGATCACGATGGGAGCCGAGAGCGGGGTTCGATCTTTTGCAACGAGCCACACGGGACCTGCAGCGGCTGCGCGTTACGCGCGGGCGTTCGCAGCGCACCATGCGACAGATCCGCGATGCATCGGCGAACCTGGGCTTGGCATTGGCGCTCCTCGCAGCCCCGGGAATGAGCTCGCTCGCACGCGCCGCGGATCCCAACTATTGCTTCCACAACCTCGTCAACGGCTTCGGCCTTGCCGGTGTTGGTTCGTACAGCCAGCCCGCGTTCGCCGACATCGACGGCGACGGCGATGTCGATGTGTTCATCGGAGAGGGCTCCAGAAGTCAGACGAATACCGATGGGGACTCAGACGAAGTCTGTTTTGTGGGGTTTTCCGAAAAATGCTATTGAGCCTGAAATGCCAATTCCGAGTGTGAAGAGGTGGGGGCGCGCGGGGGCAGGGCACTATTCGTCAATTTTTACACTATACGAAACAGACATCGAAGGACCTTCTGGCCCACCGGGTGTTCACGATACTTCGGGAGCGTTGCCCAGCCCGGCGTGGCGCCGAGGCTGCAGTTCCGCTGAGTTCCCTCGCCAACACACTCCGATAGTAGGCGGACAGAATGCTTAATTCAGTATATTTGCGCTGAAAAATGAACTGCGAAGGCTCTGCGCGAGCTGAGGACAGTTTCGATGATAAGCAAAACCGAAAGGGAATTTGCTTAAAGTACAAAACTCATTCCTGTTGAAGACTTTGAATAAGAGAACATTGATATTACCGTGCCGAAGCGTTTCTTCGATTCGTCTTTTCTTCCCGATTTTCGCCCAATGCATAGACATTATTTGGCATTCGCGTATTTAGAGAGTTCGGGTGAATTGCACTTCCGAGGCCAGTGGCTGGAGAAGGATCGTCCGTGGGGGGCTTTTGAATGAGGAACTGTAAGTGGCGACGCGGGATTACTACCGGCATTGCCGTCGTCGCCGTTTTTGCCTGTTCTCGCTCGTCCGCTCAAACCATGGATCCGCGCGTGTTTGGGATGAGAGCGATTTCCGGCGGTTGGGCAGCTTCTGAGTTTGATCCGACGGCCCGGGAATGTGCCGATCATATCGTCCGAACCTCTGACGGTAGGTTTGTTTATTCAACTTCGTTTGGAACGAAGATGGTCCAGGTTTTCGAGACGGACCCCGTTGGGCACCTCAATCTGATCCAACAATTCGATTCAGGCTACTTCGACGGATGTGTATCTTGCTGGACAGGAATCAGCCACATGGCGATGAGTCCCGACGACAAGCATCTATACATTGGCGAATTCAATAGTATGGTCGTGCTCGATCGGGACGCAGACGATGGAATGTTGTCGCTTGCAGGGATCGTTCCCGGCAGCGGCTTTGAATTTGCGATCGCACGCGCTCCGATTTTTACCAAAGATAGTGCATTCGCACTTACCGCCGACTCTTCGTCATTCAGCGTATTTCAACGAGATACTGTAAGCGGGATGCTCACGAGAATCCAAATTGTGGAGCAACCACCCGGAATAGATCCCTGTGGTGGAGTTGACGTCTCGCTCAGTCCAGACGATCAATTTCTATATTTATCATGTATTTCTGGTGGAAGCATCTTGATCTACCAAAGAGATGTCATTACCGGAACATTTTCGTACCTTGAGCGAATCCAGCGATATGAAAACAAGGTGGGGTTGGTAGCGCGAGGCACAGTAAGCCCGGATGGGCAATTTTATATTTCTCTTGAATCTTTATCGGCTAACTCTAGCAACGGACTTTTGTCGATACTGCATAGGGATGCACTGACCGGATCCTTGACGTACCAGGACACGATCTCCATTCCGAGTGGCCTCAATCGACACGCCGAGTTCTCACCGGATGGGGGCAAGTTCTTAAGCGGTAGCGCCATTTACGATTATTCGGCGGAAACCGGAAAGCTCGCACTTTCGGCAATCCTTGATGACCCTTGCATGGGCGCTCCTCAGATCTGCTGGTCGGTTTTTTCGGCCGATGGAGGTTTGATCTTTGCCGGTCCGATTCGAAGAAGCGGCGAGGATTTGATCGGTCCAACGGCCGGGTATCGCAGCGGTTATCGAGTCCAATGTCCACTGACTCCTCTAACCGGGTGTACACCCGCTGATGCGGGAGCGATCACGATCAATGCTCCAGACGAAGAGCAGAAGCGGGGCGTCAAGATTGTATTCGAAACTGACAACGCTGCACTTGCGGATCTGGGTGACCCCCAAGGCATCACCGATTATGCAGTGTGTGCGTACGACAGTAGTGCCGGTCCGCAGCAGCTGCGATGGACAGCCACTCTTCCGGGCGGAATGGTACAGTGTGGCGGCCCTGCCGCCTGGTATTCGACGCCCACCCAATATGCGATGAAACTTCGTGGTGAATACACACCCGAGGGTGTGGCAAAGGCAAATTTCAAGCAGAAGGATGGTCGGGTGCGCATGTCTGTGAAGGGAAAGGGGAAATTCATTCGTGCGCGTTCGGTTCCTGGCTCCGGTGCCGTCAATCTCGTTGCGCAACTGCTTAGCAGCGAAGGAATCTGTTGGGAGATCACCTATCAACAGCAGGATGTCCTCAAGAACGATGGAACTCGTTACATTGCTCGCCGTCGGTGAGCCGCTTGTAACGGACAGAGTGTGCGGGCCTGAAAAAGCTTCACTGAACAAAAATCATATTGACATTGAAACGCTCAGGCAGGTAATCGCTATTTCGCGTTCGGTAGAATGACTCACTAAAAAATAACTGGTTGGGGGAACGCTGGTCGCCTTTGGGTTGGCGTAACTCTGAATTCAGGGGGATTCGGGAGTGGCGCTGACATTTGCGACGGCTTCCGACGGTGCACGCGTGTATCGTCGGACGGTCGATTGCGTTCGAATTATTCTTTCGTTGCTGCTGGTGTGGCTAATTGGCCTGCCGCGCGCCACCAATGCGACGAGCCGCGTCGGCGCAGACACTTTGCATATCGCCGGTGTGCAGCTTCGAGTGTTAACTCCCACACCGGAGCCCGGCAAACCCGATGTCCTAATCGTTCCGCGCAGTACGTCGATGCACCTGCATACGTATCTCGGAACTGTATCAGGGGCCGACCTTTCCCAAGATTTGCGCTTTGCGGGTGCAGTTGTGCGAGGCGAAGTATCAGGTCGCGATCGGAGTACTCCAACTACTATCGAAGCGGCTCCTGGCGAAGATCTAGCTATTCCGGCGCTCTTCAAAACCGGTACCTATGTTCTTGACAATATCCGTCTGGTGATCCCGGGCTCCGGCGATTCCGAGACGTTCTTGCTTTGGGGTTCGCCTACTGTCGTCAATATTCAGGTCATAGACCGATTATTAGTATCGAATGTCATCACGCGGCCCCTGTCGTTCGACGAGCTCCAATCACGCGGAATTGTACTGTCGGACCGCAATTTCCAGATCTTTCAGTTTCAGCTTCAGGTCCATACGCAATCCGAACAGGTTGTCATTCCACTCGACGTCGCGTTTGGGGCAGACGACGAGGAAGTTGGGGGCGGCAATGGGGCGATTCCATTGCCTCAAAGCGTCCCTGGGCTTGAGGTGCCGAACTTCGAGGCGACTGGCTTCAAGCTGACTCCCGAAGATGGTGACACTCATGGACTTCCGCCGATTCCGGGGGTCCTCGTCTTCCCGGGGTCTGTTGCACTTCTGCATGAGTTCTTTGATGCAATTCTCGTCGTATCCAATCAGGCGCCGCAGGGAAGTCGCCTCGTCGTTACTTCGGCGACTGGAACTCTTGTTCTGCCCCGTGGCGATAATCCCAATCCGGCTGATGGCGATGAGCCGCTGCGCGCCGCATGGACCGAAGACTTTCCGACCGGGAAGTATCTTACCGATGTCATCAATCGGCAGACGGGTTCGCCCAGACTTGCTCCCGGTGAAGCTGGAATCGGAGATTTTACGATCGAGGGTCTCACTCCCGGAACCTACACCGTCCGGGTCGATATTGAGGCCGAGTTGCAGCTTGCCACGGGTGAGAAGATCAACCTGACAGGCGTGGCATACGGATCGGTTCAGGTTCGTCAGCCGGGAATCAACCTGACAATCTCGCATCCGGAGACCGTGCGAATCGGCGAACCCTACGAGCTCCTGTTGACACTTACGAATACGGGAAACGGGCCGATAAACCTTGCTCGTATCGAGCTTGATCCCGCCTCGGTGAGCGGAGCAACGCTGATCCAGAATGACCACGACATCTCACCACTCCCCGGGAGTTTTCCGCAGGCACTTGGACGCGCATTCGTAACTGAACTCGATGCTGGCGACAGCCAGACGGTAAGCTTTCAGTTTGTCGCGCGCCGAAACGGAGCGGTAACCTCCGCTTCGCTCTTTACAGCTCCAGATCTTGGCGGTGCGATAAAGATCCGTACGGGAGTAGCAGATCGAAACATTCCGCTGTCACCCGACACGTTGGTGTTACCATCGGAGGCGAACCTGTTGCCCGCGGATTATTTCGCTGCGGCCATGCGCGTTCTGGGGCTCGCTCACAGTGTCGCCACTGCGCCTCTCGGTGCCGACATCAAAATCGCCGAGCGATTCTCTGATAAACTGGTTGTGCAACGTGCTCGCGAGCTATCGGTTGCGGGACTTCGAATTGCAGTGGGAGGAAGCACTTCGCCGCGTCCGAGTATCGAGTCGCTGGAAGCGTGGCTTGACTGGACTGCAAACGACCTTCCGGGGTTGCCTGCGGTCCCTCCGCCCAAAGATCAGCCGCCTTTCGGTTTTGCCGCGGGGTTCGACGATATCATGCGCCGCACGGGCGCTGGTCGCGCGCTCGAAGCAGCCCTCGCAAACGCTGTCGACGATCTTTCAATTGACGATATCGAAGCAGCGCTCGCCTATCGGCGCGATTTGATTGTCGTCAATGCACCCAATGCGACAATTTCCCTTTCGTCAGGCAGTTTGCGCACCGACGGAGTGACCGGAACGTCGGGCGCAAGGCGAGGGATTCCAACTGCAGCTCTTCTCAATCTTGAAGCCGGCTCGCGTGCCCTCGCCATTGTCGGTAAGGCGTCTGAGGCTGGTAGTGTCACTGCGACAATTGTTCCGAGCGGTACGAGCTCTGTCACCATCCTGCGGCCAGTCTCCCCGGTGCCCAGTGCTCCGGTGGGCGGCCTTGAGAAATGCACGGTCTCGGTAACCAGCACCACCGCGATCGACCTCGGCTCTCTTTCCGGTTGTGAGGCGGTCGAGACCGCAGACCTTACGTTCGAAGGCATTCGGCAGCTTCCCGAGCAAGATACCCTCCAGCGTGGTCGTGCCGCGGGCCTCCTCTTCGATGAACCAGTCGATGGCCAATCCCTCGTCAAGACCGGTGCACTCGGACTTCACTACTCCGGGGAACAATCGAGGATTCTGGCGCAAGAGGAGATCGCAAGAAGTGCAACGGTGCGCAATCCGGTTAAGGGCGTGCGTGTTCTCGCCCACGGTCGGCTAGCACTTGTGAACTTCTTCAGCTCGATCTCGCGCTATTTTGCGTACAATCTAGCAGCAAGTGAAGCCACCGATCTTGATGGTGGTGTGCTCGCCGGTGAGTCGATGTCCACCGACACGGTTGTGGAGCCCGTGATCCAGGACTTCCCGAGACCCGCAGGCGGTGTTGTTTCAGGGACGGTCTATAGCAACGAAGAACAGCCGCTTGCGGGTGCACCAGTCGAGCTTGTGGAGGTTTTCGAGGATTCGTTTACCGGTCTACCGATCAGCGTGGTGACGGGACAGACCGATACTGACTCACAAGGCTATTACCGTTTCGACTTCGTCGGTGTCGGAGAGATCGACGATTTCTTAGTCCGCGCCCGCGAGATCACCACAGGGCACACAGCCTCACGCTCAAGCCGCATCGCCTTCGATGGGGAGCGCCGGACCATCGACCTGCTCATGATTGGCGTCGGCCGCATCGAAGGACAGGTGATCGCTGATACCGATACCTCGACGGGACTCCAGCCTCTGAAGTTTGCAAGAATCAAAGTGACAAGCCAGGTTGATCGGACCGAGCTATCCACGGTGGCTGACGAGCAGGGACGGTTTGTCTTGAACACCGTCTCGGCAGGTAACTTCTTCGTGGAAGCCGAAGGGACCAACGGCGGTATTTTTTATGCCGGAAGCAGTGGTGGACGGATCGAGAAGGGCGGCGATGTTGTTTCGGTTGAGGTCAGTGCCTTTGCGGACTCAGGGGCGCTTGAGGGATCTGTTTACGATAACCTTGGCGGGGGAAGGCTCAAGCCATCTGGTGCTGGAATCATCGTAACCCTTGTCTCTACCGAGCAGAATAATCGTTCCTTTCGCCGTCAAATAGAAACGGATCGTGACGGCCACTTCTCCTTTCATGCCATTCCGTCCGGAGGATACGAAATTGGCGTCGTGCGGCAGCAGACCGCCGAGGCAGCACGCCGATTGGTAACGGTTACGGCGAACACGACCGTGGGTGGAGACATTGTATTCCCCGGCACCGCCATGATTGTCGGAACCGTACTCGATGCAGAATTACATCCGGTTTCGGGGGCGCAGGTCATTGGCGGTACGCAAAGGGTTAGCACGGATGATTACGGCAATTTTCTCCTGCGTCCGATCGGGCTCGGTAACCAGCTAATTCAAGCGCAGGATCCGGAGACGCTTGAGCAGGGTGCGGTGCAGGTCGATGTGCTCGAAGTGGGATCCGAAGCTCGCGTCACCATCGTTCTTCAGAAACGCGTGAGCGTCTGGGGCTATTTGAAGAATGCCGCAGGCACCATACAGCGGCACCACTCGGTATACCTCTTCGATTCTCAAGGAAGATACGTTGTGGTTGATACCGACAATTCAGGCAAATACACCTTTGTCGGCGTTGAATCACCGGGGAGTTATTCATTGTCTGCCGGGGGAGAAGACGGCGACGGTGTATTCCGATCAGTCTTTGTATCCGAAGGAGGTAGGGTTCTTCCCGATCTGAGCTACGTCGGTACCACAAGTATCGAAGGCGTAATTCTAAACAGCCTTGGGCAACCGGGGAAGGATCTTGAGAGCGCCTACATAGGCTACATGAAGTTCGATGGCTATGGGCGGCTCGGGTGGACAGAGACCCGGGTGCTCGCGAGCGGTGTTCTGGGATCAGACGGTGTTGATGCGTGTGAGGCCCCGCCCAAACTGAACGCGAGTTTGTGCGAATGCGGTGGATGTGAGGGCTGCTCCGGTCGGTTTGTTCTTCCTAACGTTCCGAAGGATGTGCCCTATACGGTTCGTCTGAATGGGGAGCGCTACCCGCAGGTGGGCGGCACCGCGAGCGCAACTCCAGCTTTGCACTGTCTTCGAGCGGGAGAAAATTCATCCCTTACGGGACACATCTATTGGCCAAACGGGGAGGAACTGGGCGCTCCAACGCCAACCCCATCCGGAACGCCGACTCCCGCACCGTCAGTATCCGTGCTGCTCGGAATAGGGTACGAGGAACCGCAGGAATATATTGCTCCGCGTACACCGGACGACTTCGTACTCACACCGACACCTGGAGTCGAAATTCCCGGGTTTGAAATTGTTCCAATCGAACCCCGGCGGTCGCGAGTTATCGCACATGCGGACTTCGGCGGCAGCGGCGATAACGATCTCTGGGCGTCGGCCTTTATCGAGCCGGCCCCGGGACGCATGGGTGAAGTGGACCTCAACCTTCTCGGGCGCGGCAGTGTACACGTGATCGTGCTCGATGCGGTGAACAACGAGCTCCTGAATACTCGGAATCTCGATGTGCATCTGGTTTCAGGTTCTCCGGTTGCTGATCTCATCTACCCGCAAGCGAGCGGCGAGACCGAGCTGACGCAAACTGGAGAGTATACGTTCGAAGGTGTTCCCGAAGGACCGTTTTCAGTGAGTGTGCAAACCGAGGTGGGATCCGCATCTGCTGGCGGAAACATCTTTGCTCACGGCCAAGAGGTAGAAGTGGTGTTGCAGCTCGCGCCTGCCGGGCGCGTCATCGGATATACCCAGGATATCGATTCGACGGCGCGCGGGCCGATGCTGGTCCGGATGAAAAGAGCGGATCGTTCCGAAGACTATTACGCCGTCAGCGATTCCGAAGGGTACTATACCTTCGAAGCCGTCCCTCCATCCGTGAGTTTCACTCTTGAGCTATTCGATCCGAGAACCGGGCGTGTTGGTCGTCACAACGAACCAAGAGAAGTCCACTATGACCCAGTAGAACATACTCCAGAGACACTGACGATCGACTTAAAACTCCAACCAATAGGGACGGTATATGGACAGGTGCTTCGGCCTTCGCTCGAAGGTGTAGGTGGGGCAACCGTCGAGCTCGAGTCTGCGCTTCTTGCCAGTCCAACAGGTCTTCTGCGCAAGGGTTCATTTTTTGGGCCCGGCACTCTGCGCACGGGAACTTCCGATGGCGGCAGATATGAAATCGGTGGTGTACCCGAGGGTGCATTTACCATTTCGGCTAAGGACCCGACGAGCTCAGCTTCGGGCACCGCGAGCGGTACGGTGGCCGGCGAGGCAGGGCGATCAGAGGTCAACGTGACTCTTTCGGGCCTTGGCACGGTTTCGGGAACGGCGCTCGGGGCTGGCGGCGAGCCGATACCTTCAGCCCGAGTTATGCTTGAGTCTGGGGATATCCGGCTTTCCGCAATTGCCAATAGCTCCGGCAACTACACAATCAACGTTGTCCCTGTCGGTCCTTTCTTGCTCACGGCCAGTGCGGCGGTGGGCATCGATGGCGGCTGCGTTGCCGGCGCCGTGACACTTGATGGGCAAAGCGTAATTCAGAATGTCGTATTCCAGGGGACGGGAAGCCTTTCCGGAACCGTTACTGATTCGGGACCCGTCTCGGGTGCCGCAATTCTTGTTCAAGTCAAAGACCGAACATGTCCGCTTCTCCCACATCGCTTTCAGGCGTTTGCTAACGGCTCGGGAATTTTCAACTTGCCGGAGGTGCCGGTAGGAGAGCTGGTCGTTTCAGCAACTGCGCCCGGCGGCGTGCCGCGAAGCGATATAGAAACCGTCGAAGCCGGGGCTCCCGGAGAGGAACGTAGCGTTACGCTTACGTTGGTCGACGCGCGGTCGATTGAAGGTTTCGTTCTTCGCGCTGATGGGAGAACACCGCTCCAGGGGGCATCGCTCGCCCTGTCCGGGACCGTAGGAATGGGACCGCGGGAATTCACCACACATACGAATACCAATTCGACCGGATTTTTCCGATTCACCCTGGTTCCAGAAAGCACGGCAGCTTCGCCGAGTCTTGTCGTGGATGATCCCCTCGGTGTTGCGCTCACCACCGTATCCGGAACCGATGATGTCTCGGGTCTTGTGATCGTTCTCGACGAAACGCCGCCTGCGGTTCTTGGTGTCGAACCGGCAGCGGGTGCGTCCGATGCCCCTGTCGGCAGTAGGATCCGCATCACGCTTGCTCGCGATGATCTTGAGGGTTTACCCGTTGAAGATGCAACCACGAGCGATGCGATTTCGATCAAGAACGGGACCACTTCGATTGCAGGGCACTTCCATATCGCAGAAGTCAATCACCAAACCGTGATCACCTTCGAGCCTACGGATGAGCTGCCCGAGGCGTCGCCGATCACAATCACGATACTGCCAAACAAGATCACTGACGCCTTTGGTCGCAGGCTCGGTGCATTTTCTTCCACCTTTCAAACCCGAGATCTCACCCAGCCTACGGTTGTTCGCATGAACGTCATCTTGGGCAATCTGGTGGTCGAGTGGAGCGAGCCCGTTCGCAGTTCCAACCTTGATGCCTCGATCACGGTTGTCAGGGTTAAGGAGTCCGGCGACGAGACCGTTGAGGGTCTCCGGCAGCAGGTCTCAGGAAACCGGGTGGTGGCATTTCGTCCGACCGCAGGTGACGGTTTTGAGCGCGGGTCCGTCTTCACGGTTACTCTCTCCGGCTTCAGTGATTTTTCCGGCAACGAGCAGGCGCCAAGTAGCTCGTTGGAGCTTACTTTTGATACGAACGATATCACAGGTCCGATCCTCCGACTTTCGGTGTCGGGTACAGAGCTTACGGGAGACTTCGCCTCAGGTTTCTCGGGAGAAGTTGTGGACGGAAGTACCGTTACGCTCACCGCCTCTCCTCTTCGCCCCGAGGATCAGGACATCTACGCAGTCGATTTCTTGAGCAGCACCGGGGCACCTCTGTCGAGTGACCGCGAGCCGCCCTACCAGCATACGTTCAGGGCCTCAGGGGAGTCTGTCAGCTTCATAGTCGTAGCGAGTGACTATTCGGGAAATCGGGGACCGCTGGTGAGCTTGAACTTGACCGTTGAAGACAATGCGCCTCCAACTGCAGAGCTCACACCGACCCCATCGGCGCTGACAACAGGAACTTCACCAACGCTTTTGGTTTCCGCAACTGATGACGTCGGTCTCTCCGGCGTCTTTGTACGTCTCCGATATGACGAGGAGGACGTCGAAACCTTTAGCCATCATCTCGCCGGGGTAACCTCCGATACTGTGCCCTTCAAGATTGCTGTGTCGCCTACCCGCCCGCAAGGAGTTGTAGATATCGAGACGTGGGCACGAGACATTTTCGGCATAGATGGGGCTCATCAGACGCTTTTAGACGTGACACTTCACGACGGCGTTCGACCCGTCATACGAATTGTGGATCCGAGCTCGGCTACGATGGATCCAACTCCGGGCGTCCTCGGTATTGTTGTCAGTGCCACGGATGAGTCCGGAATTGACAGCATCAGTCTGAGCGCGCCCGGCGCAACCGTGAGTCCTGCGAGCGCACAGCCCACCCCGTCGGCGACCACGGTCGTCTTTGACGTTGACATTCCTACCACTCTCGAGGGCGGTGTGGTGCTGGTTCAAGCAACCGCGGAGGACGGCGCCGATCCGGCAAACATCTCGAAATCTCGGATCCTAACCCTTCTTGTACGCGGTACCCCGCGAGTCAAAATCGATTCGATCAGCGACGGCGCAACGACCGTCAATGAGCCTTTGGAGATGGAAACCGAGACACTTCCCAAGTTTATCGCGGGCGCGCCTCTTACCATCGTTGCGCGCACCGGGAACTCGCTTGTCGATGAGGTCCAGTTCTCGCTCACGCCTCCGAGTCCGATGGAGGGAAATCTGATTGATAATGGATCGGTAACTTCCTCGGTAGCTGACGGTCCCGAGGAGCTCTACACGATCATTGTTCCCACCGATGCGAACTACGCCATGCAAGAAGGCTCCTTCACCATCGGCGCCACGGCGTACGATGATGATTTTCCCCCATCGTCGGAAGCAATGGCGTGGATAGCCTTCAAAGATAATGAACCTCCGGTTGCCGACGTCAAACTCATTCAGGGCGGACTACAGAGCAGCGGGGAGCATGTTTCGATCGGTGCGATTGCGAGACTTACGGCTCAGCTCTCGTACGATCCCGATGGAAGTGCGCTTACCTATAGTTGGACTGTGGACGGCGATCCCGGAGCTTGTGCGCTCCTTGAACAGAGCGGCGAGCAGGTCCGGTTCCGTGGGTTGTTTGGACCAACAACCTGTACGGCTACACTTACGGTGAATGACGGGATCGCGAATGCGTCCACTGACTTCGAGCTTGTAGTCGAAGCATCGACCACCACCCCCACGCCGACAGAAACGCGCACTCCAACCAATACGGGAACGCCTACCAATACGCGCACTCAGACACCTACATTTACGAACACCCGCACTTGGACGCATCACAACACGCCGACTCAAACTCCGACGCGGACAAATACTTCGGTCAGAGATACCGCTACGGTAACTTTGACGCGGACGCGTACGCCGACACCTACACGAACGCGAACGCCCACTCATACTGCGACGCGTACACCCACCCGCACCCCGACCATTACGCCGACCATTACGCCGACCAGCACGTCTACCAATACACCTACGTTGACGCCGACCGTCACAACCACCGACACTCCAACACTGACACCCACCAGAACACCAACATTTACGCCAACAATAACCTTGACCAGCACTCCGACCTATACGTCGACCAACACCCCGACGAACACTGCAACCAATACACCGACGCTCACTCCAACCAACACTCCCACACAGACGCCAACGTGGACACCGACGCGTACGCCTACCTTCACGCGCACGTACACGCCAACGAGGACGCCGACGCGGACGCTGACTCCAACGGTAACGCCGTTGTTAGATTATTCGCCGTGTCCGACCGACGAGCTGCAATTTGTCGTAAACTCGTGGACTGTTGGTGAGCAATACACATCTAGTATTTCGTCAGATGCTGCAGGGGATTTCGTCATTGTTTGGGCGAGTGCGTACCCGAGCCCAGCGTTCTCCCAGGATAGTCCGGAAGTCATGGGTCGTCGGTATTCGAGTAGCGGTGAAGAACTCGGGACTGAATTCCAGGTAAACCAGTACACCACAGGTCGCCAGTTCAAGCCGCAACTAAGTCGTGAGGCAGACGGAGATTTCCTTGTCTCGTGGTCTTCCGATCCTCCGCCTGTGGGTCTCGCCCGGGTGTTTGCCCGTCGCTACAACAGCGCTGGTGGCTCGGTGGGGAGCGAGTTCCAGGTGAACACGACATCCAACGGTAACCATGAGGATGTGAAGGGATGTGTTCAGGGTGACGGCTCTACTGTAGTTGGGTGGATCTACAGCGGTGGCTCGGGTCCGCGAACGATATTTGCCAGAATCTATGAAGCAAACGGCACGGCCCGGACGGGCGAGTTTGCAATCAATTCCAGTTCACTGACGAACAATTCCGCGATTGATTTCTATTGTGCACCCGAAGGAGGGTTCACGGCGGTCTTTGACAATGCGGATGCAAGCTCGCAAGGCATCTATGCGCGGCGTTTTGATGAAGACGGTGTCGCTCTGGGTGGAGAATATTCGGTCAATACGACGACATCTAATGCCCAGAACGTTCCGTCCCTTTCCTTTGACGACGCAGGGAATTCGGTCGTTGTCTGGACAAGTGACCTGCAGGATGGTTCGTCGACCGGAATCTACGGCCAGCGGTTCGATGCGACCGGTGCCCCCGTTGGGACTGAGTTCCAGGTCAACAGCTACATCAACGGCAAGCAGTACGGTGCTCGGGTCCTCGCAGATAGCGATGGCGCCTTTGTCGTTAGCTGGATCGATGGGTTTCGCGAAGAGATTTATCTGCAGCGCTTTGACAGTGACGGCTCTCCAATCGGCGATGAGTTCCAGGTTTCTATCAGCCTGAATAAGGAATGGACGAATGCGCTAGCGCGTGCAGGTAGCGGAGAATTCGTGATCACCTGGGACGATGAGTACGGTGACGGTTGGTATGATGCCGTTTTGGCGCGGAGATTGTCATTTGCCGATTCTCCTGTTTGCGATCCGAGACCAGAGCGTTCTGCTTGCGTCGATCATTGTGAATTTCAAGTCAACTCTTACACGACCAACGCTCAAGAGCATCCGAGCGTCTGCGAAGATGCATCAGGGGATTTCAAGGTCGTATGGGCCAGCTATCTTCAGGATGGGTCACAGGAGGGAGTATTCGCACGCCATTACAATAGCTCAGGAGCAGCGGTTGGCACTGAGTTTCAAGTAAATTCTTATACTAGTGCATCGCAAAGAAACCCTGCGATCGGATGTCAGCCGGGAGGTGAGTTCATCATAACCTGGAGCAGCAGCGGACAGGACCGTAGCGGCGATGGAATTTTTGCGCGTAGGTTTGCAGACGACGCTTCGGCCCTTGGGACCGAGTTTCAGGTCAATAGCTACACCACGGGCGGGCAGATCCTGCCCTCGATCGCAACTAATACAGCTGGCAGTTTTCTCATTGTGTGGGAGTCGGCCGACGGCAGTTCTGATGGAATCTTTGGGCAGCGTTTTCTCAGTAGCGGCGCGCGAAGTGGCACTGAGTTTGAGATAAACAGCTACACGACGAATTCGCAGAGCGTTCCCAAACTGACAGCGGCAGGAGATGGCTTCGTTGTCGTTTGGAGCGATCAGGGTCGGGATGGATCTAATTTGGGAATATTTGGCCTGCGTCTCGATTCCCTTGGGGGACGACGCGGGACTGAATTTCAGGTAAACCGCGTCACCTCTTCGTACCAGCATCAAGCCTCGATCGGTGCGGATAGTGGGGGAAACTTCGTGGTTGCATGGAGGGGTGCTCTGGATGGACCCCGGGTACAGAGATTTGATTCCAGTGGAAATCCTCTCGGCACTGAGTTCTCGGCATCGGAGTTCGACCGAGGGGACAGTTTTCCTGTTGTCTCGGTCGATTCGTCGGGTGAGTTCGGGGTGATTTGGTCAACGACCCATGATCCTGGCACCTGGAATGGTGGTGGGGGTGTCTTTGGGCGCCAGTTTGATTCGCTCGGGAATGCCATCGGTGCCGAGTTCCAGGTCGAGGAATTCCGTTACTATGAGCAAGCCTCTCCAGCTGTCTCGTTCGGGCGTAGTTCGGAATTCGTGGTGGTATGGAGCAGCGATACGCAAGATGGTTCCTCGTATGGCGTGTTTGGCAGAGTCGTCCCCCGGGCTACCGGAGGTGAGCCGTGAGATTCTGCTATTCGATTGTTGGGTTCCTGTTTGTAGTATTGGCTACCTATCTACTGCTCCACATTACTCACGGAGAAGGTGGAACCTATGTTGAGGTAGGAAGCTCGGTGCGAGCATCGCTTCTCGGATCGAATCTACTCGTCCAGATGTTGGTGCAACCGGCCCCGACTCCAAATATCGACGACGATGACGCTCCAGATCGTCCGGAACCCTTTAGTCTTCCGTCAGATGCGATCGAGGATGTCTCCAAGCGTGGCGAGCGTGTAAAGCACTTTCGCCTGCCCGACGGCCGCGGAGTCGCAGTGAGTAACGGAACCGTACTGCATCGGTTCAGAAACGGCCGGTGGAAAAAGATTCGCAAACGTTTACATCCAGGTACGACCGATCTCATAGACGAGCTCCCGTATACCCTCCGCGTGCTGCCGCATGCTATTCAGGTTTCCGATCCCGACCAGCATCAGGGTATCCGTTGGTTGATGTCAGAAAAACCTGTGCTTGATCCGACCACTCTGACGATAAGCTTTAATCTGCCGAACGATTCGTTAGGTTGGCACTACCGGGTCGAGCAAACAGCCTTGGAGCTCTACAGCGACCAAATTACTGAGCGTAGGGGTCTTAAGCACTATGAGTTTCGGTACGAAACGTTTGGGTCTGACTCGCCGATCGTGGACACCGGAAAGCGGGAGCTCAAGTTCGGAAGTTTCTCGTTTCTTCCTCCGCGAATTCTTGGGTCAGACGGTTACTGGTACGACGGTGAAGTATCCCTCGGAACGAATCCTAATCGCTTGATCTTAACATTCGATGATAGCGTTGTTCATGCCGGTACGAGTTACATAATCGATCCTTCTAGCCCCGCTCAGAGTTCGTTGGCAAGCGACGGCGAACCTTGGCCGGATGATGGGACCTTCCCGGCCACATCGCCCCATGCGATCGCGTGGAACAATCCAGTTCGCGTCGAAAACGACGATACGGACTACGCATTGTGCCCGAACATAGATGACGATAAATATAGCAGCGGTCTTTGGGCTCATACTTTTGACATCGATTTTGGTGGTACAGCGGGTCAGTCGATTACCGGAATTCAAGTTGTGGTAAACGATGGGATAACGAATTGTCAGTCATCATGTAACGCCAGTGATTGCATTAAAGTCAAAGAGATGCGTCTGACGTACAATGCCGGTGGATCACCTGTGTTGAGCGGCGCTGCGGCTCCTCAGAACATTATCAATGAATGTTGGCCAACAAACATCAACGACGCTAACGACGATACAATCTATGGAAGTAGTTCGGAAATGTGGGGACGTTCCTCTTGGGCTTTCTCTGAAATCGACAGAGATACGGATGCTGGAAACTTCGGTGTGGTGATATCTGCAGATGGGGACAGCACGCATAGCCATACCGATCCTCCGAATGCTCAGATCGATAACTTCAGCATCTCTATTTGGTACGCAGCGAACACTCCAACTAGGACGCGGACGCCTACGCGAACGCCAACAGCCACACCTACTTGGACAGCGACCCACACCCCGACATCTTCCGCAACCGCGACGCCGACTCGGACACCCACTGCCACCCCGACATGGACGGCAACTAATACTCCGACAAGTACCCCCACCAGAACACCGACCCATACACCTTCCTATACTCCTACAGAGACGCCCACTCGCACGCCTACAAGCACACCAACATGTACTGAAACCGATACGCCAACCGTCACGCCGACGGACACGCCAAGTTCCACCCCGACGGATACGCCCACCGTTACGCCCACCGATACGCCGTCGCTCACTCCGACAATTACCCCGACGGATACTCCAACCCCAACGAGAACCTTCACACCGACGGCCACGCCAACGGTTACTCCGACCCTGACGCGAACGCACACAAGAACTCAGACGCTCACGCGAACCTCAACGAGTACGCCGACCGAGACGCCGACCAGGACCCATACCCGAACCGTAACACCGACCGAGACTCCCACCGACACGCGAACCGCAACCCCGACGAAAACTCCGACTTCGACCGAGACCCCGGAATTTACCGCGCGTCCGGAGAACACCTCTACCCCGGAACCGCCTCCGACGCCCACCAGCACGCCGGAGCTTACCTCTACTCTCCCCGGGAGGATTGTTGGCGAAGCGTATGATGATTCGACTGCGCGCGCTCTGCCTGAAGTCGAAGTCCGCGTCGATCCGCTCACAAGCAGCAGTGTAGTTGCGTCCACTGACGTCTTTGGACGGTTCATCGCCCCGTCCGATCCCGGCGCAGCTCTGCTCTCGCTTTCAAAGAGTGGATATACCCGAGTTCTTCGAGACCTTGTCTTCACCGGCGGAGAAGATCTTGCGCTCGCGATAATCCTCGACGGGCGTCTTACTCCCCTTTCAGAGACGACATCTTTGACGGCAGCAGAGTCGACTCTCGAAGCGAGTTACTCGGTTAGGGATGATACCTCTTTCTCGCTCTTCCTGGAGGTGCCGGCATCGGCGGAGCGCTCTCTGGATGTCGCCTTCACGGCGCTTTCACCGCAAGGTCTACTATTCCCGTTGCCGGCCGGTTGGAGCGGGCTTGTCGGTGTAGATCTCACTCAGATCTCAGGTGGATCACAAAATACTCCCGTCGATCTTGGAGTGGCACCAACGCTTACAATCTCGGGCGCACACGGCCTGTCGTCTACCACAAACGTCTACGCGGCATATTTCTTTGAGGACTCAACTACTCACGAGTGGCGACGAGGTAAGGCTGCTACCGTGGCCGATTCCGTGGGATCGGAGCAGATCGAAGTCGAGCTTCCTTCCGAATTTTCTCAGATTGCCCTGGTCGTCGCCGACGATGGAGTGACAGTTCCCGACGAAGATGATGCGCTGGCGGCCGAGACGATGTCTACGCCAGTTACACCGATTCTCGGAGAAGTCTTGGCCAATCCTTCCGAGGTTGTCGCGGGGCCACTGGCGCATTCATTTGTTGGTGTTGGAGTAACGTCAACCGGGAACACGCCGGATCTTCCAAGCGGCGCGCTTCTGGAAGCTCGGGTTGCGGAAACCTTCGAGCTCACCGAAAAGCGCCGACAACTCGGTGCAGTAAACGGACAAGACCTGATCGCCTACCGGCTGGTGCTCGCCGCCACAAATGAGGAGCCCGCACCCCTGTTGCGCAGTAGCTTCCGGATCCAGCCGACCGAACCGTATGAGTTAAGCGAGTTTGTAAGCGGTAAGGCGCGCCTCGTCATTTCACTCAAGGGATCTCTTTTCCCACCCGAGATCGTCTTGAGCGACGATCCGACTACAGTTGATGGACCTGACGGTCTTCAACTCAAAATTCCGGCCGGGTCGATCAACTCCGGGACTCCCTTTGTGTCAATTTCGGAGGCAGGATTTGACGGTTTGCCACAAGACATTTCGGAAATAGATGGTCCCATCTATCCAGACGCGAGCGTTTATCTCGACATTCGCGGTGGCACCCTTGATCCCTTAATGTCGTACGAATTCGCACCGGGTTTCGAGGTGGAGACTGGAGATCAGTACTTGGTCGGTTTTCTGCGAAAGTTGGTGTCCGGATCTGTAGTCGAAATTGCAGGAATCGCTGTTGGAAACAGCAGCGGCAAGCTCGTTCTCAATGCCTGCCCGGGCACCGGAACGCCAGCATGCTTCGCGGGAGTCACCGGAAGCGGCACCTATTACTTCTACCCAGCTGCGAGCGAGCTGATACCTGTTCGCGGGTTTGTTGGAACGCTCCTTGAGGATCCAGGACGCGGTGTTCCGGTTGTCAACGAATTCTTTGGGGTGGCTTCCTTCACGGACACCAACGGCCTGTATCTCACAGCAACACTCGACTTGGGGGCCACGCTCTTGAGCGCCCATGACCGGATGGCGGATCTCTTTGGGGAGACCACGTTTATTGCTGACATGTCGTGTGATTCGGAGCTTCCCGGCATTTCATGTGATCCGTCTGCCGCCGATATCGTTCTTTCTGGGACCCCTCCAACACTCGTATCGATTGTACCGGCGCTCCACGCCGGTGGGGTCGAACCTGAGACCAGCGTCAGGATTGTATTCTCAGAGCCGCTCGACCGTGGAAGTGCTCTTGCGCCGGGTGCCGTCCAGCTTCGTCGCGTGGTGGCCTCCGCTGTAAATATGCTCGAGTCGGGGCCGACATACTATCCGGTTGCCGGTCGGGTGAGCCTTTCACCCGACGGACGCGAACTCATCTTCACACCCGAGGCGGCACTCAAGCTCAAGAGCGTTTTTGAGGTAGTGGTGGACCGCTCTGTCACAGACCGCTCCGGGCAGTCCGTCGTAGGAATCGATGGCTCTGCTGGATTGATCAGTGATTTCAGCACGGCCACGCGATATGCACCGGACCTCCTCCAGCCCGGCGAGCTTCGCATCACGCTTCCAGAGGAGCGCGATCCGAACACCGAAGACGGGGCGTTTGGTGAGGTGGTGCCATTTGGCGAGCCTGGCCGGGTGCTCGTGTGTGGTGGGGCTCAGTTCGCTCAGCCTGGTACCGAAGTCAGGGTTGCGCCAAGGACGCGCACAGGGGTTTCAGGGGGTGAAGTTCTTACGTGCGCGACTCCCTTTGTCGGTATCACGGCGCCCGATGCCATCTGCGTTGCATCAACTCATATTTTCGGGCTCCCCGATGTCCAGAGCTGCACTGATGTGGAGCTAAGTCGTTGTGGGATTCTGGATCTGAACGATCTGGATGGTGAGCCAGACGCAGAGAAGAAGGCTCCGGGTAGTTTCTGCGCATCGCTCCGGGAGAATCTTGAACCGGATCCTGAAGTACCGAATCCGTTTGATGACGGTATTCGTGCCACTGATCGCATCAGTATTACCATCAAGAACGTATTGGGTGATCTTGTAACTCTCGATGGACCGCCGATGCGTGATGAGCGCACCGGTGCACAGGTCGTAGACGAGCGAGGCGGAGTGGTCACCTTTCCGGGAGACGGGCGCTATCGGGTTCTGGTACGACCGGGAAGCTTTAAGAAGAGCGAACCAACAATCGTTCAGTTGACGCCGGTTGGTACTGAAATTCCGGGCGGACTCTCACCTGAGGATCCGGAGCATCCGGAACTTGCAGGCATACTGAACTCTGATCTCTCCGATCCGGGGAAATTCACTGCTGCCGAAGACCTTGCATTCAATCTTGTCGGGGCTGTCGTTGTAGATCTTACGCCGTCGGATCGTGTGACCTCGAAGAACTACGATATTACCGTTCCCGCGGGCCCAAGCGACTCGGGCGATCATTATCTTGCACTTCAGGCGCTTCCCTTCCGAGACGGATATATTGCAACTGCCGTCGATACGGCGTTCTTCAACGAAGAGCGCTGCACGCGAAGCGGCGGAACAGATTGCGTGGTGCAAACAGACCCTGGAGTTTTCAGCGGCGCTACGATGAGCGGCTCCTTCGGCATCACGCGTGTGGATGGGTGCATCGCCTTCCTGACCGGTTTTCTGAGTGTCGAGTCTTTTGGCACCGGGTCAAGTGCCGGCGGGAGATCTGTCGCTTCGCTCGGAATTGGTTCACCGGTCGCAATTCCAGTGCTCGAGACTCAGCACGTGAACATCACCCTGCCCGTGCCGTGTAATCGTCCGGCCGCAGATCTCGTGTCGGCGTCCGACGATGTGATCAGCACCATCGGCTGCCCGGATTGTCTGGCCGAGTATGGTGAAAATATCGTCGTCGAGGAGAGCCTTACGGATGACAAGGTTCGGCCAATTTCTCTGGACCTCGGCCAGGCGATCATAAACGGCATGGCGGTATTCGATCCCTCAAAGAGGATTGAGGTCGTATTCAATGAAAGCATTGATGGTGAGACGCTGGCCGATCACGTCATGCTTTGGAAATGTCCCGATGATGATCAGAATCCGACGCCATATTCGTGCAAGAGAGACGGTTCACGCATAGACGGGCACCCGGAGCTTGCCCCCTTGAGCGACCGTACGGTCATCTTCGTGCCCGACATTCGCGTAGAGTACGGACACCGATATCAGCTTGAGATCACCACGGACGTAAAGGACCAGGACGGGCAGAAGCTTCCCCAAGCCATCTATCGGCAGTTCAGTACAGAAACGCCAAGGGTATTTGCGAAGGTCCAGGGCATTCTCAATGATGTCGTCGCAGTTCGGGGACCGCTCCCCGGAGATTCTGAGGATGGTCACGAGCGATACGTGGCCTTTGCCGACGCGAGCCCGGGTAGCGGCATCGTCCTTTACAACGTGACCGATCCGGTAACTATCCACAACAGCGACTCGTCCCCGGTGACGATTGCGACTCCGGGTGTCGACACTTCGTTAGACTTTATTGGAGCCCAGGACTTTCAATATTTCGTCCCCAACATGGGAGATCCGGGTGACGTCGATGCGGTTGGCCCCTATCTGGTTAGTATCACGCATGGTGAAAGCGCGGCGCAGTTTGGCACCTGGCATCTTTTCGAACTGCAGAGTGCAACGTCGATTCGGCAGGTTACCGCAAAGATATTGAACCAATCACCTCAAGCTCTTGAGACAATAGCCAAGTTCAATATTCCTCCAGGCCCGGGTGTTACGGTCCCGGAACCTAACGAAGAAGAACAGATTTTGCTCAGCCTCCAGCACATTGTTGAGAACGATCTAGGAACCCCCGAAGACATTGTGGCCTTAGGCTTGTACGGAACATACGTTGCGAACTCGCCCAACATTGGCCTTGAGTTGGTTCAGGCCCAGAACGTCAATCCTATCCTCAACGCCCATTCTCTTCTCACTGGCAGTGCAATTCAGGAAATGGTTACCGGCAAGCAGGTCGCTGGACTGTTTCGCGGAGATGCCGGCCTGGAGCACGACTCGGGCACGTATCATTTCAGTCAAATGTTTGACGTGCATGGAGTCAGCACACTGGTTCACACTCAAGCTCCCGATTCCGAAATCGATACGGAGGACTCGCCTGAAAGCGAAGAGAGTGGTGACTCGGCAGGCGAAGACGCAGGGGCCGAAGACACTGATGAGAGCGACTCCGGCGATGATGGAGACTCGGGAGAGGGCGAGGAACCCGATGATCCGCCCACCATTCCCGAGCCGTTTGTTCTGGCAGTGTCTCAATATAGCGGGACGAACCAACTCCATCTCTTGTCTACGGCGTTAGAGAAATACGGCGAGACCCAAGAATTGGACCTCGAGTATCCGCCGAGAGCTGTGGTCGGGCTTGCGGAGTGGCCCACGCGCGAAGATGATACTGGCGCGACACCTCCGAAGATGACGTTCAGGGCGCGCGATCTTGCCGTGGTGATTCACGAAAGCGGCGACCTGACCACGATCGCCGTCGATCCGGAGGCGAAGGATTTTGACGAGGAGCTCGTCCAAGAGGGTAAAGGGACGATTCATACACCAGGCGAGTTCCCAACTGGAGCAGTCGGAGATCCATACACGCAGCGGCTTTATGTCGCTGACGGGACCGCAGGGCTTTCGATCGTCGATCTCCACCGTCCGGGGGCTAGCTTCCCGCGGGACAACAGTCCGGTTGACAAAAGGGTTCAGGCAACCATTCCGCTTGTAATGGAAGATGGTGGGGATGCGTTGAGAGCCCGTCAGATCACGAGGTATCAGGACGCCAACGGCCGAGGGATGGAAGTTGTGGTAGCTCGCCTTCCCGAGCCAGAGCAAAACGCCGACCCCAGCGAAGTTAACGGCGCCTTCCTTGTCGGTGATATCCTTCCGCTCACCGTTACGAAGGACAACTTCGAATCGTGCGGCTACGGGATCGATTCCGATACCATCGGGTGCGAAGACCAGAGCCTGGGACAGGTGGTCGGGGTTATCGGCACCCCATACACGTTGCATTACCAGAGCGATCGCACGCCGGCGCGAAATTGGCTCCGGATTCATATCGCGGACGTGGTTCCACCTGATGTTGACAAGTATAAGCTTACGGTGAGGATTGGCGATCAAGTGGTATACACCGATGATATCGATCCTGAGCCTACCGAAAACCTCGAGCGGTTATTCTTCTGGGACGGAAAACTACCGGACTCAGACGCGTATGCACTTGGTTCACAGTGGGCGGAGGTAGAAGTCTCGGAAATCTATCAGATCGATGGTGATGACCATCTCTGGAACACCCGAAAGTGGGGTGGGACGATCGGTAGCTTTGATTCGCGAGCACTTGGTCTGGGCGGCTGGACGCCAAGTGTGATGCACTTCTTCGATGTCCGCGACCGAGTTTTGTATTTAGGTACAGGGGGGCGTCGTAAAGGGGCGGAACTCGGCACCATAGAGGAAGACGGCGATTTGACGCGAATTGCCTCTGAGGATGGATCGCTCGTTTATGAATTCGATCAGATCGGGCGCCATGTCGCTACGTACAATGCGTTCAACAGCCACCCAGTATATAAGTTTACGTATTCGGATGACGATCACACGTTAACAAGAATCGAAGATACTGATGGAATGCCCACTACTTTCGACGGCACATTTACCGGACCGTTCGGCGAGACAACATCCCTTGACTTCGACGATCAAGACTACTGTAAAAAAATCTACAATGCCACGAGCGTTTTCATTTTCGAGGTCAGTGGCGAAGGAGAAGAGAATAAATTCGTTAAAATCGAAAATGAGGGTGACGATCAGGTGGTAGGATTTGGTCTGATGACTTCGCTTAAGGATCCGAATGAGGGTGAGTGGACCTATACCTACAACCTTTTTGGGTGGCTGAAAAAAGATGAGGACGCAGACGACGGAAGCGTTACGCTGAACCGTTCCACGCCGACGCCGGTGGTTGAATCGGGGGAAGGCGAAGGAGAGGGCGGAGAAGGTGGCGAGTCGGGCGGTGAAGGGGGGGCGGGTGGTGGCGAAGGCGTCGGTGGTGAGGACGAGGATTCCGATTCAGAGACGACTCTCGCAGCCCAGGAGCAAGAATCGGTCATCAATCAGATCATTGACCATGACACCGCTGGCAGCCAGAATTTCAAAAATGAATTCCTGCGCCGCAAGAATCTCACCGAAACCCGCAAAGTAACCAATCGCGATGGAGAGACCACCACGGAGACCGGTCGCGACTTGAGCGTAACCGGTGAATATACCGGACGATATTCGAGCGAGGGCATCAGCTGGTCGAGTGAACGTATCCCAGGGAAAAAGCTTGCGTCTAATGTGGCAGACCCGCATATGAGCATTGACACTAATGCCTCGCTGGCCGTATCGCTGAATAGTGAGGATGACCTCCGATCGGTATCGAAGATAGACCTCGATTCCAAAGTAAACGGGATAGGAGGACACACCAAGATCACAGGTTCTTCGATTGAGTACGCCAGTCCCACAGGAACCCGTGTAACCACGGTTACAACCGATGAGGCGGGTCATCCTACCGAAATTGAATACCCTGGCATGCCACCCATTTCCCTTACCTGGGTGCAAGGCCAACTCGCGCAGGTAGTTCAGTCCACGCGTCAAGTTACTTATGGGTATAATGGCGCATTCGTATCGTCGATTACGGATTCGCTTGATCGCGTTACCTCGCTCGAACGTGATGCGAGCGGGCGTGTTCGAAAGATCGTTTTGCCGGGGGGCAAGGAGTTCTCGTATATTCCAGACAACAACGGGAACATTCGGGAAACAACATCACCCCAGAGCCCCGCCGCGTATTCGGAGCCAGAAGACTACTCCTCGGTTGACCTGAACGAAAAAATAACGCTTCCTCGTGGCGAGGTTACTGTTCCCCACGATTCCGATCGGGATCCGGAAACTGGACATGCTCCGCAAGGGGATCTGCTATTCGATTCTTTTGGTCGTCTGACTGATTACGGTCCAATTCACTACATCCCTCGAGACGACGATTTCGTCACGGATATCCAGAATGGCGAAGAGACGGTCAACTTTGAGTACTCTGGTCCGGCGGTGAGTAAGATTACCTATGGTGGTGCGGTTGAAGCAGTCGTCAATATTCCCCGCGATACGACCCTATTTAAGCCGATATCAATCTCAGTTGATAACAGCGCACCGCCATTTTACTTCACAATCGACGATGATGGCGTGATGACGCAAGTAGGCGACCTTGCCATCGCCCGCGACGATTCGACGGCGATGACGGGTACGACTCTTGGCGCGTTAACCGAAACGTACGGACTTAACGAGTTTAAGGAACCCCTGCATTTCGACGCCCAATACGGCGAAGAGGAGCCCGTTCTTCTCTTTGCGGAAGACTATGTTCGCGACAACGGGGGGCGAATTCTCGGCAAGACGATCCAGATCGTCGATCCGGAGAGCGGCCTGCTGGATATCTATACGGTGGATTATTCCTACGATGATTCTTCGCGTCTGTTGAATGTCAAGTACAACGGTGAGTTGGTCAACCGGTACACCTACGACGGCAATGGTAATATTCTATCTTCAAAATTGCCGGGCGAGGAAGATCCGCCGGCCCTCACGTACTCGATTGGGAATCGGGTCTGGTTTGACGCGGATGGTGATGGGTTTCGAGAAAGCGGCGAGTACGGCATCGAGAATGTGTCTGTGTCACTGTACCGGGCCGCGGGTAACGGCGAGTTTGTGGATACGGTACCGACAAACTCAAATGGTTATTACCTTTTCGATAAGCTCGAGGCCGGCAGTTACCGTGTGGCAATCGATAGGGTGAACTTTGAAAGTACCCATCCGCTTGCGGGCCTGAAGTCTTCTGAAGACGGTGTATCAGGAGACGTCGATGACGACGACAATGGGCCGGGCAAGGCCTCTGGCGAAGTTCGAAGTCAGGTGATCGTTCTGGGACCGTATAATTCTGAACCTACAGGAGAATCGGATTCGGGACCTAGCAGTGACGCACCAGATGGCCGAAGCAACCTGACCGTCGACTTCGGCTTTACCACGGGCGGCGAGACTCTTGCCGCAGCAACCAATACGCCTACGCGCACCTCTACACCAGGTTACGGCTTTCCCACCTCTACGCCGACCCAAACATTCGAGGAGGGTGAGCCCACGTTCACCTTCACTCCAACGCGAACTCCCACGTCAACGCGGACCCCGACTGATACAGGTACGCCAACTCCAACGCTAAGCGTTGTTCCGTACGAAATTGTGCCCAGACGAATTATTCGCAGCGAGACGGCGAGTAACGTAATTTCGAAAAGCTACACAGTTGATAAGGATGGGGACTATCATCTTAACGAATACCAATTCGATAATGGCGGAGCGCTTTCCAGAAAGGTTGATACGTTTACGGGAGAGACGAGCGAGTACAGTTATGACTCGTTCGAGAACCTTCGCGAAGTGATCCTCCCCGGCGGCAGGCGTATTGAATATCTCATCAATGCTGTAAACCAGCGGGTGGGGCGCAACGTCTGGGTCGAAGACGTACTCGTGGATAGCTCGAGGTTTGTTTACGAGAGCGGTTTACGGATTTCGGCAGAACTGAATCAGGCCAATCAGGTCACTCGTCAGTACGTCTATGGGGATGCCGCCAACATTCCCGAATACATGGTGGTCAATGAGGTTTCTCCAACCGCTAGTCCGTCCCCCACTGACTCTCCGACTGGCAATCCAACATCAACTCCGACCGCGAGCGTGATCCCCACGGCAACGCCCACGGCGGTTCTGGCTGGGAAATATAAAATCATTTCAGATCACCTGGGCAGTTTACGTCTGGTTGTAAACGCTCAAACCGGAGACGTTGTCCAGCGAATGGACTATGATGAGCACGGCAATGTATTGCGCGACTGGTCCGCTGACGGCTGGACACAGGTCCCCTTCGGCTATGCGGGCGGAATCTACGACCGCGATACCAAGCTCGTACGCTTCGGCGCCCGCGATTACGACCCTGAAATCTCACGGTGGACCAGCAGGGACCCGATCGGGTTCGCGGGTGGAACGGGAAACGTCTACGAGTACGTGGGTGGGGACCCTGTAAACTACATAGATATTTGGGGTCTGGCCTTTTGCGACGATGCGAAAGACCCAATATCGAAAGACATATGTGAGGGCGAAAATGGAGGCATAGTTGCAGGCGGAGGGCTAATTGACCCGGGGAACGCTCCAGTATGGATTAGAAACGGGATCGTTTACGGTGGCAGAGCTGTTATCGTCGAGGCAACAACAGGTCAGATACGTCAGAAGGTTACCGGCGCCATAAAGAGCGCTTGGGGACGCTTTACGACTCCGCAGGGGGCGCCAAAGATTTCCAAACAAAAGCAGGATGCGCACGTGCCGGGCACAATAGAGTATCAAAGAAGAATCGACAGGGGGGAAGCAACTTCTGGTTTCTTTGGGCAGAAGAGCGGCGAAGTGCTCACGCAGAAGGCATGGGAGAAGGGGCAACCGGTTCCCGGACAACCACAAGCACGCGAGCATAATTTCGGAATATCAACAGGAGTCGGACCAAACGGTGGCATGCAGACTAGTGTCAAAGTGCACCAAATGGATAACGGTAAGATTCATGGTCACCCTTCAGGACCAGAGCGGTAAAATTCAATGAAGGTTGATGAACTGAAACACGCAATCGCCGCAAAGTATAAGTCGCTCGAGACGCCGAATTTCTCGTTTATTGCTAAAGCAGCAGCATTGCGACCATATGAGGATATGTTGGATTCGATTCGTAGCCTTGGGTACTTGGTCAAAGATAATACCGATCTGAATGAAGATGCATGTAGATCACTGTTGATCGTTCACTCGGAAGGAAGCTGTGTTCTTCAGGTTTCATTTGTGCTTCCTATTGCAATACTGCTGACCATTGATGGACAACCAGAAATGTCGCAAAGCGAATCTGTGAATCAGATTAGGTCAATCTTGAGCGCCTATGGAATCGAACAAGGCAACTATAAACTGCTGGAAGAGCCGATAGCATTTGACGGTGAATCTACACCGTTATACCGAATATTATTCTCAAGGATTGATCGCCTACCATGGCAGAATTGATAGATTTCCATTCGTCCTCCCCCTGCCGTTCCGCCTGTGCCCATTGCCACACCTTGATCTGTCACCTGGCTTCGCTAGATTCATCGCCGTTCTCGTGGAATCACTTCGCCCGAACCCATCGATCAGCTTGCCGCTCCCGAAATACGCCACCATCGCGTTGACTTCGCGCAAATTAGCGGCAAAGCCGCATCGGGAATGCGGAGCATTTCCGCTCAGGTCTTTGAAAACCACGACTTTCGATTACATCAAGTGGCACAAAGGCAACATTGCGCTCCGTTGCGTAAAATGCGCCTCTGAGCCGATCTTCTGCGCGACTGGTCCGCAGAAGGTTGGGTGCAGGTTCCCTTCGGTTATGCGGGCGGCATCTACGATCGCGATACCAAGCTCGTCAGGTTTGGCGCACGCGATTACGATCCTGAGATCTCACGGTGGACCAGCAAGGACCCGATCGGGTTCGGTGGCGGACAGGGCAACTTGTATCAGTACGTCGGCGGGGATTGCGTTAACTTTATTGATCCAAGTGGGCTGGAACCATTAAAGGAGTGTAAGAACAACCAACCTCTTTTCAAGAACAAGAAGATTGACGCAGAAGCGAAAAGACTTGCTGACAAAAAGATTTCTACGGAACCTCGTATCGCGAAACAGGAATGCGAATGGGGTACAATGATTGAAGCCCGAAACGAATTGAAAGCGCCAGCCAACTCCAAGATTCCAGATTGGGAGGGAGAGCCGGGACGGGTTCAATGCGGGGAAACGGGAGCCGTTGGAATCGATTCTTCAGGGAGCCTTTATCACGAACCCGTCGCAGATATTCACTCTCATCCTCCGAGCAAGGGTCCCCTATTATTCAGTGACTCTGAGGAGCGTTACGAAGGTGTCACAAATGCCGATGTCCAGTTGGCAGATCAATCTTGTCTTCCCTCGTACATTTTTGATTCAACTGGTGAAGTTAAGAAATATATTCCAGACCCTACTATTCCCAAGGCGCAACGATTCATTGTCGTTAGACCTGCGCTACGACCTGACTGAAGTATCATGCGGTCATCTTTAGTACGTGGAAGCTCTGGTGTTGTGATTCTCTTCTGCACGGGTCTTCTCGCAATATCAGCGTGCAATGGAGGACCTGTTGTTATTCTGCCGGATCAAACGGCAACCACCAGTTCGTCTGGACGTCCAGATTTTCAGCGTAAAGTCTCGGATTGCACGTCGCTGAACCTGACAGTGTCTCAACGGTTTGACGAACAAGAAGGATTCTTCATCTCGTTTGATCTAACATTCGATGCGTTGTTGCAGTGCGAGGGCGTGAATATTTTCCCATATGGGCGCATCGTCGTGGAGGACGTTTCATGGATGGGTGCACCAGTGAAGCCCAACCGAGAATACGTCGAGAAAATAGGGTCCGGTGAGCATTGTGACGTCACGCCTCGTTCGATCAAGAAGGATGAATCTCTAACTTTAAACTATGAGACGAAGCTGATCGACCACGTTCTTAGTATTGATTTCCCGCTTTGCGACGAAGGTGTTGGTGGTGTCCACCACAAAGTGTACGATCTTCACTCTGGTTCCTACGAAGTGCGGTTCAAGTACGCTGATCGATGTGCGGCGGGTCGCACGCATGACGGGTCATGCGACGAAGTGATTAGCAATCGAGGGATCCTAAACATTCCATATTGAGACCACACCACATCCGCCAGTACGCTTCGCGTATGCGCTCTGTGAGCGCCTGAAAGCCGCTCCTCTGGCGGCGGATCCCGGTCAATTCCGTTGCTTCTTGCCGGTGCTCCGCTCCCGGTTCCGACGCAATTCCTTGAGAAGAAAGACGGGGTCCGTGTTCAGGGCGTCCGTCACATCGAGGAACTCGACCACATCAAGACGACGCTCACCGGTTTCATACTTCGAGACGAACGATTGAGGGCGTGACAGTCGTTTGGCGACGTCTTCTTGCGTCAGCCCCTATTCCTTTGTTCCTTTCGTGCATTCACCATCAGCACGCACAGGCGCCCGTGTGCATCGTTTGCAAGCGTTTTCTCAAATATGCTCGCTATGATTGCGCTTGGCGCGAATTAGCGGCAAAGCCGCATCGGGAATGCGAGGCATTTCCGCTCAGGTCTTTGAACATCACGGTTTTCGATTACACCAAGGGGCGCAAGGGCAAGATCATTCTCCTTGAGGTAAAACCGGCTCAGACCCGATCTTGTGCGCGACTGGCGCGTTAACGAACAATGGCCTCGGTGGACACCCAAAACCGGCCAGTGATGGACAGCTGAAAACCGGCCAGTTGAAGTAGCGCTGCAAGACGTTGACGCGGCAGGCGAGCGATGGCTCGCCGCCGGGATGGCAAACGTCTTGAGCGAACAAAAACGACAGCAGGTACTGGCACTCGGGCGACTGAATTGGTCGCTGAGGCAGATCGAAGAGGCAGTTGGGGTACGCCGAGAAACCGCGAGCGCGTACCTGAAGGCGGCCGGGATCGCGATTCGACCGCTGAGGGGACGACATCCGCCGGCAAAACCGGCCAGTCAGGCGATCACCGCCCCCGGGGCAGATTCAAAACCGGCCAGTCAGGTGTCCACCGACTCCGGGACGCCAAAACCGGCCAGTTGGGAGGGGGTGTCCACCGACTCCCATCTCGCGCAAACACCCCCCGCCGCCGCGGCGCCTGGCCTTTTGGGGGCCGCGCCGCCCCCGCCCCCAGAGCGCGCCCCGAGCGCCAGTGCGTGCGAGCCTTACCGGGAGATCATCGAGGAGGCGCTCGGTCGTGGACGAAACGCCGTGGCGATCTATCAGGATCTCGTAAGCCAGCTCGGCTTTACGGCGAAGTACGCAAGCGTGCGCCGCTTCGTGCGGCGGCTTGCTGCGAGCAGACCACCGGAGGCCCATCCGGTCATCGAGACCGCGCCGGGCGAGGAAGCACAGGTCGATTACGGACAGGGACCGATGGTGCGCGATCCGGATACCGGGAAGTACCGACGCACGCGACTCTTCGTGATGACGCTCGGCTACAGCCGCAAGTCGGTCCGGCTACTGCGCTTTCAGTCGAGCACTCGCATCTGGGCCGAGCTGCACCAGGAGAGCTTTCGGCGTCTGGGCGGCAGCCCCCAGGTGATCGTGCTCGACAATTTGCGCGAAGGCGTCCTCAAGGCAGACCTCTACGATCCGACGATCAATCCGCTCTATCGCGACACGCTGCGGCACTATGGCGCAACGGCACTGCCGTGCCGGGTGCGCCACCCCGATCGCAAGGGCAAGGTGGAATCCGGAGTCGGACACGCGCAGCGAACCCCGCTCAAGGGACTGCGCTTCGAGAGCCTCGAAGAGGCACAGCGCTACCTCGACCACTGGGAGGAGCGCTGGGCCGACACCCGCATCCACGGCACCACCAAACGGCAGGTGGGCGCAATGTTTGCCGAAGAGAAAAGCCAGCTGCAGCCGCTGCCCGTCGAGCCGTTTCACTTCTATCAGTACGGCGAGCGCATCGTGCACCTGGACGGACACGTCGAGGTCGACCGGGCGTACTACTCGGTGCCGCCGGGGCACATCGGTCACCCGGTCCACGTGCAGTGGGACGAGCAGCAGGTGCGCATCCTGCATCGTTACACAGGCGAGTTACTGCGCGAGCACCGCCGGCAGGGCTCGGGCCGCTACCACACCCGCAACGAAGATCGCCCGTCGCGCACTCCGCCCAGCACCGAAGATCTGCTCTGCCGCGCCACACGAATCGGTCCCGCGGTCGGCATCTTCTGCCGCCAGCTCCATGCGCGCGAGGGCGAGAGTGCGGTGCGGCGGATTCTGGGCACGATCGCCTTTGCACGTCGTTACGGTGCCGATGAGGTGAACGACGCCTGCGTAGCTGCCTGTGAGCTCGGAGTACCAACCTACGGCTTCGTACGCCGCTATCTGGAGCGGCGCCCACGCCCGCAACTCTCGCTCAAGCACATCGACCCGCTCATCCGTGAGCTTAATCAGTACCGCGATCTGATCGCCGACCGCACCAAGGAGGAGAACCCGTGAACGTTACCGAAATGTCCCGTTCGTTGCGTCAGCTACGTCTGGGCGGCATGGCCGACGTCCTGGAGCTGCGTCTCAAGCAAGCACAGGCCGAGCGTCAGCTGCCGCTCGATTTCTTGTCCACTCTCATCCAGGACGAGCTCACCCGACGCACCGATCGCTTGCTCACGCGTCGGCGCAAGCATGCTGGCTTTCGGGACCCTAACAAGACACTCGACAGCTTCGACTGCGACTTCAACAAGAAGATGAATCGAGCTCTGATCTACGAGCTTGCTACAGCGCGCTTCATCTCCGAGCGGCAAGACGTCCTGCTGCTCGGTCCACCGGGAACCGGCAAGAGTCACCTCGCGCAGGCCATCGGGCACGCCGCGATCCAGCAGGGGCACCGTGTACGCTACTGCGAAGCCTTCATGCTGCTCGAAGAACTTGCCGACGCAGCGCTCGACGGCACGCGCAAGGACTACCTCGCCGATATCACCACCGTGCCGCTGCTCATCATCGACGACCTCGGGATGCGAAAGCTCCCGCTCAGTGCAGCCGAAGATCTGCTCGAGGTGATCATGCGCCGCCACGAACGCGCATCAACCATCCTCACTTCCAATCGTCCCGTCGAAGACTGGGGCAAACTACTGGGCGATACGCCCGCCGTCACCGCGATGCTCGATCGCCTCCTGCACCACGGTCACATCCTCAAGTGCGGGCCGCGGAGCTGGCGCATGAAGGATCATCCGGAGTTGAACAGCGAAGAGAAACGAAGATAGACACAACTCGTCTTGCAGCGCCTTCAACTGGCCGGTTTTGAAGTGTCGACGACTGGCCGGTTTTCAGGTGTCCACCGAGGATGGCAGTGGGTTCCGTTCGGCTATGCGGGCGGCATTTACGACCGTGATACCAAGCTCGTCAGGTTCGGCGCACGCGATTACGATCCTGAGATCTCAAGATGGACCAGCAAGGATCCCATTGGATTCGCAGGTGGGACGGGGAATGTCTATGAGTATGTTGGTGGGGATCCGGTGAATGGAATTGATCCCTTGGGTTTAACAACGGTAGTTAGTAACAATCCGTTTCCGGGGAATGAAGGCGTCAATAAGAATGGTAAATACTATAAAATTATCAATGACGGCTCCGACCTTGAAAAAGAGCTGCTTGTTCTGACCGAAGGCGATATTAATAAAGCTGAAAAGAAGACCTATAGCTGTCTTCAAGGGCGGGATGGGAAGCCCATGGGTATTGATCGGATATGGGATCAGAGCATCTTCGATACTGATTTCTATGATGGCGGGAGCGATCATCCCGAAGACAAGCAGTACTATTTATACAATGGGCAGATTCACTCTAATGCTGAGATAAACTACATCGGGCAGGGGATGTATGAGCGCTGGCAGGGCGAGTCACTTCAAACAGCTCGCGAGTGGACGCGAAAATGGAAGGAACGTAAGTATAACCATCCGCCAAGTGCAAATACATATTATTGGCTTGAGCGAGGCTACCGAGATTACGACAAAACATCGAACCGTTTCCTATCCCCGGAAAAGTGTGATCCTCGACGCTAGTCCTTGTGGCGAGGTAACCCGAGACGGTGACGAAGGTGACAGATCGAATGGCAACCATCGCCAAATGCCTGAAGACGGGCACTGCCAGTGTCACGATTGTAATTACGATAGTGCTTATTTCTGTTCCCTTATTCGACTTTCTGAATAGATCCGCAAAGGAGGCGAAACTAAAGGCGGTTGTGGAGGCGGCTGGAGGACCGGCAATAATTTGCAAAGAGGCATCCGCAATACTTCAGTCCTATGGCGGATCATCGTGGCGGTTGTTCGACGACAAAGAGTTGTATCCTTTTCCGGCGATCACAAGTTTAGGCAAAGTGGATGGCATATGGTCGGAACATCCCCCTAGGATCAAGATCCGCCAATACACGGTGCTCGACCATTTCGTGATTGATCTAGTCAAGCCAGAAGACTTCGGCGCATATCAAGAATCGCACCCTCATATCCTAGCCGGAATCAGCCCCTGTATATTCGCTCGCGAGTAGATCGTAGAATGTCGTGCGCATTCGTTAGTTCACTCTTGTAATTATCGGCTTCAAATCCTTGACTGGCAAGTACCTGTACAAAGAAGCCCTCGACACACCGAGTACCCTGCACACCTGACTGACCGAGGTGGATGGTTCCTTCAACATTGAGCTGGCAAGTTTGAGTTTCTCTGGATTCATCTTGCGTGGACGTCCACCAAGTCTTCCACGAAGCTTTGCAGCTGCAAGACCAGCTTTGGTTCTCTCGATGATAAGTGATCTTTCAAACTCTCCAAGAGCACCAAAGATGTGAAAGATTAACCGACCTGTAGGTGTCGTCGTGTCGATCGATTCTGTCAGGCTCTGGAATCCAACCTGACGACGTTCCAGATCGTTCACCACGTTGATCAAGTGGGTGAGAGATCTGGCAAGACGATCGAGTTTCCAGACAACGACTACGTCACCGGGTCTCACGAAGCTCAGGCATTCTTCCAGACCTTCACGATTGGCAATTGCTCCTGAAGCCGTGTCGGTGAAGATCTTTTCACAACCAGCTTGGGTGAGAGCATCGAGTTGGAGATCGAGTCGTTGGTCACCAGTGGATGTAGAAACTCGCGCGTAGCCGACCTTCATAACGGTTGTCTCCTTTTCGTCCATTACTGAGAATTCGTAGCCTTCTGACAAGTGATCACGATTCCGCAAATTAACCCTGTTCAAAACTCGTCTGATTACCTGCGAGAGGTGATAGCCGGGGTGAAGTTACGGGACACGACATTCGAGATCAGGTTGTCAGCCTCAGTGAACGTAACTGCCAACGTCACTGGCAGTGCACAGGCGAATTGCTTCCAGCGGAGTTGGTGAGCGAGAGAACCTGTAGACCCGTTCTCCATATTCACCCTCGTGCTCGGTACCGATCATGATCAGGACTTCCTTTTCAGGATCATAATCATCAACGGTCTCGTCGCGATAAAAGTTGAACCTCACGCCATGCCGGCAACTGTGAACATGGACGATTCCACGACCGATCGTTGAGAATCCTTCGAAGGCGATAGTTGCCAACGTAATCCAATTCTTGGTGATCACCTCAAGATCATTCAGGGTGCTTTGATCATCGCCTGTCAAGGAACCCATATGTTCAAACCTCAAACGCATCGAAGTGGAGACCACCGTCTACGAGTTCTTGTAAGACCTTCTGGCGGGATTGAGGATCATCACCATACAGGTCCAGCACCCGGTCAATTACGTCGATCTGGGGACCGCCCACGACGTTTACGTCATCACCATGATCAACCACGACGCCGAGGACCTGTCCGTCCTGATAGACCTCATACGTTTTGCTGCCAGCCATCAGATCCTCCTTGGACGTAATACCTTTGGATCAATGGGTACGTGACAATCAAAGATGCCTACCGATGGTGCAATCTCACAAGTCACGTGTATTCTTGTACACACAGAAACAGTACAAGTCAAACAAACGGGTATGAGGCTTGGTTCTAAGAATCGATACCAAGCTCAGGTGTGAAGGAGCGAAACCTTCACGAAGTATGAAGGAAGCTTGCTAGGTGTCGAGATACTTCGCCATGGCAAGGAGCTGTCGTAGTTGGTCACTGTCAGCTGAATCGATCATCAATTTAAGACGACGACGTAGGTCTGAATCGGAAACTCCTTGCCACCGGTAATCGAAAAGACTTGCAAGGTCAGTCTTCAGGGCTTTTGCGATCTTCAACAATACGGCGAGAGTTGGGTTTGCAGATAAACGCCCTTGTTCGATGAATCCGTAATATTTTGGGTTCAATCCAGCCTTCTCAGCCACCTGTTCTTGGCTCAAGTCTTTGGATTTCCGGATCTTCTTCAGCCGTTGTCCCATCAGCTTTTTCTCGTCCACCTTGGATCCTCCAGCGTGGAAGATCGACCGGGAGTGACTTGGGAAACACAGTCGTCTGAACCGTAAACCCGGCTCAGATCTGTCTGAGAAACAGCAAACTGCTTGCTGGACTGTCTGATTGGAGATAGGTCTTGATTGTAGGAATCACGACTAAGTCTCAATCTTAGTTTGAATGAACAGGGGGATCCGCAGTGCCGAGTAACGTTACTCGACGGGCAAAGGTGACCGGAAATCTTCAACAGCAAAATGAGATTTCACCGATCGATTGCCCGGATTGCGACAACGGAATCGTTCCGTGTTCGCCTTGCAACGGACATGGGTACTTCCGGTGCTCGTCCTGTGGTGGTTCAGGACATCCCATTTGTCCGAACTGTGGTGGTGACGGTTACGTTCAGCGTGCTGACTTCGGCATAAATCGATTTGCCGGAAGGTGGGGATTCAATTTCTACACGCACTCGGAGCAGTGCTTCACCTGCGGCGGAATGCGGATCCTAACCAATTATGGATGCGCCTCATGCAATGGGCAGGGCACGATTCCACATTCTAACTGCAACGGGACTGGAAAACTCCTGTGCGAAACCTGTGGCGGTCGAGTCCTCAGTGATACTCCACATCACTTCAATCTGGTGATGACACGGATCGAACCTCCTTCGAGGAAACCGATCAAGCCGAGATCCCGCAACCAAACGAAGCCAATTACGAAAACGAATAAAAGGAAGCGGAAATGAATCTGCGAATTATTGCGATTGGTTTGATGATGACGCTGAGGGCCGAATCTGCGCATGGCGTGGTGATCTCATCCGCAAACAAGATTATCGTTGTAGATTCTGAAGGCGGGGAGGTTGGTGAGGCTCTTTCGATCACATCAGCAGAAGGAACAGGTCCTCGTACAGCAGTCGTACCCATCCTCATAAACGGATCGGTTAACCTGATAACAGTGATCCTAAATGACTATCCCGCTTTGGCTAATTCCCAATCATCCTTCCGGGACTTTGATTACTACAGCCCAAGCGGAGCAATTCATTACGAGTCCACCGATTGTACTGGGCAAGGTTATACCAATCTCGTGTCCGCTCCTCCGTATCCGCCAATTGATATTGATAGGCGACGCAACTTATTATTCGCAATTGACTGGCCAAATGCTCCAATCAAGACAATTCGTCCACGATCAACAACGTCGTTTGCCAACGCGAGGTGTGTGTCAGAGACAGGTCTGCAATTTGGAGCAGCACCAGTCGCTGCCGTCATTCCACTAAATGACTTAGTTAAACCCCCATTCCACCTAGCGAGTAAGGTCTGTGCCAACGGCGCAGCATCCGGATTGAGCATCAACTTTGATCAGTGTGATGGATGCACAATCCTAATTCCAACACCAACACCAACACCAACACCAACTCCACGTACAACACCAATTGTATCGCCAACTTCATCAATTGGTTGTGCAGGGGATTGTAATGGGGATGGGGCGGTAACGATCGACGAGCTGGTGCAGGCGGTTGGAATTGCCACAGGGACGGTTACCCCAGATGCGTGTAGAGAGATCGATGCCGATGGAGATGAAACAATCACGGTTGCTGACCTTGTTCGAGCCGTGAATGCCGCCCTGAGTGGATGTTAGTCGTGAAGCCTCCACTAACGCTACGCATGCCAATCATTACCAGTGACGGTCTGGTCAAAGGTCCGATCAAGAAGTGCCAAGCAGGTCGAACGTTATGTTCTACGGATAACATTACCAGATGGTCGGGAGAGTGACGTACTCGCTATCATTCATGAATTGGTATCATTTCCAAGAAAGCGGTAATTTCACAATTTCACCTACAACCTGACCATAGATTCGGAGACTCTCACCGAAATGTTGTAGTGGTATGCTCGGGTGCAATCAATTCGACCTGTTATACCCACATCTCAATCATACGACCACCTATTTGCATATAACGAGGCGGGTTCGAAGTGATATATGTTCCGGTAAGATGCTCCAGTAAAATCAATTTAACCATCGCCTTATATTTGTACGTACAAACTCAAGTCATAATGTACCTATCAGAAATCACCACCCCGCTGTAAACGCATAGGGATGCGTTCTCCGGCATTTTCGACATGGGTGGCTATCTCGCTATTAGCCAGACAGGAACACCTTGCAGAATCGATCCCGTGAGGTCGTAAGCACATCCTCGGCGATCATCGATACTTACGCCGAGCCTCCATCAACCGCTTGTAGGCATACTTGTTGGTGTTTTGTAGCTTCTCGACGTCTTCGTCGTCCATGACATGTATCGGATTAACCGGTTCATCGTTAACCTTGGCAAGACGACGTTGATAGACTTCTCGTTGTTTCTTCAGTCTTAGATTGGTCTTTTCAAACTTATCGTAAGTATGGGTCATCTGTTTATCGGTGACATGATATCCATCCCTATCTTTTGTGATGTACCCATCCTTGATCAGTACCTTCACCTTCTTTGAAACATATGAAAGTGATGTGTGAACGTCCTTTGCCAACTCTGTAAGAGTCTTAATAGGAGATATGGATAATCTAGAAAGAATAGATAGAGAAATACTTCCATAGCTACCTCTCTTGGAGAATTGATCGGAAAGAAGACGATCCCTTGGAATCTTGCCAGATAAGCCAAGTAAGCATATTTTTTGTTCTTCTATATTAGATAGATTATTTCCTTTTTCTTTATAAAAGACAGCAAGATCCATGCCAATAAACTGCGGAGGAACTTTTAGGATATACTCACTGGGATTAGGACAACCTTTGATTGCATTCCTATCAAGCCATTCACCTTCCATTGCTTCGACATGAATTCTTATCGTCTGAGATGCAATACCAGTGTATGATTCAATGGTAGTAAAAGCACAGTGAATAATCATTGAATTGGTCTTCTTAGCCACCTCTAGCAAATATCTCAGAATGGCATTTCGGACTCGCTTACTACGACCTGTCCATGGGTAATGATCAATTGCATGTTCAAATAAAGTTATCTCTGGGAGAATTTCTCGACATTGATAAGGAACGATCTCCGACTCATTCTTCATCCAATCTACCATGGTGTTGTAACTGGAGAACGAATCAATTGATGGTACGCATTGAGTATCATTAATGGAGTCAATGATTGCGTATTGATCTTCTGGGGCTAGACCGTGACGTTGAAGTTCTCCAAAGAGTCGCTTGACAGTCTTGTTGCGAGTACCCTTGAGAATCGTGGCGGATCCTTGTTGCTTAGTACGAAGCCAATCCTTAGATCGTATTTCCCAGTATTCACTTTGACCCGGGTGAAGATCAGAAAATGGAAACTTGGTATCAGTTCGTACTACCCGAGAATCATCTGTTGCGTTATTACGTGGTGGTAATAGGTAAAGATCATCAAGGAACGTAATGTCGTTCTCAACCAATGCCGTGTATGTTGTGCCGAATCGATGATTACTTCCAATTCCTGCAACGCACGTTCCGAGACCTTTAATTTCTAAACCACCAAGTGAATCATACTTTCTGAGTTCAATTGCTGAATCAATGAAATAGTAGAAATGTGCACCACCTCCACCGGTTTGAACAGTCCATGTAAATGGAAGTCGATTGAGTAAATCCCAGACAGCTGCAAAGTCAGTCACGTTTCTGGGGTCGAAGTCAATTACAACAAGTCCGTATCCAGTACAGACACCAATGTTAGATCGAGACCAGTCCCAGCTCCGAATAGTCTCCTCATCGGTAATTGCATCCTTGAACCCATTCTGGGTTCGTGGATGCTTGCCTCTTTGGTTTTCCGGGCAGTCTACTCCCTTGCTACAAGTGCAAAGCCCATCAAATACAGCATGTAGCCGGAAAACCGGGATGCCCTGTCGAGCGTACCAGAGTGCCCACTCGAGTATTTCTAAATGCCGTTGTCGATCTGCAATCACTCATTTGCCGTCCTTTGGCGTTCCCGATTTGATGTAAGTTGTAAGGAACGCAACTCCTACGCTACGGATCTTGGGTAAGCGTGTGACGAAACCCATCTCGCCTTTACGCGCATCTGGCGTGAAGATTGCCCGCAGAGGTGATCGGCATGGCGATGACGGAGCGAGGCCGCGAGATGCAGCGGCTGTTCGGACAGCTGGAGCGTAGCGGCCTGAGCCTGGCTGAGTTTGCCCGACGCCGCGGGCTCTCGGAGCAAACGCTGCGCTGGTGGAAGAAGCGATTGCGCGAAACCGAGACAGAAGCGGTTGAGTTCGTCGAGGTGAAGATGGCGAGCGGGCATGCGGCGGCGTGGTTCGAGGTGGTGCTGCCCGGTGCCACGGTCCGAGTCGGCGAGCGGTTCGATTCACAGGCGCTCGAACGACTGCTCGCGGTGGTTCGTAGCGCATGCTGAGCTTCTCCGGTTCGGCGCGCTTCTTCGTTGCGCGCGGTTCAACCGACATGCGCCGATCTTTCGATTCATTGTCGGCGACGATTCGCGAGGTGCTCCAGCGAGACCCGCTTTCGGGACACGTCTTCGTCTTCTTCAACCGGCGGCGTGACCGCGCGAAGTTGCTGTTCTGGGAACGCGGTGGATTCTGGCTGCTTTATCGAAGGCTCGAAGAAGGTACGTTCGCAGCCGCCGAGGGAGAGATCAGCGGGCGCGAGCTGTTCTTGTTGCTCGAGGGGATCGAGGTTGTGCGTGAGCGGCGACGCTACGAGAGAAAAAATGCCAGCGGATGAGGTGAATGTGCGAAGTTGACGTGGACTTGTTAGGCATTTTCGAGTATTGGATCGCTCGTGGTTGTGGCGGTGGATACGAAGAAGGCGGCCGAGGTCGCCACCCTGGATGAAGCCCGGGAAGTGATCGGCGAGCTGTTGCCGCTGGTTCAGGAAAACAAGCTGCTGCGCCTGGAGCTTCACGCGCTCAAGCACCGGCTCTTCGGCAAGAAGAGCGAAAAGGGCGTGCCGCCCGAACAGGGACATTTCCCCTTCGTGGAAGCGGCTGCGGGGTTGGTGTCCGCCGGGGCAAGTGACGAAGAGGTCGAAGAGAAGGTCGTAAGGAAGCCGCAACACAAAGGGCGTCGCCCGCTGCCGAAAGAATTTCCGCGAGTTCGTGAAGACGTACCGGCGCGACCCGAGGATCTCTGTTGTGCGAGCTGCGAGAGCCCGAAGGTGAAGATTCGCGAAGAAGTGAGCGAAGGCGTGGACTACCAGCCGGCGTCGGTCTTCATTCGGGAGCGCGTGCGCGGTGTGTACGCCTGTCCGCAGTGCGAGGGCGAGATCTCTTCTCCGCCGCTGCCGCCACGGCCGATCGAGAAAGGTCGCGCCGAGCCGGGACTGCTCGCCTACGTGGTCACCTCCAAGTACGCCGATCACCTGCCGCTCTATCGCCTGGAGCAGATTCTGGAGCGGCACGCCTTTACGGTAACGCGACGCACACTCTCGGAGTGGAACGGCGCGGTGGCCGATCTCCTCGCCCCGGTTGCGACAGCGTTGCACAAAGAGATTCTGAGCTCGCCATGGGTTCAATGCGACGACACCACACTGACGGTAACCGAGGACGGCTCCCACACCGGACACATGTGGGCATACCGCTCGATGCTGAACGATGTCGTCTACGACTTCACCTGGGCTCGCAACCGCGAGGGACCGACACGAATGCTCGAAGGTTACCGGGGCTTTCTGCAGGCCGATGCAGCACCGGGATACGATGAGCTCTTTCGGACACGGCCTGAGATTGTCGAAGTGGGATGCTGGGCGCACGCGCGCCGGTATTTCAAAGAAGCGTGCGATGCTTCTCTGATGTTCTGTCGCCAGATCCTGGTGTTGATTGGCCGCCTCTATGACATCGAACGCGATGTGAAAGGCGTTTCCGACGACGAGCGACTTCAGGCGCGTTTGAAGCACGCACTGCCCGTGCTCACCGAGATGAAGGTCGCACTCGAGACCGCGCGCGATCAGGTGCTGCCCAAGTCACCCACAGCAAAAGCGATCCACTACACGCTCTCCAACTGGCACGCGCTCACGCGTTACACCGAGGACGGGCGGCTCAAGATCGACAACAACGGCGCGGAGCGCGCAATCAAGCCCGTCGTCATCGGACGCAAGAACTGGCTCTTCTGCGGAAGCGAAGCAGCCGCGCGCCGGGCAGCGATCCTCCTGTCGCTGGTGCAGACCTGCAAGAACCACGGCCTTGATCCATTCACCTACCTGCGTGATGTGATCGATCGTGTCTCAGTGCATCCGATGAGTCGCGTCGGCGAGCTAACCCCACGCGAGTGGAAGCGACTGCGTCAGCTCAACGTCGCAACTGAAACCGCCGCGGCGTAACTGCCCCTCGCCGCAGTTTCATTCTGGCCGCGCACAACTCGTGCCACGGTCACGCTTGGAAGGCGGTGTAGATCGTCACACGCTTACGATCTTGGTAACGCTCGCAAGCTAAGAATGTGTGTTTATTTTCGATGGGTGCGCTGAAAAGGGCTAAAAAGTTACGGATATTTTAACCTGCACAACATTTAGGCAGTGTAATCGAGTTGTCAGTCTAACGGAGCTGGACCCTTGTCGATTGCCAAACTCTTCCATCATCCTGATTCGTATCACTGATTCCGTATACCATTTCGTAGAACTGGATTGTCTATTCGAACGGTGCGATGAATGGACAGATCACGTTGTAGGAATGAATGCAGTTTTCAATTTGTCTGGCAATGTATCATTGAAAGTCGTAGATCCGTTGGATGGAGACGTTCGTACACGAGTCTGGCAAAGTGAACTGGGCGTGTATTAGTCCTCAAACCTACGATCAAAACGTTAGCCGAGAAACCTTGTAATTGAAACGTATCAAACGTTCGAATCGCGAGTAATGTAATTGTTGGAAGTGTAGGTTCGGAGACCTATTAGGAATGCAAGTGTACTCGATTAATGTTCAGAACTAAGGTGTGAGAATGTCAGGTGAGCCCGGATTCTCGATTGTCGTCTTCTGGAGGAAACGGAACCAACACTGGGAAACCCACATCAATTTGGTACCCACCGTTGTCCCAGACGTAGCGTGTATGAACTGCACCAACCGCCTGATCTGACCAGTTTCGATCTTTCGAGTAGATTTCAAACTTACCGTCCTGATCCCGGTCTTCCCATTCGATGTGCGGGTAATCACTTCCGATGTTCGTGCCCGGGACCATCTCGAATTTCCAACCATTCCATTTGTAAAGACGGAAGCCTCGGGAGTGGGCACCGCAGTGATAACGAAGTGCAACTTCAAAGAACTGATCGCCATCGAAATCTATTGCAAACAATTCGGGGCAAAATCCGTCGAATTCATCGACAAGGGTGTATCGGGCTTCAGTGTCGCTCCGGTGCATCAGCCACATCCGCTCCGTTGATTCGCCATCCGCATAGAGACGAATAATCCTAAACCGATGTGTTTGGATTACGTTGTTGACTGGAGCGTCAAAGAAGAATTCAAGAACAGGAACCGGAGCCATGTGAGAGGCGCCGTGGAGATCGAAGTCGTTGCCTCTGCTCTCGCAGTCTTTAACGGTTAAGAGTCGTTGATCTCGAACCAATGTGGCGACGGAATTCCATCTGAGCGCCGACCGCTTGAGGAAAATATCAGAGCATCCTTTGTCAACTGAAAATACACTTCCATCATCTTCAGTCTCGTTGTTGCGGAGTGTGCAGTCGGTAATGAGAACGTTGTGAGAGTCGTTGATGGTAATCAGGTCAAGCCATGCATGGGAATCGCGCAGGATGGAACGCGAAATGACAATGCCGTTGCTCTTGGTGATCTGTAGCAATTGTACGGTGCATTCTTTTATTTCGCATGAATCGATGTCTACATCGGAACATTCGTCCAGCTCGATTCCAGTCGATCCACATCCATAGAGGACCGACGTGTACACCCGAACGTGTGAACATTTATCAAACAGGAGAACACCGCCTTGGCAATTACCAAGCGGCGTGTGACCAGCCGTAATATTCCTAAGTGTTACGTCAGTGCAGTTCTCAAATGACAAGACAAAAGAATATTGCGATTCCACCAAAAGTAATACGCCTTCTTCACCTTCAATGGTGATGTGCTCTACCTGTTGGATTTGTAAGCCATGACCATCAAATCCTTTAATCCAATCGATGTGTTCGGTGACAAATCCAACTTCATTGGAAAGGTTGTAGACACCTTTCTTCAATCGAATATGAACATTGGATCGAATGCCTTGTAGGAACTCCGAGACATTGTGGACCTCTACGAGGTTTCTGTCAGTGGATCCTTCTTGACGAGGGGTTTCAGGCAGGTAATCGCCGTCGAAGCCCACGCCAAGTCCACACCAGCGGTTGCGACCTTGTGTCTGTACGTGAACGATCCCGTTGACGAAGGTCATCGTGAGCAGGAAATCTCGTGAGCGAAAGATTGCAGCATCGCCACGGATCATTGCGTCTTCCTTAAGCTCGCCGGAGCGACCGTGATTTACGTTCCAGACGATGAGTGAAAACCGCAGGAAGGGGTGCGCGAGAAGTGTGAACGTTAGCGAGCCGACCATATCTCCTTCGTTCAGACGATATGTGCCCATTCGCGAAGTCCATTCATTTTCAGTAGTGACCGTGGGGGTAGCAATGGTTGCAGGTAGCGTGGAATCGTTGCGAACGGCTCGATGGTGGCGAAAGAATTCCCGATTCAATTCCTCCAGTTGCTTCATGAGATCGTCAGGGAAGAGCTGAATCTCGATGCCCGCCGATCTCAATTTCTGGTAACCCTCACCTTGGATGACCCGGTTAGGATCCAGCATGCCAATGAAGACTTTTGCGACACGACGTTCGATCAGTCGTTCGGCGCACGGAACCTTTGGATGGTTGCGATGGGTGCATGGTTCAAGCGTGGTAAAGACGGTTGCGCCAGCCAGCGGCGTGTCACGGAGCTTGTGTTCCAGAGCAATAAACTCCGCGTGATTTGCCGGAATCTCACCACGATGTGCCGTCGCTAGAACCTTACCGTCTTTGACCACCACCGCGCCTACCAACGGTCGAGGGGCGCCGGGTTCTCCGATACTTTTACGTGCCTCTTCGACGGCAAGCTCCATGAACGCCCGGTCATTATCCGAAGGTTCTTCTTGTTCACCGACCACCAACCGCATCTTGTTTCCCTTCCTCATCGGCTTCCGGTTCTGACGGAAGCTTAGTGACGTGCCCGGGAAATACCTATCCAGAGAATCGAAGGTCAATGTGACTTGTTGAAATGAACCGGTGTGAACCCCAGATCAAGTTCGGGATACCAAGTGTCTCAATACGTCAGAGATTAATTTTGAAACTGATGTCTCGGATGACCTGAAACCCCTCCCGAGGCTCGAAACGCTCGTTCCCGAAAAGGGGTCAATGATGGTCTGGTTAAGCCGGGGTCACCAGAGGGCTTCCTCCGCGCTAAGAGACCCCCTCTGAGCGGAACAGGAATCACCTTTTCTTGGTGGACTTTTTACCGGGAACTTTCACTGCAACTTGCCCCTCAGCATTAGTCTCCACCTGAGCAAGACCAAGCGTGAGCAGCCATAAGCTCAGTGGCAAACCTTTCTTCTCAGCTTCGGCTGCAAGCTTTCTCTTCATTCCTGCATTCACTCGGATTTGTATGACTGAACCCTTCACTTTGGTCTTGGGCAATTTGGGTCTGGGCATAATCATTTGTGTGCATACGGAATCATTACCGTCAATTGGATGAATCCGTATTACGGTATCAGTACAGGTTGAAGAAATTAGAAATGATGGATAAATACGACCCTGCATGATCATCCTTGCCATCAAAACGTTGATCAATTCCTAAGATTTCGGGTTAGCAATGGGACATATTTCCAAAAATGAGATCGAAAAAATTAATCGTGAGGTGCCCATTGGAGATGTTGCAGGAAAGCTTGGAACCGACCTGACCAAGAAGGGTAAGTCACTGGTCGGGAAGTGCCCCTTCTGTTCGACAAAGAAGTCAGCTTCCTTGGGAATAGATCCCAAGACAAATCTGTTCGAATGTTCAGAATGTCATCGGGAAGGAAATGTCGTCGAGCTGGTCAAATCAATCCACGGTATCTCTCAGAAACATGCAATCGAGATAATCCGGACTGGTGTCGATCACCTGACAAAACCCGGGGACAAAAGAGCCAAGAGATCACTCAAGCTAAAGCTGTCACCGATCGCAGATTCAGAGATTTCCGATGAGGATCTGAAAAAGAGAATTGTTGATTTCTACCACGAAGGTTTTAAGCAAAGTCCGGAAGCTCAGACCTATCTCCAGACCCGTGGTCTTTGCGGAAACATCATCGATCAATTCCGTATTGGATTTGCGGATCGAAACCTCGGGTACCGACTACCGGGTAAGCATACGCAGGCAGGTGCAAAGATCCGTGGTCAGCTCCAGTCACTTGGATTGATCAAGGACTCGGGTCACGAGACATTGAGGGGATGTATCGTTTTCCCGATCTTCGACGAAAGCCAGAATGTCGTGAACATTTACGGCAGGAGAATCCTTTCAAACCCATCGGCAACAAGTTCTATCCATCTGACATTGAACGATAATGGAATCTGGAATCTAACATCCTTCCATGCATCCAAAGATATCATCCTGACTCAGTCGGTAATCGATGCATTGAGTCTGTGGTCACGTGGTCATCGAAACGTTGTAACCCATTTCTGTACTGACGGAATCAGTCAAATGTTTCTCGACCTATGCAAGGATCATAGGATTTGGATTGCCTATCCCAACAGGGATGACAGCAACATCAAGGTCCAGAAGATCACTGCAAAACTGGATGAAAATGGAATTGAATGTCGAAGGATTCTGTTTCCAGCTGGAATGGATGCGAACGACGTCTTGCTCGCGAACACCGAGGAAGACGACCCATTCAAGACCTTCATCGATAATGCCCAACTGATCTCACGAGTTGATGTTGATCACCATCAAAAGTTGGACATAAATCCCGATGACAAAAAGGAAATAGAAATCACTCCGGATGGATTGGTGTTCCATTTCGGGGATCGCGATTACCGAGTTCGGGGACTGGAAAAGAACACCAGCTACGCGACCCTGCAGGTGACCTTGAAGGTCTCCAGATCGATTGAGGGTAACCCGTACCATCAAGACCACGTCGATCTGACTGTTGCTCGGCAAAGAAAAGATTTCATCAAACAAGCTGCAGTTGAGCTGGAACTGAAACCAGAGGTCATCAAACATGACCTCGGAAGGGTCCTGAACGTTCTGGAAGAACGACAGGTCGAGATGATCACCAAGCTCTTGGAGCCCATGGTAAAGCCTGTCCAGATGTCAGGTGCAGAACGTGATGCAGCTCTCAGGTTACTGAAAGATGCGAACCTTCTTGATCGCGTACTTTCTGATTTCTCGGAAACTGGATTTGTGGGTGAGAAATCCAATTTGTTGATCGGTTACCTTACAACCATTTCGCGTAAGCTTTCGTCTCCTTTGGCATTGGTAATCCAATCATCATCAGCAGCAGGTAAGACCAGTTTGCTGGACACCGTCCTGTCCTTCATTCCCGCAGAAGACCTTGTGAAAGTAAGTGCAATGTCCGCACAGGCTTTGTTCTACATGCGGGACCTGAAGAACAAGGTATTGGCGATCGTCGAGGAGGCAGGAGCCAAGGATTCCTATGCGCTGAAGCTCCTGCAATCGGAAGGTGAAATCACAATTGCTTCCACTGGCAAGGATCCATCTGGCAGATTGAAAACGGAAACGTACTCGGTGTCAGGTCCAACTGCGATCATGCTCACCACGACCAATGATGAAGTTGATGAAGAATTACGGAATCGATGCTTGGTGATTTCCGTTAATGAAGACAGGCAACAAACCCAGAAGGTTCATGAACTTCAACGTAAGAAGAGAACCCTTGAAGGTTTACTTGCTGATCAACGTCGTCAGGCAATCATCAAGCTTCAGCAAAATGCCCAGAGACTTCTAAGACCCCTCCATGTTGTGAATCCGTATGCCCCATCTCTGAGGTTCATCGATAACCAAGTTCATTGTCGTCGTGCTCATCAACGGTACCTCAACCTGATCGATGCAATCGCGCTGGTTCACCAACACCAGAGAGAAATCAAATCGATCATGATCAACCAAGAAATGGTCGAGTACTTGGAGGTGATTCCTTCCGACATTGCCATCGCCAACCAGATCGCCAAGGAAGCCTTTGGCGATGTTCAGGGTGAGCTGTCAGGTCAAGGTCGTGTCTTGCTCATGCAACTCACCAGAATGGTCGAGAACGCCTGTGAGAAGCTGTCGATGAAGAAGGAAGATGTCAGGTTCACTCGGAGAGACTTTCCAGCACATTGGGATCCTAAGCTTAGAATTCCACGTGGACAAGTTGTCGCG
>JADMIO010845912.1_pt1 | contig 84208 bp, 81 predicted proteins | sample 8958161 | NCBI WGS metagenome assembly JADMIO01 (sample SAMN16585339, study PRJNA669376) | soil metagenome | isolation source: Crop rotation soil | place: USA: Cullars Rotation, Alabama | collected 2011 | reverse complement strand
GCCGCGACTTCAAGTCACGTGAATTCCAAGCTTCGGATCCCACTGTGCTGGAAAGACATTAGAAAACATGGAAAAACCTGAAGAAATAAGGCAATTTGAAAATTCAAATCCTACCCCGCACCCAATTTCGGGAGAGGGGTCTAAAAAAGAACCTCACCACCACAACTCCTTGTTTGTGGTAGTGGTAGTTTTAAGCCTTGCATTTGGGGCGTTGGGCGGCAGCGCAAGTACAATGTACTTAGTAAAAAATGGCTCGCTAATGGGCATGGAAAAAGGTACTATATTAAATAGCAAAAAAGTTACTTTGCTTGAAGACTCCGCAATTATAGATGTGGTAAAAAAATCCCGCCCCGCCGTTGTCTCCATAGTAATAAGCAAAGACTTAAGCAAATTGCCTGGCTATGGCAGCCCTTTTGGGAATGATTTTTTTTCGCCTATATTTGGGTTTCCTTCGTCTAATGGTTCCGGGGGACCAGACATACAGCAAGTTGGCGCGGGCAGTGGGTTTTTTGTTTCAGCCGATGGCCTTATTTTAACCAACAAGCACGTTGTTGATGACACTTCTGCAAGTTATACGGTTTTAACCAACGACGGCAAAAAATATGATGCCGTAGTTTTAGCCCGAGACCCGGTTAATGACCTGGCTATTGTAAAAGTTGAAATTAAGAACGCGCCTTTTCTTGAGCTCTCGGATTCTTCTAGCCTGGAAGTTGGCCAGCACGTGGTGGCTATTGGTAACGCTTTAGGCGAGTACCAGAATTCCGTTACAAGCGGGATTGTAAGCGGAATAGGAAGAAGTATAACTGCGGGTGGGGAAACGGGCAGTGAGAGTTTGGAAGGAGTTATTCAGACTGATGCGGCTATTAACCCAGGCAACAGCGGAGGTCCGCTTTTAGACTTAGACGGACAGGTGGTCGGTATTAACACTGCCGTTGACTTACAAGGCCAACTGGTGGGTTTTGCCATTCCGGCTAACGACGCTCAAAAGGACCTTGTCTCGTTTCAAAAAAACGGCCGGATTAGCAGACCTATGCTCGGCATTAGGTACATAATGATATCGCAAGCGCTTGCTGATTCACAAAAGCTGCCGCGTTCCTATGGTGCTTTGGTGGTGAGGGGTGAAAAAGTTACGGATTTTGCGATTTTACCGGGAAGTCCGGCTGACAAAGCGGGTATAGTTGAGAACGACATTATTTTAGAAATTAACGGCACTAAAATTGACGGGGAAAACACTTTGGCCAAGCTACTTAAGCCTTTTAGCAGCGGTGAAGAGGTGAGTTTAAAAGTTTACCATAAAGGCAGTGAGAAGACGGTGAAGGTGAAGCTGGAAGATAGTAAGTAAAATTCCAAATAACAAATGAAAATACTTGGTATAGATTATGGCGAAAAGCGGATAGGACTCGCTATTTCCGACGAAACCCAAACTTTTGCGCGGGAGTTAAGTATCTTGTCGCCTAAAGAATTTTGGCAGAGTATTGAAAATATAATTGAAGATAATCAGATAACAAAAATTGTAGTCGGCTGGCCTCTTAATATGAGCGGCGAAATGACGGAGAAAACAAAAGAAGTGGAAAGTGTAAAGTTGAAAGTTGAAAGTAAGACAGGTTTGCCGGTTGAAATTATGGATGAACGATTAACATCTGTAATGGCGCAGAACATTAGTGGCAGTAAAAAAAATATTGACAGTTTAGCGGCGCAGATACTGCTTCAGAATTATTTAGACAAAAATAAATAAAGACGCGGGCGGTCGACAGAGAGTCAACCGCCCGGCGGAGTAAGGGGTAAGGAGTCGTTATCTGGAAAGCCAGCCTCCCAGGATTATTGCGACCCCTATGGTCATACAATAGAGACCTCTAATTGTCTCCCTACGCATTTCGATTCCGAACTGTTCATCGGTTATAGGAGCCTCGTTCGGCATCCTTGGCTCAATGGCGTGGGCGATAGGCATTGCGCCGCCCCCCAAAATAAAAAAAAGTCCTATAACATAGACGACAAACATAAGCACCTTCCCTTCTTGAAGATTTAAATAATTTTACAATAATGAGTGAGTTTCGTCAAAATCCTATAACCAAATCTTGGGTGCTTATAGCGCCTGGTAGAAACAAAAGGCCAGACCAATACAAAACTTACTCTGTTATGCATGGGGTTCCTGAGCACGACGAGAAATGTGTGTTTTGTCCTGGGAATGAACATTTAAACCCGGAGATTGAAAGATTTAATTATCAAGGCGACATAATAGATGCAAAAAACAAAGACTGGGACATAAGGATTATTCCAAATAAGTTTGCTAGTTTAGAGCACAGCACGGCTTACAGCCATAAAGAATTTTATATTTCGCATTCAGGCGACGGTGACCATGAAGTTATTATTACGCGTAAGCATAACGAACCGGTAGCGCTCCAGTCTATTGGCCTGGTGGAAAGCACTTTAAAAGTTTTTATAAGAAGAATAAACGAATTAGACAAGCATAAAGAGCTTGCTTATATACAACTTTTCCATAACCATGGCCGTGATGCAGGAGCCAGTATAATCCATCCACACTACCAACTTATGGCAACGCCGCTTGTGCCTTCGCACATTCACGATGAAATAGTCGGATGCCAGCATTATTTTGGGGTGCATGGTACAGACATTTACGGGGATATTTTAAAAGAAGAGTTAAAAGTCAAAGACCGAATTTTGCATGAAAGCGACCACTTTGTAATTTTGTCCGCCTATGCCTCCAGGCAGCCTTTTGAAACCTGGATTATACCAAAGCGCCAGTCTGCTAGGTTTGAAGAAATGACTGCGGATGAAATAAAGCATTTATCTTTTGTATTAAAGGTTACTTTAGGCCAGCTTTATACTAAACTTTCCGACCCGCCGCTTAATTTTTACATCCACAACATGCCGCTTCGCAGAGAAAGTAAAACCTACAACGAGCGCGCTTACCGCTGGCACTTAACCATTTTTCCTAGAATAACCATGTGGGCAGGGTTTGAATTTGCAACCGGAATACCGGTAAACCCCATCCCGCCTGAAGTAACAGCGAAGTTTTTAAAGGGGGAATGATCCCGACGTTTCAGTCGGGGCTCCCACCGAAGCGTCGAAGCTAATAATTTATAATTGACAGCCAATGAACAAACTCCGGCTAAAAAAGTATATTTTAATTTTTTCCTTGTGTGTTATTGTAGGTTTAGTTTTTATTTTTAATAGGATATTTTTAACAAAAAATCCAGCAAGCAACGAGGTGGTGTATGTTTCTGCGGCTGAGTTGAAAACAATTATTAGTACTCATCAGGTAGATGCTATTTGTCGAGAGACCGGAAGTTTACTGAGTGGTGAAAAGATTGATCGTTATTCAATAGAATATTCCAATAAAAGCATAGCAAAAATTAGCTTGGAACAATTCGACTCTTGCGGAGAAACTTGTAAAAATTTTTTAAAAAGTATGAAGTACCAATGTGGTTCTATAATAAATTAATTTTTTTATGAAAAAACTTATAATCGCAAACTGGAAACTTAATCCGACCACTTTAAAAGAAGCGCAGAAGTTGGCTACCGCTATCAACCGTACTAAAAAGAATACGGTGGTTTTGTGTCCACCCACAATTTATTTATCGCAGGTTCAGTATCCTCTAGTTGGTTCGCAAGACTGTTTTTGGGAAGAAAAGGGCGCTTTTACCGGACAGGTTAGCCCTTTACAGTTAAAATCGCTTAAAATAAAATACAGCATAATAGGGCACAGCGAAATGCGGGGTATAGGGGAGAGCGATGAAATGGTAAATGCAAAAGCAAAGGCTGCTCTTAGCCATGGAATTACTCCGGTTATTTGTGTTGGCTTTGGAACGACTGTTGAGCAGGACGACTTAGAGGTTACCGACGTTTTAAAACAGCAGCTGGATATGGATTTAAAGAATGTTAATGCTTCGAAAGTTGTTGTTGCTTACGAACCGGTTTGGGCTATTGGGACCGGAAAAGTCGCAAGTCCAGAGCACGCAGAAACTGTGGGGATTTTTATAAAAAACCGTTACGGAGTAAAAAAAGTTTTATACGGCGGCAGCGTAAACCCAACCAACGCTAAAGGCTTTTTAGACCAAAGGAACGTGGACGGACTTTTAGTTGGGGGCGCGAGTTTAATTCCTAGCTATTTTAACGAAATAATTAATATGTGAAACGCGGAAAAGACGCTGAAGAAAGAAACGCTGAACAAACGCTGATACCGCGTTTCAGCGACCCATCAGCGTACTAATCAGCGACCCATCAGCGATATATGATTTACATTGCTAGTGACCATGCAGGATTTGAACTAAAAAACCAAGTTGTCGAATATTTAAAATCAAAAGGTTTGGAAGCCGCAGACTGCGGAGCTTTAAGTTTTGACAAAGACGACGACTACCCGGATTTTATAAGCAAAGCGGCGGAAGGCGTTTCAAAAGACTCGGAAAATTCTAAAGGCATAGTTTTGGGCGGTTCCGGACAGGCGGAAATGATGGTTGCAAATAAATTTAAAAATGTCCGCTGCGCGCTGTTTTACTCGCCAGCAGTTCCAGTGGGAGCAGCAGACGTTACCGGCAGAACAAGTACAGACCCTTTTGAAATAATTGCCTTAACCCGCAAACATAATAATTCAAACATGCTTTCTTTAGGCGCAAGGTTTTTAACCTTTGATCAGGCCAAACAAGCTATAGATTTATTTTTGTCCACAGAATTCGAAGCCGGCCGTCACCAAAGAAGAATAGAAAAAATTAATTTGTTAGAAAAGTAAAATACTTTCGTGCTTTAGAGCATTAAAGTATTTGACGAATTTATTATGGCATTAATTATTCCGGCAATATTGGAAAAAACCAAAGAAGCTTTTAACGAAAGACTGGGTTTGGTTTGTAAAATTCCCGGACTTACAAAAATTCAGGTGGATTTTGGGGACGGGGAGTTTGTAGAAAACAAACTTTTGGAAGCTGACGAAATAGACACCTTAAACCCCGCTTTTGAATGGGAAGCGCATTTAATGGTTAAGAACCCTAGCGATTTTTTAGACTACCAAATTTGCGGGTTTAAAACTTTAATTGTGCACTACGAAGCTTTTTCTACGGGCATTGATTTCTTACGCACCTTAGACAATATAAAAAAAATGGGTTTTAAGACAGGCGTGGCAATTAGCCCCGGCACACCGGTTAATGTTTTAAAAGGTGTTATAGCCGACCAGTATTTGGTAATGTCGGTGGTGCCAGGTAAACAAGGCCAGGCTTTTTTACCGCAAACTTTAGAAAGAATAAAGGAATTACGGGGCATTTACCCGCATGCTATAATAGAAGTAGACGGCGGAGTAAACGAAACTAACATAAAAAGTATAAAAAGTGCCGGCGCGGATTTAATATGCGTAGGAAGTGCGTTGGTAAAGGCAGAAAATTTAAATGTGGCTTATGAAAAACTGCAGAAAGAAATTAGTTGAAATTGGAAATTAGGAAATTAAAAACAAAAATGAAAATTTTTAGTTTAGAAACAAAAACTGAATTTCGGTTTTGGATGTTAGGTTTAGGCCTAATAGGAGATTTTGTAACCTCCTGGATTACCTTTTTTTGTCAGCCATGGGAATATTCCAAGGGCTGTGAACGAGGATTTGGGTTTGGGTGGCCGTTTAAGGCAGAAATTCATTTAGGTTTTGGAACAGGAAAGTTTTTCTTCATATTTGTTCTTAATTTATTATTTTGGATTCTGGTTACCTTGATTATTTTATCTTTAGTGAAATATTTTTCAAACAAACAAAAATAACACATGGAGCGACTTTCAGTAGAAAAATTAAAATACAAATCAAACGACATAAGGCAGGATATAATAGAAATGTTGTTAGCCGCGGGAAGCGGGCATAGTGCCGGGCCTTTAGGTATGGCGGATGTTTTTGCTTGCTTGTATTTTAACGTCATGGAGCATGACCCCAGGAACCCTAAAGCTGAAAACCGCGATAGGCTAATACTTTCTTGCGGACATATAAATCCGGTCCTTTATGCAACTTTGGCGGAAGCTGGCTACTTTAAAAAAGAAGAATTGTTGACTTTGCGGAAGTTTGGTACAAGGCTTCATGGCCACCCGCACAATCTCGCTCTCCCGGGCATAGAAACATCTAGCGGGCCACTCGCTCAGGGAACATCGCAAGCCGCAGGTATGGCGTACGGCCTTATGATGGACCGCAAAAAATCGCAACGCATATACTTAATTATGTCAGACGGCGAACAAGACGAAGGCCAGACTTGGGAAGCAGTTATGTTTGCCGGAAAATACCGTTTGCACAACATAACTGCCATAATGGACAGAAACAACATCCAAATAGATGGCTACACCGAAGACATAATGCCCTTAGAAAAAATAAAAGAAAAGTACGAAGCCTTTAACTGGCATGTTTTAGAAGTAGACGGGCATAACCACCAGCAAATACTAGACGCTTGCAATGAAGCTAAGGCAATTTACGAAAGGCCCACGCTAATTATTGCCCACACCATACCAGGCAAGGGAGTGGACTTCATGGAATACGATTTTACCTGGCACGGCAAGCCGCCGGACAAGGAGCAGGGGAAAATTGCGCTTAATGAACTGAGGACTTTAAGGGGCAAAATTGAAAGCGAACATCAGTAGCGCTTTAAATAATAATTTTTAATTAATAATTAATAACAAAATGGAAACCCTTTTATTTCTTGCGGTAGTCATACTTATATTCTGGCTGTTTTCAGTTAGCGGCCGCGTTTCGGATTTAGAAAAAAAGTTGGCGGTGAAGCTTAGGTACGAAAAGCCGGCTGCAGCGCCAGGTGAAATTAACGTAAAAAATCGCAACGAAGAATTCAGGCCAGCTGTGACCGAAACTGCAAATTTTGCTCACACGCAAACTGCGGTGGAACCTAAAGCGCAAATTAAGCCAGAGGCCGTAAAGAAAACCGAGGCGCAAGAAACCGAGGACGCAGTAGGTTGGCTTAACAAAATTGGCGTTGTGGCTTTGGTTTTGGGCATGGGTTTTTTCTTTAAGTACGCCATAGACCAGGGGTGGATAAACGAATGGGCGCGCATTATTATAGGTTTTATTGTAAGCGGTCTGTTAGTTTATTTGGGCGAACTTTGGAAAGGCAAATTTGGCAGCAAGGCTCACGCGCTTACGGGCGGCGGCATAGCTTTGTTTTATTTTACAATTTACGCGGGTTATAACTTTTACCATATTTTCCCCCAAATTATTGCCTTCGCCTTAATGCTCGGCGTGGCCGCAATGTCTGTTTGGCTTTCTTACAGAAATTCTTCTTTGGTTTTGGGGACCTTAGGGTTTTTTGGGGCTTACGGCGCGCCGCCCATGCTTGGCACCGGCACAGACCAACAGGCCCAGCTGTTTATATTTTTAAGCATAATGAATTTGGCGGCTTTGGCCGTCATGTTAAAAAAATATTGGATGGAGCTGCTAGTTTTAGCCTTAATAGGCACGACCATAGACTTTTCGCTTTGGGCTTATGCGTACTCAAAAACGGGCAACACGTTAAACAGCGTATTTTTTGTAATTATTACCACTTTAATTTTTGCCGTGGGCGGCGCGGCATTAACTAAATATCATAGCGACAAAAAAACCTTGCCTAATGGCATTGGCAACAACTTGGGCGTATTTAGTTTTTTGTCGGGTCTGTTTTATTTTACTTCCATTACCCTTTTATTGACTCGGGATTTTCATAATTTGCTTGGGCCAATTGCCCTGCTGGGCAGCGTAATTTTCTTTTTTTCCTACGCCCTGGTAGACAGGCTGGAGTACAAAAATGCCAACTATATTATTTCCTTTGTGGGCGCGGCGCTTTTAGTGGGCGCGGCAACTTGGCATTTTGACGGCAAGGCTTTGGGCCTGGTATTACTTGCTATTAGCTTACTTGGCTCAACTATTGGCGCTTTGGTAAAAAGGGAAGAGCTTAGGACCTGGAGCCTTTTGGTTTTATTTGTTGCGCTATTTAAGTCATTGGTTGAACCGTATGGCTTGGAAGAAAAAACTTTCCTATTTAATGCCAAGTTTGGTTTAATGTTTGCCAACACTCTGGGACTTTTGTTTATAGGCTGGCTTTATGAAAAAGTTAAAGTTTCAGAAAACGAAAAGAATTTGGAAACAGCTTTACAAATAATCGCCGCTATAGTTTTGTGGGCAGCGCTGTCCTGGGACATTAACTCTTCTTATTCTTCAGCCGGAAGTTTGGCTGTAAGCCAATATATGACCTTGTGGTGGGTGGTTTACCCTGGCGCGCTGGCATTTGCCGCGGCTATGGCTAAGCGTAAAGGCCTTTTCCAAACCGCTATAATAATGCTTACGGCGGCATTCTTAAAGGTTTTGTTTTTGGACTATGCAGCCGCACCGCTTATGTTTTATAACGGCAAGTTCGCGCTTATGGCCTTAACCAGCTTAGTTATGCTTTTATGCGCCAGGCTATATGAGAGGTTTGATGAGAAAGATTCGCTCATAGACATACTTAAAGTGGCGGCTAGTTTGCTGTTTTGGTTTGCGGTTTCTTGGGAAATAGTGAAACATTATGAATTAGCAAGCTCCAAAAACGCGCGCAACTTGTACCTAAGCCTGTGGTGGATAGTCTACGCTGTGTTCTTAATGTTCATAAGCAACCTTAGCAAGTTAGGTGTGTTCCGCAAAGTGGCCATTATACTCTTTGGCTTTAGTATAGTTAAAGTTTTTCTATACGATGTGCAAGCCTTAGACACTGCCTACCGCATAATTTCATTTGTGGCCTTAGGTGCCATTTTACTAGGTGTCTCTTTTACTTACAAAAGAAACAAAGAAAAATTTACCCACTTTTTAGAAGGCGATGGTCGTTCTCAAATGTCTAAACCAATAATTAATTAATAATAATTGAGCATTAACTTAAACCCCAAAATAGGAAATAGCGATATAGAACAAGAACCCACCCGCAAAGGTTATGGGCTGGGGGTTTTGGATTTGGGCGCGGAAGATGAAAAGGTTGTGGTTTTAACTGCAGATTTGGCAGAGAGTACCATGGTGCTTGATTTTGCGAAAAAGTATCCTGAAAGGTTTATAGAATGCGGCGTGGCAGAACAGAATATGATGGGCGTGGCAGCGGGTTTAGCACTTTACGGTAAAACTACTTTTGTATCATCGTACGCCACCTTTAGCCCTGGCCGAAGTTGGGATCAACTAAGGGTTAGTGTTTGCTATAGCAATGCCAACGTAAAAGTCGCGGGCGCGCATACAGGCGTTACCGTAGGCCCGGACGGTGCGACACATCAAGCGCTTGAAGATGTGGCAATGACCAGAGTATTACCAAATTTAACCGTTGTTGTTCCATGCGACTCCATAGAAGCGCGCAAAGCCACTGTAACTTTAGGCAGAATGCAGGGACCTGCGTACTTTAGGTTAGGCCGTTCTAAAACTCCTGTTATGACAACCGCGGAAACTCCGTTTAAGGTAGGGAAGGCAGAAGTATTTAGGGAAGGCAAAGATGTGGCAATAATTGGAAGTGGGCCTGTTTTGTATAATGCGCTACTCGCCGCCATAGACTTAGAAAAAGAAGGTATAAGTGTAATGGTAGTAAACAATCACACAATTAAACCTATAGATAGCGAAACTATTATAGCCGCAGCGAAAAAATGCGGAGCAGTAGTAACTTTAGAAGAACACCAAATTCAAGGCGGTTGTGGCTCGGCTGTTTGCGAAGTGCTTGCAATGAATTATCCTGTCCCGGTTGAAATGGTTGGCATGCCCAATACTTTTGGTGAGAGCGGCCAGCCGGAGGAGCTTATAAAGAAATATGGGATGGATAAGGAAGCGGTAATTAATGCAATTAAGAAAGTGCTTAAGAGGAAGAAATAAGATCACAAATACACGAATTTCCACGAATGACACTATTGTCAACCTTGAGATTTGTGAAATTGGTGATATTCGTGTATTCGTGATCTATAAACTATGTCAATTTTTTCCTTAAAAACAGATAAGCATTTTGTTAGGTGGAGTTTGGGTTTGGGAGTATTATTATTTTGTATTGACTCTTTGTTATATAGTATAGCGGTATTTGATCACTGTTTATCGTCATCAGATATGGAAGCATGTACTAGCCATTATGAAAGAATGTTTTTGGTATTTTTTCAAAATCCTTACTTAAACTTACTTTTTTGGATCATTGTAAGCTGGATAATTTTATCCCTAGTCCGACATTTTAAACGCAAACCGGCCTAAACCAAATTTCACCTTCGGGCCAATCTTGTCAATCTTTTAAATCTTGTCATTCTTGTCAATTAAATTATGTTCGACATTATCTCCATCGGCGACGCGACAATAGACACTTTTTTGTTCATTCACGATATTGAAATTAAAGATATCGAGGGTAAAAAAAAGGCGGTTTTTAATTGGGGAGACAAATTGCCTGTAGACGAAATGTACAAGTCAGTCGCGGGGAATGCTGCCAACAATGCGGTTGGTTCTTCGCGGTTAGGACTTAGGACCGCGTATTACACAGTTTTGGCGCACGACGTGGGCGGACGAGAGATTATATATAAAATGAAAAAAGAGGGTGTGTCAGGTCGCTATATCATCATCGATGAAAAGCACAGCACCAACGCTTCTTTTGTTTTAAGCTTTAAAGGCGAAAGGACCATTTTTGTTTACCACCAGCACCGTAAATACAAATTACCCAACTTTGTGAGTTCACATTGGGTGTATTTAACCAGCATGGGCCAGGGGTTTGAAAGTATATATAAAGATTTGGCCAAATACCTAGACCGCTACAAAGTAAAATTAGGCTTTAACCCCGGCACTTTTATGCTAAGGGCAGGGCCAAAAGCTAACGAATTAATGCTTAAGCGCACCAGTGTGCTATCATTAAATATAGAGGAAGCGCAGGCTTGGGTAGGTGAATGTGGCCGTGACCCGGAAGAATTATGTAGGCGATTGTCCAAGCTGGGACCTAAAGCCATAGCCCTTACCGACGGCCGAAAGGGAGCGTATAGCTACAGCGCAGAAGGTTTTTACTACTGCCCCGAATATCCAGGACCACGGCTAGAAGCAACTGGTGCGGGAGACAGTTTTACTACAGCTTACATAGCAGCGCTTAATCATGGCCTTACTCACCACGACGCGCTTATGTGGGGACCGGTAAATGCAGGGAGCGTTGTGCAAAAGGTAGGTCCGCAAGCCGGTCTTTTAACAAGGCATGAAATAGAAATAAAATTAAAAAAGCTAAAAAGTTTTAAACCCATAGCTATTACAAACGATAAAATTAAAAAGAAGGTTATGGAGATAGTGGAAAGAAAGAACGATTAGTAATTACTAATCTACAAATTAATCCGAATCTACAAATCAGCTACTAATTCTTAATATTTGTAGTTGATTGGTAGGATTAGTTCATTTGTAGATTAGAAATAAATACAATGAAAAAAATAAAACTCGCAATTAATGGTTTTGGACGTATTGGCCGCCAAGCTTTTAAAATAGCAATAGAAAAGCCGGAAATAGAAGTGGTGGGGATAAACGACTTAACTTCCACCGAAGTTTTGGCGCACCTGCTTCAGTACGACAGCAATTACGGAAAGTTTAAACATAAAGTTTCTTTTGACTCAAACCATATAATTGCTGATGGTATAAAATATCCGGTCTTTACGGAAAAAGAACCGCAGGCGCTGCCTTGGGGCCGGCTTGGTGTTGACGTTGTTATAGAATCCACGGGTCGGTTTACAGACAGTGAAAAAGCTTCGGCGCACATAAAGGCTGGTGCGCGAAAAGTTATAATTAGCGCGCCGGCTAAAGACGAAGGCATAACCCCAACTATAGTTTTAGGTGTAAACCAAGAAGAATACCACAATCAAAATATAATTAGCAATGCTTCTTGCACGACAAATTGCATTACTCCTGTTTTAGACGTTTTACATAAAAAATTTGGCGTAGAAAAAGCGTTTATGTCTACTATTCATAGCTACACTGCAGAACAAAATTTAGTAGATGGACCTCCGCCTGGCGGGAAGAGTAATGACCTTAGGCGTGCAAGAGCCGCAGCGGTAAATATAATTCCTACTTCCACAGGCGCTGCAATATCTGCCACCCAAGCTATACCATCGCTTAAAGGTAAATTCGATGGTATAGCATTTAGAGTGCCTACACCCGTAGGCAGCCTTTCCGATTTTACGCTACTCCTAAAGAAAAACACCACCAAAGAAGAAGTAAACGAAGCCTTTGAAGAAGCTGCAAAACTCCCGCACTACAAAAATATTTTAGTAGCTTCCAAAGAACAGCTGGTTTTGCAAGACATAGTCGGCAACCCGGCGTCTAGTATTGTAGATTTATCTTTAACCCAAGTCATAGACGGCAATTTTGTAAAAGTAATTGCCTGGTATGATAATGAGTTTGGGTATTCAAATAGACTGGTCGAAGAAGTAATATTAGTGGGTAAAGTATAAGTATGAAAATTTTTAAGCTGTTAGGATTAGGCATTATTGCCGGAATTTTCTCAGTTGTTTTGAATGTCGTGTGTTTTTTGTTTTTCAATAAGTATTCAGTATCAGATCCAGTGTCGTTATTTAAGTATGTTGGATTTTTAGGGTGCGCTATTTTTGTAGCTGTATTTTATATTTATTCACGAAATTCATTAAAGATAAGAATTTTAGAAAGCTTAACAATTTTAGTTATGGGTATTCTCGTGGTCTTTTTTGCCTCAAGGTTGTTGATCCAATCAGGCCCCGCATATTCAGATCCCCAATGCGATAAAAACGGTGTGATATGTAGTAATTTTATAATATGGCGATAAAGTATCTTAAAACATCAATTGTTAAAAACAAAACAGTACTTTTGCGTGTAGACGTAAACGTGCCTATTGAAAATGGTAAAGTTAGTGACGCTTTTAGAATTGAGCAAGTTCTTCCTACCATCAAACTTTTGCAAAAAAATAAAAACAAAGTCATAGTTTGCGGGCATTTGGGCAGGCCAAAGGGTAAGTGGAATGAAGAGTATAGCTTAAAGCCGGCTGCTAAGCTTATGGCGGACATGCTTGAAATGAAGTTTGTGGAAACTGACCACAGAGTACCAGACTACCATGTTCCACACTTTATTTTTTATACAGGAAAGCTTGTAGAGGACAAACACCAAAAGCAAATTGCGGGCATAGAAAGTAAAGACGTGGTTTTTTTAGAAAACCTAAGGTTTTATGAAGGCGAAGAAGAAAACGACGCAATGTTTTCTAAAAAACTTTCGTCGCTTGCCGATGTGTATGTAAACGACGCTTTTGGGGTAGACCATCGCGCAGCTGCATCGGTTGTAGGGGTGACAAAATATTTAAGTGCTTATTGCGGCTTGTTGCTTGAAAGCGAAATTAAGTCCTTAGAAGCGGTTATAAAACACCCCAGAAGCCCTTTTGTGGTTATGACAGGGGGAATAAAACTTTCCGAGAAAATTGGAACTTTGGAAAATTTAGGCAAAAAGGCGGACAAAATTTTGGTCAGCGGGGGAGTGGCTAACCTAATTTTTAAAATCAAGGGTTTTGAAATTGGGATTTCTAAAATAGAAGAAGGTATGGACAAAATTGCCATGCAGGTTGCCAAGAACTATAAAGACAAGATTGTTTTACCAGCAGACGTAGTCGTGGCAAACAAAGAATTAAAAAACATTCGTTCCTGTTTGCCTTACGAAGTAAGGCCAAACGAACAAATTTTAGACGCAGGGCCTAAAACTATTTTGGAATTTGCTAAACACATAAAAGCCGCTAAAACTATGGTTTGGAGCGGGCCTTTGGGATTGTTTGAAAAAAAGCCATTCCACCATGCGACTTTTGCTTTAGCGCGTCTTATTGGCGGCCGAGGTAAAGGCAAAGCTTTTGTGGTAGCCGGCGGCGGCGACACAGTAGACGCCATTCGCCAAGCCCACCAGTTTGAAAACATAGACCACGTCTCAACAGGAGGCGGGGCAATGCTTGAATACCTAGCCGGCAAAAAACTTCCGGGCATAGAAGCTTTAAAGTAAAAATGAAACAAAAACAAAAGAAAGTAATTATTTTAGGCGGAGGGCTAGCTGGTTTGTCTTTGGCTACGGAACTTTCGGATAAAGGTTTTTTAGTGGAAATAATAGAAAAAAAACACTATTTAGGCGGCAGAGCTAGTAATACTATAGACAATAAAATGCAAGATCCAGTCCCGATTGGACCGCATGTTTTTGTTTCAGCATATAATTTTTTAAAAGCATTTTTAAAAAAAGTTAAAGCAGATGAAGAGATTTCGTGGCAAAGAAGAATTTTTTTAGAGCTTTATTATAAAGGATCTTACCAGGTTCTAAAAACTTATAGGCTGCCAGGTGCATTATATATGTTGCCATGGCTTTTGTTTTATAGATTTGTTGGCATGTTTGATAAATTGAGCAATATTCGCTTAATGTTATTTATTCAATTTTCAAGTAAGGAAGATTTAGAAATTTACGATTCTCAGAATGTTTTAGACTTCTTAAAAAGTTATGGGGTAACCGAAAATTTTATTAACAAATTTTGGAGACTGTTTGTTTTAAGTCTTTTAAATTTGCCTTTAGAATTATGCTCTGCCGGAGAATTCTGTCTTCTTTTAAAGGAATGGACTAACTTAAAAACTCCTCATTTTGGCTTTACCAAAGTGGGTCTTGGAGATTTGTACACCATTAAGTCCCAGGAATATTTGGAAAATAGAGGGGCAAAATTTCATTTTGACTCGGAAATTTGCAAAATAGACTTTTCAAAAAGTGAGATCGAAGGAATTCAGATAAAAACCAAGAGAAAAAAGAAAAAAATTTTCGGGGATATTTATGTCTCAACTTTAAACCCCATGGACTTAAGGAATCTTTTGCCTGAAGAAATTTTGTTTTCGAATTTTTTCAGAGGTCTGAATGTTTTTGAACCCGTGCCTTACATTTCAGTTAACCTGTGGTTTGATAAAAAAATTACAAATAAAAAGTTTTGGGCGCTGGTTAATGACGAAGAAACCTCGAAATATATGAATACTGATTTTTACGACCAAAGTAATATTTATAAAAGTCGCAAAAATCAGTCGTATATAACCAGTAACATTATTTATAGCAAAGCTTACGAAAAAATGACTGATAAGGAAATTGTAAAAAAGACTTTAGAAGAGCTTAAAGAAAGCTTCCCGAAAATGAAAGCTAACATAATTCATTACCATATACACCGAATACCTTATGTTATATATGCCCCTTTTCCGGGGGTTAGGCAATACAAACCCGAAAGACAAACACCTTATAAAAATTTTTACTTAACCGGGGACTGGACAGTAAAAGAAATACCACAATGCATGGAAGCCGCAGTAAGAAGCGGTTATGAATGCGCTGAGTTAATAGAAAAAAACCATCCCATTAAATAATGGGAGTAAATTTTTTGTGGTATAATAAGAGTAGCTTTGGCTATATTTTAATGCTGTAAGCGACCAAAATGCAAAACAAAATTAAAATTCAGCTTTTGTTAAGGCAAAAGGCTATTTAAGTATGCCGGAAGACGATTTACAAATTCCAAAGCCCCATAAAATAGGGGGAGTGCCTTTTTCAGTTTCGGGTTCAAACGCCGAATCGGTTTTAAGCGAGCAAAATAAAAAACAAAGATTAAATCCTTTAAATGACAGGATCCCGCATAGTGTTTCTGCAGAAGAGCTGCAAAAACTGTTAGGGAAAAATGCGTCTTTGCCTCAAAAACCACAGCCGATTTTAAATACCGTTAAGGCGCCGAACCCTCAAAGTGGAATAAAAAGTCCGCCGCCTTCAGTCGCCGAGGCCCCGCTTAGCAGCGTACCGGTTTTTCCAAAGCATTCAATATTCGAGGATTCGGGACCTAAAAAGACTGCTGTGAAAAAAGTTGTTTTGGTAATTCTAGACGGTTTTGGCGTGGCTCCGCCCGCAACTGGCAATGCAACTTTTAGAGCACGCATCCCGACTTTAAACAGTATTGTTAACAACTACCCCTCTTTGACTTTACAAGCAAGCGGGCCTTTGGTGGGCCTTCCTTGGGGACAAATGGGTAATAGCGAGAGCGGACACTTAAACATAGGTGCGGGGCGGATAGTAGGCGAAGACTTGCCGCGTATAACTATGGCTATACAAAACGGGGAGTTTTTTAAAAATTCAGTCCTTCGTGGAGCCGTTGAGCATGCTAAGAAGAACAACTCAAAGCTTCATTTAGTTGGGCTGGTTTCAGGCGGCGGCGTTCATAGTTTAGACGAACATATGTACGCACTTTTGGGTCTTGCTATGGAGATGAATTTAAATCGGGTATTTATACATATGTTTACGGACGGACGCGACACACCTGAACGGGTAGCTGTAGAAGAATTAAGAAAAGTAAAAGAGCGGATTACCCGTATAGGTGTTGGGACAATTGCTTCGGTGGGCGGCAGGTTTTACACAATGGACAGGGGTGGGCACTGGAGCCAGACAGAAATGACTTACCAGGCTTTGGTTAACGGCCACGGGCCTACGGGTTCTTCTGCCGAAGAAATAATTTCCCAAAATTACCAAAAGCAAATTTTTGACGAGATGATACTGCCAAGCGTAGTAACTAACTTTGACCAAAAGCCGGTGGCTCAAATACAGGATAATGATTCAGTGGTCTTCTTTAATTTTAGGCAAGACAGGGCTTTGCAGCTAACTGAAATGTTTTTAGCCCCCCAAAACGTACCCGCAGAATTTAGACATCAGGTTTTGCAAAATTTGTATTTTTGCACCATGACTGAATATTCACAGAATTTACCAGGAGCAAAAATCGCTTTTCCTCCCTTAGACCTTAAAAATAATCTAGCCGAGGTTTTGTCGAAGAACCATTTGACCCAATTCCATATTTCCGAAAGCGAGAAATATGCCCACGTAACTTCTTTTTTCAATTGCGGAAAAACCGACCCGTACCCAGGCGAAGAGCGGCATATAGTTACAAGCCCGAGCAATGCCCGCAACTATACAGACAGTCCCCAAATGTCAGCGGAAGAATTGACCGATATTTTAACTCAAAAAATTACGGGCACCGATACAAGTTTTTTTGTTGCCAACTACGCCAATTGCGATATGGTAGGTCATACAGGTAATTTGCAAGCCAGCATTAAGGCTGTAGAGTTTATTGACCAATGTTTAAGGCAGGTTATGGACGCTTCGCTTTTAACAGACGCGACTTTAATTATTACGGCTGACCATGGCAACGTCGAGGAAATGATCTCGTCTCAAACTGGAGAAATTGACAAAGATCATACTACAAACCCCGTGCCTTGCCTAATTGTAAGCAATAGTTTAAAGTTTAAAAGTCCGCATGGTGTAAATTTTGAAAGCTTGTCCGGGGAAATGCCTAATGGTGTAATTTCCGACATAGCGCCGACCATTTTAAGCTTATTTGGCCTGCCAAAGCCGGAAGAAATGACGGGGATAGATTTGTTGGAAATCCTATAAAAATTACAAATTACAAGCAACAAACCAAAAAGCAAGCTTTAAAAATCAAGCATAAATATTTAAACCTATGATTTTGCCAAGCTTTTGAAATTAGAATAATTAAAAATGCCAAAGACTTGGAAACTAAAACCTGCGATCCCGGATTCATTAGCTGGTGCTTATAAAGGCTATCCGCCTTTGCTTGCGCAATTGCTTTTTGGCCGCGGGCTTAGGGAGCCGGAAGAAATTGAAAAATTTTTAATAGCAGATTATAACCTAGGGCTACATAGCCCGTTTTTATTCTCTGACATGCAAAAAGCCGCCGACCGAATTTGGCAGGCTTTGGAGAAAAATGAAAAAGTTACTATTTACGGGGACTACGATGCGGACGCTATTACGGCGAATGCGGTTTTAAGGCAAACTTTTAGTTACTTAGGCCTTTCGTGCGACAGTTATATTCCGGACCGGTTCAGCGAAGGGTACGGGGTGAATTTGGAAGCGCTATCGAGAATTAAAGAAAGCGGATCGTCTTTAATAATTACTGTTGACTGCGGGACAAATTCTGTTGACGCGGCAGAGTGGTGCAGAGCAAATGGCATTGATTTTATAATTACCGACCACCACGAAATTATAGGTAGTGTTCCTGACGCTTACGCTTTAATTAACCCCAAAAATCCAAACGACAGTTATCCGGATGACCAAATTGTGGGAGTGGGAGTGGCTTTCAAAATCGCTCAAGCGATTTTGACAAGTGAAAAGTGTAAAGTAAAATGTGTAAAGTATATTGAGGGCTATGAAAAGTGGTTGTTAGACCTAGTAGCAATAGGTACTGTGGCTGACTGCCATAAACTGCTTGGGGAAAATAGAATTTTTGTAAAATATGGCCTTAAGGTTTTAAAAAAAACTAAATGGATTGGACTGCGCGCTCTAATAACATCGTCTAAACTTGATTTTAGCAAGCAGCCGCCTGACGCTTACGTTTTAGGCTTTGTGTTAGCGCCTAGGCTAAACGCAGCTGGCAGGCTTGAGCATGCAAATGTGGCGCTAGAGCTATTGCTGGAAACAGACCCGCAAAAAGCAAAAGAGCAGGCGGAAAACTTGGAACGAATAAACATACGCAGGCAGGAAATAACCGCGCGCATAATGAGCGAGGCAAGGGAAAAGGCGGAAAGCATTAAAGACAGAAAGGTTTTGGTAATGATGTCTACGGGCTGGCATAAGGGCGTCGTCGGGCTGGTGGCAGGCAAAATTGCGGAAGAATTTTATAGGCCGACAATAGTTTTAGAAAGGGGAGAGACCGAAGCCACGGGGTCTGCCAGAAGCGTTGGGGAATTTAACGTAGTTGAGGCTTTAAAGCATTCAAGCAGCCATTTAGTGCGTTTTGGCGGGCACAAGCAAGCGGCTGGACTTACCTTGGAAGTGGGAAATTTTGAAAATTTTTACAGGAGCATGTTGGATTTTGCGGACAGCAATATGGCTGAAGATGACGGACCCGTTTTGCAGGTAGACTCTGAGCTAAATAGTGATGAATTATCAGTGATGAATTATCAGTTATTACAACAGCTTGAACCTTACGGTGTTGGCAACCCTAAGCCAAAATTTTTAGTAAAAAATGTTAAAATACAAAGTAAGCGGCTGGTCGGCCAAGAGGGCCAGCATTTGCAAATGCAGTTAGAAGCTTGGGGTAATTTAATTTCATCTATAGCTTTTAATTTTGGAGAAAGATCAAAAACCTTAAATGTTGGCGATGAAATAGATATAGCTTGTGAACTTTTGCTAGATACTTGGAATGGTCGGGAGAATTTAAAACTAAGAATTTTAGATATTAGGAATGCTATAAGTTAATTTAAGCGTACAAAAAAATTGTTATTTAAGCATTAAAGCATCTAAACATATAAGCATATCGAATTACCTAAATGTTTATATGTTTAAATGAATTCTATGAAATTAATTATAAATACAGATGGCGGGTCTAGGGGAAACCCGGGGCCCTCTGGTATTGGCGTGGTTATACACGACGAAACTGGCTTAGTCATTGGCGAACACAAAAAATATATTGGCGAGACGACAAACAACCAAGCCGAATACAAAGCCCTTATATTAGCGCTAGAGCAGGCAGGGCAAATCACAAATCCCAAATCACAAATATCAAGCCAGGGAACGTCTTTAGAAATTAGAATGGACAGCGAGCTTATAGTTAGGCAAATGCAAGGGCGCTATAAAATAAAAGACCAAGGGCTAAAGCCTTTGGCTGAAATTGTTTTAAAACTTTGTAAAAATTTTGAAAGCGTGAATTTTATTCACGTACCCAGGGCACAGAATGCTCATGCCGATAAGCTTGTGAATGAAGTAATAGATGCAGAATCGACATAATCATAACTGCAGTTGCACCTTTAATTTTGTCAATTTTACTATCGTATTTCCACCATCTTCAATTCATCCCCATCTAAAATAAACAGCCTCTGGTTTGTTTCGTCAGGCATTATTTTTTTTATGTCTGTGCCCTGGTATAAGTCGCAAGAGTTTTGCGCGTCGCGGGAGTCTAGTTCAAGAGCTTCTATTTTTTGGCCTTTTTGCCAAATGGCGTAGCCTAAATTGCTAGCAAGCATGGGGTTTGTGGTTTTTTCGCTTGAGCGGGAAATAAGCCTTTGTTGGTTTGAGCCAAAATCAAAAAAGTCAGTTTCCCCTTGGCTGTAATAAATTAAATTCGGGCCGGAAGGATCAAACCCCGTTTCTTCAGCAGAGCCCAAATTTTTTATTTCAAGCCCTATTTGGTATAATTGTCCATCGCCTAAAACAAAAATTTGCTTTTGGGAGGTTATAAAAAGCCTGGCCGATATAAAAGGCGGCAGTTCGGCCAAAGTACTTTTTTGCTTCGGGTTGTTTAAGGAAAAAGTGTATAAAAAAGTTTTGTCTTGGCTTTTGCTTAAAGTGTAAGCGTCGGTAGAAATCAGGCTAAAGTCTAAAATGGCCTGGTCAAGGAGCTGTTTTGTCCCGGTTTGCACGTTTAAGCTATAGAGGCTGTTTTCTGACAGTGCTAAATATTGACCGTCTTCGGATAGAATTTTTGTTTTGCCAAAAAAGGTGGCGGGGATTTTTTTAATTGCGCTGGTATTTGGGTCAAAAACAGAAAACTGTGTGGAAGTTGGCGTTTTAAATTCCAGTAAATATTCCGAGTAGCCGCTTAAGGCTAAAATGCTTTCGGCCGGGGTACTTATAGGGTAGTTTTTTTCAGCTAAATTTTTTGTGGAAATTATACTAAGTGACAAGGTCTTAAGCGCTAATACAGAATTATTTTTATAAACAAAATCCGAAACGCCCAAGCTTAGAGTTTTTGTTTCCGGCAAAGCTTTAAGCAAATAAATTTTTCCATCAAAAGGACTGGCCCAAGTTACTTGCCCAGGGTTTACCGGTAGACGTTTTTGCCAGCTGCAGTAGCCCGGATTTTCAAATCTTAATGTATAGTCTTTGGGTTTTAAATACCGCAAAGTGCTTACGGGCTGTTTGAGGGGCAAATTGTCTAAAAAAGCTTCAGGTTCCTTAGGGTCGGTAATAAAAGCCAAAATGCCGGTTTTGGTTAGCTCGCCTTTGCTCCAGTCAAACGAAAGCCCCATAGAGTAAAAAATTGTTGCAGGGGCGATTATGGCAAAAAGAACTACGCACAAAATAATTAGAAGGTATCGGGAACGTTTGGACATATACAGGTATTTTATAGCAAAATGGGGCTTGTTACAATTGGCCCTATTTTGTATAATAATCACTACTGGATATTAATTATTGACAAAATTTATCAAGATTAACAGGATTTATAAGATTTGGATCTCCATAATCTTTTAAATTTTTTAAATGTTGTCAACCTTACTTGCTTGTTTGAATCAAAAGTCGGCATAGACTTAGGTACTGCTAATACTTTAGTCTACTTGCCAAAAAAAGGCATAATTATAAACGAACCCACAGTTGTGGCAATTTCTTTGGTTGATAACAAAGTTCTGGCCGTGGGCCAGGAAGCCAAAGACATGCTTGGCAGGACACCGGAAACCATAGTGGCCAGCCGTCCCATGAAAGATGGAGTTATTGCCGACTACCGCGTGACAGAAGCCATGCTTAGATATTTTATTAACAAAGCTTTGGGCAAGGTTAGGTTCTTTAGACCCGAAGTTATGATTTCTGTCCCAGGTGGCATAACTTCCACGGAGCGAAGGGCTGTTATTGAGGCTGCTCAAGCAGCTGGTGCGCGAGCAGCGTATGTCATTAAGGAAACCGTAGCTGCGGCTATTGGGGCAGGTATACCTATTGCGGAAGCAAGGGGTAACTTAATTATAGATATAGGAGGCGGTACTACCGATGTAGCCGTGCTTTCTTTGGGTGGGATTGTAAATTCTACTTCGGTTCGTGTGGCGGGTAATCGGTTAGACCAGGCAATAATTGAGTATGTAAGAAAAAAGCAGGGTATAGCTATAGGGGATAGGACAGCCGAAGAAATTAAAATAAACATCGGGAGTGCGTTGCCGCTTAAGGAAGAAGAAATTATGGAAATTAAAGGGCGCGATATGGTTACGGGTCTGCCAAAAACTGTAAATGTTTCCACAAACGAAATTGTGGATGCCTTTAGCGAAGACTTATATGAAATAGCGCGTGCGGTTAAAACCGTGCTTCAGGACACTCCTCCTGAGCTGGCTTCCGATATTATTGAAAAAGGCATGGTCATGACCGGTGGAACTGCCCTACTTAGGAACTTAGACAAATATATTAGCCAAAGTGTGGGAGTGCCATGTTATGTGGCTGAAGACGCGCTTTTGTGCGTTGCCAAGGGCACAGGGGTGGCTTTGGACAATTTAGATAGCTATAAGAGGAGTATACTTAGCGTAAGATAAAAAAATATTTTGATTACAGTAAAAATTACAAATTACAAGTAATCTTCAAAAATCAAGAACAAATATTTGAACCTATGGTTTTGGTGTTTATTTAGAAAATAGAGTAATCAATTAGAATATTTTTTTATCCACAATGCTTCCTTCTTGATTTATGTTGGAATTTATCTTATAATAAAATCAAAATCACTTACTGAAAATCAAAACAAAATGATAAATACGTTTAGGAGGTCCGCATATTTGTTCCTTTCCAGCCTTATGGGCATGTTGATGTTTCTTATTCTGCATAGGATAGCAGTGTTTTTTTATTTGTTGTTTGCAACTTTTGGCGATGGAGGCTTTGCTTACTACAGTTTTATTTTTTGGGATTATATAACCCTAAGTACTTTCTTGGTTATTGGCGCCATTTACGGCTTTTGGGTAGGAAAGTATTGGTATAAGTCTGTTTACCACGAATCTTCACATGGAGGCTTGGTTTCTTATGTTAATTCTTTGATATGGGACGAAAAACCGGTTAAAGTTGCTGAGGTTTACAAACATAAGCTTGAAGCGGCAACTCAAAAAATTGAAGAGGATTTAACAGACCTTGAAAATTTGGAGAAAAATTTCCCGGTTGTTTTAAAACCAAAGCCGCTTAAACGGACTTTAGTCATAGCAAAAAAGCCGGCAAAAAAACGCGCTGTTAAAACTAAGACCAAAGCAAAGGCCTAGGTTTTTAAAAAGCCGGCGCTTTAAAAGTAAATTCGCGCAATGACAATAAAAGGTTTTTTTTTAATAACATTTTTGTCCGGATTCTGCCTATTTGCGCTTAAGTATTTTTACTTTCACGGCAGTTTTGGCGCAGGGGAGAGAGGTTATTATATATATTTTGGCTTAGTTGCCTTTGTAACTTTAGTTCTTTGCCGAAGGCTTGGGACTATTAGTTTTCTTGAAGCCGCGTTTGTGGCTTTTTTTTGGTTCGTTGTGTTTTTGTTTTTAGATCTCCTTATTACATCTGCCTTTTTAGGTACAAAAATTTTCCGTTCTTGGGAGCTATGGGCCGGCCACTTGGTTGCTTCGGGAGTGGTATTTTTACTCCACAAAAAACGCCATATTGAAACAAGAAAAAGAATGCACGCACATCATTAGGGTTATAAGTTTTAAGTCGGCTTATTTTCGTTAAGGCTAAAACGGACAAAATATCCACAACTTACGTATTCCGCGTAGGTTTTTTGTTGTATAATAAAGGTGAACGAAAGAACACCAAGGGAATGTTAATTAATAATTCATAATATGCCTAGTAAAAGCGGATTGTTTAGTTATCAATTAACTATTATTAATTATCAATTATGGCCTCTATTATCCTACATCTCGACATGAACTCCTATTTTGCCTCAGTAGAGCAGCAAGACAATTTTGCCTACCGGGGCAAGGTTTTGGGCGTGTGTGAGCATTTGGGCGGCATAATTATAGCTGCCAGCATAGAAGCCAAGCGCTGGGGCATAAAGACAGGCACGCCGGTTTGGGAAGCAAAAAAGTTGTACCCTAAAATTATTTTAGTACATACTAGGGCCGAAGCTTACAGAGAGTATCACCGTCGTTTTTTAAAAGTGCTTCGGGATTATAGTAATTGGGTTGAGCCGGCGAGCATAGACGAAGCGTATGCGGATATAAGCAAGATTTGCAATATAAAAATTCCAAATAACAAATTTCAAATTTCAAATATCCAATATCAAAGCCTTAATCCTTTTAAAGAGGCAGTCAGGGTGGCGCAGGAAATTAAGAAACGGATGAAGAGCGAGGTAGGGGATTATTTAACTTGTAGTATAGGCATTGCGGAAAACAAGTTACTTGCGAAAATAGCTAGTGATTTAAAGAAGCCGGACGGAATTGTATTAGTGAGTAGTGAGCAGTGGTTAGTGAGCAGTGAGCAGTGCCTAGTTTTTTCTAAATCTGACCTCTATAACAAACTCAAACTTACCGACATTCCTGGCATTGCTCACAGGCAGGAAAAAAGGTTGAATGATTTAGGTATAAGGAGTTTAAAGGAATTACGCGTTTACCCTTTAAGTAGGCTGGTAAGGGTATTTGGTATAAATGGCTACCACTTGCACCACATGGGGCAGTTAAATAGCACTTGGAAACCCAAAGTGAATTTCGATGAGTCTATTAAGTCTATAGGCCACATGTACACCTTGCCAAAAGAATACAGAAAAAAAGAATTTTTTGAACCGGTTTTGTACAAACTTTGTGAAATGGTTGCTGAACGTTTGCGTAAGAAAAATTTAATGGGAAATATTGTAATTGCCTATGTTAGAGACGGCAACTATAACAGTTACGGGCATTCAGTAAAGCTTTCTGCAGACATTTTTGACGCGCGCGATTTGTTTTGGGAAAGCCGGCACATACTATTTAATTATCCGCAGATGGATAAAATCATCGCGGATTGTAAACTTATAGGTGTCACCATAGCCGGCCTAAAGCCTTTTGTGTTCCAGCAATCGCTTTTTAAAAAATACACGGCTAAATCCGACTTAATGAAAGCAATAGACGTAGTTAATGCCAAGTACGGGCGATTTACAATAGCTTACACTCCGGTGTTAAAGGCCGGTAAAGTTTTTAGGGATAGTGTAGGTTTTGGAAGAGTTAAAGAGGTCGGTGGCGATGTAGATATTTCTATAAGACCGGGGAAGAGTTTTAAAAGATAAAAAAAGCCGCCGGATTAAGGCTCCGGCGGCGGGCTGATAGGCCCTTTAGTTTTTGGGCTTGGGCACGGGGTGGGGCTCGCCATCTTCGCCAATTTCCAAGTGAACGTAAAATCGCGAGCTGGTCGCAGCCTTTGTTCCTCTTGTTAGCGGGTAAGTTGGCAGACAGCCAATGGGATGGCTGTTATTTAGCCCTCTCGATGACCGTGCCCGTATAGACCTTTGAATCCCTTTGGCAGTCATCATGGTTTAATTATATAGCTTTGTGGTAATTTTAGCTAAAATTCTCAATTTTTTAATTTTGTGGTATAATAAAGCATCTAAATTTACCAAAAAGGAGAAACAAAAATGCCAGAACAAAACGAATACAAAAAAATGCTTACGGACTTAATTAAGAAACAGATGGTGGTGTTAGGGCCTAACATTGCTTTAGACAAAGCAAGAAAAGTCCCGGGTGTTAAAATATCGGACGACGGCACGGTGCTTGACATGGACGGCAACCCGCCTATGGTTCTTAAAGGTGTGGCAAACGAGTACATGGCCCTTTCAGGCCAAATTGCCCAAATGACACTAAATAGTTTGCTTGAAAAATATCCGAGTATAAAAAATATATAAACAAAAATCCTAAATTCGAAATACGAAATCCGAAACAAATCCCAATTTTAAAATTTTAAAATTATTATTTTTTCGAATTTCGATATTCGTGCTTCGAATTTCTTCATGATCATAAATATTTTATTGGTTGTTGACTTTATTATCCTCGCCATAGTTGTGGCTTGGTATGTTTTTCGTTCATTAAGGGAGCGGGATTCTTTACGAAAAAAACTAAGCCAGAGTCTTCAGCTTTCGCAAAAAGTTTATCAGGCCCAGGTTTTAAAGGAAATTTCTGAGCGCATTGGGTACTCTTTAGACACAAACAAAGTCGTAGAAATAATTACCAATTCATTAGGAAATTTGCTTGACTATGACACGGTTTCGTATATGGTTTTGTCAGGCGATACCGTAGTGTTTAAATGCCATGTGGAAAATACGGTTAACCATGAGTTTATTACCGATGCGAAGGAAAAAATGCTTCAGGCTTTTGCAGCTATTTTAAATGAAAACATTAAGCCGCAAAAAGTCGACGAAAGCATAACCGGCAACATTTTAGATGACAATATTAACATTAGCTTAAAGTCCTATTTTAATCTGCCGGTTGTAATTGGGGAAAAGCTTATTGGGCTTATTAATGTAGCTTCTTCAGAAGCAGGGCGCTACGGCGACGAACAAGCTTCTATTTTGTATGCCATAACTAACCAAGCTGCGACCGCGGTTACAAAGCTGCAGGCAGTTTTACATTCAGAAAAAGGAAAACTAGAGGCTGTAATAGATTCTATAGCGGACGGGATTATTAATGTAGATTTAAACCACCAGCTTTTAATAGCAAATCATTCGGTTAAGGAAATTTTAGAAATTAGTGGCCTTAAACCAGGCCAGGCTCTTACTATGTTTGACATAGTTGACGCCTTGGCAGGTAAAACCGACCTTAGAACGAAAATTGACCAGGCCTTAAGTGAAGACAAGGCCGTGTTTGTTCCAGACGTAGTTTTAAAAAATAAAGCCTTAGAAATAACTATTACTCCGGTTAAAACCGACCAAGGTGAAAAAATAGGCACTAATGTAGTTTTTCACGATATTACAACTGAAAAGTCCTTAGAAAAATTGCGTCAGGAATTTACAGCCATGATGGTACACGAGCTAAGGGCGCCATTAACCGCTGTTAGGTGGTCTAGCGAGTCAATGATAAAGTCCTTAGCCGCGGCGCAAGGAACAGAACAGGCAAAAGTTAAAGATACCTTTTTAACTATAGAAACAGCTTCTAACAACATGTTAGAGCTTGTAAATGACTTGTTAGACGTAGCAAAAATAGAAGCCGGTAAATTTGAGTTAAACATTCAGGAGTATGATTTGGTAGAAACGCTAAAGCAGCAAGTGGATGCGTTTAAGCCCCAGGCTGAAGCTAAACATTTGTCTATAAAGTTTACTTCGCCCGAAAAGTTTAAATGCAAGTTTGACCGGGTGCGCGTGGCCCAGGTTTTGGGTAACTTGATAAGTAACGCTATTAAATATTCTGACTCAGGAGAAATTTTAGTGAATATGACTGCGGAAGATGCGAAAAAACAGGTAGTTGTCGGCGTAAAAGACACAGGCATAGGCATTTCACCCGAAGACCTTCCGGTATTGTTCTCTAAGTTTAAGCAATTAAAAAGCGGCGACAGGAGCCGAAAAGGCACTGGCCTTGGCTTAGTAGTAACTAAAGGCATAGTAGAGTCTCATGGTGGACAGGTTTGGGCGGAAAGCCAGGGAGAGAACTTGGGAAGCACATTCTACTTTTCATTGCCAATAGAGTAAATGACAAAAATTTGCTGCAGCTCGCAATAAGTATTTTTGTCACTTCCGTCGTTTTTGTTCATTTCTTTGTTTTCTGCTATTATATTACTATCTAACCCCCTTAATTAAGGGACATTTATAAATAAAATACTTCCATATGACTAAAATTTTGGTTGCAGAAGACGACAAGCTTATTTCTGCGTCTTTGTGTGATGCTTTAAAGCAAAATGGCTATGAGGCAACAGCGGCTTATGACGGTGAAGAGGCAGTGGCTAAGGCTAAAGAAATTAAGCCGGACCTTTTACTTTTAGACATTATGATGCCTAAGCTAGACGGCATTTCTGTTTTATGGGAACTTAAAAGCAACGAAGAAACCAAAAAAGTCGCTGTGGTAGTTTTAACCAACATGGGCGATATGGAAACCATAAGCAAAATTTTGGAAGCCGGGGCGACTGACTACTTGCTTAAGTCAGATCAGTCCATAGATGAAGTTATGAAAAAGGTAAAGGATGTGTTAAGCAGGGACGTAAAACTGACTTAATTGACAAGAATGACAACGATTGTTTCGAATTCTTGTCATTCATTTTCCGCCAAAGGCGGATCTGCCTCAGGCATGAAAATCTTTTAATTCTTGTCAATCAATTTATGAAGGTTATATTAAAAGACGCAAACAACTATATTCTTCGTTTTGACAAAGGCGAAGAAGTTTTTACAAAACTTGGAGAATTTATGCAGAGCGAGCAGTTAGGTGCCTGCAGTTTCAATGCAATCGGGGCTTGTAGTGAGGCAGAAGTAGGTTACTATAACGACCATTTAAAAGATTATCGAAAAAAACCTTTTTATGAAGAGCTGGAAATAATTTCTCTTATGGGAAATATAAGTATGGTTGAAGGCAAGCCTTTTACCCACGCTCATGGTATGTTTGGCAGGACAGATTTTTCCACAATTGGCGGCCATGTCTTTAAAATATTGGTTTCCGTCACCTGTGAAATGCACTTAACCCGGCTTGAAGGCATAATGCAAAGAAAAAACTCCGAGGAGCTTAATTTAAAACTTTTAGAATAGGGTATAACTTATAAATAAATAAAAAAATAAATCATAAATAAAAAATAAAATGACAAACCACACCTCGCATGAAACTAGGTTTCATAAGCGCCATTTTAAGCCTTTTTGGCCTATAACCATAATTGCCTTACTTTCTTTTTTAGTTGGAGCCCTCGTGGTTTGGACTTTGTATAAGCAAGGGCTTGAAGACGACCTATATAGCCTTTTTCCAAGCGCCAATATTGCCCAAAAACATAAAGTTTCAGAAGCAAACGAAAAGTTAAAAGCACTTTTAGATTTAAGCAAGTGGAAAACTTACTCAAGCAAGGATTATGGTTTTAGCATTTTATATCCTGAAAACACTAAAATTTTAATAGCTGATTCGCAAGACTACGAGGACAATAACGTAGGCGACAAGGGGGTTGGTTATATATGTAAGTTTGACCAACAAAGCGGTACTTGGGCAAAGGTTTCCGGCAAAGGGGCAAGTTTATGCCCTTCGGAAGTAAAAATTAGCACAGAAAAAATCCCGGGACACAAAGCTTATATGAACGAAGGTGCTACTAGAGGTAAAAACAATGTTATTAACTCTTACGTCACATTGGACGGCGGTAAGAAGTTCTTGGTTTTAAGCCATGCTTACGCTCTTATCCCAGAAGACCCTAAAGCAGTCCAGCAACCGGAAATTGTTTTAACTATGCTTTCAGGTTTTAAGTTAATTAAAACCCCGGCACTAAAGTTAATTCAAGCTTGTCCAGACCAGTTAATAGACGACAGAACTTCGTTAAGCGGTGACTATCACATGTATTATATTTACCAAGAAGCCAGGGTAGAAATAAGCGAATTCGATGCTGCGTGGGTTAAGAAAAACTGTAGCATTAAGAAGTTGGTGGTGTATTAAGCTAACCGATAATTGTTAATTACTAATTGATAATAGTTTGATACCCGAAAAACAAACATCATCGCAAACTCCTCCTGCTGAAGCCCTTCACCAGCGCCATTTTAAGTCCTTTTGGCCAATAGTTTTAATTGCCGTATTTTCAGCATTAGTCGGCGGCCTTTTGGTTTGGGCGCTTTTTAACCAGGGTTTAGACGAAGAGTTAACTAACCTAATACCTGGTAAAACTTTAGTGCATAAAAAGCAAGCAAACACAGAGGAAACTCAAGTAAAAGATTGGCAACTGTATCAAAACGAGGACTACGGTTTTGAATTTACATTTCCTTCGTCCTTATATCATATGGAAGATAAAAATGTTGTTTTTAAAATCCAGAATACTCCTTTGCCACTTGAGTTAGGTGGCGTGCTTTCCCCAGAGTTAAGGAGTAATGCTGTTGAAGGTAGGGATTATAGTACTCAAGGTTACTCTGTATTTGTAAAAGTTGTGAATAAAAAGGAGACAGATGAGTATAATAAAAAAGCTTCCTTGAAGATAACAAAACTTTCTTTGGCCAATATAAAAGCTATCAGGGTTGATAAGCTAGAAGAAGTTACAAGGGGCCCAGTTGTGTATATAGAATATCCAAAATATCCTGATCGGTACGTTGTTTTAGGATATGGGGCTCTATGTGAAGATAAAAATATTTGCACGTCGGAGGAAGTAGATGATCTTTTTAATCAAATCCTTTCCACCTTTAAATTCACTCCATAATTCATAATTCATAATTCATAATTCCGCATTTTAAAAAATGGACATCTTCGCCCACATGTTGTGGACCAATGTGGTTTACTATAAGAAATATAAAGAAAACTTAAAACAACGGCTCTGGGCCGTGTTTTTTGGCGTGGCGCCGGACTTGGTGGCTTTTGCTCCGGCTACCATATACGCTTTTTTGTTTGGTCGGGGACAGCATTTAACTTCTTTGGCAAATTCCAATATGTGGGTGTTTGCTTATGCCCGCGAAGCCTATAATTATAGCCATAGTTTTGTAATATTCTTGGGCGTATTTTTACTAGTTATGGCGCTAAGAAAAGGCCGGCCGTATTGGCCATTGCTCGGTTGGGCTCTGCATATAGCCATAGACTTATTTACACACCCTGACTTTTACAGGACCCCTTTTTTGTTTCCTATTTCGGAGTACAGAAACCCTTACGGCATAAGCTGGGCAGAACCGAAGTTTATGTTAGTGAATTATATTTTAATTGCAATATTCTATATTCTTATTTTTACGGTTTGGAAGAGAAAAAAGCATGTAAGCATGTAAGCATGTAAGCATGTAAGCATGTAAGCATGTAAGCAAGCTGTTCCGCTTACCAGCTCTTTTTGAATGTTCTACGTCATTGCCCACAACATTCGCTCACTTTTTAATGTCGGTTCGTTGTTTAGAACAGCCGACGCTTTTGGTGTTAGTAAAATTTATTTAACTGGCTATACGCCCACTCCGGCCGAGTTTAAGCATAAGGTAAAAATAAACAAAACAGCGCTTGGGGCGGAAGAAACAGTGCCTTGGGAGTTTAATAAGTCCGCAGTGAGAGCATTGAAAGATTTAAAGTTTAAAAATAAAAAAGTTCAGATTGTGGCTTTGGAAAACAATATAAAAGGCAAAACAGTAAAATTACACAAATTCAAACCCAAGTTTCCATTAGTCTTAATTTTAGGCGAGGAAGTAGGGGGTGTGGATAAGTCTTTGCTTAAAATGGCTGACAAAATAGTAGAAATCCCTATGCTCGGGCAAAAAGAAAGCTTAAATGTGTCGGTTGCTTTTGGTGTGGCAGCTTACCATATTGCCACAGCACAAAAATTATGATGTAATATTTTTTAGATTTTTTAACCCCGAAAAGTTTTCGGGTTTTTTTAATTTATATTGTGGACATCGTTAGCTAGACTAAGTACAACTCCCATATTCATTGATAATTTTAACAACTTGGCAGGATTGAAAAATGGTTTTTTGTGGTGTATAATTCCACTAGATGTTAAAAAGTGGTAACGAGTGGGGAAAAGTGGGAGACTTGGTGGATATCATAGCCCGCTGATTAATCGCTGAAAGAAGAAACGCTGATAGGACGCTGAATCTAAACTACAGACATCTTTTTATAGACAGTCATTTTGTTGGCCATCCAGCCTCGGCCTCACGTCGGGGCTGGATCTCTCCTTTGAAAACACGCTGAATGACCGCTGAAGAAAGAAACGTGAAAAGACGCGGAAATTTAGTTCAGCGAGCTCTCAGCGTTCCCATCAGCGATTAATAAGCAGATTAAGCAATAACCATGTTCATCGGTGAATATCAGGCAAGTATAGATGAAAAAGGCAGAATTTCGGTTCCGGCTAAATTTAGGGCAGAACTTAAAAAGAAAGTTGTGGTTACCAGGGGTTTAGACAATTCTTTGTTTCTGTATTCTATGGACGAATGGAAGAAGCTCGCAGAAAAGCTTTCAGGCCTGCCCATAGCCACAGCAAACACGAGAGCCTTTAGCCGATTAATGCTTGCCGGAGCCATGGACTGCGAAATAGACAAGCAAGGCAGAATAATTTTACCTACATATTTAAAAGAATTTGCAAAAATTGGAAAGAAAGCTATTATTGCAGGTTTGTATAACCGAATAGAAATATGGAGTGAAGAATTGTGGAGTGCTTACAAGACACAGACTGAGGCTGCGAGTAACCAAATAGCAGAACAGTTGGGAAACCTGGGAGTTTAAATCCGAAGCACTAAATTCGAAATCCGAAAAATAATTAAATTAAAAATTCAAAAAAGTTTAGAAATTAATTATTAGAATTTTTTCGAATTTCGATATTCGAATTTCGAATTTTCAAATGAAATATGACCATATACCAGTACTTTTGGAGGAAGTTATTTCGTATCTTAAGCCCAGTCCCGGTCAGAATTTCGTAGATGCGACGCTAGGGGGAGGAGGGTACACAAGGGCGATTCTAAGCAAAGTTCAGCCTGGCGGTAAAGTTTTAGCTATAGACTTAGACAAAGACGCTTTAGAAAACACAAAAACAAAAATTAAAAACCAGGAAGCTTTAGTGCTTGTGCACGACAACTTCCAGAACATAGACAAAATTGCCAAGCATAATACTTTTACAAACATTAGTGGGATCGTGGCCGATTTGGGCCTTTCGTCTTACGAATTGGACCAAGCCGGGCGCGGTTTTAGTTTTCAAAAAAATGAGCCGCTGGACATGAGGTTTAACCTTTCGCAGCCGGAAGATGCCAAATTTATAATAAATAATTACGAAGAAGAAAGACTTAGAAAAATATTTGAAGACTATGGGGAAGAAAAGTTTAGTAGACAAATTGCAAGAAAGATATTAGAGACAAGAGACAAGAGACAAGTAAAACACACTGGTGAGCTTTATGAAATTATAAAAAATGCTTTGCCTAAACCTGTTAAACATAAAGCAGACGATAGCGCGCGAAGGATATTCCAGGCATTGAGAATAGCGGTGAATCATGAGTTAGAAAGTTTAGAAGAATTTTTACCAAAAGCTTTCGACATTTTAAATCCGGGCGGGAGACTAGTAATAGTAAGCTTCCATTCTTTAGAAGATAGGATTGTAAAACAGTACTTCAACAGTTTAGCCAAAGGCTGCGTGTGTCCCATAGACTTTCCCCAGTGCGTATGCGGTAAAAATCCACAAGGAAAACTGCTAACTAAGAAAATTGTGACTGCTTCGGAAAAAGAATTAGAAAACAACCCCAGATCTAAGCCGGCGAAATTAAGAGCAATAGAGAAAATATAATTTACAAATATTAATTAATAATTAATACACCCGCCAAAAGTCCCGCTGAAGGGGACATTTAGGCGGATCCGTCCCTTTTTTGGGACGGAAAAACAAAAACAAAAAAAGGACTCTAAAAATATGATAAAAATAGGCGTGTTACAAAATTTGTTCTTTCAAAGTCGGCCTCAGCTTTCTGCTAGCCGCCGAAACTTTGGAGTAGAAACCCACAGGCCGTGGCTGCTTTACGCAATAGTGGCGGTTAATTCTGCGCTGCTTCTTAGCTACTTGCTCGGCGTTAATGCCAGGGCTTCTACTGGCTACGAAATAAAAGAAATGCAAAAGCAGGCGCAAAAAATAATGGAAGACCAAAAGGCTTTAAACTTAAAGCTTTCCGAAGCTACAGCTATTTCAGTTTTAACCGACGATTTTTCTAAAAGCGGTTTTGTGCAGGCGGGAGCGCCAACTTTTGTTACTTTAAAGGCTCCGGCTACCGCAATGAAATAAACCCGGAAGAATCGGAACATTGGACAATCGGATTAATCGGAAATCCGACTTTCTGATTTTTCCGATATTCCGATTTATCTCAACTTATGGTCCAACGAAAACCACAAAATCCATTAGACACAAGAAGCAGTTTATTGGCTGCTTTTTTTATAGTTTGTTTTTTTATTGTAATTTTGAGGCTGGGATATTTACAAATATTGAACGGTAAGCAAAACAAGGCTAAGGCAGAAGCGCAAAGGAATATGGTGCTTAAACTTTTGCCTACCCGCGGCGAAATAAACCTAGTAGAAAATTCTACTGACCAGCTTTTGCCCGTTGCAACAAATATAGAAAAACCGCTTGCCTACGGCGTGCCTTCGGAAATTCAAAATCCCTCACTTGCAGCAACCAGCCTTTCTGTCGTGTTGTCCTTAGACCAAAACGAGCTTTTGGCCAAGCTTGCAAATAGGCAAAAAAAGTACGTTGTTTTGAAAAAGCAGCTTTCTGATGAGGAAGTAAATAAAATAAAAGAATTAAAATTAAGTGGAATTTATTTTGACAACGAAGGGTTTAGGTTTTATCCGCAAGGGACTTTGCTTTCCCAGGTGCTAGGTTTTGTTGGTTATAAAGGCGATACAAAACAAGGGGTTTACGGGCTTGAAAGTTATTTTAACCAGGAGTTAGCCGGTAAAGAAGGGGTGCTTAAGCAGGAGGGCGATATAAGCGGGGCATGGATATTTGGCGCAAGCAGGCAAATAGACGCGGCCAAAGACGGTGACAGTTTGATTTTAACTATAGATAAAAATATTCAATACGAAGCACAAAAAGTCTTAAAAGAAACAGTAGAAAGAAATGAAGCTAACAGCGGCTGTATAATAATTGCTGACCCTAAAACCGGCAAAATCTTAGCCATGGCCGGTTTTCCTGACTTTGACCCAAACAAATTTAATGAAGTTACAGATCCAGCCGCATTCAATAACGAAGCAACCAGCGGAGTGTATGAGCCCGGTAGCGTATTTAAGCCTTTAACTATGGCCGCGGCAATTAACGAGGGTAAAATAACTCCGGATACAACTTTTGTCGACGAAGGATTTTTAAAAATTGACGACAAGACTATAAAAAATTCAGATCCAAAACCTCTTGGGACTCAAACTATGACGCAGGTCTTAGAGGAGTCGCTAAACACTGGTGCTATTTTTGCCAAAGACCAAATTGGCAACCAGAAATTTTTGGAATATATTAAGCGTTTTGGTTTTGGCCAAGAAACCGGAATTGAATTAATGGAAAAAAAGGGTAACTTAGATAACTTAAAAGCCAATATAAACGTCAACTACGCAACCGCGAGTTTTGGGCAGGGCTTAACCGTTAGCCCCATTCAGCTTATAGAAGCATTTTCAACGTTTCCAAATGATGGAAATATGCTTAGGCCATATGTTGTAGCTTCGCAAATTTCTCCCGAAGGCCAACGTAAAGACACCAAGACCACAGTAGTTAGGCAGGTAATTACTCCGCAAACTGCACATACAGTTACCGCCATGATGGTAAATGTAATCGAAAACGGGCACGGCAAAAGAGCGGGGGTTCCTGGCTATTATATTGCGGGCAAAACCGGCACTGCTCAGGTACCTAAAAAAAACGGTCTTGGTTATGAAGAAAATGTAAACATTGGAACTTTTATAGGTTTTGGCCCTGTGGAGGATCCGAGGTTCCTTATGCTTGTTAGAATAGACGAGCCAAAAACCGTAAAATACGCGGAAAGCACAGCGGCGCCGGCCTTTGGACAGCTTGCGCAGTATTTGCTTAACTATTACCAGGTACCGCCGACGAGGGAGATTGCAAAGTAGCTTCTACTAGCTACTAAAGTAACTAAATACTAAATCTAATTAACAATCGTTTTACGATATAAAAGCGTTTAGTATTTAGTAGAAGATTTTTGTTTTTTAAAGAAAAAACCTTTGATTGTCCAAAAACTTCATTTCTGTTAAAATCATTGTAATATTCACCTACAAAAATCATGCCTCAAAAAATTTTTAAACAACACGTTGAACTCCATTCGCACCTTGGTTCCGCTGTGCATCCTTCTATACTGTGGGCTATTTCGCACCGCCAGGGCATAAAACTTCCCACTAAAAGTTACTGGGAGTTTGAAGACATGATAACCATGACCGGGGAAGAAAAGAACAAAAACCTTGACCAAATGGACAAGAATTTTTTTCATTGGACAGAACTTATACAGTCTTCGCCCGAGGCTATAGAAGAGTCGGTTAAAGGCACTATTGCCGGAGGTTTTAGAAAAAGTAATATAGTGCTTCACGAACTTAGGTTTAACCCCATGAAGCGCAACCGAAGCGGCGAGAGAGATTTAGACCATACTATATATTCTGCGCTTTGGGGCACAGAAAGGGCTATGCTTGAATACCCGCAAGTTAAAGCCGGCATCATACTTATGATGGGCAGAAGTTTAAGCTTTGCGCAAAATGAAATTATTACCAACAAAGCTATAAAATATAAAGACGAAGGTGTTATAGGTTTAGACATTGCGGACCCGGAAAGAAAAACTTTTTCCATGCAAAAGCATAAAGTTTTGTTTGACCGGGCTAGAGAAGCGGGTTTGGGTATAACTATACACACCGGAGAAGCGGGTTCTTTGGAAGAGCTAAGGTATGTAGTAAGAGAAATAAAACCAAACCGTATTGGCCACGGCATACTGTGTGTAAAAGATAAAAAGCTTATGGAAGACATAGTGGAAAACAATATTACTTTAGAGATTTGCCCAACCTCTAATTTGCGAAACAGCGTGGTAAAAAACATAGGCGAATTAAAATCTATAATTCACACGCTTCTAAAACACAATGTTAAGTTCACCATAAACACTGACGGTCCAGAAATGTACAAAAGCAACATTGTGCACGAAGAAGAGTTTTTGGAAAAAAACGGAATTCTAACAAAAAAACAACTCGACCAGTGTACTAAGTGGGCGTTTGAGGCGAGTTTTATAAAATAAAATGAGCGCGGAAGCCAAAACTGGCTTCCGCGCTTTTAAAGTGCGTGTTTAGTCGCGTCTTTTCTTCTCGGGATCGACCCGGAGTTTTTCCAGGTAGGGCAGAAGCCTAAGTGGGCTCATGTCTATGGCAATTGCTGTGTCAAACCCCGATTGGTTTGTAACGAATGGCATGAGGATGCCAGTCGTACGTGCTAGTACGGGGCTGTGGTCTGAAACCCCTTCCATAAGCGGCAGAAACGCCAACGGGTTGGTGTCGAAATCTGCCACTAGGTTCATGTCTGGGTTTCCTATGGGGAACTGCTCTCGCCCGAAGGCGTACCAGTACTTCGTCGCCCATTTGGCCACAGTCGGCCGCTTTATGACTTGTACGAACCAGCAACGCTCCGCCCGTTCGTTGGTGCAGGCAACTACGTAGCGTTTTTGACTTCGGGTGCTGCCGTCGGGATTTTTGACAGTAATGTCTTCGACCCGGTCAACGTAGCCGCTGACCATTCCTGGAAAGGTCTTGACCTTGGTTTGCGGTGTTTGAGCCGACAGACAGCCCATAGTAAGTAACAGCGACGCGACCAGAATTTTGATCATAGCGTCCTCCTCGCTAGGAGCTTAGCAGTTTTTTGTTTTTATTTCAATCTAGGTTTTGCTTGATTTGGTAATTATTATTACCCCAAAAAATAGCGGGATTATGGCCAGTAGTTGCCAAAGTGTAGGGGATTGCTTTAAAAAAATGTAGGCAAAGAGCAAAGTAAAGAGCGGGCCTATGCAGTTTATGGCGTTGGCTTTTACAACCGGAATTCGGTGTATGGCTTCAAGCCATAAAATTTTGGAAACGCCTAAAAGAAATATACCGTTTATGAGTAAAATCCAAAAAGTTTTAGATACATCGGCTACCGAAAAACCTTGGCCCACGAACATAGCAAGTACTAAAATTACAGGAAAACTTAAGGCATTGCGTAAAAACATAACCGTATAGCTGCTAACTGTTTTGCGGGCTCTTTGCTGGAAAATATTGCCGAGCGGAGCGGCTACTGTAGAAAGTAGAATTATAAAGTCGCCGCCATGGACGTGTGAGCTTTTAGGCAGTAGTACAATTAACGCCCCGCATAACATTAAAATAGCGCCAAAAACATGGGGGCCATCTAAGTACTCTTTTTTCCAAAGGTTAAAAACCAAAAAGCTAAAAAATATTTCCATTAAAGAAACTAAAGCCGCGTTGCCGGCGGTAGTATATTTTAAACCAATAAATTGAAGCAAATAAAACACAATGCCAATAAAAAAAGTGCCCCACAAAATGTCTAAAAATGCTTTTTTGTTAAACACCTCGTGCCAAAGTTTTTTGTAAGTTATAACACAGGCAAAAAATATAGCGGCGACCAAAGAGCTTAGGGCTAAAGAAGCCAAAGGCTTTAGTGTGTTAAAGGACAAAAGGGTAATAACCGGAAAAAGACCCCAAAGCAGGGTCTCGGAAAGAATATAGAGTTCGCCTTTCTTTGTTTCTGTCATTGAAAGTTAATTACAACTATCTCAGGACGGTTGCCCACGCGCTGGGGCGGGCCCCAGACGCCGGCGCCTACAGTTGTATAAACTTGGGTGGAGCCCAAGATATTTAAACCAGTGTGGAATTTACCGTAAATTTTTTTGGTTATAAAGTTTAGAGGCCAAACTTGACCCAGGTGGGTGTGGCCGGAAAGCTGGAGGGAAATACCCGCTTCTTCGGCAATCTCAATGTTAGACGGCTCGTGTTTTATGAGTACGCTTGGCTTGCTTTGGTCTATTTTTAAATTTTTAAGCACACCAAGCTCCTGTTCTTTTCTATGTGCTGCGCCAAACCCTACGCCTACAATTTGCAAACCTTTTACATTAAGCTTTTCGTTGTTTAAAACTTTTATGCCTGCCTTATGCAGAGCGTCAAAGAAAGGCTTTGGGTCAGAAAACTCTTCGTGGTTCCCTGGCGCAAAGAAAAGTCCTTCCGGAGCTTTTATTTGCGAAAAGGGTTTTGCAAGTTTTTCGTATTCTGCCGGAGGGCCATCGAAAAAGTCGCCGGAAAAAAATACAATGTCCGGCTTTTGCTCGTTAACCATTTTTACAATCTTGTTTGCAGAACCTAAATTCCAGTAACTGCCAAAATGCGTGTCTGCCAGCATAACCGCTTTTTTTCCTGTCCAGGCTTCGGGCAAATTTGGAATTTTTATGTTTACAAGGGTCACCCTTGTACTGTGGCTGTTTATAATGCCGTAAATGCTTATAGCAAGGGCGCTAAACATTAAAATTTGGCTTAAAACGGGCGCTTTGGACAGGCCTAATATATAGAGGCCTGCGCTTAAAAAAGAGGCAAAAATTAGCCAATATAGGGTACCAAGTATAACGGCTGCCGCACGGTAAACTAACCTTCCTAGAGGCCCATAGAATTTATAGGCAAAAAGCGTGGCTGACATAAAACTTATAGACAAAATAAAAAACACTACCCGCGTCCACATAACCGAAGGCTCAGACGATATACTAAAAACTAAGCTAAAAATTTTATAAACAAAAAAGTAGGCTGTAAAAAGAATTACCTGAATTACAGCAACAAATATAGCAATTCTAGATTTTATCATTAAAATAATTATAACATAAAAACAAACAGCGCTTCGTCCTTGGAAGGGCGTGCGCTGTATGGAAGTTGTATTGCATGGGGACTGTTGTAAGCTACTGAGGTTTTCGGATCGCAACTGCTTCTTTAAGGGTCAGGCCTGGCTCGTTGCGCGTGAACGTAACTCCTTGCTCTTCAAATTCACGAACTATTTCGGCTTGCTCTTCTGCGGATATTTGTGCCGCGTCTTTGACTAGCAGTTGGCACATGCGACAGTCAAGTACGTGCCAGAGAGATTCAGTCCCGCCCAGTAGGGGCGCTATCCACTTTTTTCTGTTTTCGTTTAGCAGTGCCATACGAATTGTGGCCGTGTCTCTTTTTAAAGCCCGCCAAGTGCTTCTAGGGTGTGCTTTGCTCTCTAGCTTGGCTTGCTCTATCCGCTCCGGCTGCACCGCAGTATAAAGATTCCCGACCTTACCGGCAATTTGTTCTAGTAATACGCGTTCGTCGTCGGTCATGATGAAATTGGAATCAGAACTTCTTACAACATCCACAATTTCAGCGACAACGTATAAAGCAGTTTTTTTGATCTGCTTTAAGCCCTTTGCTTTTTTGAATTTGAACTTGCCCATGTGCTCACCCCCTCCTTTGGGAGTATGCAATAAATTTACAGTCACACAGGGTTTTTGTCAAAATACCGGTGCTGGATTTTTTTACCCAGGTATCGTATAATATATGAAGTTTTTACCACTATATTGGGGTGTCGCCAAGTGGTAAGGCAGCGCCCTTTGGAGGCGCCATTCGTAGGTTCGAATCCTACCACCCCAGCCAAGTATGGAAAAAAATATTTATTAATATAGTAAGGCCGCCCGTTGGGCGGTTTTGTGTTATTATGAATATATGCCTTTTAAAGAAACTGTACAAAAAGAAAAATACGTGGTGGTGCAGGGGCAGACGGCACGATTTAGGGTTGTTAAATATTCTATAATAATTCCTGTACTAGTTATTTTAGGTTTTTGGAAAGGGTGGAAGTTTAGTTTGTACTTTTTTCTTAGCTTATGTGTTTTGGGGGTTTTGGTACATTTTGTTTTACGTTTTCTAACTAAAGGCTGGACAGAAAAGTGGTGGTTTGTGGACCCTATAATTAAAAAATAATTATGCTTTTTACTTTTATTTCTGTTTTTGTTCCTTTGGTAATTTATTTTTTCTTACCGCCGGTTTTAAAGCGCCTTACCGGTAAAAAACCTGCTTTTAAGCTACCTTTAGCTGTAGGCTGTTTTTTGTTTTTTATTTCCTGGTACTTGCCTTCGCCTTTGGTGCAGGGGATGCAGACAAACTTTGTTACCCACTTTGTTGGCGGGGGAGTATTTTGTGGGTTTTTATGGGTGTATTTAAAAAATCATTTAAATTTAAAATGGCCTTTAGTTTACGAATTTGTCGCAATGTACTTTTTGGCAGCGGGCCTTGGGGTGGTTAATGAACTTTACGAGCTCTTTAGTTACCAAATACTGGGCGTTAGGGGTTTGCTTACGCCTTCGGACACATGGTGGGACTTGCTGGCGAATACTTTGGGATTGGTAAGTTTTTGGGTGGGCTATTGTGGTTATAAATTATTTAAAAGACGATCATAAACCCTAGTAAGTCAGCATAGTTACGAAAGAGGAAGGTAAAAAAAGAAAGCATTAGCTTTGGGATGCACGGTCCAAAGCTAATGCTTATTCGTTTTTGGTTGCAAGAAAACCCTACGGGGCTTTCCAGGGATGGCGGCGTGGCCACGGCGGCCGATAGTCCTCCACATGGAAAACCATCATGTCTTCATCTGAAAGAGGGCGGGCTTTGCGTTTCATGGGGTCTCCTTTTTTAGCTCACAGGCTGTGGGCATGCAAGAAGTGTATCAATAGGCTATTTAATAGTCAAAACAAAAATCCTAAATTACAGTCCCATCATGCCCATTCCTCCCATTCCGCGGTGGCCGCCAAAACCTTGCCTAGGGTTTGTTTGTTCAAACTGTAGGCGCTCTGTCATTTGGTCTTGGGTTATGACCCCTTGGTCAAGTAGGCTTTGAAGGCGGGTTTTTTGGTCAGCCCGCATTTGCTCCTGCATTTTAGTTCTAAGCTGCTCTGCGGTTATGCCTTTGGCAGTGGCAAGTTCCTGCAAAGTTTGGCCTTTTGCCCAAGCGGCTTTAACTTCGTCAACGCTTGCTCCTAAAAGCGCGGCCTCTTTGGTGAACATATTTGTTTGGTTTTGAGCAATTTCCTGGGGAGTTAATTTGCTGCCTCCGAAACCAAAGCCGTGGGCCGAAACTATGCCTGCCCCAGCGAGCGCTATGGCAAATGCCGGAATTGCGCCATAGGCTAAATATTTGTTCTTTATCCAACCTTGTCTTTTAACTTGTGTATCCATGTGTTATCCTTTCGTATTTAAATTATTTTTTTGAGGCTCCTCACCCTTTACTACCAACTTTAAAAAATAATATTTCAAAAAAATTATATTAAGTGGGAAAAAATAAAAACCCCGATGTGTATCGGAGTTTTAAAATATCGATTTATTCTTACTGCGTAAATTGCGGTTGGAGAATTATGGGTGAGGGTAGGGGAGCGTTAAAATTTTGGTAAAAGGGGTCAGTGGTTTTAATTATGCCTATGGCGCGAATGGAGTCGTCACTCCGCGGGCCTAAAACAATTATACTGTCTCCGGGCGCGCAGCTATAGTTAAAGGGAAGCTTGGTTTGCGTGGTTATTATAACCTGCAGCTCTTCGTCTGAAAGGGTTTTAATTTTACAGCCGGGGTCGTTAACTAAAAATACAATCCCCCTCGTTACGCTTCCTTTGGGCGGCATGCCATAATGCCGGTAGACTGGCGAGCCGAAAACTAACTTATGCTCCCGCGCTTGCATGAAAAGCTCTTCGTGCAAATGTACGCGCGAGACAAGTATTGTACCAACTGCAAACACAAGCCCCACAGTCACGAACGAATACAGTAGAGGTTGTCTGTAGCTAAATTTGTAGTGCTTAAGCAGCCTTTCGACTAAAACAAGTAAAACAACCACGGCCAAAATAAGCAGCCAAGGCAAAGAAACAAATAAGATTTTAAAACCGTAAAAGCCAAAGCCCAGACTATACCAAGCGCCATTTTGTTGTAGGCTAAAAACAATTAAGCTACCCAAAAATAAAAGCAAAAGCCCGGCTAGTATAAGTACGCCAGCTAAAACTATGCTCTGGCTGTAAAAATACCACTTAGACCTTGGCTTTAACTCCCCAGATTTTATGGACTGGAGAATTTTTTCTTGTAAATTTTTTGGTTGGTTATCTGTCATAATTTTTATTGTAAATGTCTTTAAGTTCTTTCTTCGCTCTGTTAAGCCTTACCCCAACTGTTGAAACCGGAATTTGCAAAACGTCGGAAATTTTTTGGTAGTCTAGGTCTTCGTAAAAATACAGCACCATAACTTCGCGGTATTTAGGCGACAGGTCTTTTAAGCATTTTTCCATCATTGACCTTAATTCGTTTTCTTTTACTTCGTCGTCCGCTTTATGTTTGTCTACCGGGTGGGGGAAAAGGGTGTCAGGGTCAAAAAAAGGCAGGGGTTCTTTGCCCTTTTTCTTAATTTCGTTTATAAACAGGTTATGGGCAATGCGGTATATCCAGGCGTTAAAAGAGCGGCCAGTGTCAAAGCTTTGTATGTTAGTATAGGCTTTTAGGAAAACTTCCTGGACTAAGTCTTCTGCTTGGCTATAGTCAAACAAAAACCGTTTAGCGTAGCGGTTAAGTTTTTTTTCAAACCTAACCACCAACTCGCCAAAACTCTCCGCATCCCCATTTTGCGCCATTTTTGCTAAGTCCTCGTCCGTTTTTTGGTTTTGGTCCATACCCCGTAATACAACTTTCCATTTAATTAATTACACAAAATTATTTTATTTGAACAGTCCCATCTCACAACATCCTTTTGTTATACTCCAGAATGGAAAGTTGATATACGGGACATATTAACTATTATACAGTAAATACATAATTTTATTACAAAAAACGCCCCCATTTGGGAGCGTTTGAAAAATATAATTTACTGCAAAATTTGGTTTATGTCGGAAGTATTAATTTGTTCTGCCTGCTGAAGGCTCGCGCCGGAACCGGTAAACAAAACTTTGGTAAAGCCATAAAACATTAAAGCCGAAACTATGGTGAGCCCAACGCAAATATTGGCAGCCATTTTGTCCTGGTCGTCTCCGCTTAAGTAGTATTTAATGGCAAAAAAAAGACCAAAAGGAGGGAGGCCTAAAGATATTAAATATTGCCAGCGGTAGGATTTTTTTTCCGAAAGGGCTTTGTCTTCGTTAACAAGGGCGCTAGACATAAGCAGGTTTATGTCAATACCAGGGTTTTCTTTGGCCAAGGCCGAATAGTCTTCAAATTTTTTGTTTAAGTCTTGTTCGGACATATGCATAATTATAACACAGTATAAATGGCATAATTTAAAAGATCGACAAGATTTATCTGGGTTAAGCCGCGTAAATTATTTGAACATCGTTAAGTGATTTTATATGGTAAAATACCTAAATGAGAAAGCGGCTAAAAAAAGTATTAAAAATCAGCCTGTTTGTTTTAGGCACTCTGGTCGTTATAGACGTAAGTTTGGTTTTTGGAATTGCTCTTTCTTCGCCAAAAGTAAAAAAGGCGGATGCCATAATTATTATGGGGGCGGCCATAAACACGCCGGCTATATATAACAGGACTTTAGAAGGCCTAAAACTTTACGAAGCCGGGGACGCGCCGGTGCTAATTTTGTCCGGCGGGCGCATAAGCAGCCGTTATATTTCTGAAGCGCAAAACATGCAAAGGATTCTTGACCAAAATACCACACATCCTTTGAAATTAATTCTAGACGAAGAAGCGGGGAGCACTTATGAAAATATAAAAAATGCCCGCGAAGAGTTGCCGGAGGCGGAATCTATAATTATTGTTTCCGACAGTTACCATTTAGCCAGAAGCGTAGTAATGGCCAAGTCTTTAGGTTTTAAAAAAGTTTACTACAGCTCCCCGGACTCCTCCTACTATAAACCTTCCGAGCTTTTATTTTACTTCGCCCGCGAAATGGCAGGTATGGTGGCGTATGTACCGAAGTTTGTTTGGCATTGACAATTTCTCCATTTTTAGCTTAAAATCAGTGAAGGTTACAAATGGAGGTGACCATGCAGTATGTGATGATGATCGCGGGCGAAGGTCAGCGAGCTAACTACGAGGCACTCGAAGAGCATTTTCGGTTAGTTCGCAGTGATTTCGAACTTTGTACCTTCATGCCGCTGAATTTCCAGGAAACAGTGGATCGCGCCGTCCTACTCAAGCCCGACGCAGTGCTTATTGCGTATGACTGCGGCGGTGGAGGTTTATCTATCGCGATTCATAAACAAGGCTTCCTCGGGGTTTCCGTCTTTCAGCGCAATTTCTCAGACCCCGAGCAAGTGCTGAAGGCTTTACAAAAGGGGTTTGAGAATAGGCCGTGGAACTGGACGAGGACATGGCAACATCCTAACGTTGCTGATGCCTATCATGACCGTGCGGTCGCACGGAAAGACGTTTGGTAGTACCATCTTGGGGCGCCGATCTCACCAATCAGCGTCCCTTGACTATTTTTAGTGGCTATATTATAATATTTAAAGTTTAATATCCATTGACAGTTGGTGGCCGAATAGGCCTTAATTGTAACCCTGAACCACTCGTCCGATAAATCGGACTCGGGTATCAAGGCGCAGCCCACCGAGGAATGTACTTAAATCCAATATTAATTAATATTGTCCGCCAAAGGCGGATCCGCCTCTGGCGGAGATATTAAGATATTATTTCACTCGGGAAACCGAGTTTTTTTATTAGGATATTTTAACAAGTAAAGGTCGAAAATCCAAGTGTAGTATTTTGTAGGTTTTTATTGTAGTTTTATGTCTAAATCAAAACAACAAAAGACTTCGGACTTAGAGGAATTAACTGACAAAGTTAAGACCGCTAAGGCTATAGTTTTTACCGACTATAAAGGCACTACGGTTAAGGACATTACCAAGTTTAGGGCAACTTTAAGAAAAGAGAATATTTTTTCTAAAGTATACAAACTAACTTTGGTAAAAAAAGCTTTGGCAGATGCCGGGGTTTCCGGAAATATTGCGGACTATAAAACCCCTGTAATACTTTCTTTGTCCGAAGAAGACGAAACCGCGCCAGCTCGGGCCATAAAAGCCCTTGCCAAGGAAATTAAGACTTTAAATGTCCTAGAAGGCGTGGTAGACAAAGCAGTTATTGCAAAAGCGCAGGTTAATGTTTTGGCAGACTTGCCAAGCAAAGACCAGCTCCGCGGCATGCTTGTTGGTACTATTAAGGCTCCGGTTAACGGCTTTGTCAACGTACTGGCCGGCAATATTCGCGGCCTTATAAACGTGCTAAATGCAGTAGCTGCGAAGTAGTTAGTAATCATTTAAACATTTTAACATCTAAACATATATACATTCCGCACTTAGGCCATGCTTAAATGCTTTCATGCTTATATGCTTAAATGAAAGGAATACACAATGTCCGACGAAGTAAAAGTAGAAGTTCCAGAAAAGTTTAAAGCTTTAGTGGAACAAATCGAAAAGCTTTCCGTTTTGGAACTTTCCGAATTAGTAAAAGTTTTAGAAGGTAAATTTGGTGTTTCTGCTGCAGCTCCTATGATGATGGGCGCTATGCCGGCTGCCGCTGGCGCAGGTGCTGCCGCTGCTGAAGAAAAAACTGAATTCAACGTTGAGCTTGCTGAAGCTGGCGCGAACAAAATAAACGTTATTAAAGTAGTTCGTGAAATTACTGGTCTTGGCCTTAAAGAAGCTAAAGACATAGTAGACGGCGCTCCTAAAGTAGTTAAGGAAAACGTTGCCAAAGCTCAAGCTGAAGAAATGAAGAAGAAAATGGAAGAAGCTGGAGCTAAGGTTAACCTTAAGTAAGGTTTTAGGTGTTAGGTTATAGTATTTAGATAAAACCGCCCTTGATCCGCCAACTGGCGGAAGGGCGGTTTTTTAAGTATACTTAGGCTTATGTCAAACTTCTGGCAACAATTTAATAAGCCTATTTTCTGCCTAGCACCCATGGAAGAAGTAACGGACGTGGTATTTAGGGAAATGTTCGCGAAATACGGAAGTACAGATAGTACGGATAATACAGATGGGGCAAAAGCAAAATATAACAACTTCGTAATGTTTACGGAGTTTATTAATGTTGATGGAATACTTCACCCGGAAGGGTACGAAAGACTTAAAATAGATTTAGAGTATACAGAAAACCAAAGGCCAATTGTTGCGCAAATTTGGGGGACAGACCCGGAGAAGTTTGAGAAGGCGGCAAAGCTTATGGTAAATTTAGGCTTTGACGGCATAGATATAAACATGGGCTGTCCGCAGGACAAGGAAATTGGGATTGGGGCGTGCGCTGCGCTTATTCGCAACCCCCAGCTTGCATCAGAAATCATTGAGGCAACTATAAAAGGCGCTGGCAGTTTACCCGTGTCTGTAAAAACAAGAACAGGTTACTCTAAGCCTGAAACCGAAGCTTGGATCGGGCATTTACTTAAACATAATTTAGCCGCCATAACTTTACATGCCCGCACTAAGCAGGAAAAAAGCAAAGTCCCTGCCCAATGGAGCGAAGTGAAAAAAGCTGTGGAGGTTAGAAATAAATTATTATCGAAAACTTTAATTATAGGTAACGGTGATGTTAAAAGTAGGGAAGAGGGTTTAAAAAGAATTCAAGAGACTGGGTGCGATGGGGTTATGATAGCAAGAGGCGCCTTTGGTTACCCTTGGATGTTCCGTTCCGATGGATATATTCCGTCTGTAAAAGATCGTTTGACTGTAATGCTCGAACACGCGCAGCTATTTAACGAAAAATTAGGCGAACATAAAAGTTTTTATATAATGCGTAAGCATTTTAAAGCCTACGCTAGTGGTTTTGATGGCGCTTCGGAACTTAGGGTTAAACTCTTGGAAACAAAAAGTACTACAGAAGTGGAAGACTTGGTTAAATCCTTTTTAAACCAACAAAAAAACCCACAGGTGCCTACAGAAATCTAAATTCTGCAGAGGTATTTGTAGGTTTGTGTAATCCGTAATTTTGTAGCTAGTAGTTAAGCTTTAGTAGCTCAGGGCCATTAAGTACCCAAATAGTCATTTGGCTTTCGTCGACGGCAAAATCTTTTAAGTTGTCAAATTTGTCGCTGACTAAGACTTTAAGCAGATTGCCGTTTTTGTCTATTATAATAACTCGTTTTTTTTCTATATCGAGTAAATATAAGTTCTCCCAACCTATTTGGGTTGTTATTTTTCCTGGACCGGAAAAAGCGTCAAACAAAAATGGTATGGCAAAATCGCTTTGTTTGCCTGCGGCGAATTTAAGTATGCTGTTTTGCGTAAGGATGTAAACATTTCCGTCTATGGCAAGACTTTGCGCGTCTTTAAGACTAGGGTCTGCTAAGGCTACCACGGGTTTTTGCAGCTTGTCTTTAGTCACTAAAAAGCTTATGAGTTGGTTCTTTTCTTTGTCTACTAAATAGGCTCTTGAGTTGGTAGGATAGTAGGCTAGGCCTACAAAGCCTTCTTTGGCCGGAACTGAGGAAATTATTGGTGCGCCGGTTGTGCCCTGCGCATAGTCCCAAGGCAAAAGGCTTTCGCCGTTGTAAATTACGGCTAAGCCAGGCTTTATAGAGACGGCCGAGCTAATGGTCTGGCCGACTTTTATTTTACCGTCTTCAATTTTACCACTCTGTTTTTCATAGGATATTAAATTTTTTCCTGACTCTACGGCCAAATATTCAGGAAGACTTATAAGAAGGGCGCTTTCGGCTAAGCTGCCTAAGCTTTCCGGCTCTACAGGGGTTTTTTTGTCTATTTGGCTCTTAAAGTCAGAAAATTGTTTAACGAGGGATGCGTATTCTGCTTTTTGTTCTTTAAAAAGCTCAATTTCTTTTGGCATTTGTTCCTCGGCCTTCATAAAATAGGTGCGGGCTTGGTCATCGTCTTTGTACAGTAAGGAAGACTCGGCTAAATTTAAGCTGTCCTTAACCCCTTTAAGTTTTGTAGCCACGGCAGCTTTTTTTTGTTTTATGTTTTTGTTGTAAATGGCTGCGGAAACCATTAAGCCGGCGGCAACTACGCAGGTAATAATGGCAAAAAATAAGTATTTTTTGGCTGGAGAAAATTGTTTGACTTGTGAGGGTGAAATAGCCTGCCCGGCATTTTTAATTTTACCTGAAAAGTCGCCGTAAGCGCTTTGCGCGCCTCTAAGAATTTTTCCTCCCGCGCCTTTAATTTGGGCTAAGCGCTCGCTTGCGGAAATTTTAGGCAACGGCGCTTTGCTTTCTCGGCTTGGCCCGCTCGCTCCCGAAAGGTTTTTTAAAAATAAAAGAATTTTTTTAAAAAACGGGACATGCGCTGAACTTTCAACCACATAGCTTTCCAGGTCCATTTCTTCCGGAGCGGTTTGGCCTAAGGGTACTTGCATGTTTAGAATTGTGCCAAAAGCTGCGTTGGGGTCCGCGCTTTCTTTTAAAAGCTGAATGACTGTTTGGGCCGCGGAAAGGAAGTTTTCTTTTTTAAGAATTTCTTTTAAACGGTCGAGCGACAGGAAATTTAAAAGTTGAGTATTGGAAAAAATTAATACGTCGCCAAGCCGAATTTTGCCAGTGGCAAAACTGTCAAAAGTTTTAAGCGGATGGCTTTCTTCGGAATTTACGCTTATATCGGAAAAATTCCCTTCCCTTAAAAGGAAAGCTGCGGTTTTGCCGCACGTGGCAACAGTGAGCCGGCCTTGGTCTTTTACTGCTAGCACACAGTTAAACTTGTTGACCCAGTAGTCCTGGCCTGTTTCCACAAGCTTGCCAAGCTCCTCGTTAATTTGGGCAATGGCGTTTTCGAAAGTACTTTCCAAAAGCGGTCTTTTAAAGGTGCGCCTTAGGCTACCTGCCACAGCTAAACAAATTTGCTCACATTGGGTGTACGCAGCTGGGTTAAAAAGAGGTAGTTCTGCTACCATGTATAACTCAGCGTCTGAGCCCGCGGCTTTTTCTGCCATTACATAAACATAATTTGAGGCAGAAGCCCTGTTAAATAAATGGATTTTAGCTATTTGGGATTCAAGTTGCGACATAGGGATAGTTATCAGTGATCAGTGAGTATTGATCAGTAAGACAGGGGTTTTATTTAGCAACTAATCACTGGTCACTGCCAACTGACAACTAACTCATTATACAACATTTTGGTGCATTTCGGAATATGCTATAATCAAGAGAGAAAAATAACCGCGGAAGCGCGCGGAAATTAACGCGGAAAGTCGCGGAAGCGATTCATGTATGTTTCAGCGTTGTTCCGCGTTAGGTTCCGCGACATTTAGCGAGTATGTTAGAAGAAATCCTAAATTCAAAAGCAGACGCCACGGTTTTAAGCTTTTTTTTAGCAGCGCCAGAGCGCAGTTTTTCGCCAATAGAAATTGCTAAAAGGTTGAATGTGCCTTATTTAAAAACTGTCCACATTTTAAATAAGCTAGTTTTGCATGGCCAGCTTAAAGCTTTTTCCAAAAAAGGCAAAAAATACTATTTAATTAACAGTCGCTACAAACTTTTGCCGGCTATAAAAGACTTTTTGCTTAAAAATGGGCCAAAATACCAAGATGAGCTGTATTCTGCAATAAGGAGCCTAGGGGAGGTAAGAGCAGCTTTTTTAAGTGGCCTTTTTGTGGGCCAGCCGTCTTTGCCAGTTGATATTTTAATTGTTGGCAAAGTCAGCCATGCAAAATTGGAGAATTTTTTAAAACATTTGGAAATTATGATGGGCCAGGAAATAAATTATAGTATAATGACTGAGAAGGAATTTAAAGAGCGCAAAGGTACCTTTGACCGTTTTATAAAAGACATTTTTGACTACAGGCACTTGGTGGTTTGTGACAACCTTAAAAATTAGGTATTTGGTTATAGGTTTTAGAAATTAGCGTCTAGCACCTAAAACCTAACACCTTAAACCTGTTAACCTATGAATGAGATCCAAAATCTTTATCTTCAATTCCTAAATAATTTCCCTGCCTCCGCCAGGCCTATTATTTCTATTGCCTTTGCAGTGCTTTTAATGTATTCAATTTTTAAGGTTATTAAGAAAGACTTTATTTTTATAATAGCCCTTGTGGTTTTACTGCCCGCTTCTGTGCCCATTTTAAAGAGCGTGTGGGAAGGGGTGGTGGCGCTGGTTAAATTCTTACTAAACACCAAATAAGTTATTGGTGGTTAGTTGCCAGAAAATTAGTTTTGCTTTGCATTCTACTGGCCATTGTTAACTGACCACTGACCCGTCTCGCCTTGTGTAGATGAACAATAGAGCCGAGGCGGACAACTATTTGTGTGGATAACTTAGAGTGTACGTATATATACCCTTAAAATAAAAGGGTTTTTATTTTGTTGACATAAGGTGAACGAGCGTATATTATAGTAGTACAGAATAATATCAAGCTAAAAGGCGCACTTAGGCCTATGGCGGAAATAAAAACATATGTCAGAAAACAATATAACATCTAGGCAAAAAGAATTATTACAATTTATAGTCAAACAAATTCGCGACCATAACTTACCTCCCAGTATTTCAGAAATGGCCACCTTCCTAAAAGTTAGTTCTAAAAATGCTGTAGCAAAATTGCTAAATGCTCTGGAAGAGGCAAAATACATAAAAATTTCGGGTAAAGCCCGTGGTATACAAGTTTTAAACGCCCTTGGCGAAAGTTTAGAAAAAGGTTTAATTGCCGTACCATTGGTTGGAGCGGTACAGGCCGGCAGTCCGCACCTTGCAGAACAACAAGTGGAAGAATGGGTGAATTTGCCGAGTAGTTTAGTAAAAGGCAGGCGAGACGTATTTTTACTTAAAGTTCGGGGCGACAGTATGATAAACGCCGGAATTTACGAAGGCGACTTAGTAATTGTTAAACCCACAAGAGATATAAAAAACAATGACATAGTCGTAGCTCTCCTTCACGACGAAGCAACCGTAAAACGTTTTATACAAATTAAAAACCGAGCATATTTGAAAGCTGAAAACCCAGACTACAAAGATATTTACCCCAAAGAAGAGTGGATGGTGCAGGGAAAGGTTGTCGGAGTTATACGCAATTTGGAGTAAAGTTCGAAATAACAAATCCGAAATCCGAAACAAATTCAAATTTTCAAAAAATGCAAAAAGAAGAAAAATATTACGATCTAGAGGAGCGCACGTTCAAATTTGCAAGCGAAGTAAGGGTTTTAGTAAATGCTTTAACTAAGACAATTGCTAATATTGAAGACGGGAAACAAGCAACTAGATCTTCTGGCTCTCCAGGGGCAAATTATATTGAGGCTAACGAGCGCTTAGGAAAAAAGGATTTTCTTATGAAAATCAAGATATGTAGAAAAGAGGCAAAAGAAAGCAGGTATTGGTTAAGGCTTTTAAATAATGCGACAAATATACAGTTCAAGGAGCAACTGGAAAAGTTAACACAGGAAGCAATGGAGTTAACAATGATTTTTAGTTCAATTATGAGGAAATCATCTTAGTTTTAAATTTTATATTTTTTAATTTTTCGAATTTCGATATTCGAATTTCGAATTTAAACCCATATGTCAGAAGCTCAGAAACAAAAACTGAATATAATTTCCCAGCTTCGCGGTTTGTGTGCGCACTGCGCTACTAACCAGACCCGCGAACACCGTTGTCCGGTAAAAGAAATTTCTTTGCGTGTAGAATCTTTACGCGGAATCCCTTTAGTTGTAAACAGTGAGTTTAAAGGTATGCTTTGGGCGTAAACTCTCCTAATTGTCCATCCCGGAATTTTCGTCAATGGGCTACTTGGCCGAAAATATTCGAGATCTAGAAGAAGGGGATAACCAGGTATTGACCATAGAAAAAAATTGTTTTAATATACAAATCCAACTAAACATATGCAACTCACACAAAAACATTTTGATACAGTTATGTCAGGGGTTTTGGAGAAAGTAACCAAAATAGATGAAAGATTGATTTTGGTGGAGAAAAAAATGGTGACAAAAGAAGAATTAACTAAAGTTGAAAGTAAGTTAATCGGCCGGATTGACAGTATAGAAGCTAAAATGGTTACAAAAAATGATTTAAAAGTTGCACTAGATGCCCAGACTGTGGAATTACAAGACTATGTTCATCAATCCTTTGAGACACAGCAAGACTACATGGACGAACGGTTTGGAGAATTAATTGAAAAATACGACGTGCGTGAAAGAGTGGGCATTTTAGAAAAAGATGTTGCAATTTTAAAAGCATCTAAGTAATTCTCCTCTTGTAGTTGCCCCATTCATGGGGCCGTAAAGCACCTGTATGCTAAAAGATTTAGTTGCAAAAGCCGAAATTGTAATTAACGTTCCAGTCCAAAAGGTTTGGGAAGCTTTAGTTACCCCGGCAATTATAAAACAATATTTGTTTGGAACTGAAGCGGTTTCAGATTTTAAAGTTGGGAGCCCAATTATATATAGGGGAGAATGGGAAGGGAAAAAGTACGAAGACAAAGGCAAAATTTTAGAAGTTGTTCCGGAAAAGCTGCTTGTTTCCACCTACTGGTCCAGTATAGGCGGCAAACCTGACACAGAAGAAAATTACAATACCGTTGTGTATGAACTTGCCGGAAACAGCGGCTATACAAAACTAACTATAACCCAAGACAACAACCCCACCGAAGAGTCCCAAAAACACAGCGAAAAGAATTGGGGGATAGTTATGAAAACTATGAAAGAGTTATTGGAAAAATAAAATATATTGTGAACAAAAATACCCATCGAAAGCTTAGGGTGTTTTTATGTAAAGAAAAGGTGTCAGGTACTATTATTTCTGTTGTATGCCCCTCGACTTCGCTCGGGACAAAATAAAAATAACCCAATGCTATGGGTTATTTTTATTTTGGTAGCCCTTGTGGGTGAGGCTTGGAACACTATAATTTCAGAGCTTAAAGAATGGCACTCATTCGGAGTTCAATTAAAAGCCAATGAGTTTTCGCTATATTCTAGTGTTCTAGGAAGAGTTTAATAACTACCACTCACTACTAGAACTATGTAATATAATCACTATGTTTGTTCCTTACCCAAAGATTTAAAAATAATATAACTAAAATTGGTGAAATTTTTATTATTAGTGTGTACAAATCAGCGTCAGGATTACTTGTGCTATTGACGTAAGACTTTACCCCAATGATTAAAATTATCAAACCCAGTCCCGCACTTAATATGTCTATCAACCACCCTTGCCAAGTTACTGGATGGGTTAAATAACGGCTATTGGGGTTGTCGTTGTTGTGCCGATACCAAATTTTTGTAAAATCAGAGTTATTTTGATACTTATAATTTGGAATTAAAAGCGCAGCTAATACAAGAATACCTATTATAGGCAGCGCCACTTTGAGTAAAATTTCATTTGTGTTTGTGTATCGACCCGAAGAATAATATAGTATCGCCGTGATTAAGACGGCTGCCAAAAACCACATAAATGTTTTTAAAGTATTTTTCATGTATAGATTTAATTTATCTAGTTAAAATTAATCGCCTTAATTATAAGCATAATTTGAAAAAATTACAATAAGTGTAAAGAAAAGGTGTCAGGTACTATTATTTCTGTCGTATGACCCTCGACTCGCCACCTGTGCATGACTCGCTCTGGACAAAATAAAAATAACCCATAGCATTGGGTTATTTTTATTTTGGTAGCGCTAATCTTTATAATAGTAATTAATAACGTCTTGGCTTATACTATCACGAATACGTTCGACTTCGCGGATAATTTCATTGTGCCGTTCTGCGGCAAGATTTTGGTCAAATGAATCGGCCATAATTTTTGTTTAATTTTAAAATTAGGTTGTTTGGCGATTTAAGTAACTATCTATTGTATTCAACATCTTTTCGTAGCCCTCAGGTTTCAAAACGTCTATGAAATTATCATGGCTTTGGAATTTTATATTTGTACCCGGGTCAAGTAGCCTATATTTTTCCTTAAACCGCTCATACGGCAATCGCTGGCCGTTTTCATAGGCCGCGTTCCTAAAGCTATTAAAAGCGTTTTCCATGCTGCCGCCGTTAGCCAGTATCCAGTTTTCCACGCCTACCCCGCCGAAACCGCCATCTTCTTGTTTCTTATAAGCATGGCCTTCTTTCAAGGTTTGCTTGGTTAAAATGACATTAGCGATGGTTTGTTCGTAAGCCTGCTGGCCATTGTGATTTTTTATATAATTTAATTTATCGCGTATCGCATCGTGAGATCCGTAAACGCTTAAGTCGGATTTACTGGCAAAACCGATATCGATATCTAACGGCTTTTCCAGTTGCTGCCCTCCGATTGAAGTCACACCTTTAACCCTGAGCTGGTAGTAGCCGCCCGCCTCTTGATGAGAGTTGTCCTCAGTAAAGGTCATCATGCCTTTAATCGCCTGAGCGAGTTCTGCTGATCGTGGAAAATCTTTAGCATCAAGTTTTAAACTAAAGTCAAAATCAAAGTCGCCTGGGGTATTTGTGTGCCGCCCAGTTGATCCTGTGTCTAAAAGATCAGCCCCTAATATGCTCGTATCAAACTCTGGCCGCAGACTGACCCCCAATCCGCCTAACGCCTGCTCGATTTCACCTCGGATAACTTGTGTTGCTTGGTCAACGCGCTTGCTGTCTTCTGGAATAGCAGCGGCAATTTCGGATACTTTCGCATAGGAACGTTCATTAGCTGTAGTTGGCTGGTATTCAAGCGCAGGAGCGTCAAATTTTTCCAATCCGGCAAAAGACTTGCGATATTCGTCATACATTTCCGGCGTAAAAATAACTTTACCCGAAGTATCTGCGACCGGAGTGTAGTAGCCGTTTTGTGCGATTTCAAAAAATAACTTTTCCAGATCCTTGGGACGAGATGTTAAATTTTCCTTGGCAATCATAAAGTCGATCTCAGTGGTTGGGAAGCCGGTTCGGATTCCATAATGGCGCTCTCCTAAAACACCAGTTTGAAATAGCTCCATTTTGCCGGCCTCAGCCTTTGCCGGTTGGTCTATGGTCGTATGCTGATATTGCCCCCGATCTTTGAGTGCAAAAATTATTTCACCGTAATCCTTAGCGATTGATGTATTTATGGAATTAGTAAATCCGCCTTCAGCATCTTCCGGTTTGACCAAGCTTATATCCGTATCCAAAGGAGTTGCGTCCGAATCCGAACTCGCTCCTAAAAATTCCTTAGCCACGGAACCATTTTGTAAAATGTTACCTATATACCTTGCATCCACGCCTTTCAGGAAGTCACCGCCTTTTAAATCTAAGGTGACATCACCACCACCTGCTTTTTGCCGGGCTTCTGCTATCATCTGCCTGCCTCTTTGATCGGCTGAATTTTTTGAATTATGCATCCTTTCCAGCAACTCATCCATGCTTTTTAGACCGGCCGGCCGTAGATACATATCGGAAACTCTCTCTAAAACTGTCTGCCCCTCGGCGACTTTCAATCCTTCCCTGACATGATTAATACGCTCCTGCAAATCTCCCATATCCGCAGCCTTAAAAGCGTCATCGGCAGTATCTAAGGCCGATTTGGCTTGCAAGGTTTCCAGTTTGCCCACAAAATAACGAAGCTCTTCCTGCTGCCGAGGATTTAGCGATTCCAAACCGCTGCGTTCATATTGTTCAATAAGCTGTCCGCCCCTTTGTAACACTTCCGCGTATTCTTTCATGGAGCGGTTACCTGATTCAATATGGACCTTAAGCATGTCCTGATAAATGGTATAGTAACGTTTTCGGGTGCTCGCTCCTTTAAGCACCGGGCTGGTTTTATGGCCAATTTTTTGTTCTAAATTTTTTGGGTCATGAAGCGTTTCAAAAACTCCATAAACCTTCCCCATCGTAGGTATGTTGTTTTTTATGAAGATTGACTCAATCTTTTGGTAATCTTCAACTGGGTGCTGGGATTCTAAAAGTTGGGACAGCAAGGAATCCTTAAGACGCTGTATTTCTTGCGATGGCGAGTCATCGATTTTTTGGAAAATTTCCAGGTAAGTATTGATTTTTTCCGGCGATATCTTCGACACTGTTACAGCTGTGTCCAGGTTCCGCCACAAAAATTCTTGTATTTTAGGAGAATTTTTACATTGCTCAAAAACGCCGAAAAGATCGTTTTCCGCTATCTTTTTAAAGTCATTGATATTTTCTAATGGATTTTTCTTTAAGCCCGCCGCCTCCAGTTTTTGCTGAGCTTCAAAAATTTTAGGGTTATCTTGTAATTCTTGAAATTTATCGGTATCGGCGAGAACCAAATCGTATTTGTTTATATAATCCTGCTTCGCTTCGTCGTATTCATACCTATTGACATGCTTGCTGGAGGGCTGATATTCAAAATCCTTAATCATTTTCTCTATAGCTGGACGGAGTTTTGGGTCGCATTTTGCCAAGACTGTCACGGTTTCAAAGTCCGTATTCCTCTCCGTTAATCCGCTTTTGACGAAAGCAACCGTATCAGGATTTTGCAGCGCATCTCGGAATGCTGGATCTTTCGCAACCTTAATTAACTCTTCCGCTTTATGTAAAGGAAAATCTAAACCAAATTCAGCTCTGGCTTTCCCTATGGTTTGAACTGTTTGTGGCTCAAACAATTGGCTTGAGAGTTCAGGATTTCTAAGCACCCCTGCTAAGCTGCCTAGTTGATAATTGCCGTAGTCGTCGTTTGGGTTATATTTGTAACCATAGCTTTCTTCCAGTTTTTTCAATGAGGACATTGCGTCAGGTATTTGGCTAAGGCTTCTCAACGCCCAGCCGTTCCACTCATTAGCGGGTTTTTCCAAAATACCAAGATGTTTGGCCAGCGCCACGCCTGATTCGGAAGAAATGGCCGATCGAAATGTCTCGTCACGGTAGTTGGCGATAAGACGGTTACTGTCTGGATAGTCGTTAAAAAAATCTTTGATGGTAAACTTATAACCCGCCTTTTCGCAAGCGCTGGCAAAAACTTTAAACTCCGGTTCCGCGACAGCTTCAAGGACTTTTTTATACTTGGCCGTGCGTTCCGGATTACCAAGGGCTTCGCCCGCGTCCCAGCGATTTGCATGAACGCCTATCTCGGCCATATTCGCAAACGCCGGACCGGCTTCGGGAACTTTTTCCGCTAATTCTTTAAGTCTGCCCATGTTTTCTTGGGCGAGAGGCTCTTCCATTCCGAAAATTTTATCCGCTCCGCGCACCAATTGGTGTAGCTGAGGGTTTGCCTTAAACGCTTCCGCCGCCGATTTTATTTCTTTAGCGGCATGCTTGCTATTGGACTCGCCATAACCATAAAGCTTTCCAAAAGATTTTTTGGTAAACCCATCTTTAAACAAGCCAGCAACCTCTTTTTCAATTCCATTCTCTTTTACGGTATTTAGTTCGTGTATTAAGCTATTTTCGTCTGCATCTTTGCCTTGATCGGACTGTCTTAATTGAGTTAAGATTTCCATCGCGGTCTCGTCTTGCGATAACTGTGCCCAAGTTTCAACATTGGAAGATTTCACAGGTTTACCTAAAAGGGCGGAGACTTTTTCTATACCTTTTTCGGCTTCGGGTGTAAAAATATGTTCTGAAGCGTCCCTGGATGCGCGCTCGGATAAATAGCGCAAAGAGTCATAATCTTTTAGGTAATCATGCGTTACGCTCGATCCTCCAAAAGTTTTGACTTTCTCCAAAAAAGCTAATGCATCGGGGTTTTGAAAAAGCTCCTTCATTTTGTCATTTTCATGAAAAGTCCAGCCTTTTCTTACATCAAGCTTATAACCGTTATCACGCAAAGCCTCAAAGACCCTTACCGGGTCGTTCGGCGATTTGGCCATTTCATCCAAGTCCTTCGACAACCATTTGGACTCCCCAGCATTGAATGAATAAGGTGTTTCTTTACTACCCCAGACTTCCGTATTTTTATCGTCAGAATAGCTGTCATGAACACTGACTTCAAATCCTTGCTTTCTTAATTTTTCCGATTCCTTGGTTATTTTATCAGTTTGTGTCTTCTCAAATTTTACATTTTTAGAGTCACTCTCTACCGCAGTTTCCTCCAAATAATGAGCCAAAGCTAAAACCTTCTCCGGATTTTTTACACCTTGTAGCTTCAATTGCGCAAGGCGGGCTTTTTCTTTGGCAGCCTCCAGTCCCGTAGGCTTGCGCTCCATATACTGCTCAAGCGTTTTGGGGCGGCGGTCTTCTTGTCTTGCTTCGGTTTTCGCCATATTAGACTCGGCATCGGGAGATGGCTGTTTTGTTTCCGCTCTTTGGGAAATCAGTCCGCCAATTTTTTCTTTGGCGTTTTTGGTTAAGGTCGCTATCCTATCTTTTGCATTTTTTACACGCTCGGCGAAACCGCCGGATGTGAAGATTGATTCGGCTTTTGCCTTATCCAGTCCAATTGACGCGGGCGCGGCTTCTATTCTTTTATCTGCTGTCGATAAAACATCGGCTTGCTTGGTCTCAACTTGAGTGCCTGCCTGCTCAGTAAGTTTTTCTAATCCGGCCTCGTCATATTCCGGAGTTGCGGCCGCCGGTCGCTCCGGCGTTTTTGCCATTTCCGCCCGGGCTTCCGCGATCCTTTGTTGTTCTAAATTGTCGGCCATAGGATTAAATTAGGCCTTGTCGGATCTCCTTAAGTTTTTCCTCTTCCAAAGCCTTTTGATAATCTGAAATAGCTCGGTAGAGTTCTTTTTCAAGACTACCGAGCTCATGTTTATATTGGGACATTATAGATTGCAACTCTGCAACTTTTTGTTGGATTTCCTTGCCATCCATGTGGTTACGTTTGTTTAAGAGTTTCCAGTTCCTGTTTTAAATTTACATAGAGCATGGCCTGCTTTTCTTCTGGCAAGTCGTCGTAAATTTGAAGCCAATAGTTAAGTTCGTCCTGGTCTTCCCCAAGCTGTATGAGTTGATTTATGATTTCGGTTATTTCTTGCCTGTTCATTTTTAAGCCGCTTGCTTGCGGTAGTCTTTAATATTTTGAATTTGTTCTTTAATTTTTGCTTCAGCAAACTGCTCGGCGCGAGCAACCAGCTGTGGATGTTCAGCCATGAATTTAGCAGTAACTTCAAATACCTTAGCGCTCTTTAAAGCTCCTCGTTCAGCTAATTTGACCCCGGCCTTTTCTACTAGCCCGAGGCTCTTTCCAGCAATAATTGTCAAGTCTTTTGCTTCTCCAATGCCTGTGAAGTCAAGAAGCAAGCTGCCGGCGCCAATGGCACCATGAATAATCCTATCTTTTCCCGTCAGCTTTTTACCTGCTAAGGTCTTGCCTGATATTGACTCTACGACCATCTTGCCGCTGCCGGCAAAAGAAACTAAGTCCATGCCATTGCTTGCTATTTCGGAAGTCAAAAAGTTAGTAAGCATGTTCCCGCGTTTTTCTTGGGCTTGCTCAATTACCTTTTCGCGCTCTGTCTTATTTTCTGCCTGCTCAGGATTCTTTGCTCCCGTAACTGCCTCAATGCGGCTTTTAGTTTCTGCATCCAACTGTTCAACTTGTCGTTGGTTTTGTTCTAACTGACCAGTAAGGCCATGTGAGGCTTCCAGTTGCGCAATTTGCTCCGGAGAATAACCTAAAGACGCCACGCCCTCCAGCTTGGCATTTTCCGAGTGCAACACAGCATTCGCTTCCGTATCAACGCCACGCAATTTTTCCGTCTTATAATTTTGCAGTAGCTGTTCTGGTCGCTGGCCCATCTCTCCGGACGCTTTTGCCTCTACCGGCTCGGAAGGCTGACCCAGCTCTTGGCGGTTTATTTGGTTTTCTTTTTCACCTGGATTCATGAGTTTGCGATTATGTTACGAATTTCTTGGAGTTTAGTATTTTCCAGCTCTTTAACAAAGTTATCTACCAACTCGTGTTTTTGTTTTTTGAGTTGGGTTAACTTGGCACGGAAATCAGCATATATTTGCTCAATTTCTTGTATTTGTTTTTGTATTTCTTCCTCGGTCATTTTGTTATTCTAAATTACTTTTATTGTAGCACTTTTCACTTGGTAAAGAAAAGGTGTCAGGTACTATTATTTCTGTCGTATGCCCCTCGACTTCGCTCGGGACAAACAAAAATACTCCATCGAAGATGGAGTATTTTTGTTTGGTAGCGCTACGGGGAATCGAACCCCGATTTGGTGGATGAGAACCACCTGTCCTAACCATTAGACGATAGCGCCGTTACTATTTTAATCCTTGTATTAATACTTTTTTAAGCTCATGGGTAAGCTTGGTCTTCAGCTCTCTTTTAACAGCTTTGCCCTACTCATGGGACGATAGTACAAATTCTTAACAAGTTTAACAATTTTAGAGATATTTGCCAATTGGGCATTGAGCATGTCCATAAATAAAGAAGCGGCGACCACAGAAAGGCCGCCGCGGGAAAGAGCTTGGATTTTGGGACTGCTAGGGAGTAGGTCCGAAGCGGACCCCGGGTCCGAACCAGGGGTCATTGAAAATAACCAGAAGGCCGGTTTCCAGATAGATCTGTAAGGCCTTCTTCGCCTCACAGACGCATAGAAACCTGTTAAACTCCAATTCGATTTCGCTACGGGTTGCGTTCCTAAGGTCTGGTCTGTTTATACGCTCAATGAGCTGAATGTTCGTGTAAGGCTCAAGCGCACGCCTGAGCTTTTCGGGATCAAGCATAAAACCCTCCTGAATTTTGCTTGTATAATTTTAGCCTAAAAGCGTAATAAATTCAATAATATAAATTATTGGCAATTTTTAAGTTTTTATTGTATAATAAATTAGAGAAAAAGTGAAAGTTTAAGGCGAAAAGCTGAAACAAAAATATAGCAAATGTCAAAACAAACATTAAAATTTCCCAAAGGTTTTTTGTGGGGCGCGGCAGGAAGCGCCTATCAAACCGAAGGTAATAACACCAATTCTGACTGGTGGAATTGGGAGAAAAGCCTGCAAAGGGTAGAACAGCTTAAAAAGGACGGAAAAAACCCAAAAGACTATTTTAGCGGCTTAGCTTGCGACTCCTATAACCGCTACGAGGAAGATTTTACATTGGCTGAACACTTAGGGCATAGCGCTACGCGTTTAGGTATTGAGTGGGCAAGAATTGAGCCAAAAGAAGGGGAGTATAGCGAAAATGAGCTTGACCACTACGAAAAGGTTTTACAGTCTGCAAAGTTTCATGGCCTTAAAACTTTTGTTACTTTGCACCATTACACTCTGCCTATATGGTTTTTTAAAAAAGGCGGATTTGAAAAAAAACAAAACATTGTACATTTTACGGCTTACGCGCAAAAAGTGGTGCAAAGGCTTTCGGAATATGTGGACTTTTGGGTGACTATAAACGAGCCGGAGCTTTATGCTGGCCAAAGTTATATGGTAGGCAGGTTTCCACCCCAGAAAAAAAGTTTGTATTTAACCTGGAAAGTAGTTAATCATCTTATAACTGCGCATAAAGTTGTTGCAGACTATATACATAATAACTACCCCAAGCCAGTTAGCATGGCTTACAATTTGCTCGACCTTCAGCCCAGCGGATTTTTAGGAGAAACCGTGGTTAGATTTTTGCGCTATTTTGCAAACGAGTATATTTTGCAAAGGACCATAGACACTTGCGACTATATTGGGGTTAACTATTATTTCCACCACCATGTAAGTTTTTTAGGGCTTCGTAAGCACAGCGTGCATTCTCATGAGTTAACAGACCGCGGCTGGGGCATACACCCAGAAGGCATAGAACAGGTATTGCTTAGTCTTAAAAAATTTAAAAAGCCTTTATATATTTTGGAAAATGGCCTTGCTGACAAAAAAGACGTGCGCCGAGAAAACTACATAAAGGACCATTTGTATTATGTTCATAAAGCTATAACCCAAGGGGCGGACGTAAAAGCATACCTTTACTGGAGCCTTTTAGATAATTTTGAATGGGAAGAAGGGTTTGGCCCGCGTTTTGGGCTTATAGAAATAGATAGGGAAGATTTTTTGAGAAGAAAGGTCCGTTACAGCGCTTTAGAGTACGCAAAAATATGTAAAAGCAACTCTTTAGAGTATTTAGTTATAAACAAATAATCCTCCCTCGCTAAGCTTCCACCTACGCCAAGGCTTCGGCGGACAGGTCGGAGGACAAGTAATTCATAATTAATGATTGATAACGAAAACCAATGGGCTATTTGCTGATCATTTTCTACTATTTGGTTGCGGCTGGTGTAGATGTAATAGACAAGTTTTTACTCTCGGCTAGAAAAATAAGGCCGCTTTCGTATACTTTTTTTACCGTGGTGACCGGGCTTATTTTGTTGTTTCTGTGGCCTTGGAACTACCAAGCGCTTTCGGCCGGGAATATTACAGTTGACTTGCTTTCAGGCGCGATTTTTTCTGTGGCTTTGTACATATTTTTTAGAGCGCTTTCTTACGGCGAAGTTAGCCGAGTAGTGCCTTTTATTTTTGCCCTTGTGCCGGTTATGGACATTTTTATTGGCCTTATGTTGGGCAGAAATATTTTAACCCTAAAAGAGCTTTCCGCCCTTTCGTTGCTTATACCAGGCGCGGTGCTAATTGTCTACCGGCAAAAAGATTTTATTGGAAAGCATATTGGCCTTAAAGTTTTTAGTGCTTTTTTATGGAGCGCGTATTACGCTATTTGGCAGTTTGGCGCAAGTGAAGGAAATGCACTTAACCACTTAATGTACAACCGAATTGGCGCGGCGATTATACTAATTTTACTTTTAGTTTTACCGCAAGCGCGGAAAAATATATTTGGCTTTAGACAGGTAAAAAATAAAAAGCAAACCTCGGCGCTGTTTTTGCTTAAGCAGTTTTTAGGCGGCATGAACTTTATATTTTTAAGCTTTCTTTTAGTCCTGTATAAAATACCTATTGTTAACGGTCTGCAGGGATTTCGATATATATTTTTAATTATAGCGGCCATAATTCTGGGCCACTATGGCAAGCATGTTTTAGACGAACCGGTGCATAAAAACGTAATTTGGCAAAAAGTTTTTGCCGTAGTTTTAATTTTCGCCGGCACTGCTATTTTGTTTATATGATTTTTTTTAAAAAGCATAAAATATTTTCAGTATTTTTACTGCTTTTTTTAATACTTTTATTTTTGTATTTTTATGGAGACTCTTCAAACAAAAAAATCGAATATGGCGTAACCTTTAGCCAGGACCAAGCAAAGTCCTTGGGACTAAATTGGCAGGAGGTGTATAAGGCCCTGCTAACAGACTTAAAAGTTAAACGTATAAGGCTTTCCGCATACTGGGACAAAACTGAGCCACAAAAAGGCGTATATGACTTTTCGGACCTAGATTTTATGCTGGAAGAAGCAAAAAAACAAAACGCGGAAGTGGTTTTGTCCGTGGGCAGGAGACTGCCAAGGTGGCCGGAATGCCATGACCCTGGGTGGATAAAAGATTTAAGCCCAGAAGCTTTGCAAAATGACTTGCTTTCGTTTATAGAAACCACGGTCAGACGGTATCAGAATAATTCTGCTGTTACTATATGGCAGGTAGAAAATGAACCCTTTTTAGGAAGCTTTGGCATTTGTCCAAAACCGAATGTGAATGTTTTGGATTCAGAAATTGCTATGGTAAAAAAGCTTGATCCGGCTCGGCCCATACTTATTTCAGACAGCGGAGAGCTTTCCTTGTGGCTTTCTGCGGGTAAAAGGGGGGATATGTTTGGTACTACAATGTATAGGTATGTTTATAACGACAGCTTTAATATGTATTGGGTAAGCTATGTTCCTTACTGGACGTATAGGGTTAGGGCTGGTTTTTTAAGGCTTTTGTATGGGAGGACACAAGTTGTTATAATAGAACTACAAAGCGAACCGTGGACAACTAAGGGTATAGTAAATACGTCTTTAGAAGAACAGTTTAAAACCATGAGCTTTGAAAAGTTCGCTAACATGCTGTCTATAGCAAAAGCTACGGGTTTTAGCCCCCAGTACTTGTGGGGGGTTGAGTGGTGGTACTGGATGAAAGGACAAGGGCATGGGGAGTATTGGGACAAGGCAAAAACTTTGTTTAATTGACAAGATCGACATGATTGATAAGAAATAAGATGCATTCCAGTCATGTCAATCATTTAATTCTTTTAATTCATGTCAATCCTTCTATGAACATCATTGGTCTCGACATTGGAGGCTCTAAAATTACCGGTATTGTTTTTGACGGCAAAAGAACACTTAAATCTTTAACAATACCTACGCCTAAAAGTTTAGGTAGTTTTAAAATATCTCTGCAAAAATTAGCCGAAAATCTCTCGGTTGGGCTCAAAATTGACGGCATTGGAATTGGCATGGCCGGGATTGTTAACCAACAAAAGCTTACAGTTACTAATTCGCCAAATTTAAAATTTATACAAAATTTAAATTTTGGCGAATTATTCCGCGGTATAAAGAAAATTAAGCTCGACAACGACGCAAACTGTTTTGCTAGAGCAGAAGCCCGTTTAGGCCAAGGTAAAGACTATAAAACCTTTGCAGCTTTAACTTTAGGTACGGGTATTGGGGGTGGACTAGTTACGGGCAAAGAAGTTTATGTAGGCTCTCACGGCAGTGCGGGGGAAGCTGGGCAAATGATGCTGGATTTAGACCATACCTTTGAGTACTACTTCCAAAAAGCCAGGGACGCTTCTAACTACAAACAAGTGGCAAAAATTGTCGGAGTTTTGTTGGCCAATATTTACAATTTGCTCGACGTTGACACAATTATTTTAGGCGGGGGAGTTAGCATAAAAAACCATGAGCGTTTTTTGCCTTCTGCCCTTGAATATTGCCGCAAGCATTTGCTTAATCAAAATATAAAAATCAATGTTTTGGTTTCAAAGCTCGAAAATGCCGGGGCAATTGGCGCGGCTTTATTATTTAAATAAACATTACTAAAATTGACAGCTGTAAATTTTAGTAATAAATTCTTATGAAGAGATTATTTTTAATCCTATCGGCAATATTTTTATTAGCCGCGGCTTGCCAAAAAATTGAGCTTAAAAAAGAAATTCCAAGCAGTCCGAAGGAGTCGTATGAGCAGCTGCCAAAATAATGCATTTATATGTAAAAAAACCATAGGCCTAAAGCCTATGGTTTTTGTTTAGGAATTTTGTGTTTAGCTTTCCGCAGATTGGCTTTCTGCTTTTGCTTCGTTGTCGGACGGTGATTCTGCCGCAGTTTGGGGAATTTCTGGCAACTTTACTTGGCTTATAAGCTTTTCAAATTCAGGTAAGTCTGTAGTAGATGAAATGCCCAGGTGCTGCAAAAGTTCAGTTGTAGTTTGGTAGAGAAAGCTTCGTTGGTCAGAAGGGTTTGAGGTTTTTTCTATAAGCCCTCGCATAAGAAGATGGCGGAGACTGTATTGGGAATTTACCCCTCTTATAGCCTCAATTTCGGCTTTAGAAATAGGCTGGCGGTAAGCAATAATTGCCAAAACTTCCACCGTGGCATCTGTAAGTTTTTCCCTTAGTTCTGTGTTTAGGAAATTTTTTACATAGCTTGAATTGGCGGCATTGGTAGCCAGCTGGTATTCGCCGTTGTTTTCTAAAACTACCACGCCGCTATTTTTTCTTTCCTCAACCAACTCTATAAGCGCTGCCTTAATATCGTTTTCCGGTTTTTCCATGTATTTTGCCAACTCTTTTGTTTTTAGCGGCTTACTGGAAACAAATAATATGCTCTCGATTGTGGATTTTAGGCTTTCCATAAAATAAATAACCCTATTAATATAAGTATTATACTATATAAATAAATTGTTTCCTTGCGGCCGAGTAAAGATTTTTCCGCTCCCGTTACCACCGGCGGTTTTATCCAGCCGTTTTTTAAAAGCCAGCCTACGGTATGGTCGTTAATTCTGTCGACCGATAAGCTGCCGTAGGCAAACCCAGCGAGTATAAATAGTAGGCCGATAATATTTTTGTCCATATATATAAACACTGATTAACACAGATATTTACAGACTGCCACGGATCTAAGCTACAGCCGCAGTGGCTTCATTCCGTGTTAATCCGTTTTCTTCTCCGTGCCTATCTGTCTTCTTAATAACCACATCCGCAAACAAAGCCTCCTGCTCAGCGCTGAAAATTCGTTGTTTAATTAGTTCAAGCAAAGCTAAAAAAGTAATAATTATTTCCTGTTTGTTTTTAGCTGTCTTTAGTAAGTCGGACAATTTTGTTTCTACCTGGCTCGAAAGATGGTCCCTTAAATGGTCAATTTTTTCCTGAATAGAAATTGCTTCTTTTACCTTAGCCTTAGGAAGGCTATCTAGCTCCTTAAGCTGCATTACAATGCCTAATATAGCATTGTGGAGTTCTTTAGTTGTTGTATTTGAGTCCGGAAAAAAGTTTATTCTTTCTTCAAAAGTTGTAACCCGAGTCCAGGACTGTTTTCTTTTGTTGTCTAAATGCTTTAGGTACTTGGCGACTTCTTTAAATTGTTTATACAAAATTAGCTGCGCCTGCAGGTCTATTATGGAGTCTTCCTCCTCTTTTTCAATTTCCAAAGTCGGAAGTATAGCCTTTGACTTTATAACTAACAGCTTTGCGGCAATGGCTAAATAGTCAGCCAAAATGGTCGGGTCTATTTGCTCAAGGGCTTTTAGGTAAGCTAAAAACTGCTCAGTGACCTCGGCAAGAGATATGGTGGTAATGTCTAACTGCCTTTGCTCAATTAAAGAAAGCAAAAGGTCTAAAGGCCCTTCAAACTGCGCTACTTTTACGCTTTTCATTTATTTTTTTGTCTTACTAAATACGCCCTTAATAGGTTTGACCAATTTTTCAAAATCTTTTATTGCCACTTCTACGCTGTCGGTATAAGTTCCTGCGCTGGCTATCATTTTTTTCGCTCGGGACATGCCTTTGTCCAGCAGGGTTTGCATGTTGTAGGCTGTGCCAAAAGGGTGGAGGAGGCCAACTTTGGTTTTAAGGTATTTGGTTATGTCTTTTTCACTGGCAATATGCACTTTCTTGACTTTAAGCGCCTTTTTAATGCCTTTAAGGTCTATGTATTTGCCGGCCGGCACTACTATAAGAGCCCAAGAGTGGTCAGCCCTTACCAAAACCACCTTCGCAATTTCGGAAAGTTTTTTCTTAGTTGTCGCGCCTACGTCGTGAGCTGTGTAAACGACTTTGTGTTCTAAGACTTTGTATTTTACCTTAGCTTCGTCTAAAAGGTTAGTGACGGAAGTTTTTAGTTGTTTAATTTTTGGTGTTGATTTCTTTTTCATAGATTTATTTTTTAGCTAAGTCTAAACGTATATGTAGCTCCTTAAGCTGCTTTTCTTCCACAGTTCCTGGAGCGCCCATCATTACGTCTTCGGCGCTACCATTTTTGGGGAACGCGATGACTTCTCTTATGTTTGGCTCATTCTCCAGCAACATTAGTAACCTGTCTATTCCTGGAGCAAAGCCGCCGTGTGGGGGAGCGCCGTATTCAAAAGCTCTTATCATCGCACCAAACTTCTCATCCACCACTTCTTTGCTGTAGCCAACAAGCTCAAATGCCTTGTACATTATCTCTGGATTGTAGTTTCTAATTGCTCCAGATGATAACTCTAAACCGTTGGCTATTATGTCGTACTGGTAAGCCCGTATGGTTAGAGGGTCTTGGTTATTTAAAGCATCAAGCCCTCCCTGAGGCATACTAAAAGGGTTATGCATAAAGTCTAACTTGCCTTCTTTGGAAAGTTCATACATAGGAAAGTCTGTAATCCATGCCCAGGCTACAACGCTAGGGTCTTTAAGTCCAAAAACATCGCCAAGTTTGTCCCTAAGTTTTCCTAAGACTTTGTTAACAACATTTTTTTCGTCCGCGCCAAAGAAAATTATGTCCCCGGTTTCAGCTTTGGTTTTGGTTATAATGTTTGTCTTTTCTTCTTCGCTTAAAAATTTAAGTATAGGTGACTTTATGCCGTCTGGATCCAGCACAATATAAGCAAGTCCGCCAGCGCCTTCCTTTTTTACCATTTCAGTTAAATCATCGATCTGGCTTCTTGTGAGTTTCGCGCCGCCCGGACAAGCTATGGCCTTTACAACACCGCCGCCTTTTATAGCATTCCCAAAGACGCTAAACTTAGTTTCTTTTAAGTCTTCCGTTAAATTAACCATTTTCATACCAAAGCGTAAGTCTGGTCTGTCTGAGCCGTATTCATCCATAGCCTGTAAGTAGGGAAGCCGTGGAAAAGGTTTTTGTAAACATTTTTTCCCAGCCCACTTTTCGGTAAGCTCAACAAACAAAGGCTCCATTTGCTGAAAAACGGTTTCGTCTTTGTCCGCAAAACTAATTTCTAAATCGAGCTGATAGAACTCGCCTGGGCTGCGGTCTGCGCGAGGGTCTTCGTCGCGGAAGCATGGAGCAATTTGAAAATATTTTGGCACGCCGCCAACCATAAGCAGTTGTTTAAACTGCTGTGGGGCTTGGGGAAGGGCATAGAATTTTCCTGGGTGTAAGCGAGACGGCACTAAAAAGTCGCGTGCGCCTTCTGGGCTGGACGATGTTAAAATCGGAGTAGTTATTTCTATAAAGCCCTGGCCGTCCATCCAATCCCGTATATACTTAATCATTTTATGCCGCTTAACTAACATTTTTTGCATTTTTTCACGGCGCAGATCTAAAAACCTATATTTCAAGCGAATGTCTTCGCCAATATTGTGTTCTTCCCCGTGTCCGTGGGCTATTTGGAATGGTAGAGGTTTAGATGAGTTTAAAATTGTTAAATGTTCAACAACCAACTCAACTCCGCCAGTTGGAATATTTTTATTGACCAATTCTGGGGCGCGTTCAACTATTTTGCCGGAGGCGCAAATAACAAATTCGTCGCGACATTTGTTGGCAACTTCAAAGGCAGCTTTTTTTTCTGGGTGAATAGTTAGTTGAAGTAGGCCGCTCTGGTCACGAGCGTCAATAAAAATCACGCCGCCATGGTCGCGCCGTGAGTTTACCCAACCAGAAACAGTTACTTCTGTGCCAGTCTTTGTGGGTGTTTCAATGCTAAGTGTTCTTTGCATAGTTTTTTGGCTGTAAGTCCGATAGACAATCGGCACAGCTGATTAAAATTTATTAGGGCTATTATAACAAAAAAAGGGCTTTTTTACAAATAAAGAAGCCGCCAGAATTGAGCCGGCGGCTTCTTGGTGGTTAACGAGAACTTAGAAGTAGTACTCTGAAAGTAGCGCTTCGCACTTCTCGCAATAAATCTGCTCAACAAGATAAAATTCGTAGGGATTGCGGAGCAGATTCTTCTTCCTCCGGTGAAAACCGCCTTTTGGACAGCGGTTTTTTATGGCCCAGTAAACTGCAAGGACCGTACAGATTATCAACAGGCCCATCAGTAACTTCATAGGAAAACCTTAATACATTTTGGTCTTTTTGCCAAGTTTATAATACTGGGTCTTTGTGCTAAAATTAGCTTATCGGGTTCCGCTAGATGAACCCTACCAGTAAAGGAGATGGATTATGTCCATCTACCTAAAAAAAGCCTTTTAGGCACAGGTTGAAAGAGAAAATCCATCGATTCCAGTTCACAGTCCAACCTCTACGCAGCGGAAATGTCAAAGCTGAAGAAAGGAGTGTGTACATGCGAAATGGCCGACTGTGGTAGTCTAGCGCAAATCTTCCTATGGGATTTGATCCTGACCGCACAGCCGCACTAGGCTTACTCGCAAGAGATTGCGGCAAGTTTTTGGCTGAAGGAAGCAGCTAAAAAGAAGTCGTCCCTATAACCTAGATTGGGACCACGAACGTTAGATAAGGAGGCTTCTATAAAACACATGCCCCCAGGCGCTCTAAAGAAGAGCTGGGCAAGAAATAAATTCCCTCGTTCACGTTATGAGTTACCGCTTTTGCCTAGAAGCGGTATTAATTTTGTCTTTTTTTATAAAAATATATATAATCAGTAGGCAGTCAAAATTAAAATATAGAAACCAAAATGCTTAAAAAAATAGTTCTAGATTTAGAGACGCAAAAGTCTTTTCAGGAAGTTGGGGGGCGGGGGAAGAACCATTTGCTTAAAATTTCGGTTTGCGGAATTTATAGTTACGACACGGACAAGTACCAAATATTTCGTGAACATGAACTTACTAAGCTAAGCCCAATTTTACAAACCGCGGACCAGATAATAGGTTTTAATATTAAGGACTTTGACTTCCAGGTACTTCAGCCTTACCTAAACTTTGACGTAAATACTTTGCCGTATTTAGATATTTTAGAGGAAATAGAAAAAGTTTTAGGACATAGAATAAAACTAGAAGACGTGGCCCAAGGCACTTTAGGGAAAGGTAAATCAGGCTCCGGTATGGACGCGCTTTTGTATTTTAAGCAAGGACGCTGGGACAACTTAGAAAAATATTGTTTAGACGACGTAAAAGTCACGAAGCAGGTTTATGACTATGCGCTTAAAAATGGCAAATTGCTTTATAAAGATTTTTTTAAGAGCAAAGAAATGCCAATAAAAATACAAGAAGCAACACAGCGAGTTGGGGTTATGCATCAGCCAGCATTATTTTAAACGACAAGAATGAACAAGAACGACGCGAATGACTTGAGTACAAAATCCAAGAAGCATATTATATTCTTGTCATTTTTGGCCATTCTGTTAGTTCTTGTTATTCGCAAAGTGTTTAACGGTAGTCTTATTCTGCCTCAATCCTTCTCCTTAGGCCCTGTTACCATCCGTTACTACGGCCTTTTTATAGCCCTTGCTGTAGCAAGCGGTTTTTATTTGGCTATAAAGCGTGCGGAAAAATTTGGCTTTACAAAAAAACAGGCGGAAGATGTTTTGTTTTGGGCTATAGTCTCAGGGTTCATTGGCGCGCGTTTATACCATGTTGCTTCATCGTTTGCTTATTACTCACAGCATCCGCTCGACATACTTAAGGTATGGAACGGCGGACTTTCCATTTACGGAGTTTTAATCGGAGGTGTTGTTGCACTATGGGTTTACTGCAGACGTGCCAGGCGTCACGTGTCACCTGTCACTCTCCTAAACTGGCTAACTCCTAGTTTACTTCTTGGTCAAATAATCGGACGTTTTGGCAACTTTTTTAATTATGAGCTTTATGGGTATCCTACCTACTTGCTTTGGAAGATGTTTGTGCCCGAGGGTTTTAGAGCGCCTGGATATGTTAACAACAGTTATTTTCACCCACTATTTTTGTATGAACAGATTGGGTTGTTGATTATTTTAATTTATTTAATCTATAAAGAAAAAAGGACCCTCCGCAGCTATGTGAATCCCGGCTCAGTCGCTACACATGCGCCCAAGACGGACTTGTTCTTTTGGTATGTTTTATTGTATAATATATTGCGTATACCCTTAGAATTTTTAAGGGTAGACAGCATTTTTTTGGGTAATATTAGGCAAAATGCTGTAGCCAGCCTTGTGCTGGCATGCGTTGCCGCAGTACTAATTCTGAAACATGTTGGAAGAAAAGGGCAGGATTATAACTAAATATCATTTTTGGTTCTCCCTCTTAATTGGAGTGGCTTTTTTAGTAGTCCTCCAAACTGGGGTTTCGCCTCGCTTTTCCTTTTCTAAATTCGTGCCATGGCTGCTTTTTTTTGAGGCTATAGTTTTTTTTTACAACAAAACTTACCTGGGGCAAATTGGCCAAAAGGGGAATTGGAAAGCTTTAAGAATCCCGCTTTTAATTTTAGCGGGTTCCGCCGCTTTTTTGGTGGCGCCTACGCCTTTTCTGCGCGCGATGTTTTTGCTTTTGAGCGTGGGAGTAGTGGCTTTTTTTGAAAGCGCAATGGGAGCTTTTTCTGAAAGTTTGCTTTTAAGCGAAGTCGTATTTTCCGCTTTTGCCGCTTTTTTAGGGGGCGGGGGATTTGCTTTTTTGTACGTTCCGCAAAACAGGTTTTATGTAGCTATTGGCATTTTTGTGTATATAGCTTTGCTTAGCCGCTGTTTTTTTGAGTACGCGGCTGTTTCTGCGAAAGTCAAACTCATTTCGAGCTTGGGGGTTTCGTTGTTAATTTCTGAAATGTTTTGGGCGGCAGGATTTTTACCGCAGCATTTTACTCCCGTGGCAATTTTACTCGTCGGACTTTACAATTTGGCACTGGTTATGAATTTTCATTATTTTTTCAACAATCTTGACTTTAGAAAAATACAGTTTCATATTTTATTTTCCGCAGCCTGCATAATTTTAGTGTTTTTGTTTACTCCATGGAGAATAATAAATTAAAAATACTAGACATTGGATATTTACGAAAAAAAGCAGAGAGCAATGTCAGTATTTATAAAAATGGTTTAACTTAGCATTATGATCAAATCCCCATATAAAATAATCTTAACCTCTGTAATACTGGCATTTGTTTTAAACCTATTTTTTGGGCGGTCTTTGCTTGCCAACATTTCTACTTGGCCATTTTTAAATAAATTTAATTTGCTAAGCCCGCAGGCGCCTATTGTTATAAACCATCGGGAAGAAATTAGGCTAACTGACAGTGGCCAGGTAAGCGACGCTGTAAACGCGGCAAAAGCAAAAATTTCTACTTTATTAATAAAAGATGTGTCCGGAATCCGCCCCCTCGGGGCTGTTGTAAATTTGACTTCAGATGGAATTTTTGTCGCCGCTGAGGAAGTTGTTCCCCAAAAAGGCGAGCTATGGCTTGTGTTGTCGGACCAAAGGGCTGCGCAAGTAACTGAAATGGCGCCTGACCCTGCAAGCGGCTTGGTATTTTTAAAAGCTAACATAGCTAATGTACCCCCGGCGCCTTTGGCGGATTCAAAAAGTTTTTTGAGCGGAGAGAAGTTGGTTTACTTTAGTAATAATACTGACCAGACTTGGGAGGCTTGGCCTGATTATTTGGTAAGGCAGGAAAATGACCGGGACGAAGTGCAGGCTTATGCGGGGAAAATAAGCAGGAGCCTTGGAGCGGCAAGTACAAGCTCCCGGGCCAAAGGCAAGGCAGTCTTAAACATAAAAGGCGAAGTGGCTGGCTTGGTTTCTGGAAATTCCATTGTCCCGGCAGATGAAATTAAAGCGGCTTTAAATTTGTACATTTTGGGCCAGGATAAAATTTCTCGTCCGGATTTTGACTTTACTTACCAAGAAAGCCTGTTCGTGCCCGAAAGCATTTCGGCCTTGCCCAAGGGTCAGGTTGTTATTAGTCCGGGTAAAAATTTAGGACTTAAGGCCGGGGACATAATTATTGAAGCGGGAGGGGTCGGCTTGACTAAAGAAACCTTTTTAGAAGAAATTTTAGAAAAATACAAGGTTGGGGACTCGGTTAATTTAAAACTTAAACGAGGCAGTACTATTTTAGAAATAACCATTAAAGCAAAGGAGCTTAAATGAACATTGACGGCGTAAAAATTAAGCAGCTAACAACTCATCTTACTGAAGACGGGTATTTTAGGGAACTTTTGCGTGATGAAGATGGGCTTTTAGAAAAGTTTGGCCAATCTTCTATTTCTTTAGCCCACCCTGGGTTTATAAAGGCGTTTCACTATCATAAAAAACAAGATGATTTGTGGTATATAGTTTCAGGGCAGGTTAGGACTGTTTTGTATGACACAAGGAAAGACAGCAAAACCTATAAACAAACTCAAAGTATAGTAATGGGAGAAAATGATCCTAAGCTTTTGTACATACCAAAAGGCGTAGCGCATGGCTACCAGGTTTTGGGTGCAAAAGACGCTGTTCTTATGTACCATACAACCACTCACTATGACCCTTCTGACGAATTGCGTATTCCTTTTGATGACAAAGAAATAAATTTTGATTGGAGCATAAAGAATGGATAACGACCGAAAAATACTTGTGACCGGCGGGGCGGGATTCATAGGCTCTAACTTTGTTCACTACTGGGTAAAAAAATATCCTGCCGATAAAATTACCGTGCTGGACAAATTAACTTACGCCGGTAACCTAGAGAATTTAGAGCCTGTAAAAGACAAAATTAAGTTTGTTAAAGGTGATATTTGCGACGAACAAACCGTGGACAATGCTTTTCGGGAAGCAGATGTTGTAGTTAATTTTGCCGCAGAAACCCATGTTGACCGTTCCATAACAGGCCCAGACGAATTTGTGCGTACCAATGTTTTAGGCACTCATACGCTTTTAAAGTATGCCAAAAAGTACGAAGTTAAGCGTTTTCACCATGTTTCCACTGACGAAGTGTTTGGCATGCTTTCTGCGGACTCCAAAGAAAAATTTTCAGAAAATACCAAGTACAATCCGCGCAGCCCTTACTCTGCAAGCAAAGCTGGCAGTGACCATTTGGTTATGTCGTATTTTTATACCTACGGCCTCCCTGTAACTATTTCTAACTGCAGCAATAACTTCGGCCCTTACCATTTCCCGGAAAAGTTCATTCCTTTAGCGATTACAAATATATTGGAAGGAAAAAAAATTCCTATTTACACTCCGGGTAACCAAATTAGAGATTGGCTTTATGTAGAAGACCACTGCAAAGCTATAGATTTAATATTGCAAAAAGGCAAAATAGGGGAAACTTATGTGGTGGGCTCTAGCCACAAAGAGTATTCTAATTCAGAAGTGGCAAAAATGATTTTAAAAATAATGGGCAAGGGCGAAGACCAAATAGAACTAGTCAAAGACCGCCCGGGGCACGACGTAAAATACGCCATAGACTCCTCTAAAATAGAAAAAGAGCTGGCCTGGAAGCCGGAGAAAGAGTTTGAGGAGTATTTGAAACTGACCGTCGAATGGTACACGAAAAACCAGGAATGGTGGAAAAAATTAAAAAAATAAATATTCCCTTAGTTCACGGCCGTGAACTAAGGGAATCAAGAAATTAGAATTTGTGATTTTAATTTTAGGCTCCAAAGGTATGCTTGGCGGGGAATTAATGGGGGTTTTTGGCAATGATGCGGTAGGGTGGGATCGCGATGATGTAGACGTAACGCAAGTGCAAGGTTTAAAGTTAAAAGTAGAAAATTTAAATCCATCGGTAATTATTAATTGCGTGGCTTTTAACAATGTAGATAGCGCGGAGGAAAAACAGGAGTTAGCTTTTTTGCTCAATGAAAAAGTTGCTAAAGATTTAAGCGAAATTTGCAATGAATTAAACATCCCCTTAGTCCATATTTCCACAAACTATGTTTTTGACGGGGAAAAAGGGGAGTATAAGGAAGACGACGAGCCAAACCCGCTGTCGGTTTACGCTAAGTCTAAAAGGGCAGGGGAATTGGCGGTAATTGAGACGGCGAAAAAATATTATTTAATCCGCACGTCGGTATTGTTTGGGCAAAAAGGGGAAAGTTCGGCAAGCAAGAAAAGTTTTGTGGAATTAATGTTGGGGCTTAGTGAAAAGTCGGAAATTATAAAGGCAGTTAACGATGAAGTAAATAGCCTAACGTACGTTGCCGATTTAGCCCACGCCATACGCGCGCTTGTTAGCCAAAATTTTCCACATGGCATTTACCACTTTGTAAATTCAGGAGAGGCGAGTTGGTATGATTATGCCAAAGAGGTTTTTAGCGCAACAAAAAAATCAGTAAATCTTTTACCTGTGCCCCGTTCTGAATTCCCGCGAAAGGCCAAAACCCCAAAAAAAGCCGTGTTATTGAACACAAAGTTTATTGAATTTCGTCCATGGCAGGAAGCTCTTAAAGAATATTTAGCTTCTTAGGTGGTAGCTTATTAGCTTTTTAGTAAAAAGCTAATAAGCTAATAAGCTAACAAGCTAATTTATGAAAGGTATTATTTTATCCGGCGGTTCTGGCACAAGGCTTTTTCCGCTCACCAAAGTTATTTCAAAGCAATTGCTTCCTGTTTATAACAAGCCTATGGTTATGTACCCGCTGGAAACTTTGCTTAAAGCCGGGGTAAAAGAAATTTTAATAATAGTAGCGCCTGACCACGCGGAGCAGTACCAAGAGCTGCTGGGCAGTGGACAAGAGTTTGGCGCGCGTTTTGAATTTATTGTCCAGGAAAAGCCCGAAGGACTTGCGCAGGCTTTTGTTATCGGGGAAAAGTTTATTGGAAACGATAGCGTGTGTATGGTGCTCGGCGATAACATTTTTGAGGACGATTTTTCGGAAAATATCCGCAACTTTAAAAGCGGGGGACAGGTGTTTGCAAAAAAGGTCTCAGACCCTGAAAGGTTCGGGGTTGTAAAATTCAACGAGAGCATGCAAGCGGAAGTTATAGAAGAAAAACCAAAAAGTTTTTTATCCGACTATGCAATTACCGGCCTTTATATTTATGACAACCGGGTATGCGAAGCGGCCCATGCGGCAAAACGCTCCCAAAGGGGCGAATATGAAATAACCGAAATTCACAATTGGTACTTAAACAAAAAAGAACTAAAAGTAGACATAGTAAAAGGCGAGTGGATAGACGCGGGAACTTTTGAGTCGCTTTTTAAAGCGGGTGAGCTGGCAAGAAAAAAAGTTCTTTACTAAATACGAAAATACTAAAGTACTAAAAAATGCACTTATTGAGTGCATTTTTTTGTATTTTCATACCTTTAGTAATTAGTAAAGTTGTCTAAAAGCAAGCAGGTAGTATTTGGGCTTTAAAGTTAGTACTTCCTATTGCCATTACCGCTATAAAGATTGAGACAATCACGGTTTCCCAAAAAACCCGCTTGTTTAGAGTGCCTTCTAGGCTGTGGTGGAATATTCCCCAGAGCATATTGTAAAAGGCTGCCAAAAAAATAGACGCGGTTAAGTATTCATAGCCCCAAAAAAGGTATACAAAGTAACCCAAGAGTCCTAGAGTGCTGGAAATAATTAAAGTCCAAAGCACGTTTTTTGTACTGGTGTATGCATGTTGAAACAACGCTTGGTAAATGAGTAAAAAGCTTATGCAAAAAACTATAGTAAAAAACCAAGCAGGGCTTATAAAGTCGCAGTTGTATTTTGCGTATTGTATAGCCGCTCCGTAGGCAACAAGAGCGGTATAAATTTTAACAGCGGACAAAACTGCAAAACTATCCAAAGAAACTTTTTCTTCTTTTGCCGTGTAAATTTCTTTTATATGCCAATAGGCGGCAATTCCGGCAAGGGCAGACAAAACTGCAAAAGCTTGCTGAAGCGCTAAGTGCCCTAAATTCAAATAGAATATTACAACAGTAGCCCAAAATATTATACCTGGCAAAAGCAAATAATTCAGCCACAAAGAAAAGGTTTTCCACTGCCTAAAATGCTTTATCCGGTCCCAAAACGCGCTTAGAAGAATTCTTAAGGTTCTATGCAACCGGTGGGTAATGGGTTCGTGTTTGGTTTTTGCGCGCTTTAGAGCCCCAGGGTTTTTAAAATGCAAGTCGTAAAGCAGGCTGATTTTAAGCCACAAGTATAACCATATAGCCAAAGCTGTCCAAATAAAAATACTGGTTTGGTTTAAATTAATTATATAAATAAGCGCCTCAAAACCGCCCAGTACTGTAAGGAAAATTAATGTCGCAATCACAAATTTTTGGGTTTTGTAGGTCATGGTATTTTAGTTAAGAGGCTAGAACCAATATAGAATTACTGTCAGCAATATTGCTAAAAAAAGCAGTGAAAGGTTGTTGATTTTTTTGTCTACCCCAGGAAACTTTCCTTTTTGCAGTAATTTTAAGTCAGCAAAAAGCAATAAAATTAAAAGACAGGCTAAACCTATGCCCAGTTTTTTGTTCGATGCTTCAAAATTTTTAGAGTGCCCAATAATTCCTGTTTCCGCGCTGTTGGTTTTTGGGTCTATGTTGTTTTCTGCTAAAGGCTGAATGTTGCTTTGTGCAGCTAAATTTTCAAAATTATCGCGGATATTTAAACTAGGCGCGCTGCCAGCGGGTTGTAGGGCCATAGAAGGAGTAAGTTCTGTTATGGAAGGAGAGGGTAAGGAAGTAGGTGTGGGTGTTGGTAAGTTAGACGCAGGCGCGCTTGGGTTTTTTTGGGTAGTAGTTTTGCTTGCGTTGGTTTTTGCCGCAGGGGTGGCGATTGGGGAGGGAGGTTTGTTTGAGAGTAAAGAGCCAAAAGTGTTTGTTATGGCCGAGTGGTATTGACCCACAGAAGTGTCGCCCAAGTTAAGGCCCATGCCCTGGTCTTTGAAGTTTTCGTTTAAAACATTTTCTCTGTGGGTAGGGCTGTTCATCCAGGCTTGAACTAAGCTTTCAGTGCTATAAAATTCTATAGCTAAATTTTCGCCTAAAGCTGAATATGGTGTATAGCCTGCTGCCACAATTTTATCCCATATATAGTTTCCTTCTGGGTCTTTGTGGCTGAAATAATGCCGTTTTTGCATATCGTCGCTTTTTTCTTGCGCGGCAAAAGAGAGCCTAGAGTCGGTGCTTAGGATGGGTATATTGCGCAATGACCTTTGCTCATTTATGCCGCCCAAAATATTCTGCAAAGTTAGGTCCGAAGCCCTCAGGTCTTTTGGGGTTATACTAACAAAGACAGCTAGTTTGAGAATGGAAACCGAGGTAATTAGCAAGGCTACCCACAGAACTTTGTGGGTTATAAGCCAATTGGTTTTTTGTAATTTGTTAAACTCTTCCCGTTCTATTTTTTGAAAAAGGCCCATAAACAAAGGGAATATTCCCGAAAATTAAAACTGCTTTAGCCAAGGGGAAAAAATGGCTTGTTTGTTTAATGTTTTTTTGTTTCAAAATTTTGCTTGTTGTAAATTTTAGACTACCTTAAAAAAGGGGGATTAAGTTTATTTTGTCTAATTTAAGCCAGTATTTTTCTAATCTAGGTTGACAAAACTTCAGTTTTATGATAAGATATTTTGTTAAAAGTATTAACAAAAGCCTTATTTCGTTATTATTAATACATCATAAATATAGCAAATTTTCAAGCTATGAGCGAAATTAAATCAGAAAAACCGACTTTACACGTAAACGCCTCACCTGAAGTAGGTGAGATTTTAGGCTTTAATAAACAAGCAGACGAAGCCCATTCCGGCCACAGCCAGCCTACAAAAAAAGCCCATGAGCCTGCTGGTTTACCTGTTGTAGACTCGCATGCGGTTTCGTCTTCGCATAGCCCTGCTATAAAAGCAGAGGAAAGCAGTCACGATACTCACAAAAAAGAAATCACAGATGAAACAGAAAAAAATAAAGCCGGTTTAAAAAGGTCTTTTAAAATTGCCGCGCCGTATTTGGCAGTATTTTTTGTAGGGCTTTTATTATATTATTTTTTCTTAAGCAAAACTGATTTGTCCACAGTCTTAGACAAAATTAAGCCAAGTAACAAAACAGTTCAAACCCCAAAAGAGACCGCTCTTATGGAGTTAGAAAAACAAAACTTGGAAAACTATAGGACTTGGATAGCGCAGTATTATTTTGATGTTTCCGATGTTGCAATAATTGACCCAAATGGCGACAATTCAGGCAACGGTCTTTCTAATTTTCAAAAATATTTACTAGGTCTAAATCCAAGAAGTTACGATACTTTAGGCCTTGGTATGGCAGACAGCCAGGCTTTAGCCTTAGGGCTTAACCCGCTTACCGGCAGTCCCTTAAACGACAAGCAAAAAGAAATTGTGGACAAGTATTTTGACATGGAAGTTATTATGAACCGCTTGGCCTTGAGTAATTTAAATAATTCCCGCAACAATATTGCCGGTGCGGCTGTGGGTAATAATAACTACAATATTTCAAACTCGCAGGTGCAAAATAACCAGCAAAACAATAATACTGGCAGTTTAGATGTGCGAGGCTATCAGCAAAACAATAATTCTATAAGCAATCAAAATAACGCTGTTTACGTAGCCCCTAAAACCGGTGTTAATTTAACCCCGGTAAGTTCATATAGCGACAACTCGGATATTGACCAAGCAAAACCCGGTCTTTTAGAAGTGCCTTCTTTAAAAATTTCTGTGCCTATAGTGTGGACCCAGGATTCCAAAAATTTTGACAGGGACTTACAGAGCGGAGTTGTTCACTACCCAGGCACAGCTTTGCCCGGCCAAATTGGCACAACCTATATTTCAGGACATAGCAGCAACTACGCTTGGGCTAAAGGTTCTTACAATAAAATATTTTCTAAGCTTGGTGATTTAGCCAACAACGCTTCTTTTATAGTTACGGTTTATACCAAAGAAGGTAAAACAATTAAGTACCACTATGTTGTAACCCACAGGGCAGAATACAAAGCTACAGACCAAGCCCAGTTTGAAAACGCGGGCACCCAAACCGTAGCGCTTTCTACCTGCTGGCCGGTAAATACCACGCAAAAAAGGCTGGTTGTGTTCGGCGAATTAACTCAAACTGAAAGATAATAGCAATTCGTCTTGAGCTTGTCGAAAGGCGAGCTTACACAGACTGAGAGATAATTGATTAGTGGTAATTAATAATTAATAACACAAAAACAAAATCCAAAATAAATTTGTGGATTTTTATTTTGCCCGGCGCTAATTGAGTTGCAGGTTACCTCATAGCTTGAAACTTTTTTAGAGCCCGACGAGAAATCGTTTGGCCGCATCACTGATGTGGCCACGGGCCACGAATTTCACTTGGAGGAAAAATGAAGAATAGTTTTCGTTATAAGATCGCGGTTTTTGCCGCGTTGCTTTTCGTTTCGGCTGGCGTTTTGAGCGCACAGCAAATCAAGATTGCGGACGTCACTATCTTGCCGCCTGCTGCGGACAAGAAGCCTGTCCTCACGACCGGTCAAATGGTCGTGGGTGCGAAAGAAGTTTATAGCACGCCAGTTAACGGTAGTATGGTGACAGCGCTAAAGGCGGCCAGCACCCGAGCTGAACAAGAAGATGCAATCTTGCGCTTTATTACTCCCGAGCTTCGCAAGAAGTTTGAAGATATGAACGCGCAAGAAGGTGCAATGACTCCACCCGAGGAAATAACCCCGCAGACTGATATTGAAGAAGCGCTGAAGCTAGCCACTAACAAGCAGGCTTTCAGTGAGTTCTCACAGTGGGGCAGTTCTCCCTTCGGAAAGCCCGCTACGACTTGGCAAGAGCTCCGTGAACATTTTCTCGAATATATGGACAGCGTCATTGAGCGCACCGCGTATTCTACGGAAATGAAAGCGGATTGGATCGACCAGCTCCACAAGTGCCTCCAAGCTGGTCCAGACGGACGCTTCTGCAAGGAAGTGAATGTCCAGGACTGGCCACTGTGGCAATGGACAACAGGTCGAACTGCAGCTGCGGTTCGACAAGGGCATTTACCGGGGATCAACATTCGGTATGTCGGTCGTTCAGCCAAAGCACTTTGGATAGCGCTTCCGCGATTTGGAATGGCGGTTATGCACGGCTATGAATGTCGTGGTAATCCCATTGTTCCGTATGTTGGAACCACTACTTTCCGACTGACCAAGACGGACAAAACGCCCGAAGAGCCCAAAATTCCGCAGCAATGCAACTGCGTCATGATGACTTCAAACGGCCAGTCGGGGAGAGTTGAAATCTATCCCGACCAGACGGTTGATGTCAAAGTGGCGGTGAGTGGTTTTGCCGATGCTCTACAGGTCCAGTCTGAAGCAATGTTTGTTAACGGCCGTCAGGTGGCCGGCAACGTCAAGGTTTACACCTTAAAGCCCGCGGACTTCGACTTCCGACTTGGGGAGTACAATATTGAATATCGGCTAACCGACCAGTTTGGCCGAACAACAATTTGTACGCTCCTCGTCGTCATCAAACCCAAGCCCGCTCCGCCTGTAATCACCAAGGTGATTCCGCCACCGGTCGTTCCCACGACCAAGCTCGAAGTACCCAAAGAACCCCGTCCGTCCCGCTGCGGTAAGGGCTGCAAGATTCTTATTGTGGCTGCCGTTGCCGGAGGGGGGATTGGAGCCTGTGCTGCTCTTGGTTGCTTCGGCGGCCACAAGCAGACAACACCGGTTCCGCCTGCGCTTACCAAGCCGGGGATCGGAGCAGTGGGGCCGACATCATTCCAGCCCGGGGGAGTTACTATCTCCTGGGGTGGTGGTAATAGGCCCCGCATCTAAGCAATTTAAAACGAAGACTACAATCAGACCTAGGGGCGAGTACATACACTCGCCCCAAGTCTACTCTTTTTTTAAATTATCGTTATAATAAGTAGCGTAACAACTATGCTACTTTGGTAACAATAAGCTATACTAAGCTATAGTTTAAGCGGAGTCATATATTATTTGGCTTAAATAAAGCTTAAAGTTCTAAAAAATATTGACAAAACCTCAAAAAGAGCGTATAATTAGAGGTTAGTATTTCCACCAAAAGCCCGCAAGGCATTTGGTCGGTTTCTGCCTCTGGCGGAAAGTATTCATTAATTTATAATTTAGTAATTAAAACCGCACCAATCATGAGCCAACTCCTTACAAAAATAAAATCCCAAAACCAAATTTTTGTTTTCGCGTCTTTAGCATTAGTTATTGCCGCGGCTTTTATGTTTGTACCAAGGGCCTCACAGCCTGACCTAAGGGCCGATGTAATGAATTGTGATTACGCTCCGCAGGTTGCGACACTAAACCCTTTTTGGCTTACAGAGCCGGGTGAAACTGCCGGTACAAACTGCCATGACTACAGGCTTATTAGCGTTCGCAATGTCAATGCAGGCGACTTTAACTATGTTGGCGACGACAGTGGAAACGTTGGCGACGAGTTCTACGTGCGTATTTATGTTCACAATGGTGCGGTTACCAACCCAGAACTTGCGGCTCAAACTACTGCGCGCAATGTAACGGGTAATTTTTCTTTACATGGCGGAGTTATTTTAGCTTCGGCTTCTGCTTCAAATGCAGCCGGCCTTAGCGGCAGCGCGGCTATACAAATTCCTTCAGGCGCGCATTTAGAAATACAGCAAGGCAGCCAAATAATTACCGACTTAAATGGTAATGGTGTTGGTGGCGCTTATGTCAATTTTTCAGGCGACAGCGGTAATTTTGGTTTTGGCGACATGCCTGCGTGTTTTGAACACGTACGTTTTATTCGCTTTAAAGTTAAAGTTGTCGGTCCTACTGTTATAGCTCCGACTCCGACTCCTACCCCAAGTGTTGTTACCCCGGCTATAAACAGTTTTAATGTAAATTTCCAATCCTGCGTGGCAGGACAGGATGCTGTTAATGCTTTTATATCCTACAGTACCCAAGGCTTTAACGAATACGGTACAGTAGTAAAGGTAAGCGATGATATGGGTTTAACCCAAGACTATTCTTACACTCCGGTTTTAAGCAACGGACAAGTAGATTGGATAGTTCCAGGACACCTTTATACTTTTAGCTTTTACAACAACAACCAGCTTGTTGGTTCGCAGCAGACCAGTACAAACATGAATTGTGCTGGCCCTACTCCTACCCCCTTGCCTACGCCTACCCCGACTCCCAGCTTTAATTTGTTAACCTGTGGCCCAACCCCGCAGTCTGCCTCTATAGGCCAGTCTGTGTCTTTTACAGCAAACGGCGGTAATGGTATTTATAACTGGTATTCCAGCACGAACACAGGTAATGGAAACAATTTTTCCACTTTCTTTAACCAACCGGGTAGCTACAATGTATTTGTTTATGACTCAGTTGGCCACCAAGCTAATTGTGTGGTAAATATTAATGCTCCTGTTGTTATCCCAACTCCGACTCCGGTTGTGCCTACCCCAACCCCTTCTTTAACATGTCCGACAGGTTATATAAACTTGTCTCCGAGCATTTTAAACCAAGGCGAGACAGCTACAGTCTCCGCTCCTTTTGGTTGGTTTGGTGGAAGGTTTGTTTCTAGCAATACTAACTTAGTCAATATTTCTGGTAACACAGTTATAGCTGGCTATTCGTCTATTGGTTCTTCGACTATAACTGGAGAAGGATTCACTGCTCCTAACGGCGCAACCAATTGCCCTTTAATTTACTCTGCGGTTACTGTTCAACGCCCGGCTTCTAACGCGTGCGTACAAAGAACCTTCAGCCAAAACAGCGGTGTTTACGCTAATGGTTCAAAAGTTTCTACTTTAAACCCAAACCAAGACTTTATAATAGCTTGTGACTATGGCGTAGTTTCTGGTTATATAACTTTAGACGGCAATGGTTCTAACTCCTGCAGCTTTAGCGGTTTTGACCGAACAAGCGCAATGTTTAACTGTAAGGCGCCTTCTCAAGCTGGAACTTATAATGTAGCTTGCAGAATGTCTAACAATGCCTCGGCTGACAATAGCTGTAGCAGCTTAGACCAGGCTGGTTCTTACGTTGTAAATGCTCCAGTACAGTCACCTCTAACCTGTGGCCCAACCCCGCAGTCTGCCTCTATAGGCCAGTCTGTGTCTTTTACAGCAAACGGCGGTAATGG